>Ga0070688_100000011_pt1 | contig 81677 bp, 122 predicted proteins | sample KBSS13HmetaG_FD_64679 | JGI IMG/M metagenome (GOLD analysis project Ga0070688, IMG submission 64679) | Switchgrass rhizosphere microbial communities from Kellogg Biological Station, Michigan, USA - KBS S1-3H metaG | ecosystem: Host-associated > Plants > Roots > Rhizosphere ...
TAGGGCTTGACTTTCACCCCCAACATGGCAACCGACACCAAGCCTGCCGTCAGCGGCCACCCCGAGCCGCCTCCCGGCTACCGTCTCTCAGCGCTCTTGATGCACCCGGCCGACATCGAGCGGCTGAAACGGCAACTGAGCACGATGACGGCTTTGGCCTACGAAGGCGGTGCTGCGATCTCGACCTACGATGCGGGCTTCTGTGGCATCCCGGTTCGAGAGTCGTTAGACGTTGGCATCGGCACGGTCGTCAAGGTCTACGAGAAAGCCGAGCCCATGGACGACCTGCTCGACATCGTGGCAGGGTTGCGGCGGGCGGTGGAAGGGCCGCCGCCGGTTGCTGACTTTGGCGTTCGCGTCCTGCAAGGGTAGACGTCATGGCCGTCAACGAAGCCAACCTCCGCGACCTCCACCACGCCGTGGCTGCCCGCCTCGACGGCATCGCTGACCTCTTGCCGACGGCCTACCGCCTCACCCTAGTCGCCCGCCACACTGAGCGCGCCAACGCCGACATCCTGCTCACCGACGAGGACGATATCGACAAGGCGGTAGAGGCGGCGAGGGCGGTCTACTACGGGCAGTCGTCGATTGTGCTTCCGGCGACGGCGACGGCACCAACCGGGAGCAGGCGCTAGCGTGTTGCCGTCTCACCTTGCCGACGCTGTTGAGCGCTCTCGCCGACTGCTCGATCTCGCTGCCGGCTGGGACGACGACGGCGCGCAGCCAATCAGCCACAGCGCCTACCGTGCCGCTGTCGCCTTCCTCGAACGGCTTTGGGATGCGGCTCTTCTCGGCGACGGCGTGGTCGCTGGCTTAGGTGCGCCTGACGTTGGCCCGTGCGCCGACGGCAGCGTGGACCTGTGGTGGTCGCGCTTGCACAACGACGGTGTACGCCTGCTCATCAACTTCGCCGTGAACGATAACGGCGTGGTTGTGGGTGAATTCTTCGGCGACAACGGCGGGCAGCTAACGGTCAACGGCAGTATCACCAGCGACGAGGTGCCGACTGAGCTGGCGGCTTGGTTGAAGGCTTTTGCCGCCTCGCCGAGTAGTGCTTTCCCGGTAAATCGGCTTTGGCTGAATCGGCTTTCCCCAAAACAGCTTTGGCCTAGTTGACCGCGCGATAGTCGTCTGTTAGTGTAGCTGACACCATGACGATCCGCAGCAAGAGCAAGCAGTCAGCGGTGCCCGCCTCGACGCCGCCGGCCAAGAAGCCGAAGCTGACGCCCGAGCAACGCCGCGCCATCCTGGCCGCCAACGCCGCTAAAGCACGAGCCGCCAGGACCGCGCGGTCTAAGGTGAAGCAGCAGGCGTCGACGGCGACCGCTGCGTCCCCTGCGCCTAAGCTGGACGCCAAGGCGGCTAAGGGAAAACCGGCACCAGCACCCGCGGTGGTTGCCACGGTCGAGGTTGGCGCAGCGGGCAGCCCTGACCCGTTCCACCTCTCGCCGAGCTGGCGCATCGTCGCCATCGACAGCCGGCAGTGGGGGTTGCAGACGAAGGCGGCGAGTACAGTGGACGCAGATGCCGGCGATGGTGCTGACGTCGCCGACGGCGAGAGCACGGGAGGCTGGCGCACAGTCGCCTACAGTGGGCGACTCGACGCCCTGTGCCAGATCTGGGCCGGCCGCTACGCGCGCTCCCGCCCCGGCAAGCTCCCAGCCGTTCTCGCCGAGGTCATCGCCCGCCTGCAATCGGTGCAGGCCGAGCTGGCCGCCGCGATGGCTGCCCTCTAAGACCACAGGCCGCTCAGTCTAAGAACTCACCCTCGCCCGCACCGCGTGCCGTCTAAGCCTAAATCTTAGAAACTGGCCTTCAAGTTTAAACGCTCAACAGATACTAGGCGTCAATGAAGCGTAAGTTGCCCACACTCACCGACGCCCAGCTCTACGTCGTTGCCATGGTCGCTGGTGCGCTGTTCTGGCGCTTCGTAGCCGCTGCCGCTGGTCGACCTCGCTGCTCGCCTGATCGTCGGCGGCCAGTAGCGGGTGCCTGCCTGCTGGCCGCTGCCGTCTCTGGGGCCATCTCCAACCGCCTCTAGTGCGGCCGGCCCGCGCGGTCTGGGGCCACCTCGCCAACCCTCTATAGGCGCCCGCCTCTAGCCGGCCACCGGCCGACCGTCCGCGCGCGGCTACGTCACCTGCCGGCTACGCGTACTCGCCAGGCTACGTACTCGACTGATTACGTGTCCGATAGTGGACGGATCAGACGTCGACCCGGCCGGGTCAGCGAAACCCGGCTGGCGCTCAGCCGAGCGGGTCGCCTGCTGACCCCGGCCACAGACGGGCGCGGCTGTGGGGAGCGGAGGGGAAGCCGCAAACCCGCTAACACACGCGTGTTTCCGAGCGCTCGCTGACCGCTCGGCTGCTATCAGATCAATGCAGTCTCGCCGATCTTGAAAACCGCGTTCACGCTATCGCTTGACAAGCGATTAACCAATGCCGTACTCTTGACACCCCGGCCGCAATACCGCGGGCCGGGCGCTCGTTTACCGGAGGACTTGCCCATGCGACCGTCTGACGTCCTGAAGCTCCTCGCGTCCACCATTGCCGCTCGCCTTCCCGTCTTGCTCACCGGCGCTCCCGGCGTCGGAAAGTCGGATGTAGTAGCGCAGGCCGCTGCCGCCGCTGGCGCCAACCTGCTGGTCTCTCACCCGGCAGTCGAAGACCCAACCGATCCTAAAGGATTGCCGGCAATCGCCAGCGATGGCGAGTCGGCGCGGTGGCTGCCCTACGGCATTCTACGTTCGGCCATGACGGCGACTCGCCCGACGGTCTGGCTGCTCGACGATCTCGGCCAGGCATCGCCCAGCGTGCAGGCCGCGTATATGCAGCTGCTGCTGGCTCGGCGAGTCGGCGAGCATGCGCTAAGCGATAGCGTGGTCTTCGTCGCGGCTACCAATCGCCGCGTCGACCGGGCCGGGGTCGCCGGCCTGCTCGAACCGGTCAAGTCGCGGTTTGCCTGTATCGTCGAAGTGGACGCGCATATCGACGATTGGTCGAATTGGGCGCTCGACCACGATGTCCCAGCGCTCCTGCTAGCGTTTCTGCGCGGCATCCGGCCGGACCTGCTGAGCGCTTTCTCGCCGTCGGCTGATCTCACGAATTCGCCCACGCCGCGGACATGGGCGCATGCCGGCAAGCTGCTGAATCTCAATCTGCCGCCGTCGGTGATGTCGCACGCATTGTCCGGCGCGGTGGGCGCTCCGGCCGCGGGCGAGCTTCTCGCGTTCATGGCGATGGCGCGGGAGCTTCCTTCGCTCGACGCAATCATGCTCGACCCCGACGGCGCGCCGCTGCCGACGCGGCCCGATGCGCTGTATGCCGTCGCGACCGGGCTTGCCACCAGGGCCGGCGGCGGGCGATTCGCGCCTATCGCCCGGTATGCCGAGCGCTTGGTGGAAGCGGGTCGCGGCGAGTTTGCGGCGCTCCTCCTGCGCGACGCCACTCGCCGGTTCCCTGCTGTCGCGAGTTCGCCCGAGTTCATCCGTCTCGCCTGCGGCCCGCTCGGCGAGATCATCGGCGGAGTCGCCACCTAAGGCGCTCGCCGGCCCGCAGTCGCCACTCACCCATCGCCCATTAAACACGCTACCAGGAGCCATCACGAAAATGACTTACGCACAAGTCGCCGGCAACGGCAGCGCCTTCACGGCCATCGCCACTTCCACCTCCGCGCCGATTCAAGCTCGCGCCCTGCTGGTATCGCTCACTATCCGTCTATGGACGGCACGCAAGGGCGACCGCACCGTTACATCCGAAGTTCACCAGCAGCACGCGGCCAAGCGGTCGGCCGGCATTTACTCGAAGCATTTGCTAGGCGACGCGCGCGAGCTTGCCGCCGTCGTGACCGCTGCCGGCGCCGGCCGGACCGCTCACTACGCGGCCACGCTGCCGTGGGCGGATGAGGGGTGGCGCCTGCTGCCGTCGGCGCAATGGCTCGACTACACCGAACGGATGCGGGCCGCCCAGCTGTCATTCGACGGCGCCGTCCGTGAGCTTGTCGCCGCCTATCCTCGGCTACGCGATGAGGCGCGGTCTACGCTCGGCAGCATGTACCGCGCGACTGACTATCCCAACGAGCGCCGCGTGGCCGACCGCTACGGATGGGAAGTCAATTTCTCGCCCATTCCGTCGGGCGATGACATCCGCCTTACGCTCGACTCCGACGCAGTCGATAACGTCCGCTCCAGCGTCGAGAACCGGGTTACCGCCGCCGTCAATGCTGCCGCCCGCGACTGCTGGGCGCGGCTGCACTCCGCCGTCTCGCACATCCACGAACGTCTTAGCGACAAGGAGGCGATTTTCCGCGACTCGCTTATCGCCAACGCGCGCGACCTGGTGGACGTTCTTGCCCGCCTGAACGTGACGGACGACCCGGCGCTCGACGTTATGCGGCAGCGGGTCGAATCGCTGCTGGTGCCGCCGGCTGCCCTGCGCGCCGATGCTGACCTCCGCGCGGCCAAGGCCAATGAAGCGGCCCGTATCCTCGCGGCGATGTCGCCTTACTACGCGCCGGACGCGGAGTCCGCATCTTGAGCGCCCACGCAATCGCCGCCGCCGTGACCGACTCGCGCGCCGCGACCCGCGTCGCTGCTGCCCGTACCGCGCTAGTGCTCGACTATCCGTTTTTCGGAGTGCTCGCCCTTCGCCTGCGCGTCGTCGAAGACGTCACTGCGTCGACCGCATGGACTGACGGCACGCACCTCGGCTACTCACCCGCATTCGTCAATTCTCTGTCGCCCGCCGAACTCGCCGGCATCATCGCCCACGAAGTCATGCATTGCGCAGGCGGGCATCCGTGGCGACTCGCGGCCGGTCTGGGTTTCACGGACCGCAAGCGGGCGAACGTCGCGGCCGATTACGCCATTAACTCTATTCTGCGCGATGCCGGTCTCACGCTGCCAGCGGGCGCCCTGATTGATCCGCAATGGGACGGGCGCTCGGCAGAGTGGATTTACGCGCGACTGCCCGCCGCCGACGATAGCGACCAGGGCGACCAGGGCGATATGCCCGGCGCTGGTGGCGAGGACCTGCGGGCGCCTGCGGCCGCAGGCGACGACGACGGCGACAGTAGCGCCCAGGGTGACTCTAGCGACTCTGGCGGCACCACCCCTTCCGACGGCCAGCCCGGCTCCACTGCGACCGCTAGCGGCCCGCAGGACGACGCCAGCGACCCTAGCGCGCCCGAGTCGCCCGAGTCCTGGTCCCAGGCAGTAGCCAATGCGGCCCGGATGGCGGGCAAAGGCAGCGGCGCTGCTGCCCGTACCATCGCCGTCGCAGCTGCCAGCGTCGACTGGCGCTCGGCACTGCGCCGGTTCATTCAGGAATCCTCCCGCGCGGACTACAGCTGGGCGCATCGGTCGCCGCGGTTCCCCGATCTGTACATGCCGGCATTCCGGTCGACGGCTATGGGCGCAATCGCGGTGTGCGTCGATACCAGCGGCAGCGTCGACTCGGTCACGCTGAATCGCTTCGGCGCCGAGCTTCAGGCAATCGTCGACGAAATGCAGCCGAGCGCCCTGCACATCATTTACGCCGACGCGGAAGTCAATCGCGTCGAAACTCTCCTTCCCGGCGACGCGGTCGACCTGCGCCCGTATGGCGGCGGCGGCACTGATTTCGGGCCGGCACTCGAAGAACTAGAACGGCTCGACCCTGCGCCCGTCTGCGCTGTCTACTTGACGGACCTAGAAGGGCCGATGCCTGACGATCCGCCCGCCGTGCCGCTGCTGTGGGGTGTCACCGGCCGCCGTTACCGTCAACCGTCTTACGGCGAAGTCCTGGAGATCGACTAATGCTCTACGTGGACGCTGTAGCTCTGCTGTCGCGGCCGTCGACCCGCAACCGTCGCCGCAAGATCGCCCGTAATACGTGGCTCGTTGGCAACCCCGACGGGCCGCTTAACGGCACTCCGATTATCGTGCAGCTGCACCAGACCGCGATTGTCGTGCTGCTGCCAAACGGCCATTACACGCTGCACTCGGGCGGGTGGCAAACTCGCACCACGAAGGAACGCATAGAACGATTCTCGCCCGCACGGATCACCAGCTGCCGGACGGGGTGGTATGTCACCGTCGGCGGATTTGTCGCCGACGACGGCACGGTTTCACAGTCGGAATCGTGGGTTTTTCGTGACGGCATAGAGATCGATGCCGCGGGTCGGCCCTACACGGACGGCACGGTCGAGCTTGTCAAGCGGGCAGGGCGGGCAAAGCGGGCGAAGACTCCGCGGGCAATCGCCGACCCGTCGACTGCTGCCTGGTGCCGGTTGCGTGACGGTAGCGACCAGGGCCGAGAATTGTGCGAGCGCTGGAATAAGCTTGTCGATTGGGTCGCCGCTCTAGGGTCGCACACTCCGGCATTTGCCTGGTGGCGCGACTGCACAAGCGCCAAAGCGTTCAGTGTCGCCGTCATCGCCGCTACTAACGTCCGCGCCAAGCGCCGCGCCCTGGTGGCCGCGCTGGCCTATATCGACGGTATCCGGGCAACCGACTGGCAGCGGGCAGCAGCGATCTGGTGGCGACTAACGGCCGGCGCGACCAGCGCGACCGATGCAGGTGTCGCCGTCACATAGCTCGCTAGCGGAATCTAGGCGTAAATTGTTGGCCGTCTCACGCCTTCACTCACTACACCGCTTGTTCGCGGCAGGCACAAGCGGCTATCTACCATCGCCTCTTGTTCGCACCACGCACAAGCTCCCGAGCGCCCATGTCTTCACCAGTCGACTTCTGCTCACAATGAGCATAACCCTTAGACTCACATTGAGCATAAGATGCGTATAGACGGAGTCCGCTACCGAAAGATCGGCCAAACGCGCGTGGCCGGTACGCTCTGCGATTTACTTGTACCGTTGAACGGACGCGGACCGCTACGTGCGGAGCCGGTGAACAGCCGCGATATCGTCGACGGCGATAAGGCAGCGGGCGATAAGGCGGGCGCGGGCGCGGGCGCGAGCGTAGGCGACAAGACTGGCGGTTGTGCTCGTGTTGAGCATAAGGTCGGCGACCTGGTGACGATAGGCGCGGCGCTGGCGACTGCCGTTGCACGGCATAGGTGGGCGATATGGCTGCTGGCCGTGCTGCTGGTGCTGGCGTTGGCGCTTGGCTGCGCCGCTGGCGTGCCATAAGCTCTTACTGCGCGTGCCTGCGCCCGCTGCCAATGTGCCCTAGGTCGCCTAGTGCCCTATCAGGCACTAGGCGCTTGACAGACGATTAAATCAGCGCGCTACGCTCGCAGTCCGGCCGGCGACTGACCGCCGCCGCAACCGCTCCGGAGGACTTGCCCAATGCTGCCCACTTCACTATTGCTAGCGCGCATCGCGCCTGTCACGCGCACCATGCCGGTCCCGGCCGACACTCGGGCTGCTCGCGCCCACAAGCTCGCAGTCGCGCGCCTGGTCGCCGTCTCTCTCGCGGTCGCGTGCCGGGCGCAGCTGGCGATTGTCAGCCGCGCAATCGACGCGGGCCGATAGGGCGGGTGGCCTGCTCGGCCGAGGTCGCGGTTGGCAGTCGCGCCCGCCGCCGACCTATCCCCCCTGGCTGCCGACGGCTATGTCACCCCCGGCTGCTGGTGGTGGGGTGGGCCTACCCCTTCGCAACTTTTGCAGCCGGTTTCGGTCCCACTGACCCATCGTCTGTCGGACGTTACTTACCGCGCATGATGCGTAGTTGCTCGTCCACCGGCAACTCGTCGAGCGTGCTGCCGCCTTCGGCGAAGTGGAGCTGCGGATAACGGTGCGGGCCGTCGTGGTTGGCGATGAGCGTGCAGCGCATGAGCGGCGGAGTGCCGTATGGATAGTCGTTGTGCGGGCAGCGGTCGAGCTGGCCGAGTTCGGTGACGGCGGCTTCGATCTGGCCGGCGGCGACGCGGAGAGCGGCGACTGCGCGGTCTAGGCTGGTCATGTCGGACACGGGCACCTCCTACCACCGAGCGATTTTTGTACTAGTTTTCTCGACTACTGTATGATCGTCTGACGGGCGAGCACGGTCTGTTGGTTCCTCGTCGTAGCAGGTACACGTCTCGCCGCAAGAGCAGCCAGGACAGCACGCGGCAGGCCACCGGCAGCACTCAGGATGGGCGCCGGCCGGCTGGAAGCAGGCCTCGCAGATGTGCTCGCGGTCGCCGTTGCTCACTTAGTTCTTCGCCTCGCTTGGTACCCAGCCGCAGACCGGACACGGCACGAGCACAGGACGGCCGCGGTCGTTGCCAAAGCCGCACTCGGGGCAGAGGGCGACATCGGCCGGCACGGCGAGCGCCGCGTTGGTCGGTTTGGGATGGTCGCAGCCGCGACAGCGAGTGCGTTGGAGGCCGTTGTAGACCGAGCACCGGCAGCAGCTCCAGCCGGGCATCAGGAAGTCGCCGGAGATGAAGCGGCAGTGGCAGGCAACGGCGGCGGTGTCAGTAGTGGTCATCATGCTCACCCGACTGGGTCATCGTCGGCCGGCCGCTCTGTCCACTCGTTCATCCACTCGCCGCGCTTGTGCGCCTCGTTCTCCATAGCGTCTGCGATCTCCCGCGCCCACTTGGCGATGGCGACGGCGCTAACCCTGATGGAGCTGTGGCCGTGGTTGGTGTTGAGGATGAGCGCGTGCATGGCGCGAATGGCGGCCTCGGACTTCTCGGTGCCGAGAGTGACGTTGCCGGTGACGGCGAGGGACGAGAGCGGAGGCTTGCTCATAGCGACTTCTCCGTCGTCGGCGCCGGCTCCGCGATCACCAGCTCGACGACTTCCATGTCGGCGGCGTCGGGACGGCGAACCCACTCGGTTGCATGATCGCCAGAAAGCCATATGGCGAGCGCAGTCAGCGCTAACGACCGCTTTCGGAAGCATCTCGGTACACAGTCTGGTATCGGCTTGCTGTTGCTGAAGCTGCGACGGGCGACCGGCTGTGGCATGAAGTAGCCGGTTGATTTCTGGCGGATGGCATAGACGACGATGGGCGTCATGGCCGTCATGGCGTCGGCACCGGCTCGATACGCTCCCAGGCAGTTGTGTCGTAGCGCTCTCGCCGTCTATACCTGCCGGGCTCGAAGCTGCCAGTGACGAGAACGATCTGTAGGGCTGTCGCTGTCTCGTAGTGGAGGCTCATCAGCTCTTCGCCGCGCGTGTTCTCCCACAACTCGTAAGCTCTGCCGCCGTCTTGGTCTTCGTCTGGGATCTTTTCTTCAAGAATCTCGGCGACGTCTCCGACGACATAGCTGTTGCCGTAAGGTCGCTTGGGGTCGATCTCTGGTGCTCCGGTCTCGCAGTCTTGCCAGCCGACATACGCTCTTCGCAGCAACCGGACGTGCTCTGGTTTCAGCTCGAACTCCATAGGGAAGTCTCTCATAGCTGTCGCCCTCGCCTACGTCGCCAGCGCCAACACGCCAGGCCCGCTCGCCTCGACGGCTACCGCTTCCTTCTCTCGGTACGCCGCCAGCAACCTCGCCGTGGCCGCCCACTCCCGCAGCAGGGCCGCATGCGCCGTCGCCAGCTTATCGTACTCGCCGCGGTCAGTCGCGAGCTGGCGTACTAGCCGGTCCTTCTCGCGTGCCAAGTTCTCCCAAGCGGTCGTAGCCTCACGGATCGCAGCGCTCGCCTTCTCGCCGAGATGCCCGATACAGTCGAGCTTGCCGTCGGTCGTGCGACCGCACGGAATCAGCTGCTCGCCGAGTAGATGCGCAAGCGCCGCCGTTAGCTCGTTGTTCATCTCGACGCTCTCCTCGGCGGTCACACGAGCAGCCCACAGCTCGTTGTCGCGCTGAGAAGTCGGTGACGACTCTGCGTTCGGTGCTGTCGCCGTAGTCGACGCTGTTGCCCTCCGCCGATACGGCCGTACCGGCTTACCCGTTCGCTTGCTGATCCGTTTCTTCGCTCTCGTAGCCATCTGTCGTCTCCTTGTCGTGTGCCTGTGTTTGGTATGCTGTCAGCCATTCGTCTGCTTCAATCACCAGCTTGTCCACCGCCTCTAGCACCGCCGGCCCGTTCACGCAGATCTTTATCACCACGTCCGTCGGCTCGCCGTCGACGACATACGCCGCCGACAGGCTCACACGACCAGTCGTCAGCACCTCGGCCTCGAACTTGCCGCCGGTCGCGATGAACTTCTGCGCCAGCGTCTCGATCTCGGGTGGGCGCTCGATGCTCTCGGCGCGACGGCGGCCGTCAGGGCGAAGGTACTGGGTGAACGGGATGGAGACGGTCGCTCGCTCCTGCGTTTATACGTTGATCTGCCGGCCGCAGCAGCGTGGACAGACGAACGGCCCGTCTATGTCGCTAGCCGGCCGCGCCGCACGGCTGCTCGTGTGCTCATAGACTTCGCCGCTTCCGCCGCACACCTCGCAGGCGGCCTCGTCGTCGGCACACCGCTCGACACACGGCTCGTCGCCTGCCGGCCACAGCGGGTTGACGTAGACGAAGCCGGGCATACCTTCGACGTGGTCGCCGGGACGGTTGCCGCGCCGGTTCACAGCTTCGCGCCTTTCATCCAGCCGTCCGTCCCGCCGTCGCCAGGATAGACGTTGTTGAACATCCGCGTGCCGAACCTGCCGTGCTCCAGCGCGACCTGCAACAGCCGCCACTCGACCTCGCCGACGTCGGCGATATACGGCTTGCCGCAAGGTCGGCTGTACTCGTGCGGCGGGATGCTCGGCATCAAGTCCCAGTAGGCGGCGATGAACTTCTCGCGGTCTGCCTCGGTGGCGTGGATAGAGTAGCCGTCTGGGCGACAGCCCCAGCCGCGCTCGCTCTCTTCCCACTTCTGCACCACGACCGGGTGCCGGACGCCTGCGGTGTTGGCGTTGTCGGCGCTCATGGCGACTCACTCTCCACCACATGCAGCAATCCGTCCCAGTCGCCTTCACTCCCGCGCTCGACCTCGGTCGACAGCGCCACCGTCAGGCTGTTCACCTTGTGGCCGGCCGGAATCTTCGCCATCGCGTCCCAGAAGTCGGTTGCCGAGCCGGCATAGAGCGTCTCGCCGAGGTAAGTGACGGTGAAGTGGCGGCGACGGCCGCGGTAGTCGTCAGCGGTCATGTCCATGTCGTCTATCCTACTCGTCTACTAGTCGTCTGTCAAGCGCGGCGGCCAACTACCAAGGCTCGTCGCTGCCGTCGATCAGCCTGGCCGGCTCAGCAGTCTTCAGCGTCAGTTCTTTATTCACGGCGTATTCAAGAGCCAGCCTGATGATCTCGCTGGTGGACAATCCCGGCCACAGACTGTAGGCGGCTTGTAGCGTCTTGTCGTCGAGCTGCACGGACGTCTTGCGGAGGCTCATCGGCGGCGCTCTCCTACCTGTTCTTCAGCCACACGATTCGCCTCGGCGGGCTGACAGCCGCGAACACGGGCCGCAGCCGCCTGATCCGCTCGTCGTCGGTGATGCTGTCGTCGTCGTTGATTTCGGCGGCCAGGTCTTCGCCGCTTATCTTTTGGCCGCGATTATCCTTCAGTTTGCGAAGCCAGGACTTCTTGTACCTAGCGACCGCCCGCTTCTCTTCGACAGGAGCGATGTCGGATACCTTCACGCCGCTAGGCAGACCGACCTCTCTGATCGCGTCCGGTGGGAGGCCGCAGGCGAGGGCGTCGAAGCCGAGGCAGCACATTGTGCAACTCTCGTCGTTCAGTAGCGCATTGCCTTCGTCGTAGCTTCTTAGTCGAGTGCCGCGCATCTTGCCTCTCGCCCACTGGCTCGCCTCGATGACGACGGTGAGGGGCGAGGATTGCCGCGCTCGCGCCGTCTTCTTGGCTGCCGACTTCTTCGTTGCCGTCCTCGTGCTCACGTCGTCACCGCCTCTCCTCTGGCCGCTCTTGCCAGCGCAATCCGCCGTCCTCTTTCATCATCCGGCGCATCGTCGTTGCAGTTCCTCTTCGCCGCCCCGACCAGCTCGTACTTGCGGCCCTTGCTGTCGACGACCTTCAGCCTGACGATGGTGAAGCTCACCTCGATCTCGCCGTCGCTGCGGTCGCGACCCTGCACCCACACCGTTGCCTCAACCGTCTTGGCGTCCTTCAAGAACACCAGACGGCCTTGGTCGATCAAGTCGTTCAGGTAGGCGGCGTCGGCGGCACTGATGCCGGTATAGCGCGGGTACTTGGGTGGTTGTTTCTTGGCGCTCACGGTTTCACTTCCTTTTGACTGCTGTCGTTGCTTCGTTGAACGCTTTGTCGCTGACATACCGCAGCTCCGAGAATCCGCACACCGAATAGCCGATCAGCTGTGCGAACTGGACGCGGTCCTCGTTGCTGAACGGCAGTCCGACGAGCATGTTCATGTCGATGCCGCCGTTGTCGAGCAGATAGCGAACGATCTTGTTCTCCTTGAACCGTTCGACCTTGTGAGCGTCGCGGACGATAGGCTGGTGCGGGTGCTTGGCGCGCACCCTTACTCACCCCTCGGCACGTAGTCGGCCAGCGACCGGATCACAGGCTCGCCGCTTGGCCCTTGCTCGTACACCATCACCGGCGTTGAGCCTGCGCCGCCATCGCTGTCGGCAGTGAGCGCCTTCGCGATGCCCGCCACCGTGTCTTCGGCCGACGACAAGCGCGTGTAGCCCTCGGACGAGAGCAGGATGAGCCCGTTGGTGGCGCGCAGTCGAATGTAGAACTGACTGTCCTTGCCGACGAAAATCTCGAAGTGCAAAGTGGCCTCCGTTTCTGTGGCTGGCGGTTGGATGGTTGACCTCGACTCACAGCCCATGCTACTCTTGCCGACGTCGCGTGTCAAGCGACCAGTAGCCACCAGTACGACATACACAGGAGCAACCGCCCATGCCGCCCACACCTACCCCGTTCTCGCCACCCGCTACCCGCGAAGAGCTGCTGCGCCGAGGTCGCAGCGTCATCAGGCTGAGCGACAAGGTGCTGGAGGAGTTGGCGGCGGCGTGGGGTGTGGGTGCGGCCGACGAGAGCGACAGCTGTATCGGCGACGACGAATTGCCGACAAAGCTCTTCACGTCGCCGACGACGACTCCCAGAGTGTTCAAAGTCCACGATAAAGACGGCAACAGGTGGCTCACCGTTGACACACACGGCAATCTTGACCTGCTCCACGGCATGATGCGCGCTTGGAGCGAGCGTCGTCGCCACCTCGACGAGCCTCTACCCGCCGTCGGCCCGCTCGTCATCGAGCCCTTCAACCACAACTACCGCATCGTCGACGCTGCCACTCGCAAGACCGTCGCGCTGGTCAGCTACGGCGGCGAGGACATAATGGGTGAGGCAGTGGCGGCGTTCAATCGTGCCAAGGAGCACATCCGCACTCGGTTCTCGTCTTGCGGCGACTACTGGCGAGTGCAGTTCTATCTGCACGGGCAGCGGGACGGCCGAAATCCGCTGTCAACGGTGGTGCGCGCGATCAACGGCGTAGAAGCCGTCAAGGAAGTGCGCCGGCTGTACGGCCGAATCGAGTTCGATGAAGTCGAGAAGGCCGAGAGATCGTGGTGAGCTGGCTCATTCGCCGTCTTCGCCTCATCCGTGTCGTGCTCTCGGCCGTCCGCATCGTTGACCGCCTCGACAGCATCGACGCCGTGGACGCCGCCTTCGCCGACCCTGCTAATGCGGCCGAGTGCGTCAACTGCGCCGAAGCTCTCGCCGCTTGGCCGGCCGTTCGCACTGCAGTTCTGCGCAACATTGCCGACGCCGAAGACCGCGCTCGCGCTCGCGCCGCTCGCTGGGGGCTCGTCCGCGAGTTCGAGGCAGCACTGGAGCACGCCGAATGACCTTCCGCCGTACCGGCAACAAGCGTGTACAAGAAGTCGACGAGAGTTTGCAGTTCTGCGACCACTGCGATAAGCAGATCAGCGTTAACGACTACCGCTCTATCGACCACTGGGAAGTTCGACTCGACAAAGAGACGTCCTACCCCGACGACGATAACCAAGGCTACGACCTGTGCTCGCTGGAGTGCCTGAGCGCCTGGGCAAAAGTAACGCCGCTGCGGCGAACCAAAGCAGGGGTCAGCGATGCCTGGTAAGCCGATTCTCGAAGAACTCACCCTCGACTGGTCGCCGCCCTCCACGAGCTGCCTGCTCCTCGACCGCCCCAACCTCTGCGGTCGCCACATCGGCCGCCTGCCGTCTCTCGACCAACTCGACGCCGACGCCGACCACACCGGCGGCTCGTCGTACTATCTGTCGCGGCGGCGCCGGCCGCCCGTGCGTCCGTGAAAGGGCACCCATGATCCCTTGGTACTGGCTTATCGTCGCCTTCGTCGCCGGCGTTGTGGCCGGCCTCTTGCTCGTCAGTGCCATTCAGCAGTGGGTATACCGATGGTGGTAGACGCGGCTGCCTACCTTCTCCTCGACGAACTCGGCGAGCGCCTCTGCGCTGCTTGGCCATTCGTCCCCGTCGAGATCGCCTACGACTCTTCCCTCTCCGACATGGCCGACTACGCTAGTCGGTTCGCGGGGTGTACGGCCGACGCCGCTGCCGCCCGCCTGGAGTTCCTGCTCCATGCCGGCATCCTGGGCGTCCGCGACGGCCGGCCGTTCGTGGATGAGCAAGTGGCCGAGATGCTGCGGCGGAAGGGGCGGGCGAGAATCGGCGAGACGGCCGACGATAAACCGCCGCCGCTGCTGCCGACTCGAACGCTGCGCGACGACGATGACGCCGACGACGAGGAGTTCTATGAAGAGTGAAGTGGTCGCCCATGAGCCTCGCATGACCGGCACCAAGCACTGCCCAAAGTGCAACACCGACAAGCCTGTCATCGCGTTTGCCGTCAACAAGCAAAGCCAAGACGGTCTATACCCGGAATGTCGAAGCTGCAAAGCTGCGTCAAAATCTTCTTATCGAGCCAGAAAAGAGCAACAAGCAGATAAGAAATTTCGACACGCAGCTTACGTTCTTCATGCCGGTGTCAACACGCCATGAGCGAGCCGTCGCCGCCGCCGCCCGCTTTTCCCCTCTCTGCTCGCGGCCATATCGCTAAGCGCCCCAAGCTGCGCCGTCGTCGCAGGCGCGCCAAGACCAAGCGAGCGCCGACTTACAAGAAGTCGCAGACCGCCTTCGCCAAGCTCCGCCGTCGCAACCAACGCGAGCAGCCCATACTGCCGGCAAAAGACGCCGGCTGCCAGCACCCCAAAGCCCGCGCTCGCGGCTGTTGCCAGTCACGAGCGATCACGGTCGTCGTCGACGGCGTCAAGGTGCCAGCCGCCTTCGCCATCCCGGCCGGCTACACCCCCGACATCCGCCACGCCGACCAACCGCAGCTGCCCAACCCCGCCCGCCTCTGCACCCAGCACAAGTTCTTGGTCGACGCCTACGCCGAGAGCCAGCTAACAGGCGACGTCACCGACCTCCCCGTCGACGCCGGTGGCCGCGGTCGCCCGCACGACTTCGCCCATCGCAGCCAGTGCCCGGTGTGCGCCAAGCTCGTCACCGACCCGCGCCTCGAATGGGTGATGACGGCGTGGATGAAGTGGCGGGTGTCGATAAGGCAAGCCGCCGCCGAGCTTGGCGTCACCGTCAACTCGTTCAACCACCACGCCCAATACTACGACCTCGACAAGAAGAAGAACGAGCGCGAGCACACGATGTTGGCGCTACAAAGGGCAGCCGAAGAAGGACTGGCGGCCGGCGGCCACAGCGTGAAGACCGGGATCGCGGCTATGAGGGAGCTGAGCCGGCAGCGGGGCGATGTGGTCAACGTGGATGCGCGAGTGGCGGTGGCTGATTTGTCGTCGCTGTCGACGGCTGAGCTAGCTAAGCGTAATGCGGACTTGGCGAAGCGGCTGGCAGAACTGGAGGCGGGCAGTAAGTGACACAGCCACTCGTAGTCGACGCTGGCGACGCCGCCGCTCTCCGCGCCGAACTCGCCCGCAACACGGCCGAACTCCAGCGCCGTGTGTGGGCTCGCGACCCGGTTGCCTGGGCGCGCGAACGTCTCGGGCGAGAGCTGTGGTCGGCTCAGCGGCGCGTTATGGAGGCCGTCCGCGATAACCGCCACGTTGCCGTGCGCTCCTCGTTCCAGACTGGGAAGAGCTTCGTGGCCGCCACTATCGCGGCTCATTGGATCGACACGCACCCGCCAGGCGAAGCGTTTGTCGTCTCGACCGCAACGACAGAGTCCCAAGTTAAAGCAATTCTTTGGCACGAGATCGGTCTCGCCCACGCCGCCGGCAACCTCCCCGGTCGTTTGAACCAAACCGAGTGGTGGCTCGACGTTAACGGCCGTCCTCAGATGGTCGGCATGGGCCGCAAGCCCGCTGACGCCAACCCCACCGCCCTCCACGGCATCCATCGCAAGTACGTCTTGGTTATTATCGACGAGGCGGCGGGTGTCGCCCCCTCAATATGGGACGCCGCCGAGGGCCTTGCCGCCGGCTACTACTGTCGCATCCTCGCCATCGGCAACCCTGACGACCCTCTTTCCCAGTTCGCCGAAGTCAGCAAGCCCGGCTCCGGCTGGCTGTCGTTCAAGATCAGCGCCTTCGACACACCCGCCTTCACGGGCGAGAAGGTCAGCCAGGCCGTCCTCGACGTCCTCGTGTCGAAGGTCTACGCCGAAGAGCGCCTCAAGCGCTGGGGTGCCGACAACCCCAAATACATCACCAAAGTGCTCGGCGAGTTCCCCGAAGTCAGCGAGAACTCGCTCATACTGCCCGGCTGGGTCAAGGCCGCCCAAGAGCGCACCCTTCAGCCGATGCGGCCTTCAGAACTCGGCGTCGACGTGGGTGCCGGCGGCGACAAGACCGTCATCGCCCATCGCCGAGGCGGCGTCGTCCGGATCGTCAACCGCCAACGCCAACCCGACACCATGAAAGCCTGCGGCAACGTCATCAGCGCGATGCGTGCGTGCGGCGCCGAGGTCGCCAAGGTCGACGAGATCGGCGTGGGCAAGGGCTTGGTCGACAGGGCGCGCGAGCAGCACTATAACGTCGTGGGCGTCAATGTGGGCAAGGCGGCCGACCGCGTGCTCAAGCGCAAGGGCAAGCGCGAAGTCGACGAGCACGACGACGCCGAGCAGTTTCTCAACCGTCGTGCTCAAGGCTATTGGCGGTTGCGCGAGCTGTTCCTGATGGAAGAGATCGACATCGACCCGGCCGACGAGGAGTTGGCGGCGCAGTTGGTCGACATACGATATGAGCGACTGTCTAACGGTGTCATAAAAATTGAGAGCAAAGAAGAGCTTAAGAGACGGAAGCGGGCGAGAGGTGGCGAGGGCGAATCGCCCGACGAAGCCGACGCCGTGATGCTGGCGTACATCGATGTGGCGAGCTTGAAGAAGAAGCGGCTGACCTGGGGCAGTGGCAGCGTCGGCAGCGCCGCACGCGGCAGCAAGCGCGCGAGGAACTAACCATGGGCTACAAGTCCTTCTCCCAGCAGGCAACCGACCTCCGTGCCCGCGCCGCAGTCGCCAAGGCCGCCCGCCGTGCTCGCCGCCTAGCCGCCTCCATCAAGCGTGCCAACGCCAACTGGCGCCGCCGCAACCACCAACGGCTGCTCAACCTAGAACGCGACACACGCGCCGCCGCCAAGCTCGACCCGCCGAATCTGTGCGACCGCTGTGGGCAGCCGATAGGGAAGCGGGCGAAGGGCGAGAAGAACGTGTGCTACAGGGTGGCGTGTTGGCGCTAGGTACTAGTCGTGTTATCATCCTCGCGCAGGCTAACGAATCAGGCGCCGTCCTGCCTAGGGCCCGCCCTGACACCGAAACCTGGCGGTGTATTGGTCCCCACGCGGATCAGCAGTCCAACGGGGCAAAGGGCGTCGAGGGCGAAAGTCTCGGGTTGCTCCCGACCGGCCTTGACGCGAACCGCCTTCGGCTTATTGAGATCACGACTCGCACGGCCGAGAGCTTGGGACGAGGCTATCCCATCCGACCTCACGCACCATCGGTGCGGCCGGCGCCGGGGCCTAACGGCGAGTCGTGTTCTGAGTGAGCCGTTGCTATGACGAATCTGAGCACCGCGCCACAGCTGTCAGACTTCGGCCAAGGGCTTCTTCTTGGTGTCGGGGTTGGCTGCCTGGTCGCTGCCGCGGTTCTCTGGTGGATCGTGTTCGCGATCAGACGACGGCGTCGACTACATAGAAGCATATCGCCGACGAGCGACTGGGACGCCGACTGCATCGAGTGGCACGGGCGCGTTCTGACCGGCCCGCGTGCTCACTGGTGCGGCAGCTTCGATGATCTTCCGATAGACGACACATGTGGTGAGGCTATCGTGTGCTTGTGCTTCGACGGCACACCGGAGGCGAGAACGCCTGACGAGCTGGCGGCCATTCTCGCGGCGCATTCGGCGCTCGCGACGACATAAGGAGAGTACGGTGCCTGTCTACCTGCTGATCCCTCGCAACGAAGGTTTCCTCGGCGCTCTACGCGCTGTGCGCGCCGACGGCATCGAGTCTGCCGCTGCCACGATGCGACAACAGTGGCCGAGCGGCGACCACTACGAATACGACTTCGTGCCGTTGCCGGTTGGCAGCAAATACCTTCCAGGCGCTGTCTATATCGTCGATGAACGCTGCAACCTGCAAGGACCGAAGACAGACCAGGAAGTCGCCGAGTTCATCGGCGCCGAGCTTACGTCGTTCTGACTCGTGCCTGTATGGCGACGTCTAACATCGACGACATCGTCCGCACCGTTCCCGAGCTGTCGACGCGTCTCGCTCTCGTCGCTCTCATTCAGCGCTGGAACAGCTTCCGTGGCTTCATTCTCAGCACCCACGACGTCATGTGGCAGATCGCCTTCATCCCCGACCCGCCCGTCGCCGTCCAGATCCTCGATCTCTACTGGCGCCACACGCAACTGCGCTACGGCACCGTCTGGCGACCGAGACTGCTCGACTGCACCGAGACGATCCACGAGGGGCACGTCTTGTGCGCCGAGTGCCACGGTGCCCTGCGCAACATCTACCGCAACGTCGGGGCGTCGCTCGGCCGCACTCAGTGGTTCAACTGGAGCCGGCACGACGTTATAAGGAAGATCGCGGCATGAGCGACGAACGAGGTTTCGTTATCGGCCTGCTGGAGCGAGCGATCACCGAAGCTGCGGCCGGCAACTTTATCCGCGCGCAGGGTCTTGTAGGGACCGCTAAGGGCTTCCTGAAGCAGCTCGCCACCGACGCCAACCAGGGCATCAGTCCGTTCTCGGCAGCGGCAACGCCTAAGCGCTCGCCGTCGCCGATAAAGCCAGGGCGCGCTCGCGACAGCGCCGCTCGTAGCGGTCGCGGCTCGACCATGCGCGTGCCGCTCGCTGAGCTGTTGAGTGCTCGCGACCTGCTCCACCCCGACGACGCTTACGGCTCGACGCCTGCTGGTCGTTGGCCGCCGCAGTCGCTAGAAGAAGGAGACGGCCAATGATCTGCGATATGTGCGACCTGCCCTACGACGAGCCTTCTATGGGTGGCGACGGCGTCTGCTCCTGGTGCGATTGCGGTGTTCACCGCGACGGCAGCAAGTGGTCATTTCGAGAGTTCATGGCGGCGGGCGACCGCCGGCTACGCAAACTCGCCGAGCGCGAAACAGGCACTGTGAGCCGACCGACCTAACTCTCGGTTATCGCTTGGTTTCCGCTCTACATCAGATAGCGGTCACAGGTGACTGCCGCCACTACCGCTTGTGGGCGGTGCTTGACAGAACAGGGGAAGTTGCGCTCTAGTTACGCCGGTTAAGCCGTTTCAACGGCTCCCGGCAATGACGATCAAGGGCCTCACCACTCCTTCGCCTGCGACGAACGGCAACGGCCACAAGCCGGCGGCGACTGCTACTGTCGCTACCGCTCCCGCCATTAAAGCCTCAGCCCTCTCAGCTCTCGTCGACGCCGTCACCGCCCGCACCAACTTCGCCTCCGACGTCGGCATCACCTTCGACGGCTTCCGCAACGTCGACGCCCAGCTCGGCTACCGCGACCGCCTCGTCCTCGCCGACTACCGGCGCCGTGCCCGCCGCGGCATCGCCAAGCGCATCGTGAATGCCTACCCCAAGGCGACGTGGTCGATAGATGCTCGGTTGACGGAAGACGCCGACGCCACCACGCAAACCCCCTTCGAGGCAGCAGTCGCCAGCCTGTTCGACCGCCTCTCCATCTGGTCGGTCCTCACCCGTGCCGACCGGCTCGCCGGCCTCGGCCACTACTCCATTATCGTCATCGGCGCTCCGGGCAAACTCTCTACCCCACTCCCGAAGCGCCTCAAGGACGTCCTCTACCTCTCCATCTACGCCGAGGACAACGCGCCCATCCAGTCGTGGGACAACGATGAGGCGAGCCCGCGCTACGGCCTGCCCCTGTCCTATAACGTCAACCTCGGCGCCGTCGACCTCACTAGCACCGTCGCGGTCGGCAACCGCCCTGCTGCCCGCCAAGCCGAAGTCCACTGGTCGCGCGTCATCCATGTCGTCGACGACCCGCTCGAAAACGACGTCTATGGCGAGCCGATCCTGGAAGCTGTCTGGAACTACCTCGACGACTTGGTCAAAGTCGTCGGCGGCGGCGCCGAGGCTGCCTGGAAGCGCATGGATCCCGGCGTCCAGATGGACGTCGACCCGGAGCTAGAAATCGACGAGGGCGAGCTGGAGGCGCTGGAGGAGCAGGCCGACGAGTACGTTCACGGGCTGCGGCGCTTCCTGCAAACCCGCGGCACCAAGATGAACCTGCTGTCGACGACGGTGGCGGGCTTCGGGCCGAACGCGGACGCGATTGAGCAACTGATCGCTGCTACTGTCGGCATCCCGCAGCGTATCTTGTTCGGCTCCGAGCGCGGGCAGCTAGCCAGCAGCCAAGACGACGAGAACTGGAAGGAGCGCGTCGATGAGCGCCGTCGCACCTTCGCCACGCCGCTCATCCGTCAGTTCGTCGACCGCCTCATCGAGCGCGGCACGCTGCCTACGCCGAAGGGCAAGGCCGACGACGACGTCGGCGTCAGCGACGCCGGTACGCCCGTCATGCCGACTGGCAAATACTCCTATATCGTCACGTGGCCGAAGTTCGCCACCCTCGGCACCCCGAAGACAGCCGAGCTGCTGTCGAAGATCGCGGGCGCCAACCAGGCGCAGTCGCAGTCGAATGGCGGCCTGCTGTTCACGGCCGACGAGATCCGCTACTGGTTGCTCGGGTTGGGGCCGCGGCCGGCCGAGGCCAACGTGCCTTATGGCAAGCAGCCGACGGCGAGTGATCCAGCACCAGCACCGACGCCGGCCAATCTCGCTCGTGGGCTAGTTGCTATGACGTTGGTCGGTCTCGACAAGAACGACGAGCGGTATCCAGATCAGCTCTCGACTTTGCTCAGTCTTGTGAAGGCTCTCGGCGAGCCGACGGAGGCAGTCAATGCCGGCTAACAGCGTCGACACGGTTACGGTCGACGTCCACGTCACTCGTGCCTTCCACTTGCTCATGTGGCTCGCCCGCGCCGCCGTAGCCGCTGCCGCCTACTTCGCCGCCTTCACGATCTGGTGCGCGCCGAAGCTCGTGCGTTTAAAGGTGAAGCGCTAGTGCCTACGCCGACGTCCACTACCGCCGCTCCGTCCTTCGTCCGCTTCGCCGGCCAAGCCGCCGTCGCCGACGTCCGCACCGCCACCTATAACGGCAGCGAAGTCGTGATCGTCCCCGTGATCGCGATGGTCGGCGACGCCGTCGTTACTGGCATGTTGTCGGACGGCCCCGAGTTCGTCCCCGCCGACGTGCTTGCCCAGGCACCGCAGTCTCTCAGCGGTCGTCCGGTCGTCACCTACCACCCGGTCGACCACGAAAAGCAGGTCATGGCGAACACTCCCGAGAACTGGGAGCAAATCGTCATCGGTCAGGTCTTCAACGCACGTTTCGAGAAAAATCGGCTCATGGCCGACGTCTATATCGACAAAGCCAAGGCTGCTCAAGTCGGCGACGAGGCGGTGTCGTTAGTCGATAAGGCGCTAGCGAAAGAGATGTTCGAGGTCAGCCTCGGTGCGTGGGTTTGGCAAGTGCCGGAAGACGGCGTGTCGCCGAACGGCCAGAAATACTCGTCGCGGTGGATTGGCACGATATGGGACCACCTCGCCTGCGGGTTGTCTCGGCATGGTGGTCGAGGTGCGTGTGATATCGGCATGGGCTGCGGAGGCCCGCGCCTCATGTCGGCCGCCCAAGCGACTGCGATAAAGGAGAACTCGCCGATGCGTCTACTCGACATCTTAGCCGGCAAAGTCGGCGATCTCTCGACCCTCGCCGACGGCATGAGCGACAGCGACCTGCGCCGCAAGCTCAACCAGGCCCTCGACTCCACCATCCCCGCATTCCAAGGCGTCGCCGAGGTCTTCCCCGAGTCGTCGACCGCCATCTACATGACGTCGGCCGACGGCGGCTTGCAGTGGTGGGAGTGCGGGTTTTCAGTCGACGGCGAGAACGTGACGATTGGACGCAAGAAGCAAGTCGAGCCGGTGACGAAGTGGGAGCGGGTGGCCGCTGCCGGTGCCGACGAGACCACTACGATAACGACAACTGCTACTGCTACCGAGGCCGCGGCGAGCCAGGCACCTCCCGCGAATCAGCCGTGCCAGTGCCAGCATGCTCATAACGACAAAGGAGCCAACATGAGCAAGATCACCGAACTGGCGGGGAAGCTGATCGCTCTCGCCGCCATCCAGGCCGCCAAGAAAGGCGAAACCGCTGTCGCGGTCTACGCCGAGGCCGACCGGCCGAAGCTCGAAGCGCTCAGCGAGGCGCAACTGACCGCCACCATCGCCGCGTTCGAGAAGCCGGAGCCGGCACCCGCGCCCGAGCCCAAGCCCGAGACGCCAGCACCGACTCCCGAGCCGGCTCCGACGCCTAAGTCGCCTGCCGACGCAGTCGTCCTGACCGCCGCCGAGCACAAGCGCCTGGTCTCGATGGCGGCTCGCGAGGAGACCCGCGAGAAGGCTCGCCGCACGCAGCTCATCACCGCTCTCACCGCTGACGAGCGCGCCAAGGTGGTGTTCACCGAGGCACAGCTGGCCGCCAAGCCGACCGACGAGCTGGAGCAGTTGGCCGTCTTTGCCGGCCTCAGCGACGGCATCGACGCCGAGCCGGTCAGCTACGCCGGCCGTGGCGCTCTCGCCGTGGGCGCTCTTACCACCGACACCGAGACTCACCAGGCACCGCCCGACCCGTGGAAGGTGCCGGCGCTTGCCAAGGCTCTCGGCTACCGGACCGCTCAGTAGGCCGCCTACCGCGACTACGATAAAGGAGAACAACGAATGGCACTCGATCTCAGCCCGCGTAATCCGCGGACCGTCTACCTCGGGGGCGGCGACGGCCCCGGCGGCCGTGGCGGCTACGTCCCCATCGACGACAAGGTCGTCGACGGCGCTAACGCCCTCCCTGGCATGCTCGTCGAGACCTTCAACGACACCGGCAACGTGGGCAAGTGGCGCGTCCACTCCACTTCCGCCGGCCGCGCTGCCCCGGCCTTCCTGCTCGACCGCCCCTACCACAACCAGGGCATCGACGACGCCTATGTCGACGGCGAACTCGCCCTCGTCGGCCACATGCACAAGGGCTCCATCGTCTACGCGCTCGTGCCGTCCGGCGCCAACATCGTCTACGGTGACTGGCTGGAGTCCAACGGCGACGGCTACCTCAAGGAAGGCAACACCCAGCCCATCGCTCGCGCCGCGCAGACCATCGGCGCTGTAACCGCCGCAACCCGCATCCGCGCGGAGGTGATCTAGTCATGGCCGCCAACATCGCCACCTTCAAGCCCAAGGGCGGGTTTGGCCGCCGCGACCACTTCGGCCTCAAGGCCCTCGCCGGCCTGGCTGCCGCCAACGACGACAACCCCGTCATGACTCTCCGCTCCTACTCGCCGCTTCCCCGCGACGCGCAGGAGATCATCGACAACGAGATCCTGAAGGTCGGCCGTGACGAACTCGTCATTGCCGCGACCCTTCTCGACTCGGTGAGCAAGCCGCTGCCCAACTGGCTCTCGCTCACGACCGTCACGTCGCAGCGCGCGGGGGAGGCTGGCCGCGCTCAGGTCGGCATGGTGCCGAACACTCGCGGCGAGCGCCAGATCCCCGACCTGGCCGAGTACAGCGTCCCGGTGTTCTCGATCTGGGACGACTACGAGTTCGACATCAAGACGATCAACACCGCCCAGCGTGTCGGCTATGCCCTCGACACGACTTCCGCCGAGCAGGCCACCCGCAACGTCAACGAGAAGATCGAAGACGTCATGCTCAACGGCCTCGTCGACGCCAACGGCGATCCCATCCTTGTCTACGGCCTCCCCGTCTATGGCTTGCTCAACGCCCCCAACGCCTCGACGTACCCCTTCGAGACCAACACGAAGTGGGACGACGCGGCCAAGACGGGCAGCGACATCCTCACCGACGTCATCGGCATGCTGAAGCTCGGCAAGGCGGCCCACCAGACCGGCCCGTGGACGTTCTTCATCCCCACTTCCTACGGTTTCGCACTGTCGAAGCAGTTCACGGCCGGCTACCCTGCGACCATCCTCAGCATGCTGCTGCAGATCCCCAACGTCGCCGGCTTCGTGGTCGCTGATTCCCTCCCCGACGACACCGTCGTGATGTTCAACAAGAAGACGAACAGCATGGACGTGCTGGTCGGCATGCTGCCCACCTCGTTCTCGTGGGCGACCAACCCGCAGATGCCGTTCAGCGGTGTCAGCAGCATGGTCGCGGCGGTCGTCATCCCGCGGCCGAAGTACAGCTACAACAACGAGACCGGCATCGTCGTGGGCACGCCGACGTAGGCGACGCTGACGACGCCGACCACTGAATCACCGACATAGGCAGTCATCACATGCACGTCAAAGCATTCAAAGGCAGCACCGAATCCACCCTCCCCTGCACCCACGTCGTCAGGTCGGACCTCCCAGAGCACAAGCCCGTCGACGCCGCCCCTACCGGCATCAGGGTCAAGCTCTGTGGAGGTCCACCTGACGCTCCCGCTCACATCGATCTTCCCGCCGACGCCGACATCGTCTACGTCCTCGCCGATACAACCGGCAACGCGATGTCGGTGTATAGGTGGCCGCTGCGACCACGCGCCGACCGCGATGATCGGCCGCAGTCACCAGCCAACCGGCAAGTCGTTACAGGAGTCTCACCATGAGCACCGCTACCAAGCCCTACGTTCTCGGTCCCGGCGGTAAGTTCGGCCGCTACGAGGACGGCAACTACAAGGTGTATGCCACCGGCGACACCGTCTACCTCACTGACGAGCAGGCGACTGGCCGCGCTCTCAAGGGCCGGCTGACTCCCGCTGGTGCAGTGCGTCTGGCGAAGGCGGTCGAAGCCGCCAACGCCAATCCGGCCGTCGCAGAAGCAGCCGCTGACGCTCCATCGCCGACCACCACCGCCGCCCGCGCTCGCAACTGGGCCTTCCTCTCCACCACCGACCACACCACCATCGCCGAGATCATTGAGACGATGGACGACCCGGCCGAGCTGGACGCCTTGAAGGCCGCCGAGTTCGCCACCGACGGCAAGAAGCGCACGAGCGTGCGCAACGCCGTCGCCAAGCGCAAGCGGCAGCTGGGTGCCGAGCGGGCACAGAAGGCGCGGCGAGAGAAAGCAGCCGAGCGCAAGGCAGCGGCGGCTAGTGGCGAAGGCGAGGACGCAGAAAACGGCGGCGGTGCCGCCGCTGCCGACAAGGAGTAGTCGTTGCCGGTCGAACTACCTGGTACTCACTGTCCATAGACTTGAAGTCGAAGACGGTCAATCGCCATTAGGGCTTCTTCCCTAGTCGCGTAGCAGCCAAGAGGTATTTCAACCTTTCTGATGTGCAGACGAGCCCTCCATCTGCCGTTCGGCAACAGCGATGCACCCTTTCCGGTGCCTCGTCGTTTGCGAGCCATGTCGCTGCGATTGTCTTGGTCTGTGCCGGCCTTCAGATGTTCTGGTTCGCAGCACGCCGGTTTATCGCAGCTATGAAGGACCTGCGGTCTGTCTTTTGTGATGGTGCGGCCAGAAAGCTCGTAAGCGATCCGATGAGCATAGAATGTCTTACCTCCGACCACAAAAGATCCGTAGCCTGCTGTAGTTCTCGCGCCCATGAACAACAGGCAGCCATCGTCGTCGCGCTCCAGTCTTGAACGGAACCTTTCGATGTCTTGCTGGCTTAGTGGTATCATGAACACGACCCTACAGCCAAGGAAGCAGATTGTCAATCAGTTACGATTCCACGTTGCCTTCTGACCGCGACTGGTGTCGGCTGCTGTGCCGCGACACGGACGTCGCCAAGGCCATGTTCGACGACGACGAGATCGACGCTGTCCTCGCCACGCGCGCGGCCGGCCCGGCTCGCAAGTACCTCACCGCCGCCGATCTCCTCGACATACTCCATGTCGCCTACATGACCAAGGGCAAGGGTGTCGCCAGCAAGAAGGTCAGCCGTCTCACCGTCGTCTACGGCACTGGCAGCGGCATCAACATCGACATCGCGCTGCAAACCGCAATCTCCAAGTACCGTAAGCGCGGCGCCCAACTGCTCCAGCCGGCTCCGTTCGCTATTCGCGCCCTATAGGAGGCCTTCGCCCATGAAGCGGATCCTGCTCTCTGTCGTTGCCGGCTTGGCGCTCTCGCTGCTGGCGTTGTCGTCGCCGGCCGCCGCTGCCAGCAACATCCGCACGACCAAGCTGGCCGCCGGCACTAGCGACTCAGCCATCATCGCCGCCAATCCTGCCGGCACCGCCACGCTCCTCGAATTCTGCGGCTTCTCGGCACGCGAGACCGGCGGGGCTTCCACCGCCACCATCGACGTCTACAACGGTAGCAGCGCGAGCGGTCAGCTCATATTCACTTTCTCCCTTGTCGGCGCCGAGAGCCGTAGCGAAGGTCCGTGGGAAGATGCCGCGTGTATCCCTGCCCCCAACGGCATCTTCATCGACCGCGGCGGCGCGGGCACTACACTGCTCCTCGTTTATAGTCGGCAGCGGTGAGCGGTAGCGATAAAGGACAGCAACCATGAGAAGGCTGAATACTCTTCTTGTCCTCTTGTCGCTGCTTGTCGTGCCGGCGACTGTCCAGGGCGGCAGCTCGGGCGGCACAACTACCGGCGGTGGCGGCGCCGGTACAGTCACCAGCGTCAACGCCAGCGGACCTTCTGTCTTCACTTGGTCTGGTGGGCCGATCACCGACACTGGCACGCTCACCGCCGCGCTCAACACGCAGGCGGCCAACCTCTGCCTTGCCGGCCCTGCGACAGGCTCGGCCGCGGTGCCGACGTTTCGTGCGTTGGTCGACGCCGACGTCCCCAACACGATCACTATCGACCTTGCCACTGCCTGCACAGCCCTCGCTGCCAACCCCGCCAACTGCTCGGCCGGCCAGATTCCGCTGGGCATCACCGCGAGCGGCACCGCCGAGGGCTGCTACACCCCGACGAGCACTACCGTGGGACTCTCCAATGTCACCAACGACGCGCAGACCAGGGCGGCCATTGTCCCCAACACCATACCCTCGGCGGGGCAGATTCAGATCGGCAACGCCGGCGGCACGGCCTACGCCCCGCAGACCTTGAGCGGCGACTGCACGGTTACGAGTGCTGGCGTGATCACTTGCTTCGGTTCGTCGCCCGCCACGGTTGCCAAGGGCGGCACCGGCGCCACGACCTTCACGAATCACGGCGTCCTCTTCGGCCAGGGCGGCAGCGCAATTGCCGCGAGTGCGGCCGGCACCGCGGGCTACCCGCTCACCAGCGGCGGCGCCTCAGCCGATCCGAGCTTCGCCCAGCTCGTCCCCGCCGCACTAGACTTCTCGGCCGACAACACGACGGCCAACGCGACCACCGGACACCACGGGCTGCTGCCGAAGCTAAGTGGCAACGCGAGCGAATTCCTTAATGGTGTCGGTGCATTCGCGACCCCCGGAGCGCCAGCGCCGCCGGGTTCCACAACGCAGGTCATCTTCAACGACGCCGGAGTGTTTGGCGCCGACTCTCAGCTCACGTTCAACAAGACCTCCGGCCTCACCACCATCACTTCCGGCGGCCACGCGGGCGCGGCAGCCTTTAAGGTTCTTCCCGATAGCGGAACGTCGTACACCCAAATTAACGACAACGGGACAATGGTTGTCAACGCCGATGTTGCCGGTACTCCAATTCTCGATCTCCAATACAGCGGCTCGTCGAAGTACCAATTCGGCTACAACCTCGGCACCATTACCAACCCGCTCAGTCTTGGCGGCGGTGCTCTCTATGTGTCGAACGGCGGCGTTATTGGCGTTGGCTCGGCTATCCCGCTCACCTTTTCTAGCACCTCAAGCGGGAATGGGGCGGCGGACGGGTCCGTGTCTCGCATCGCTGCCGGTGTTGCCGGCTTCGGCACCGGAGCTGCCGGCTCACGCGCGGGCTGGATGCAGTGGGCCGGCGAGTGCTTCGTCGCTTCCGATCAGACGAACGCCACCACGACGATGGCCTCGTCGACCTGCTCAATCACCGTCACCAGCGGCCGCAAATACAGCTTCGTTTGCGAGCTGTTTATGTCGGATTCGGTTGCGGCCGATGGCGCCAAGATCGACTTCAACGGCGGGACCGCGACGGCTACCAACTTCCGCGCTCAGGTGACGGCGTTCGACACGGCGCTGAATCTATCGTCGCAGGTGACGGCGCTCGCTACTGCGTCGTCAGCCACTACATTTACTGGCGCCGGGGCCTTCGAGGTCCACGGGGCGTTCGAGCCTTCGGCGAACGGAACCTTCATTCCGGAGTTCGCACAAGTCGGGCATACTACCGGGACACTGACGCTGAACCGCGGCAGCAATTGCCGTATGTTCGATATGCCGTAGGCCGCCACCTCAAGGAGATCTCTAAATGCGCCGGATCATCGCCCGCTGCCTCTTTGCCACCGCCCTGCTACTCGCTGCCGCCGCTGGCTGGGCAACTCGCTCGGTTAGCTACGTGCTGCAGAACTGCTCGCGCGCCGACATTCGCGCGATGACCATCCGCGTCGATCCGACAAGCGGCGACCCTGTCGAGGACGTGCAGTACCAGCTCCGCGACGCGGGCGGCACCGTCGTGAAGACGGGCGGCATCGTGCTCACGCTGACGACGACGCAGAAGAACACGCTGCTCTCGCACATCGACACCGTCGTGCGCCCAGCGGTGGACACGGCCGAGGGCCTGTAGGCGGCGACTATGCGCGCTCGCTTAACGGTCGCGCTGGCGCTCTTGCTCGCGTCGTGGTGGGCGTGCGCGGCGCATGCTGAGGTCCGCTTCGTGCCGCTGGCGAATGCCTCTGGCGGCAACAGGCTCTACGTGGCCGACACCGAAGCGGAGTGTCCGACGACCGGCGCGGCCAACGGCGACGTCTGCATCGCGCTCGACACCGGCAAGATCATCAAGCGTACAGCCGGCAGCAACATCGCGGCTGTCGCGTTCAGTAGCCTGACCGGCTCGCTGGCTTGCGCGCAGTTGCCGCCCTTCACCGGCAACGTGACGACGTCGGCCGGCTCGTGCTCGACCACTATCGGCAACGGCGTTGTCACCAACGCGATGCTGGCTGCGCTGTCGTACACCAAGGTCGTATTCGTCGCCACCTGCGCGGGCACAGCTACAGCCAGCAGCACGCTCTACCTGTTCCCTATCGGCCAGCTCTCCGCGCTCACCTGTACGATCACGACGCCGACGGCTGGTATCCCTATGCCGACGGCGGGGACACTCAAGAACCTGACCGTTAAGGTCGGCACCGGAGGTAAGGCTGGCGACGCGGTGACGGTCCTCAAGGGCGGGTCGGCGACTGGGATGCCGACATGCGTGTATGGCACGGGCACAACGTGCAGCGATTTGTTGACGGCTGGCGCAGTCGTCGCTGGCGACCTCATCACCGTGAAGCTCACGACGGCCGCGAGCGACACTACAGCCAACGTCCAGGTTACGTTCGAGCTGTGGAACTGATGAGCATCGTCGACGACATCGCCGACCTTCTCGACGCCGATCTCTACGCACAGTTCGGCGCCCTCGACTACACCGGCTCATTCGTCCCCTCCGGTGCCCTTCTCGGCCCACTCCCGTGTCGTATCGAGGGCGAGCAGCGCCTGGTCCGCGACCCCACCGGCCAGGAAGTCACGACGAGCGTGCAGGTCATAGTCGGCGGCTACTTCGACCTCACGACCGACCACCATCGGTACTTCTTGCCGTCGCAGTGGTCGCCTAACGGGAGCGAGGGAGCGGGTGAAGGGCTGCGAGCGCTCTATGTCGACAACGTGAATGACGAAGCCGTCGGGCCGCTTTATCAGGAGCTGAGTTTTCCGTGACTAGTCAATCATTCACACATCAGCCACTGAGGGAGAGCGCTCTATGTCGTCGCCTCCATTCCGCATCCCCGTCTCGCAGCCCAAGATCGGCAACCTAGAACTCGGCCTGGTTGCCGACTGTCTGCGCCGCAACCAGCTCAGCCAAGGGCCAATGGTCGCTCGCTTCGAGCAGGAGTTTGCGGCCTACGTTGGCGCCCGCTACGCCGTCGCGACCAGCAGCGGCACGACCGCGCTTCATCTAGCCCTCGCCGCTCTGGGCATCGGCCCCGGCGACGAGGTGCTGGTGCCGGACCTGACCTTCATCGCCACCGCGAACGCCGTCGTCTACTGCGGTGCGACGCCGGTCCTCGTCGACGCTGACCCGGCGACATGGTGCATGGGGCCGTCGCAGATCGCCGCCAAGCTAAGCTATCGAAGCCGCGCGATCATCCCTGTCCACCTCTACGGCGTTCAGTGTGATTACAGCACCTCGCGCGGACTGTTTGTCGTCGAGGACGCCTGTGAAGGACTTGGTGGCCGCTACATCACGAGCGGTCGCGCTCTCGGCACGGTCGGCGATTGCGGCGTGTTCAGCTTCTACGCCAACAAGGTAATCGGTGTCGGCGAAGGCGGCATGGTCGTAACCGACAACGAGCAGTTCGCCGAGCGCTTGAGGCTCTATCGCGGCCAGGGCTGGCACCCAAGCGACGCCCGCTACTACCACTCCGTCGTCGGCTTCAACTACCGCATGACCGAGCTGCAAGCGGCAGTCGGGGTCGGCCAGTTGCAGCGGCTGCTGTCCATGTTGGCTGCTCGTCGTGCGATCTTCGACCGCTACGCGCACCACCTCGACGGCTACTTGCCGTCGCCGCCGTGCAGCACCGACGTCGGTAGCGCGCCGTGGCAGTACACGACGATGCTGCCGCCGGGTGTCAGTCGCGATGGCTTAGCCGACGCTCTGGCCGCTGCTGGCATCGAGACTAGGCCGGTGTTCGTGCCGCTTCACCGGCTGCCGATGTATCGAGCATCCTACGTCACCGAAGTGGGCGGCGATGGGCCGTCGCTTGCCGACGTCGACTTCCCTGCCGCTGCCGCTATCGCCGACGCCGGTATCTCGTTGCCGACCTTTGCCGACATGACGATGGCGCAGGTAGACGAGGTGGCCCAGCGTGTAGTAGACTACGTGGCGAGACAGACGACTGGAGATCGGCCATGAAGCATCTACGATTCGGCTTCGGTTCTTGGCTGGGAACAGCGACGACTAGCGTTCTAACCGCAGCGGCGTTCGCGTCGATGGGCGACATCGCTTGGTCGCGTGTCTATATCGCTGCCTGTTTGTGGTTGATCGTGCTGACCGTCGTCGGGATGATCTACTTCGCCGCCGCTGTCGTGAAGGAGAGTCGGCGGTGAGTGCAACAGACTTTGCCTACGGTCGGCTAGAGCTAGGACGGCGTCAGCTCATCGCGCACTCTAACAACGCCGGCAGCCAGCCGACAATCTACGAGCCAGTCAGCATCTTGCGACCCGACCATCTCTGGATTCACCCGTCTGCCCGCATCGACCCCTTCACTCGCATCGAGTCCGGCGAGGGCACCTACATTGGCCCGCTGGTTCATGTGGCGGCGCACTGCCACTTGGGCGTGGGTGGCGGCATCCTCATCATGGAAGAAGGCTCTGCCGCCAGCAGCCACGTCTGTATTGTCACCGGCAGCAACGTGCCCGGCCCTGGTCGCGGGTGCTCGGCAGTCGACCCGGCGGCTGTTGTCGAGCGCAGCTTCGTGCATGTCAAGCGAAACGCGATTCTGTTCGTCGGCGCGATAGTGCTGCCGGGCGTGACGGTGGGCGAGGAGGCGGTGGTGGCGGCTGGAGCAGTAGTGACGAAGGACGTGCCCGACGGTGCGACGGTTGCCGGCGTGCCTGCGCGAGTCGTGAAGACGGCCGACAGCTCTAGCGTGTGGCCGTCACTGCAAGAGCCGTTCGACATGGGCGATGGCGCAGGAGCGATCAGGTAGTGCGTGTGTGCGTAGCGTCTGCCCACCGCAACTCTGCCGGCCGCCAAATCAGTCGCTGGATCAGCCAGATCATCGCCCTCCGCGACGAGCTGCGCAACCACTACTACTGCGGCGTGCGCGCCGTAGCCGTCGAGGGCGACTCAACCGACACCACTCGCGCTCAGCTCACCACCGAAGCCGAGCAACGACTAGCTCCTCGCGATATCGAGTTCGAGCTGGCGACGTGCAACCACGGCGGGCCGGTGTACGGGTCGACAGAGCAACCAGAGCGGATGGCTGCGCTGTCCAAGGTCGGCAACGCGGTGCTGGATGCGGTGCGGGCAACCGATGACGTGCTCGTCTATGTCGAGAGCGACTTGGTGTGGGACGCCGAGACGATTAGACGGCTGATTGATCGAGTTCTCGGCGCTGCTGTTCACCGTGTCGAGTCGACGTGGGATCTCGACGCTGTCGACGACTGCGACGTGTGGGTGCCAGTCGTCATGGCCGGCGACACCCATTACGATTGCTGGGCGTATAGGACGCTTGACGGCTCTCGCATCTTCCACCCCTTCCCGTTCACGGCGCCTACCGAACTCAGCAGTGCCGGTAGCTGCCTCGTGATGCCGGCGGCGGTCGCCCGAGACAAGCGGGCGCGGATGGAGACCGGAGCGCTGGTCGAGTGGTGTGAGAAGGCGCGAGCAGCTGGCTACAGGATCGCAGTCGACCCGGCGCTTATCGTGAGGCACCCGGCGTGAGCTGCTTGGGCGCTGTTATCGCCTTGGCTACCGTTGTCGCGTTTGCCTGGTGGACTGGCGTGCAGATGTTCGGCGATCCGCGAGACGACAAATGAAGGTCTTCGTCAAGCCGACGGGCATGTACTCGCGCGCGATGGTGCGTATCGCCGACGCCCTCGCTCGCCACGCTCCACCGTCCGTCAGCATCACGGCCGACCGCGACGCAGCCGACCTAGTCGTCCTCTACGTGATCGGGCCGGACGCACTCCAGGCAGGCCGCGATCTTGTTGCTGCCGGTAAGAAATATGCAGCTGTCCAATGTTGCTGGAAGACGACCGGCGTCGCCGACGCCGACTGGATGCCGTTCTGGCGAGACGCAGATCTCGTGTGGTCGTACTACCAATTGCCTGGCGACGGAACGTTCAATTTTTACTACGCGCCACTAGGCGTTGACACCATCTTTGCGAGTGCTTATCGTCTGAGCAACGTTAAGCAGCCGACCATCATCACCACCGGCTTCGTGTCGTCGCCGGCTGGCGAGGCTATCGAGGAAGTGTGGCTGGCAGCTCGCCGCTGTAACTTCCGCACCATCCACATCGGACCGCCGAACGTCGAGGGCACGCTGCTCCACGCCGACGAGCACATCCAGCCCTCTGACGCTAAGCTGGCGGCGGTCTATGCTGAGGCTCGCTGGGTGGCGTCGTTGCGGCACACCGAAGGCTTTGAGTGCCCAGCGGCCGAGGCCGTCGTGGCTGGCACTCGCCCGTTACTGTTCGATCAACCAACACTTCTCTACTGGTATCGCGACGTCGCCGAATACGTGCCGGAGTGCAGCGGCGACGTGTTGGTTGACCTGCTGACGATAAAGCTGTCTGGGCTCGACCCGGTGAGCGGCCACGAACGCGATTGGCTGCTACGACGTTTCGACTGGGCGACGATATGCCGCGGATTCTGGGAGCGCGTCCTTTAACGGAGGCTCGTCAGACTTGAAACTAGGAGAGAGAATTTTCTCTGGTCTGTTGTTGAAGGAGCACGCGCTCTACGTACTCGAAGATCCGACTACCGACGAGATTAGGTATGTCGGCTATACGTGCGACGTTCGGCGTCGGTTCTCCGAGCACAGAAAGCGCCGCCATTCGTACACGAGCAGCTGGATTCAATCGCTACACAATAAGGGATTGCAGCCTAGACTGAGAGTCTTGTGCTACGTTCAGGACGCATTCGAGGCGAAGCGTCTTGAAGTCGAACTAATAGCCAAGTACAGAAGGCGAGGAGTCCGTCTCACCAACGGGACTGAAGGTGGTGACGGAGTCGTATCAACTCCAGAGACTAGGGCCAAGCAGATTGCAGCGGCGACTGGTGTAGTTTTTACCGCCGAGAGAAAAGCTAATATCTCTGCTGCGCTAAAGAAGCTGCCGGTCACGCAAGAACGGCTCGATGTTCTGAACAGGGCTTGCCGGTCTCTCAGTAGAGAGCAGATTCTGCTCCGTAATCAAGCTATCGCGGCTGCCAAGTTAGGGCAGCCTCTTAGTGAGTTTCATTGCCGACGTATATCAGAGACGGCGAAGGCAAGATGGTCTAAGGCAGAGGAGCAGAGACTGAAAGCGTCTTGGACTCCTGAAAGGGGAGCGAAGATATCAGCGGCTAAAAAGGGTAAACCATTATCCGAAGAGAACAAAGCCGCTATTCGTGCAGCAGCTGCCAGACCAGAAGTCAAAGCCAAGCAGTCTGCCGCACGTAAACTATGGTGGGCACGGAGAAAGGCGTTCGAGTCTTGAGAGTTCTTTGGAACGGCGACTCGCCGACGATAAGCACCGGCTTCTCGCGTTGCACAGTCGCGGCCTGCGACGCCCTTCACGCTGCCGGTCACGAAGTCCACATCTTGGGTATCAACGAAACTGGCGACCATCGCACCTACCACTCGCCAATCTACCCGTGCATTCAGCCTTTCGACCAAGGCAGAGACGCGTTCGGTGTCGGTCGTATGCCTGTTCTAGTCGACCGTCTCCGTCCTGACGTCATCTGCTGTTTAAACGATCCGTGGAATCTGCCGGCGTACACCAAGACGCTCGATGCCTTCTTCAAGGACGAGCCTTCGGCGATTCCGCCGATATGCGCATGGTTGGCAGTCGACGGCAAGAACCAGCACGGTTGGCTGCTTAATCGCCTGTCGCACATCATGGTGTGGACTAAGTTCGCCGAAGACGAGCTGCGAAGTGGAGGCTACAAGGGCACCTGCTCCATCGTTCCACTTGGCGTCGACCACTCGGTTTTCTATCCGCGCGATAGAGCTGAAGCCCGCCGCATAGCGTTCCAGACCTTGCCAGAGCCGTTGCCAGATGACGCATTTATCGTCGGTGTTGTCGGGAGATTGCAGCACAGGAAAAGGATCGACCTTTCGCTCCGCGCGTTTGCTGAGTGGATCGAGCGCACAGGCATCGACAACTCGTTCATCTACATCCACGCGGCGCCGACTGGAGATACTGGGTGCCATATCCGTTCGCTCACTCGCTACTACGGTCTTGACGGGCGCGTCGTTATCTCTGAGCCGCACATCGGCCGTGGCGTCGAAGAGACCGTGCTCCCGTGGATCTACGCTTCATTCGATACGATGCTTACGACCACCCAGGGCGAGGGCTGGGGGCTTTGTCAGCACGAGTGCATGGCGATGGGCGTGCCTGTCGTCGTCCCCGATTGGTCTGCGCTTGGTGTCGACGGGTGGACCGGCAATGGCGTGCTGAGGGTGCCGTGCAACTCGACGGCGTTGACAGCGCCGATGAACGGTCTGGCCTACACGATTGGCGGGGTTGCAGACTGTTCTGCGGTCGCTGACGCACTGGATCTTCTCTACCGAGATCGGTCGGCGAGAGAGCACTATGCGGCTGCCGGCCTCGCCAAAGCCGCCGAGTTCAGCTGGCAACGCACCGGAGCCATGGTCGTAAGCGAGTTAGAACGAGTCGTTTACGAGGCGGAAACCAAGCGTAGACAGCAGTCGGCGATTGCAGTAGACTCAGGCGACTCGCCGGCCACCGAGCCGGCTCACACACCAGTCACCAGCCAGTAGTTTAAACAGCAAGTCGGCTCGTCAGCCAGTCACCGGCCACAGCCATAGCGGCATATCGCCGCCGCGGTCGCCGTCCGAGGTCTACGCAGCTGGCCAACGCCGCCGTCTTAGGCTGGGAGCAAGTGAGCCGCCGCTTAATCGCGGTCGGCCCTGCTATGGCGAGCGCCGCCGACGACTTCATGGTGCGCGAGGCGCAGTCGATCCTCGACAAGTCGTTGCAGCTCGTGCCGCATGAGAGCGGCGATCTGGCGCGGTCGGGCGAGGTTAGTCGCACTGGCGGCCGTCTCGGTGTCGGTGTTGCGCGCCAGATCCTTCAACGCACTGCCGGCGGCCAGTTCACGACCGGCAGCATCCAAGTCAGCTACGGCCGCGGGCTCGCCGAAGATTATTCGGTCCCCGTGCATGAAACGCCGAGCAAGCACGATCCGCCGTCGTGGCGCGGCAAGCGCGTGCAGTTCAACTCAGGTGGCCCTCAATTTCTGGCACGACCTTTCCGCGAGACCGTCGGCACGCTGTGGCAGCGGCTCGCAGCGCATCTGCGGAGCAAGCTGTAGTGGCACGCTACCTGGAAGTCTTGGCGGTTAATCGTCCGTCGCCCATCGGTGTCGACCAGAACAACCGCACGATGTTCTCGGCGACATACCAGGCGATGGGGGTGTCGATTGCGAAGTTTGAAGAGGAGTTGGCGCGCATCCTCTACGACGCCGGCCTCATGACACTCGGCACCGACGGCTTCGTCGGCCCCGCCTCCACCATCCCGACGACAGGCGGCGGCCCGTTCATCACCCTCATCGACACCGGCGGCACCTCGCCGCTGGAAACCCACAACGGCGACAAGTACGAGCGCATGTCGATCCAAATCATCGTGCGAGCGCTGAGCTATCAGGTCGCACGTACTCGCGCGCTGGCGATCTGGCGAGAGCTGGACGGCAAGCGCGAGATAACGGTAACAGCAGCTTAAGCCGTCAATGCAGTCAACGCAGTCAACCGCCATCATCCGACAACCGCAAGCACCTCACTTAGGTATCGCGCAGGTTAGTTAACAGGTCTTGAAAGGAGCTTCACCATGAGCGAGCTTGCGGTAGCCGGCCACGGCGTACACATCGACTTCGAGCTGGACCCGGTAGGCGCCCCCGGTGTCTTCACCGAGATCCCCGAACTCAGCGACGACGTCAGCTGGCCTGAGTTCAACGTCCCCGAGACCAACGTAACCGCCCACAACGACCGCATCGACAGTTGGATTCAAGGCGTGCTCATGCGCGGCCAGTTCAGCTTCGGCGTCAACTACGTGGCCGGCAACACTGTCCACGAAGCGCTGCGCGACGCGCCGCTCAACGGCCTCAAGCACGGCTTCCGCACCTACAGCAAGGACGGCGGTCCCGGCGACGACGAGATCATCGCCAGCGGCTTCGTGCAGACGTTCGGCCCCATCGTCCACCCGGTGCGCGAGGGTGCGCGGAAGGCCACCGTGGCGGTGCGGTTGAGCGGGCCGATGATCGTGGATGGCGCGGAGTACGGAGCGTAGGGCAAGAGCAACGACAACGACAACGACGACAACAGTCACCCGGTTTGGTCAATAACACACAAGGAGCCTCAGACAATGGCCAAGCAGCCGACAACGTCAGTGCCTCGTGTTCTCTCCCTCGCCGACCTCACGGCGCCGCCGACTCTCACGGAACTGTCAATCCCTGAGCTAGCCGGCGGCGTCGTTTACCTGCGCCCGCTCTCGGCCGGTACTGTCATGGACATGGTCGTGGACGGTAACGCTGCTGACGGCGCGGGCGGCGTGGCCTCCAAAGTCACCGGCGAAGCGATGATGAAGCTCGTCGCGGCGGCCGTCGCCAACGCCGACGGCACTCCCATGTTCGCGCCTGGCGACGAGGGCTTGGCCCAAATCAAGCTCCTCGACATTCGCGTCTTCAATCGCATCTCCACCGCCATTACGTCGACGCTCAACCCCACCGCGGCCGACGGCGCCGACGTGGGAAAAGCCTCGCCGGCAACCAGTGGCGGCGATTTGCCTTCCAACTAGCGCTGGCGCTCGGCGAGCACGATGTCGACGCTCTCCTCGCCCGCCTCACTTGGTCGCAGCTGGTCGAGTGGCGAGCCTACTACCAGCTCGACCCGTGGGGCGAGGAGCGGGCCGACCTCCGCAACGGTATCGCATGTGCGCTGCTCGCCAACGTCAACCGAGATCCGAAGAAGGGCCAGCCGTTCACGCCGGTTGACTTCATGCCGTTTGCTGAGAAGCCGAAGACGAGTGCGCGCGAGAGCATGGCGAACTTCAAGTCGGCAGTGAAGCGGTTCTTGAAGAAGAAAAAGCAGCCGAGACAACCGAGACAGCCAAAGAGTCAGTAGTCGCCCATGAACGTCGGCACAGTCGAAGTCCTACTCCAGCTTCGCGACAAGCTCACGGCCGAGCTGAACAACTCGGTCGCGAGGTCGACGACTGCGCTCACCAAGCTGACGGGTGAGATCCGCAAGACCGAAAACGCCATCGCCAAGCAGCAGGCCGCGGTCGAAAAGGCCGGCCGTTCCCACCGTGCCGCCGCCGACGACGTCGACCGCTTCGGCCGCCAAATCCGCACCACGCTCGTCCACGTCGCCGCTGCCGCCGCTGCCTACAAGCTCCTAGCCGCGGCTGTCACGGCCGTCAGCAACCAAGTCGAACTCGTCCGCACTTTCGAGAAGATCGAGAACGTCACCGGCGTTACTCGCGGTGAAGTAGATCGTCTCCGGTCCTCGCTCAACGACCTCTCAACCTCAACCGGAAAGGGTCCACAAGAGCTGGCCGAGGGCTTCTACTTCATCGCGAGTGCCGGGTTGAAGGGTGCCGAAGCGACCGAAGTGCTCACCGCGGCGGCCAAGGCAAGCGCCGTGGGCTTGGGCGAGACCAAGGACATCGCGCGCTCTATCACCGCCGCCATCAATGCTTACGGGGCCGAGAATCTTAGTGCAGCTAAGGCGGCCGACATCCTGTTCGCCACCGTGCGCGAGGGAGGCGCCGAGGCGAGCGAGGTGGCCGGCGTGTTCGGCCGTGTGGTGGGGATTGCGAGCCAGCTCGGCGTGTCGTTTGCGGAAGTCGGCTCGTTTATCGCCACGTTCACCCGGCTGGGCGTCGGCGCCGACGAGGCCGTCACCGCCCTCCGCGGCAGCATCACCGCCATGCTGACGCCGACGCGAGCGCAAGAGGCAGCACTCAAGGCCCTCGGCTTGTCGATGGCGGAGCTTAAGCAGCAAGTGCGAGAGAGGGGGCTTACGGCGGCATTGATCGACCTCGTCAAAGCCGGCAAGGGCAACGAAGACATCATCGGCGCGATCATCCCCAACGTGCGGTCGCTGGCCGGTGTGCTCGCTACTGCCGGCAGCCAGGCCGAGGCTTATCGTGAAGTCACCGACAAGGTCACGAAGTCGACTGGCGACCTCGGCCGTGCCTTCGACGACGTTAAGCAGTCAGCGTCGTTCAAGTGGGACCAGTTGAAGGCCCAGTTCGAGCAACTGTCATTGACGCTCGGCGAGGCTCTACTGCCTGGCGTGCAGGCGTTCGGGGCCGCCCTCGCCGGCCTCGACCGCGGCGAACTCGCCCAGTTCGGCGAGAACGCCGCGACCGCTCTCCGCGGCCTTGCCGAGATCGTTAGCCTGCTCGTCGCTCACCTCGACACGCTGCAAGCGCTCGTCGTCGGCCTTGCCGCGATCAAGCTCGGCAGCGCGTTGTCGGCGTGGGTGACTGGGTTGGGCGAGGCTGCCGTCGCTGCCCGCGTCGCCACTTCGTCGACTGCTGCTCTCGGCGCCTCCATCGGCGCCCTCGCCGGTCCTATCGCCGTCGCCGTCGCGGCCGGCTTCTACCTCAACAACAAGATCAAGGAGTGGGCACGCGACTCTCTCGCCGAGATCGCCAATGTCGTCACCGAAACCAACAAGGCCGGCGGCCAGCTCCAGCGTCTGCTCACGGCTCATCGCGGCGGCGAGTTGTCGGGCGCCGATGTCACCCAGGCCAAAGACGACTACGCCGCTGCCGAAGTCGCCGCTCACAAGTACCGCACCGAGATCGACAAACTCAACGAGAGTCTGAAGCAGACGGCTCCCGGCCAGCGCTGGGTAATCCAGAAGCAGATCGACGATAACGAGCGGCTGCTGCACGCCGAAGAAGGCCGCATGCGCGCGGCTCGGCAAGTCGTCCAAGTTGGCGAGCAGCAGCGACGAGTGATCGACGGGATGGCAGAAGGCTGGGGCAAGGTCGGCGGTAGCATTAAGATTCCGTCGGCTGAGGCCGAGCGCTACGGGCAGCGTCTCGGCGAAGTCACCAAGCGCTGGAGCGACCAGCTCGCCGTCGCTCGCCAAGCCCTCGCCACCGCCAAAGCCACTTTCGCCTTCAAGGTTGGTGCTGACGGCACGGGCGCCGAGCTGGCCGACGAGCGCGAGCTGTCGCAAGAGAAGCGCATCCAGCTGGAAATTGACCGTCGCATCGCCGCCGTCGAGAACGACAAGCACAAGGCCGGTGCTGCACTCCGCGCCGCAATCACCGCCCAAGTCGCCGAAGAGATCCGCCTCAACGACGCGGCCAAAGACTTCGTCTCGCTCACAGCCGAAGTCGGCAAGGTCATCAAGTTCAACACCGTCTGGCAGGGCAAGCTGCGCGATCTCATCCGCGACAGCAACGCTAGGCTCGGCGATGACATGACGGCCAGGGTCGCCAACGGCTTCAACGCGCAAAACAACGCCTTGACCAAGCAGCTCGGTCTCGCCCGCGAGCTGCTGTCGGCGTGGACGAAGGGCGGCGACATCGCGGCCCGCGCCGTCACCATCCAGCAAGACACCTACGAGCGCTCGAAGGGCCTCGTATCGCTTACCGACGACGAAGCCGCCGCCCTCGCCAAGGTCGCCGACGAGCAGGACCGCATCAACTACCTCATCAGCAAGGTGGCCGAGCTGTCGCGGCCGGCCTGGGCTGTCTACCTGGATGCGGCGTTCAACGCTATCGGCGCTATCGGCGACGCTCTCAGCGACGTGATCGTCCAGGCGGCCATGAAGGGCAAGGTCGACTGGGAGAGCGTGTGGGAGTCGCTCAAGTCGTCGCTGATAAAGATCTTCGCCGACATGCTGGCTGACATGCTGAAGCGATGGATCGCAACGCAGCTGGCAATGCGGGCGGCGAGCCAGTCTATCAACGGCGGGAGTGCTCTCGGCGGAGCAGCGAGTGCCGGTAGTAGTGGTGCCGGCGGTGCGATTTCGAGTGCCGGCTCGGCTGGCGGCAGCAGCGGCGCGTCTGCCGGCACCCTGGCCGGCTGGGCTGTCGCCGCCTTCGCCCTCTATGTCGTCTACAAGGGCTTCATCGAAGACCACAAGCGCCGCTTTGCCTCCGTCACTCTCGGCGAGAGCGGCCAGATCGTCGCCAACGCCCAGCACACCAAGAAGTATATGGACAGCGTGCGCGAGGCGGCGGCGACCGTCCTCAAGAACCTGCAAACCTGGATGCACGACGTCGACGTGCAGATGACGAGCTTCGGCGGCGTCAGCATCGAGCACAGCGGAGACTGGTGGCAGGTGAGGGGCGCGAACGGTGTGCAGCAGGCGTTCAAGAGCGCCGAGGAAGCCCTGAGCTTCGCGGAAGCGCTGATGGTGAGGTTCGGCGAGTTCGCCGGTAGTGTGCCATCGCTTGTGCGAGCGGCAATCGAGGGCACCAACGCCCTCGGCGATCTCAACATGGATCAGATCACGAGCAACGTGCAATTTGCTCGCACCCTGCTGACGCAAAACATGGAGCAGGTAGCGAGCGCTATGCAGGACGCCACTGACCTCTTCGTCAGCCAGATGCGCCGGTCGTTCGACCTCTTCGCCAGCGCCGGCCACCTCAACGCCGCCGCCCTCAGTGAAGCTACCGGCAGCGCGATTCTATACTTCACCAACTCGCTGCAATCGCTCTACGACCAGCTCACCGGCCACAAAGAAGACGCCAAGGAGGCTGCCGAGCGCCAGCGCACCGCCTACAACGCCCAGCGCGCTATCACCATCGCCCAGATCACCTTGCTGTACGAGGAGATCAAGGCTCGCATTGCGCTGCTGCAAGTGCAGATCGCGGCAATAGCCGTGATGCGAGAGTCTGGCGTTCACGGTGGTGGCGGATTTGGTGGTGGGTCTGGTCAGGCCGGCGGCGGTGGTTATGTCGGCGGCGGTGGCGGCGGCGGTGCCAGCCCGGATTTCTATGCGTGGGGTGCGTTCTTTGGCGGGCTGTTCAAGGGTGGCGGCGTTCTATTGCAGGACAGTCGCAACCCGACCAACGATCCGCAGCTGGCAGCGCTTCTCCAAGTGCTCGACAACCTCGCTCGCGCCCTCGCCGGCTTGCCGCCTGAAATCGCACCTGGCGGCGTTAAGCCAGGTCGTGGCGGTCGTGGTGGCGGCCAGCGCGATGCCGTTCGCGACTTCATCAAGGACCAGCAGTTTCAGCTCGCACAGGCCGGCCGCTCGCCGATCCAGCAAGAGTTGGAGAACATCCACCGCCAGTACCAGGAGCAGCTCGACGCCGCGGGCAAGAACGTGGCCCTTCGTCAGCAACTCCTCGACCTGGAGCGCCAGTCCGTCGTCGCCGCTATCGCCCGCAACCAGGCCGAGGTCAAGGACCGCTTCAACGAGATCGTCGGCAACAACACCGCGCTCGTCCAGCTCCACAAGCACTTCGCCGACATGAGAAAGGACATCATCGAGGCCGGCTTCAGCGCTGGCGACACCGCCGACATGCTGGGCCGACTCGCCGCCGCCGAAGACGCCGCCGTGGCCGCATTGCAAACCGACGTCGAGCAGCGTCTCGCCGACATGGTTGCCGGCCAGGCCAACCCGTTCGCCGACTTGCACAAGAAGTTCGCGGCGATGCGCAAGGACATTCTCGACGCGGGCTTCGCCGCCGACAAGGCCGCTCGCCTGGTCGCCGAGCTGACCACCGCTGAGGCCGCTGCCGTCCACACGCTGTCGCTGCAAACGGCCGGCGACCTGCTGGGCAGTCTTGCCCAGTACATCCAGGACGAGGGCGTGCGAGCCGAGTTCTTGACGGCGCAGGCGCAGATCAAGTTCGAGCTGGACATGGCGAACTACCGCATCCAGTTCGAGATCCTGAAGGCCAACGGCGACCTGTCGCAGGCGGTGCTCGATAAGCTCCAGAAGGCGTTCGACTACGTCGACGCCCATCCGCCGGTGTTCGGCGCACCGAGCGGCTCAACCGGCGACAACGGCAGCGGCTACTGGCAGATCGGCAGCGACGGCAAGTGGCACTGGCTCACGACCGGCGACGGCGGCGGCAGCGGCACCGCCGACGACCCGGCTGCTCGCGCTCGCGACTTGCTCAACCAGTACCACAACGAGGGCCTCAACGCCTGGGAGCAGGCGCTCAAGAAGCTCAACGACGACTTCGACAGCATCCGCCTCGCCCTAGGCAACACGCCCGAGGTGATGGCTGAGTACGCGGCTGCCCTAGAGCGCCTCCGCCAGCAGTTCCTCGCTGGCATCCGCAGCTTCTACGAAGAACTGACCACCGGCGACCCGATGGGCGGCAGCGGCCGTCAGCAGTTTGCCGCCGCGCAAGCCCGCTACCAGCAGCTGCTAGCAGTCGTTCAGGGCGGCGATCTCAGCCAAGCGGATGCACTAGAAGGCGCCGCTCGTCGCTACCTCGACCTCGCCGGCAGCATGTTCGGCACCTCAACGCTCGGCTACACCGGCATCCGCGACCAGATCACTCAGCAATTGGCCGCGCTGCTTGGCATCAACACGGTCGGCGGTGGCAACGTCATCGGCGGGCCGCAGTGGTTCACTCAGGGCGTGCAGTCGCAGTTGTCAGCGCTGTCGTCGATCAACACGCAGTCGGTAGCACAGGTGGCGGCGACGGCCAACGTGGCCACTGTCGTCGACATTGCTAGTCGCCGCCAGGAGAGCAAGCTCGACGCGATGATCGAGCGACTGGACTCTCTAATTGCTCTCGGCGAGGCCGAGTCGGCAACCACTACGACAAGCACTATCGTGGCCGGCGACAGTCGGTCGGCGCCGGTATTCAGGCGCGGTTAGCCACTATGTCGTTCGCAACCTTCATCGCCTCGCATGTCCTCGTCGCCGACTACGGTGATTGGCTCGTCGAGTTCGACCTGCTCGACCCTGCCGACGCCGCCTACGTCGCGCGCTTCTCCTCGCACGGCACTGTCGTCACCCCCACGGCCATCACCGTCGACGACATTACCATCCCGGCCAACACCCCGTTTCGCAAGCGACTGCTCTCGGCGCCAACCTGGACGCAATCGCTCTGGTCGCAAGGCACCATTCTCGCCCGCTCCTTCCCCAACTACGGCAGCGCGATCCTCAACAATCGCGACGGCGGCCTCGACTATCTCCATCCTCGCAACGGCTGGAAGTGGGTTGACCGCCGCGCTCGCGTCTACTTCGGCCCCGGCCGCAAGCCGCGGTCGCTCGCCGCTGACATCGCCAAGACGGTCGACGCCACCATGGACCGTCCGCTGTTTAAACTATCGACCGTTGAAGTCCCGCTGCTCGGCTACGAGTCCCGCTTCGACCAAGTCTCCTCCAAGCGCGTCTATCGCGGCACCAACTACATGTTGTCGCTGTCGGGCGTCAAGCAGGTCGACTACGGCACTCCCTCGGCCGTCGACCTAACCGGCGACATGTCGGCCGAGGGCTGGCTGTGGCTCAACTCCGGCATGGTGGGCTCGTCGACGCCGATCTGGGGCTGGCTCGGCGGCGCCGCCTACCCGTGGCGGCTCACCCTCACCAGCGACTTGAAGCTGCGGCTCTCGGCTACCATCGGCGGCACGACCGAAACCGTCACCACCGCTGCCACCCTCGACTTCTTCGGCTTCTACCACATCAGCTTCGACATCGACGGCCGCGACGTCACTTTCACGATCTTCAACGACGCCACGCTAACCACCACCACCGAGACCTTCACCAACGCCTTCAGCAACGCCACCCGCGACGTCCATTCCGGCGCTACGTACAAGTTCGGCAGCAGCGACACCACGCTTGTCGTCTTCGGCGACGAGATGCGAGTGTGGGGTGAGAGCCGCGACAGCACTGCCCACGCCGCCGACCGTTTCCGCGAGTTCGGCGACGACGCTATCCCGGCCAGCCTCGTCCACTACGCGCGCATGAACGATGGCACCGGCACTGCCGTCACCGACAGCAGCGCCACGGCCGCCCACGGCACGATCACCGGCGCCGGCATCGCGACCTGGCTGTGGGCTTACGAGGGCACAGCCGAACTCGCCGGCACACCCAAGCCGGACCTCTGGGGCATCCAGTTCGGCGTCGCCCCGGTCCTCGTCGACCACGCCGACAACGGCTACCAGATTGCCGGCGACGGCTCCATCGAAGAGATCGTCGAGGTGCGCGAAGGCGGCTACAACAACTACGTCTACGACGGCGACTCGTCGAGCTTCTTCAACTTCATCACTGCCGCAGTCGCCAACGGGCACGTGCTCACCTACTTGGCGCGCGGCTTATACCGCCTCGGTGCGTCGCCGACCCTGCCGCTGTCCGTCAAAGCCAAGGGCTACAACAACGGCGCCAACGGCTACGTCGAGGCCCCCGGCGACATCTTGGTCGACATGGCGCAGCGTCGCGGCCCGCAACTCTCGCCCGCCTCCGGCTTCGACGACGCCAGCATCGCCGCCTTCAATGCCGCCATCAGCGTCCCCATCGCCGGCATCTACTTGCCGCAGCCGGTAAACCTCATGGACGTCTTTGACACGCTGGCCAAGTCTGGCGCCGGCTGGTGGGGCTACTTGCGCGGCGCGACAAAACTCCGCATGGCCCGCTACACCGGCCCGGCCGCGACCGCCGACCACGCCTTCGACAAGCGCCACATCGTCGACGAGCCGCGCGAGATCGCCTGGCAGCCGGTCGGCGAAGTGATCGTCCGCTACCACCACAACGACGTCGCGCTCACCGAGGACCAAGTCGCCGACGAGATCAAGGGGACGGCCGCTCAGCAGCGAGTGATGGCCGAGTGGCTGGAAGAGAAGCGCGGCGAGCCGGCAGCCGGCAAACGCTCAATCGTCGTTGAGACCGCGCTGTACGTGCAACCGGCGGCAGCGGAGCTGGCCGACGACTTGTACGCGACGCTTCAAGGCGAGAAGCAAGGGTGGGCGGTGACGGTGAAGGCCGACGGGCTGATCGTCAGCATGGGTGAGACCGTCACGTTGGCATGGGTTGACCAGTTCGGCAACAACCGGCTCGGCCTCGACGGCAGCGAGAAGTACGTGGTGTTGACGGTTGCCGATCAGCGGCAAGATGGTAAAGTGGCGCTAGAGGTGTTGTCGGCGTAGCCGAATCAGAGTAGCGAGGGACAATATGAGCTTACGCGGTCCGGCATTCATCCTCTCCAACACCGTCGGCCTGCCGGCGTCGACGGTCGCCATTCGCCGCGCTGCCGACGCCGCCTACGTCCCTTCCGCTCTCGGCCCTGAATGGCTCAAGACCGAGGAGCCCACCGAGATCGCCCGCATCACGACCGTCCACCCCAGCATCACCGGCTGGTCGGTCGTCTTCGGCGCGCTCCGCAACATCGGCGGCGTCGCACTCGTCAATTCGTCGCTGTCGCCCGGCGGTCTATACCGTTATGCGTTCGGCCCCGACGACGCCAACGCCTACGCCAAGACCTCCATCGTGCCTACCTCCATCGTCTCCAGCTCTAACGCAGCCGGCGTCGTCGCCGACGTCGACGAGGGTACCGTCTCGCCCGACTCGACCTATATCTCGCCGGCAACGACCGACCTGCCGTGGACGGTGCGGCTTGGCTTCCCCACCCCGCCGGCCGTCGTCTATCGGACCGGCGCCAACCACTGCTACGTGGCGGCGTTTATTGCCCTCGCCGGCACGTCGGGACCGATCAACTACTACCCGGCCGTCACCGTGACGCTCTACCAGGGCACCACGCTCATCACCGTCCTGGGCACCCGCGCCGTCACAAAGACAGCCGGCCAGCTCATGGTGTTCCCGTTCGACTTCGCCTTGCTCCCGACGACAAGCGGTGCGAGCCTGCGCGTCGAGTTTGCCTTCACGGCCGGCCAGAACTCAGTCGTCACGCCGACGCCCTACGGCAAGCTCGACGCCACCGACATCTGGCTGTACTCGACCGGCGGCAGCCTCACCCACGACAGCGGCTGGCTCACTTCGCCATCAGTCGACTTCCCCGACGACGACCCGGCGCCCTCAACTCATCTCCCGTACTTCCCGCCCACCGAACTCGTCAACGTCGGCTCGATGACGGTGAGCATCATGGACGACCAGCTCGCCCACGCGCCCACCGTCTATGCCGGCGTCGGCGTCTTGCCCGGCAACGCGAACGAGGACTTCTACACCGGCGTGGTCGACGCAGGCGTGCTGGTGGCCGGCCCGCTGCTAGTGCTCGGCGGTGCGGCCGGCAGTCCTGGCATCGCTCTCGCCGACACTCCCGGCGGCGGCATCATTGTCGAGCAGATCGGCGGCGCCACCGTCGGCGGTCAAACCTACAGCGCCGACGCTTTCCGCCGCCGCGGACTCTCGGTGCAGCTCACCGTCACTCGCGACGAGCTACTGACGCTCCAGGACCGCATCGCGTGGCGCCGCGGCAAGGCCGGCGCGTTCTTCTTCAGTGCCGAGCCTGACATCCCGCTCGCCAAGCAGCGGTTCACTAGCAGCTGGTACACGCTGGCGTCGATGACGGACCCGACGCGGCTGCCGGGAACGGCGTATGACGGCGGCGATGGTAGCATGCTGTATGTCGTTACCTTGACGTTCGAGGAGAAGCTGTAGACTGTGGGCTGTAAGCCACAAGCCGTGAGCGCAGTGAGCAGTTAACTGGCGCCTGAAGGGGTGAGAATGAATGAGGTACGAGACATGGGCCGCGAGCCGAACCTCGACGACACGCACAACGGCCATTCAGACCCGCTGGCGGATGCCGACACAATGCGTCTCGACCCGCTGCCGTGGCCGCCTCCTAAGCGCCACTTCGACAGGGTACGACAGATCATGAGCGGCCGAGTGCAATCGCGGCCGCGCGAGGCTGAGGTTCAGCCGTTGACCAGGGTGCCTGGGTGGCTCACCGGACTGGCGTGCAGTGCCTTGGTGATCGCCGGCACGCAGACAGGCTATCTGATTTATAGGATCAGCCATTACGACACCGTCGAGACCCAGACCAAGGACCGCTTCAGCGATATCTATGACGACCTGCGAGCACAAGATCAGTACAACCAGCTAGTCACTATCTACGAAAACAAGGTGCAGCAGCTGCTCATCGAGCGGGCTAGACTGAAGCCTAGCGAGTTACCGCCGATTCCTGTGCGACCTACACTCGGCAAGCCGCGTCCTCGACGCGAAGGAGATTGAAAGTCATGGGCGGAGTTCCTTGTTGGAAGCAGGTTATCGACAACTTTAACGCCCTAATTCAACAGGGCAATTGCATGGCCGAAAGTATCCGCATTGCCGGATCGGTCAACGGGAGCGGCGTCATGCCGACCGACGCTCAGCGAGACCTCTTCATCAAGAAGTCGAGCGAACTGGCCGACGTGATGGCCGACATTCAGAAGAGCGTTGGCGGCGGTCAGTAGAGCTGTGAAGATCGTTCCTCTTACTCGCGGCGTTGTTGCTTGGGTCGACGACAAGGACTTCAAAGAAGTTGTCGCTCATCGTTGGCACGCTCAGCTTGCGACTAACAACAGGTGGTACGCACGTACTCGTGTTGGCGGCGTCGAAGTAATGATGCACAACATGATTCTCAAGACGCCGACGGGTTTCCAAGGCGACCACATCAGGCACCGACCGACCACCGATAAGATCGTTGACAATCGAAGGTCTAACCTGCGAGTAGTGACAGAGACTCAAAATCGTCAAAATCGTCCGCGCAGGGTAGATGCTGGGTCTGCGTTCAAAGGCGTGCGGCCGTTCTCTGGCGGTCGTGTCGGCGCTGCTGTTCACGCCGTCGGCAGATCGCACCTCCTTGGCATCTATCCTCGCGAAGTAGAGTGCGCCTACGCCTACGACATGGCAGCTCTCTACTTCTTCGGCGAACACGCCTGCACCAACTTCCCGCTCCAAGGCTCTCGCCACGCGCTGCGTAAGCGGCACGAGCTAACCAAGAGACAAATCGCGGCTGTGGCGTGGCGAGTGATGCAGCGCCTAGCCGTTACGGACGCAGCGCGCTTGGCTGCGCCTCCTACCGCTGCATGACACCGCCACCGATGGACGCCACCGACCTCGCCAGCGCTCACGCCGTTCTCAGCGACCGTCTCGACAACGAGCTGGCCTCTCTTCGCCGCGAGGTCGATCAGCGGTTTGAGGCTACCGACAAGGCCACGAGCGCCGCGCTCGCTGCCGCCGAAAAGGCGACGTCGGCAGCGCTCGCTGCCGCTCAGCGTGCGGTCGAGAAAGCCGAGACAGCGTCCGAGCGTCGGTTCGACAGCGTGAATGAGTTCCGTTCGACGCTGGCAGACCAGCAGGCGACGCTCATGCCGCGCGCCGAAGCGATCAGCCGCCTCGCCGCTATCGAAGAGAAGTACGCGGCTCTTAGCTCGCGCATCGACCGTGGCGAGGGCAGAGGCAGTGGACTGAATGCTGGCTGGCTCTACTTGGTGGCTGGTGTTGCGGTGCTCGGCGGTATACTTGGCATCGTTGCCGCTATCGCAAAGTTTGTCGGCTAGCGAAAGGAGACTCAAATGACTCTGCTGCTTATTGTCGTGCTGTTGATCGTGCTGCTCGGTGGCGGCTACGTCGGTCACAAGCAGTGGGGACCGCCTGGCAGCCTCGGCGTCGTGGGCGTAGTCCTCGCCATCGCGCTGCTGCTGTACTTGATCGGCGTCATTTAGAAACCCAAGGAGCCAACGCATGGCTGACGACAACAACGCCTCCCTAACCGAACGCTTCCCCATCCTCGTCTCCGGTGCTGTCGGCCTGGTGCTCAGCCAGGTCTTCAACACCATCGAGCAGTTCTTCCACTGCTTCACCGTCGAGCAACTGGCCGGCCTCAACAACCTGTCGGGCGCGGTGATCGGCTTGGCGGTGATGGTGTGGCAGTTCAAGAACGTGTGGAGCAAGGCGAGCGTGGCGAAGGTGCTCGACAAGCACTCGCCAGGGCTGACCACCGCGCAGGCCAAGACCATCGCCGACGAGGGCGGCCCGGCGTCATAGGGCCGCCCGCCGATAGCGGAGTAAGCGGAGTAATCAGCAGTGAAGGTCACGGCCGAGCAACTACGGTTCATCATGCCGACGCTCCACGAGGAGCGAGCCGCGTTGTGGGCGCCCTACCTCAGCGACGCCATGACGGAGTTCTTCATCTCCACTCCGCCGCGCGCCGCAGCCTTCCTCGCCCAAGACGCTCACGAGAGTCGCGAACTCTCCGCGCTCGTCGAGTCGATGAACTACAGTGCCGACCGCATGATCGCCGTGTGGCCGTCGCGGTTCGGCCACCAAAGCGGAGCGACAGCGGCACAGCGGGCGGCCGGTCGCACGCTCGCGGCCAAGCTCGCCCACCAACCCGCCGCGCTTGCCAACTACGTCTACGGTGCGCGCGGTGGCAACCGGGGCGAGGCGAGCGGCGACGGGTGGTTGTATATCGCGCGAGGGCCGCTGGGCACGACCGGCCGCGCGAACTACGGAGCGGCCGGCCTCGCGCTAGGACTCCCCCTGCTCGACCATCCTGAACTGTTGGAGCATCCGCAGCACGGTTCACGCGCCGCCGCCTACTTCTGGCAGTCCAACGGACTCAACAAGGTCGTCGATGCTGGCGAGTCGGTGGCCGACCGCGACGGGGCGCTCGAAGCCTTCACCGCCTGCAGCAAGGCCGTCAACCTTGGCTCGCCGACCGCTAAGGGTACACCGCTCGGGATGGCGGAACGGCTGGCGTACTGGCAGCGAGCACGAAAAGCCTTGAGCGCCTAGACCGTCTACAGAGCAAAGGAGAACACCGACATGCAAGCACTTGACGCGGTCGCCACATCGTGTGATACTCGACTTGGGTCCACCGTGGGGCCGGTACCTCGGCAAGGCCGGCCAGTCCTCCCCTCCTCCCGGTGCTCGCCGGCACGGGATACAAGCAGCCGCCCTCGAACGCCGGGACGCGCGAGCGGGGTAAGGACGGCACGGCGCGTGTCGACTCAGTCGACGGCACGGCGAGCTTCAACAGCGGTGGTCGCGGTGATCGCCGCGGTCGCCCTGGGTGCCTGCGCCGCCTCGCCCAAGCCGCACACGCTGCCCGCTCCCGACCCCGCCCTCGCTGCCTCCTACTCAGCCGAGATCACCGCCGCCGACACCGTGCGCGAGGTCGTCCTCACCGACGTCGGCACCCGCCACCGCGCCGGCCTCCTCACCGACGCCAGTTTCTCGGCTATCCGCAATGCTGGTCTAAGGCTAGAGGCCGCCGTCCGCGTCGCCAGCAGCGAACTCAAGGTCTACCTGGCGAGCGGCGTGGCCGGCGATGGCCTAGAGCGAGCGCTGTCTGAGCTAAGAGCTGCCCGCACCGACTTCGAGCTGACACGGGACAAGGTGAACGCGGAGGATCCCCTTCATGGCTAAGCTGGATGCCGCTACGCAAGGAAAGCTGCTGGACTTCGGGTTGGCGCTCGCGACGTCGGCGCTCGAACGCCACAACAGCAAGCGACTCAAGGAGCAGACCGACGCGGAAGTGCTCGCCGGCATTCGCGAGCTGGAAGAGCGGCGAGTGGTGAAGCCGACGGACGAGCTGCTGGCAGGCAAGGACGACGCCGACGACGGAGCTTAGTTGGGCGGCTCGTCGCTGCGGAAGTCGTTATCGCCGTCGTAGGTCGCGAAGATCCCGGTGCCGACAAGATCGTCGAGTTCCTTCCTGGCCTTGTCGAAGTCGGCTGCCAGCCTAACGAAACAGCCCGCCACCAGGTCGGCTACCTCGGCGCCGACGAACTCGATGAAGGCATGGAGCGCTTGCTGTTCGCGGTAAAGCTCTAGTGACTCGGCCAGTGCCGCCGTGAACGCCCTTCGGTACTCGCTCTCGCCGCTCCTGCGATCACAGTCCATACTTGTACCTCAGGTAGGTCTTCACCCGGTCGACGTTATAGCTGCTCAGCTTCGGCGTGTAGAGCAGGAACTCGGCGATGTCGCCGGTGACGAAGAAGCCGCTGTCGTTTCTGCACCCGACATAGACCGTGTCCGTCACCGTGCTCGTCGACGCCGTCGGACCGTCGCCCGCGCTGTCCTGGGTGAACACAAACGCGCCGTCGAGCCATAGCCGGTGGGTCTCGTGCGTGCCAGCGTACTCCTGCGCCATCACCCGCCACTGGTTGTCGTCGCCGCCGTAGCCGGTCGGGTTGGTGCCGCGCTGCGAGACCTGAGTGCGGCGAACGCGAGCCTGAGCAAAGTCGGTGAAGAGCGAGCTGCCGTCGTTGGTGCCGCTGTCGGCCGACTGCTCGTAGATGAAGCCGTGGCCGGTAGCGCGAAAGACGACAAAGACGTCGAAGGTCGAGATGCCAATGGTCGACGCGCTCACCTCGCAGTCACCGCCGTCGAGGCGGTAGACCGGGTGGCCGTTGAGGACGTTGGTCTTGAAGGTGAACTTCTTGCCGCCGGTCGACTGCGTGAAGTTGCCGCCGCTGCCGTAGTTGGCGACTGTGCCCACTGCGTCGCCGTCGTTGTAGTTGGCGTCGTCCTGGGTCGCGTCCAACCACACCACTAGGCCGCTGATGTCGGTGGGGGTGACGGTGGCGTCGGCGGCCAGGGCGACGGTATCGGTGGTGGAGTCGCCGGTACACGACAATGGCGGCGCGCAGGTATAGGTGAGGATGTCGTTGGGGCCGTCGGCGACCGGGTTGGTGCCGGTCGGCGTGTCGATGGTCTCGAACGAGTTGCCACCGGCGCCAGCTGTCTCGGCTGCGTAGACGCCACCGCGGCACACGCAGTCGGCGAACACGCTGCCGCCGCCGGTGCTGTCGCAGTCGTCGACGGCCGAGGCGTCGATGATGACGTAGTGGGAGCCTTCGCGTGAGTCGTTGCAGGCGAGGGCGGCGATGCCGTTAGCGAAGCCGATATGGTCGAGGAGAGGAGCGGCGAGAGCGGGAGCGCCGACAGCTAGGGCAACGACGGCGGCAAGCACAAGCCGCCTCACGCCGTTCACGCCGTCACCGCCTTCACCTCGCCACTCCAGCCTTTCTCGACGCCGACGAGACGACCATCGCGTACTTCGACACGCGAGCACACCCAGCGACGATCTACGTCGCCTTGCGTCGGTTGGTCGATGTAGGCGTTGTAGCCGGCGCCGGTGATGCGCTCGACGGTCATCGGGCAGCGCATACGGGGAATCGTGTCGCCGACAGGAATAGCATCGACCTTAGACTCAGGCTGGATCATCGCCCAATAGCCGGCTAGCGTGCGGTCGCGATAAAGCTTGTCGAGCGAAGGTCGATAGCCGCCTATGTGAAAGCGCTGAGCGTTCAACGTTGTTAGCACTTCGTGGTTCGGTATGTCCGAACGGCAATTCGTACAAGGCAAAACGACCTTGGCACCGATGACACCGCGCGCTGCGAACGTAACAGCGAATAGCGACGAGAACCACCACGCCGTCTCCGCGAGAATGTCGGCGACGCCGTACTTCGCCGCGTAGAAGTGTGCGACACCGTGAGCAGCGAGGAACATCGCGAAGTGAGGGTCTGGTGCCAGTTGTTCAGCACCCATAAACTCGTGACGCTCGCCGCGCAAGTATGTCAACAGCTCGTCGTGCCACTTGCGTGTTTCAGGGTCGTCGGGACCGCTCGCTGCAAGGTGCCACGCCCAGCCTATCGACTTGCCCTCGATACGATAGTTCTCGGTGCCACCCTCGCCTTCCTCGAACAGCAAGCTCTCAGGAGGTCGCGGCGGCAACGGGTTGTTCTTCGGGTCAACGGCGTACTTGACGAGCGCGTGCTGGATCGCGAGCTGCGCCTGCGCCGTGCCCTCGCGACCTTCGCCGTCGCCGCGGTCGGGCTTGTTACTGTTGACGTCGCCGACGTTGACGTTGGCGTTGTCCTTGCCGTGTCGATTCATTATTGTTCTCCAGTTGTTTACGCTGCTGACGCGGTGCGCATGGACGACGTAACGTCAACGGCTCGACGATGCTCTCGCCGTGCAGCATTGCCAGCTCGAAATCTCGCCACGTCGGCTGCTCTAATGGGTTAACGTCGTGGTAGTCGCCGCATGCGGTGCAGCGAGTAAACAAGATCTGGCCGGCGGTGCCGACTGTGCTGCTGTCGCCTTCGGGCTCACGAAGAGGTTGACCGCTCATTGCTTCGTCGCTGTCGTCGTGTCGGTCGGTGTCCCGCCGCGCAGGTTGGCGCCTACGCGATTGATGACGGCAAGGCGAGCACGTGCCGTGTCGCGCATCGCTTCGTCCTCTTGCTTCGTCGGCTGTCGCTGGCAGTGGAGAACCACGCGCGCCGCTTCGTAGGCAGCCGCGTCGGTGCTCAGCACGTCGCGCAGCAGCACGTTCGCCGCTTGTAGCTCGCGCTCTAGCCGCTCGGCGTGCTCGCGCTGCTGGTCGCGCGCGATGATCGCGTCGTCCAGCTCGCGCATACGAGCGACGGCCGCCTCCCGGTACTCGGTACAGCGCTGCTCGTAGTGGTCGCGCTCACGCTCGGCTGTTTGGGCTCTTGCCTCGCTGGCAGCCAGGGTCGCGAGCTGGTAATCGAGCGTCGTGTCGCTCACTTCGCCCCCTCGCCGAGCGCAGCGCATGCGCGGCTGGCGGCCCACGTTTCAACGCCTACGCAGTACGCTTGCCCTTTGTTTGCTTTGCTGCGCTGCTCACAGCCAGACACGAAGCCTTCCAGGTAAGCATCCTCGACCTGCGCCGCTCGTGCCGCGCGCTCAGCGGCGAGGGCTTCGGCTAGACGGCGCAACGCTTCGCTGGAACGCGCCTCTACCCAGGCGCCGTCGATCCACAGCGCGTGCCTCCCCGACAACACGACGGACTGCCATACGGCGCCATGAACGGACTGCCACCGCAGCACTTCCCCTTCCACCGGCGGCGGCTCGTTGGCGCCTTCGGGCGCGCCGGTCGTCGTGACGCTCCTTCGTTCCCACGATCCATGCTGCGAGCAAGACAGCTTGTGACCGTTGTCGCCTACTCCTGCGGCGCTTCGCAAATGTGGCGTGTTGCCGCACTCGGGGCACGGCTCGCTGTGCAGCTCGCTGGTGCGGTCGGCGTCGCTCATGGCATACGGTTCCGCAACACGTTGGCGCTGTCGCCACCATCGCCGCCGTCGAATGGCCCGTCGAGGTCGGCGATGACTGTCGTCGAGTCGCCGCCGACCTTGCGCAGCGTGCCCGTTCCAGAGCCGCCGAACACGACAAGGCCGAGTGCGTGGGCATCTTCGGCTGCACGGCTCAATCGTCGTGCAATCGAGGCGATGCGCGCTGGGTCAAGGCCGTGCTCGTCACACCGCTCGTCGTATATCCAGGGCATCGTCTACTCCTCTCGCGCCTCGGCCGGCGGTAAGTTGTTCTCGCTGTCGGTGCGTCCGACTGTTGACGCCCCGACCGGCGGTGACGACGTTGACGTTGACGTTGACGGCTGCGACGGCGGCGCGAGAAACTCGTCGATACGGTCAGCAAACGACGGCAGGGCTGCAAGTGTGTGGAGCGATCCAGCAGCCATCCGCATCCGAGATGCCGACTCTCGTAGCAGTGACCTGGCGGTCGCCATCCGCTCGGCCTGCGCGAGCAGCCAACGAAGCTCGCTTGCACTCAGCGGCGGGGTGCGTTCGGCCATGAACGGGTCGTCGAGCGCGGTTGCCAGCTCGGCCAGCCGCTCGCGAGTCGGCGCGACGACGGCATTGCTGCGCTGGAACATACGATCAACCATCGCATCGTTGTTGCCGCCGTCCGTCATCTCAGGCCAGTGGCTCACTTGTCGCTCCTCATCAGCGTCGCTCGCGCCCTCGATCTCTCCCACGCACGGTCCTGCGCGTACATCATCGCCTCGTACTCGTCGTCGCCCGGCAGCGGCGGCTCGTCACCCCATATCGCCGTCGTCCACGCTTCACGCACGGCAGCTTCGACGGCGGTAGCGAGTTGTCGTCGCTGTTGTTGAGCGCCGCTCATCGCTGTCACCGCTGTACACCAAGCTCGCGTTTACATCCCGGCGGTTTACGTCGACAACTGCGATAGGCGTCACCGCACCATCCGTACTTCAACGCCTGCGCGCACGCGACACGCTTAGACGAATTCGCCGGGTGACGAGTCGAGTAGACGCGACAGCCGACGAGCACGAGGAGCAGCAAGGCGACAACGGTTACGGTCACGGTCTTCAAGTAGATCGTTCGCATTGTTAGGCTCCTCGCGCTCGTTGGTTGATCGTCTACTGGCGTCGATGCTTGCCGTGATGACCGCCGCGCGTTGCCGCAGGTGCGGGCTCCGTTGGCGGCGCGGACGGAGTCGGAGTCGGAGGCGCGGGCGTTGGCGCGGGAGCCGGCACCGGCGCTGGCTGTGGAGTCGGCTGTAGCGGCGGAGGCGTTGCCACCGTAGACGCAGCGACAAGCTCGGTGTAGTCGCCGGCTTTCAAGTCGACCGTCTCCCCCTGCCCACCATGGACGTTGAACACGTAGACGACCTGGCCGGCGCCGAGCGCCTGAGCGCTGTGCTCGACGCGAATGCGCACGTCGCGGGTGAGCGCCACCTTGCGCGTCGCACCGAAGTCGGGGCCGGTCTCGTCGATGTGCAGCGGACGGCTGAGCGTGCCGACGTCGCCGGTTAAGCGGTCGAGCGCGAACGGCGACAGCAAGCCGATCTCGACGGCGCCCGTGGCCTCGGCGTCGTTGACGTCCTGGTCGGTGGGATCGCCGTCGTACTCGTCGGGGCTGCCGAGCTTGCCGGCGGCGAATGCGTCCTTCAACGACTGATAGTTGTTCGTCCGTCGCTCGGCGCCACGTCCGACGAACTCTGCGCCCGGCGGCGAGTCGCCGTAACGCTTGCTGCGGTCGGGCAGCACGATGCCGGCGTCGGCGCGGAAGCGGCGCGGCTCGAACGCCTGGAATTCCGGGCGGAACGGCCCCGACACAACGATCACCTTCACTCGACCCGTCGCCGGGTCGATCTCGCCGCTCGGGTCGCCCGTCTTCCACTGGACTGTGTTGACGCCGTTTGCGATCAGGAACTCTTCGAGGCCGACGCCCATCTTCTTCGCCATGTCGTTGTCTCCTGGTAGTTGTCGAGGCTCAAGGCTTCAACTGCTGACTAAGGAATCGTAGTCTCGTAAGGCTGTGCTGGCAAGTCGGCGGTCGGGTCGGTGCAGATGGCAGCGATGGCGACGGCGACCGCGATGATGATGCAGGCGAGGGCAGCGGTGCCGACAGCGCGGCGCGAAGGAGACGACGGGCGAAGAGCGGCTGAGCGGCCAAGCTCGTAGCGACTCACTGCTGCACTACCTTCACTGTGTCGGCCTCGTCCACGAGCGGCAGGTTTACGGGCTTGCCGCTAGTCGGTTCGATGGCGCGGCTCACCTTGAAGCCCTGCGCCGTCGAGCCACACACCGGACAGCGGTGCGGGTTGTCGCGGATGACGTCGCAGCCGTCGTCGCAGCAGAGCACTGCGTCAAGAAGTCGAAGGTGAGCCATTCGTTTAAACCTCCAACTCCATCGCAGCTCCGTGCGGACACAGCGGGCACCCTTCGTCGTCGATCCACTTCTGCGTCACGCGCACGATATAGCCACAGCACTCGGTCGCACACGCCTTCAAGAGCCTAGTCGACTGCACCTTGCGTTTGCTCGACGCCGTCAACCCAGCATGCGGCATCGGCCCGAGCTGCTTCACAATGGCTTCCAGCTTGCTCAGCAAGTCGGCACCCGCCACCGTTGCTGTCGGCTTGCCTTCCAGCCCCACCGCCCTCGCCGCCTTGGCGAACTTCGGCCCATGCTTGACGGCCGGCGGCAGCGCGGTATGCAGCAGCTCGTGCAGCAGCACGTCGAGCACTCGGCTGCTGTCGGCGATCACCGGCGAGATGAACAGCTGCGGGTGGCCGTCCTGGCTAGTCTCGCCGTACCAGCACTCGCCGAGCCGCTGGCGTTTGGCGCTTAGTGCGGACCGGGACGGCCACCCGACGCTGACGTGGACGAGGGCGGGGACGTCGAGCGCGGCGGAGATGCAGAGTGGGCGAAGGGCGACGACGGCTGCTTGCAGCCAGGCTTCGCGAGTGGCGAAGGCTGACTGCGGCACGGGCGTCGGCGGCGCTGGCGACTTAGACTTGGCCGACTTCGCTGCCTTCGTTGTCGTCTTCATCTTCGCCGCGCTCATAGCGTGTCCTCGGCAATCGGCTTGTTGTCCATAGCAACGACGATCCCGTGGCCGTAGTAGCCGTTGTGCGAGTTGTAGACGGCGAGCTGGAGCTTGCCTTTACTCGTGATGAAGTCGACGAACTGGATGCCGCCGCCGTCGAAGCCGTACTCAGCGCAGCCGTGACGGTCGATGATCGTCTGGTTGAGCGCGGTGTCGACGAGCCGCACCTCGCGCAGGTTGGCACCTACGAAGTCGTTCAAGTCGTCGGCGCTGTGGACGTGACCCCACTGCTCGCAGCAGCTCGACTCGTTGTCGATCAGCACGAGGAAGACGTGCTTGGTCGTCTCGACGCGGAAGCCTTCCATGCGAGTGCTGCCGGTGAGCGCGTTGAGCATTTGCGAGAAGCCCGCGCGAGCACCTTGAGAGCCTTCCATGTCGCCGATTGGACGCGCGACATAGTTGTCCAGCTCTTCGATTTTGGTGATCTTGCCGAAGCGGCCCTTGACGGCCGGCGGCGACGACTGCGACGACTGCTGGGTGTGCTCGCTCATGACAGCTTCACCGACGGCCACTTGCCTTTCACGAGCAACGAGAATGCGCGACCGGCGCTCTTGTGCGCGACGATAAGACCGGCAATCCAGCTCGGCACCGCGTAGGCATAACGGTGCCCTTCCTTGGTGCTGATGAGCAGAAAGCCGTCAGTGCCGACCGCCTCTGGCATGTCGGGTAGCTTGCTCGCGCTCACGTAGCGGGCCGATGCGATCCAGCTGCTGCTGATGTTGAGTGTGCTCATGGACGACATGATAGCCGGTTCGTAGTCGTCTGTCAAGCGTCGTGAACAGCCGCAGCCAAGACGGCGTCTTGGAACTGGCGATACTTGCGAATCCACCCTGCCTTCGCTTCTGGATTGATAGCCAGCGCTAGGCCCGCCATGCGCGGCGACCAGTTGACGATAAAGCCGCGCCGGTCGGCCTCGGCGTTGACCATCGCTGCAACAAAGTTGGCAAGCTGCTCGTCGGTCGGTGGAATGTAGTGGTCGGCGGCGGTAATCTCGCCCGTCAGCTTAGCGACTTCGCGCTGCATAGGCGCACGCGACGGCGGCAACGGCGCCGACCGCTCTCGCATCATCCGCTTGAAGCTGGCCTTGCTCACGGCTGCCTGTCCCAGTTCTCGCGCAACCAAGCCTCGAACGGCACCAGCAGCGCGTCGTTGTAGTAGGGATCGAGGGGACCACTGAGAACTGCGTCGGCGAGGCCAGGACGGACGTCGCAGAGACGGTTGGCGGCCGTCTGACCGATACGCCAGGTTGGCGGATGATCGGCGTAGTAGCCGCGGATGAACTCATCGACGGTGGGTGCCGGATTGCTCATGATGACTACTGTACTCAATGACTGATCGTCTGTCAAGCGCTATCGGCTGCTGGCGCGCTTTGATCCTCCGGCGAGATACGACTTGGCTGCTTGCATACCTTCGTTACGCCGCTTTTCCGCCAACGCCGCTCTCGCCTTCTTCACCGTCTTACGCCTCATTGCCGCCTGGTCGTCTGCCGTCGGTACTCGCCCGCGCCGCTTGCCGATCTCGGCGACGGCCGCACGCAGCTCGCCGTTGTCGCGGTAGACGACTGCCGCCAGCTCGTCCAGGCTCATGCCGGCGGCCACGGCGATCTTGACGGCGGTGTCGAACCGCGGGTGGTGGCCCTTGCGGAGCACGCGGTTGACGTGCGAGTAGCTGACGCCTGCGATCTTGGCGATGCGGTATTCGGACAGAGGTTGAGAGCGCGAGGACGAAGACGACGAGGCAAGCGCGGCGGTGGCAGCGGCTGGTTCACTCATAGCCGACCACTATACGCCAGCAACCGTCGTCTGTCAAACACGCTCCGCCCGACAAGCAGCCTCGCAGGCAGCTACGATCTCGCCGACGGTGGCGTAGCCGGTTGTCGTTTCGAGGTTGATGTCAAGTTCATCTTCGAGGATGCCGATAAGCTCCATGACGTCCAGCTCGTCAGCGCCGAGCCCGGTAAGCAGTGCATGCGGCACTACCTCGTTTTCGTCCACGTCGAGGACGTCGGCGATGATGGCGTTGACGCGGCCGGCAACTGAGATCGAAGTCTCCATGTTGTCGCTCCTTTATCGTAGCAGTCGTCGTCACCAGTCCATGATGCCAGCAATCGCCTCACCCGCCGCCTTCCCTAGGCGCTTCTTGGCGCCGGTCACGCGGTCGGTCGTCGTCAGCGCTGCCCACTCCTCGGCCGTCGCGGTTGCCATCTGCTTGATCGTCCATTGCCGCGCCGCCGCGAGTGCCCTTTCGTAACCCAGTGCCGGCCACGCCATCGCCGTTCGCGCCCGCATCTTCGTCCGCTCGTCGAGTATCGGCATGAGCGTCGACCGCCCGCTTGCCTTCACCTCCGCCGACTCTCGCGCTCTCGTAATCGTCCGCGACTGGTCGAAGCCGCGCAAGCTCTTGTGCTTTCCCCACGGCTTGGTTCGCCACCGCACCAGCTCAGCCAGCCACGCCGCGGCCTCGGCCTTAGTCGCGACATGCTTCACGTTCACGCCGATAGCCGTCAGCGCGAGCAGAAAGCCCTCCAAGTAGCCGTAGGGGACGGCGCGCTTACCCACATAGTGATTCCGCCACTGCCCGCCGTACCACAGCTGCAACTGGTTGCCCACCGGCGAGGCCCTGTACACCCCATAGTAGAGCAACCACACTTCGTTGTACTCATCCAGCATCCGCGGCAGCTGCGTCCCTTGCAAGCGGTTGTTGTCGGTCGAGGTGATTAGCTCATTCAGCTCTTTCAGCTCCACTCCCACCGTCACCAGCCCAGTCGGCCCGTTGCCCACAAAGCAGACGTCACCGCTGTTGAGCTTGGCGTGCTCGCCGCACTCGTCGAAAGGCGGGTAGTGAATGAGGTCGCGGCTGCCGACGCTCGTGTCGATGAGGACGATGGAGTCGGCTAGGCCGGTGACGGCGCGGCGGCGGGCACGACGCTTAGAGGGCTTAGACGGAGAGCCGCCGCTGCCGCGCTCGCCGCGGTCGCCCCCCTTGCCCACTGGCGGCAGCACGCCGCGCTTAGACGATGGCCGGCTGATCTTAGTGGTTGACGGCCTCGTCGCCCGCGCCACCTTCACGACACGACGGTCCCTGTCTTGATGCGGTCTTCGCTCAACCTCGTCGTCATCTGCTCGGCCGTCTCTGGTTGCAGGTGGAGGTTGTGAACCATCGCGAAGTAGAGATGCTGCGCTTGCGCCGCGATCACGATGGATGGGTGGCGATAGCCGATCACTTCGAGCGCGTGCATCGCGTGCGCGTACCAGTGCTGCGGCAGATGACCGAACTCACTCGGCTTGAACGGGCTTGGCGGCTGTGTCTGGAAGAAGGCGCCCGGTATGTCAACTTCGCGTGGATCGGCCGGATTCATGAAGGCGTTGCGGATGAACGCGGTCAGTCGTCGCCCTGGCGATTCGGCCACACCACGGGCCGTCCACAGCTTAGGTTCGTCGTCGCAGCCGCGCACCGACGTCAGCAGCGTGCCCTGCTCACGCAGAGGCAACTCCATCACCCAGTCTTGTAGAACGCTTCTCATGTCGTTACCTCTCACCACTTCCAGTCTTTCCGCTCGCTGGTGTCGATGAACTGCATCCACGACGCAAACCCGAACGGTCCCATGTCGCCCCACGCCTCTTCGTCGTAGACCTCGCCAAGTTCATCAATGTTGACGCCCGCCTTGGTGATCTCCAGCTCGAACTCTTTCTTCGCCCGCCCCTTCGACCGGCGCTTCAGCCTGATGTTGCCGCACCAGTCGGCGGCGTCGCTGATGACGTCCGGCCCTCGCGGCTTGAACGTGCCGGTGGGCTCATTCGCAATCCATATCTCTTGTGCTCTCGCCAGCATGACGAAATGGGCGTTGCCTTCGCGGGCGAGGTTATACAACCGCCAGAACTCGCGATTGATGAGGTCTTTCGACTTGCCGTAGTCGCCCTTGACGCGGTCGGCGCGGCCAGTCACGGCGAAGTTGACGATCTCGGCGTACTCGGTGCCGGTGTCCATTCCTATCGTCTTGATGTTGCCGCGAAGCGACTGATTCACCGCCCACTCGAAGTTCTTGATGATCTGGTTGAGCGCGGTCTGGCCGACCTTGCGGAGGGCTGTGTCGTCGAGCTTGGTCGGGTTGACGGGAGTGTCAACCTTGAGAAATGCGATGGTGCGCCCTTTCTTCTTGGCCTTGTCGACGGCGCGCTCGCCGCGACGGTCGAGACTGATGAAAGCGATAGGCTCGGGGCAGTATTCGGTGACGGTCGTGGTCTTGCCCTGGCCGTTGACGCCGAAGATGACGGCGTTGGTTTGCAGTCGCGGCTCTTCGATGAACACGAAATCGCTGCCAGCGAGGGACAGCTTGCCGTTGCTGGGTGCCTGCTTGTTGGTTGTCGGGTGCTTGCCTTTGATTGCCATCTAGTCTCCTTCAATCCGGTGAACCGCGCCGTCGTACCAATACCCTATGTCGCCCACGCGCTCTACCTCGACTGCCCCGACCCTTAGCCTGCTCTCAGCCACCATCGCCAAGTCGACATCCCCGCCGACCCATCGCCTATCCAGCATCTCTGCCGCCACCAGCGAGCCGCCCGCGCCGCAAAACGGGTCGACCACGTAGTCGTTGCTTTCCGTGAACATAGACACTAGGTAGACGAATAGCTGCACGGGCAACTGCGACGGCGATACGCGGTCTATATCAGGCACCTGCTCGCACACGAGAACATTGCTCATCGCCTGCCGCGCCGACTGCGGGTTGAACGCCGCTCGCCATCCCGGCTTGACGTAACGGCGGATGCCCATGCTCAACGACGGCAGGTTGGCCACCGCGTGTGGGCGGCGGCTGAACGGCCTGTCCCAGACGACGGTGAGATCGCCCAGGTACGACAAGCCTGCCCAGCCGGCCGCGACTTCCCAGGCGCCTAGAGCGCGGGCATCGCCCATCGCGACGGCCACCCCGCCGGCTCGCAGCACGCGCGACGCCTCCTTGGCGACCGGATGGAACGCCGCGATTTGCTCGTCCGTTGTCGTCGTGGACGGGTCGGTGGTGTAGGTGAGCGAGAAGCCGGCGGGCGGATGGACGACCACCATGCCGACGGTGCCGGTGTCGAGTGAGGAGAGAAGGTCGGTGGCGGGCAAGCGGTAGATCCAGTCGTAGTGAACGAGCGAGCGGTGGTGGCAGAGCGGGACGCCCACTAGCGACATGCCTCCCGCCGCCGACGCCACTTGGTGAACAGAGGGCCGAGAACGAACCAGCCTAAGCACCCGCCGGCAATCGCTCCACCGACAACCCAAAGCACTGTCTCGGTCGTCATCGTTGCTTCCTCGCCTTCTGCTTCATCAGCGTGCTCCAGTTAGCCGCCAGCTCGTTTTCGCTGAACAGGTATTCCCACACTCGGTATACAGGATCGCCGACCACCACCTTCTCATAGAAGCCATTCAAGAACACGACATGCAACCGTCCCCTCTTCCACTTCACCATGTGCAAGTACGCCTTGATCTGCATCTCGTACTTGAAGAACTTCTTACTGCCAGGGCCGTTATTCGCCGACATCCACGTGCATTTGATCTCGTCGTCGATCTCGGCATGCGGCTCGAACAGGTCCGGCGTGCCTATCGAGTCGTCGAGCATCAGTTCGCCGGGGCGTAGGTACTTGTCGGGCTTGTCGAGTGCCAGCCGCTCAACGATGGCGTGTTCGAGCGCGTTGCCCAGCTCGAAGCGCGCCTGGTTCTCTTCGATGTTCTTCTTGTAGTGCCCGAGTTCGATACAGATTTCGTCGATAAGCGTCGAGATGTGGACGCCGGGAGTGCGCACCATTGGCAGCAGGTTAGGCGCGACATCGGCGATGAGCTTGACGGTTGGCATCCGCTATCGCCGCTTGTAGCCGCTGCCCCAGCGTTCCCAGCCGGCGTCTTCTTCCAGCAGCGACTCGACGGCGTCCTTGAGATCGCCGCGGAGGTCGACGTTCTCGTACAGCCACTGCAAGTAGCCGCGGTCGAGGTCGACGATAAGCTCGCCCTTGTGCTTGCCAAACGGCATGACGAGGTCGCCGATGCAGCGAGCCGAAGTTAACTTGGCCGGCGCCGCTGTCGGTCTGCTGAATGCTTTCGTCTTAGCCAACCGCCACCTCCAGTTGCCCACTACCACTACCGTTGACACTGGCTGTCGGCATCTTCGTGAACCGCCCTCGCTCGTCTCTCGCGCACCAGCTCTCGGCCATGTCGCCGGGGATGTAGTTGCAGCGGCGGTTGACGTGGAACCGGCCGTGATCGATGTCTTCGAGGACTTCGAGATCCCAAGCGTTCACGGTGTCCTTGGCGGCGTCGTCTTTATGGTGAACGTGCTCGAACGGCTTTAGTGCGCGCCCGAGCCGTCTCTGCATCAAGTACCTGTGTAGCCGCTGCCAACCGTATCTGTTGGCGTAGGGGTGCCCGACGCACAGCTGCACCCACCGATAGCCCTTCTCGTCGACGTCCGACAGCCGGAACAGCCCGGCGTTGCTGTAACGCTCCACGAGCAGCACGGTCTCGACAACAACGAGGTCGATTCCGTTTCGCCAGCCTCGCGGCAGTTGCCCACCCTTGCGGTGGCGCCCGATCACGCGACGCCTAGGCAATGAGCCGCTGCCCCAGTGTCGATTGCGATTTCATTCGTCTCCATGCAAACCACACCACGCTCGCCAGCTGATGCCCCAGCAGGCCCTCGGCCGCCGCCATCTCCATGTACGTGCGCTCGATGCGCAAGTAGTCGGTCGCGAGCAGCGACGTGATGCCGTGGTCGCTCAGCACTTCGCCGGCAGCGGCGCAGGCCAAGTGGCGGTCAACGGCGATGCAGCAACCGGCGTCGGGAGCGGCCGTGCAGAGGTAGAACGAGCGGACCTTGCGACCTTTGAGAACGTGTTCAGGGTGGTCGCCGAGGCCAATGCGGACCGCTTTCTCGCGGTTCGGCTGCGTCGTGCGGACGACAGGCCATGTGCTCGTGTCGTCGAGTCGGCACAGGCCACGCGACGTCCACTGAGCGACGTGGAAGGCGTCGGTGACGTTGTCGTGCCAGTTGTTCATCGGCGATAAAGCGGCGAGCAGGCCGGCGCCGTGAGCGATGCTGCGCAGGCCATAGGCGGCAGCGAGTACTCGCGCGACGCCGTGGAACTCCCAGTAGAAGGCGAGCCCGTCGCGGATTTCGTCCGCAGTGGCGAGCGCGAGGACGCGGCGGATGTTGGTGATGTAGTTCAATGGTGAAAGAGGCGACCGGGGCAGCAGCAGCGTGAGCCGTCTACTGCCCCGGTCGTCCACTCCGTCGTCGCCTACAGCAGCGTGACGACTCCCTCTTCGCTGTCCAGCTCGAACAGCTCGCTCTCAGCGTAGAACTCCTCGCTCTTGACCAGCTCCATCGCCTCCTTCTTCTGGCCCGGCGCCAGACCCTCGGCCCGGATGGCGACCTTATAGAGCGCTTCCTGGCTGAGCTGGTTGTCGTCGGCGGCGTTGAGCGCCTTGACGATGGCGGCGCTCACGATCTCGGCGACGTCGCCGCCGCCGTTGGTGGCCGCCTTCTTGCCGGCCTTACCAGTGCTCGCAGCCTTGCCCTTGGCGGCCGATGCCGGCGCCGTCTTCCCCTTGGCCGCCGCTTTCCCCTTCCCCTTGGCCTTCTCCTCCTCGCGGATCTCGGTCACGGCCAGGTACATGTTCTTCTTCTCGCTGCCGTCCTCGTTCGTCCGCGCCGCCATGCCCGGTCGCGGCCGCTGCGGCACCCGGTCCCACCGCGCGTGCAGCCCTTCCAGCTCGCTCAGGTCGGCCATGTTCTCCAAGTCGTCGGCATCGTAGCCGGCGTCGATCAGCTTGACCAGGAACTCGTTCCAGACCGTGCTGTTGTTGAGCTGCGGGCCGGCGTCTTCGGCTTCCGCCCGCTCCTTCTTCGGCAGCGACTGGATCGACTTGCGGAACTTCTCCCACAGCGACTCGGTCGCGGCGATGAACGTAGCGCCGTCCTCGTCGCTCTCCCAGTCGTCGATGGCCTCCTCGCCGTCGTTGGAGGGCAGGAACTCGGTCGGCTTGGCAACACTGTAGTAGGCGACGACGCAGCCGTCGTTCTTTGCCAACTCCGCGGGTGGAAGTACGGCGTCGTCTTCCTGGTCGTCCTCGTCGGGGCGGATCTTGAAGCGCGCCACGGTTCTCGGCTGGCTCTTGCCGCCGTAGTCGAACACCAGGTAGCGGGCTTCCTCCAGGGTGCCGACGAAGCCGCTTGCGAGACCGCCGCCGCCGGCTACCATTCGTTCCGGATTCAGCGAAACCTTGGGCATGATTGCTCCTTGCCGGATGACCGGCGGTTGTCTGCCGACAGTTGACCGTGTCGCACCTTGCGACTTAGTTACCGCCGACGAATCTGAAAAAGCGATAAAGGCTGGAACTGTCGCTGTCGCTGCCTAACGTCTAAGCCGTCAACTTGAGCGGCGACGGCACCGTCGTCGACACTCGCCACGCCGCTTTCACCCAAGTCGGCCATGTCGTCTTCCACCGCAGGTAACTGTAATGGTCATCAATCACGATGCACTCGACCATGTCGTCGGCCGCCCGCATCCCTCGCCCGCACATCTGGATAATCAGTAGCGCCGCGCACTCGAACCTGTAGCTTTCGTCCTGCTTGCAGCGGGCCTTGAACACGGGGTCTGTGGAGCTGGCGAACGGCACCTTGGGAATGATAATCGTTCTGACCGAATCGTACGGAAAATCCACCCCTTCAACGGCAGCGGGTGTGATGAGGATACACGGAGCCGCTGACCGTTTAAACTTCTCTATCGTCTCCCTTGTCGTCCTCGATGTGTGGGTTAGGATGTGCTTAGCCCACGGGAGCTTGCGCTCTACGGCCCGCCTCTTGATGTCGTCGCCGCGCTCGTAGGAGACAGAATGTATCAAAATCTTTCTGTCCATCCGCGCCCGCACGATCTCGTCGATGCGGTTCATCCAGATTCTCTTCTGTCCCTCGTTCGCCCGGCTGTCCATCCTCACCGTCGGCACGTAAGTCACCGGCCGCCGACTCGCCGCAAACGACGACTTCACCTCGTGCCAGTCATAGCTGCCGTCCGCGATCCCCAGCCGCTTCACCACCGATGGCAGCAAGGTGCCGCTGCTCAGCACCACCTTCTCGATGCCGCGGAACAGATATTCCTCGGCGTACTGCCAAGCCCATATCGGCGAGAACTTGGCGCCGGTGGGGGTTTCGTAGGCCACCCAGTCGCCGACGTCGCCGGGGACGGCTGCTGGCGTCGATGGCTGCTCGCTGCGGCGCCACGCTCTCGCCTTCGCCATCTCGGCCAAGTCGCGTTCGAGGGTCGTCAGCCGCAGCAGCTCCTTGGTGAGCTTGCGGCGGTCGCCGCCACCGGCTTTCAGTGCTTCTCGACGGCCGACGATCTTGTCGCGGGCGGTAGCTGCGGCCGACTTCGCCCAAATCGACCAGGCGTCTATGCCCTCGTTAAGCGGAGGAAGCCGCAGACCGAGCAGGCTCCCGACGTCGGCGGCGTTCAGCTCGACGGCGCAGAAGTCGCTCAGGCGATCCGGGCAGTCGTGCGCCTCATCACAGACCAAGAGGCCAAATTTGCCGATAAGCGTCGGATCGCTGTGCTTGGCGAGCGTTAACCACATCGCGTAGTTGGTCACGACGATCTGGGCCGACTTCGCTGCTTCTATGGCGTCGTAGTAGCCGCAGCCGCCGCCGTTGCGGTGCCGACAATGAACGCCTACTCGGCACGGCCCCTCGGCGCAACTGCTGCCTATGTCGCCGAATCCCTCAAGCACTCCGCCACGGTCGAGCGCCACGCAGCGGTAGTTTGCCTGTCCTCGAATGTCGGTGGCACCTAGCGTCTCGGCGTCGCGCATGTATTGGGTTTGTAGCGCCTTTGTCGATGTCAGCACGAGGGTGCGGACGTTAGAGATGAGACCGATTAGCAAGTTTACGGCGGTCTTGCCCACGCCTGGCGGGGCGTCCAGGCAACTCACCCGCTTGGTGCTGGCCGCTATGTCGAGCGCGCGTTCGAGCTGCTGCTTGCGGAAGCTCGGAAAGCGGGCTGGGTCGAAGCCGAAGTCGGCAGGACTGAGCGCGTTGTCGCGCTTGGCAGCAGATGCCGACATCCTAGCTGTTCGCTGCAGTCTCGTGCGCGCAGCGTACCGACTCGCCGTACTCGATTAGAGCGGCTTCGATGATGAGCGTTAGACCGAGCCAGCAGTCTCTGTCGATATAAGGCCGAGTAGAAAGGAAGTTGTCTGCTGCTCGCTTAGCGATTTCGGACGGCTCGGTCGTTGTTGCCGGCTTGCTCTTGTAGACGACGCCTAGAGGACTACCGAGCGGCCATCCAGTTGTCTCGTCGCTCATCGACCGCCTGTCCTTCGGTTTTGCCCCTTCGCTCGCCTCACCCGCTGTAACTTCTTAGTCGCCCTCGTCGCGGCTCGCCGCTTAGCCGTCTTGGTGGCCTTGGCGGCGGCCAACTGCTCTGCGCGTCGCCACCGTACTCGCCGCTGTGGCGTGCCTTGCCGGCGCGGCTGGCCTTTGGTGGCGGCGACGCTCTCGGTGAGAGCTTTCCACAGCTCTCGGAGCTTAAGCGCTCGCCAGAGCTTTAGACGAGAGGGCGACGGCCGGCCGGCGTTGGACGGGCGGTCCACTACCAGCGCTCCAGGACTTTGTCGTTCTCGTCTAGCGGCACCCACCAGCATTCGTAGCCGTGGAGCACCGAGCCGTCATCGAGCGTAATCACAACGCCTAAGTCGTCGGTCTCTCTCGCTGTACCTCGCTTGCCGATATGCGGTCGACTAGCCTCCGGTGTCTTGGGCAACAGCCTTTCGTTGCCGAGAGTACCGATTGCCGTGCTGGCTTGGTCGACATCGACGATCTCGCAACGAGTCGGGTAGACGATCTCTGAGCTGCCGCCGTCTTCGTCGACCTCAGCCATTGCAGCGTCGATGGCGTCTCGCACGCTACTGTGCCACTCTTTAGCTTCCACAAAGAATGACGTGCTGATATCGCACGGCTCGTCGCCCGGCGGTACGTTCTGCATGCCGCACGACGACACAGCCCAGTGTCCGTTGTCGTCTTCTACGAGGCCGATGCCGGCGTGTGTGCCGTGCTCTTGAAGCCAGTCGAGGCGTTCGGTGTCTGTCGGCATAGACGACTACGCCAACGCCTCACGAATCACTTCGTAGTTGACGGTCTTCGGCTTCTTGCCGCCGAGCTTGCCAACCGCCACCCACGGTCCCATCGCCTTCGCGATCTTGGCGCCGAACAGCTTCTCGGGAGCCGCTTCGCCGTTCTTGATGCGGCGCAGCTGAGCCTCGAACCGACGCCAGTGGCCGCGCTTCAGCCAGTTGCTGCTCAGCTCGCCGCAGTTGCAGAGGCAAAGGCCAACACGCGGCCGGCCACCGTCGCCGTTCGCAGCCGATACCGTCTTCGCCGCCGTCGTCCGCATCACCGGCTTGCCGAGCTTGGGTGCAGGCGCCGACTTCTCCGCTCGCGCCGTCTTCTTGTCCTTCGCCTTCCCTTTCGCCGCCTTCGTCTTGCCTTTGACGGTCATGTTGGCTCCTCTATCGTCGGTTGACCGCTGACTGCTGTCTTCTGCGCTTGCCGCTACTGCCGAGGCTGCCGACACTGGCATATCGTGTGGCCGCTTGTCAAGCGTCGGTCGCTTATCGGTTGCCGCCTGCTTACCGCCTACCTCATCTTGTGCTGGCGCCGGCTCGACACACCACAGGTAGTCAGCCGACCACGACTTCTCCACTACTGGCAGTCGCCGCTCGGCGTGCTCTCGGGTAGCGAAGCGCTCGGCACGATAGACCAGCTGACCGCCGACTAGGCTGTTGATCGAGGTGGCGAGACCGGCTAGGCTGCCGTCGTGGTCGTAAGCGGCGATGACGAACTCGTGACCGGCCGCGTTACTCACTTTAGAGTCCTGCCGTCGTCGTTGCCGTCTATCGGAGAGAGCTTGCACGACACTCTCGGCGGTTCGATAAAGCCGTACTTGCCGATTTCTTGCATCGACAGCCAGTTCACCACGACCTTGTTCCATCCCGGCATGCGGACCATATACGGGTCTATCGCTCGCTTTGCGACAAGCGTGCGTCCGAGATGATCACGAAGGACGACCGTCTCCACGACATAAGCGTTGCTCACTTCGACTTCCCCCATTCCTTGTCGTCGACTCGCCACGATAGCACTCCTGGCACCGGCGGATACCCGCACAGGCTACACCACTCGCACAGCTCGCCACGATAGCGGTAGCCGGGCTGCCACAGCACTCGCCGCTGCCACAGGCCGTCCCAGACGATATAGCGGCCGGGGACTGGTGGATGCTCGGCAGGCCAGTCGTGCCAGTCGCCGGAAGGACGTCTAATCGTCACGGCCGTCTACTGCCCTGCCATTGCTGGACGTGCCGACCATGCGTGAACTTGTCTTGAGGACGGACGACACCGTTCGGATCGTGACCTCTTGTTATTGGGTAGTCGGTACTGACTCTTCCTGTCGCGTAAAGGTTGACGCTCTCGACTTCGACGTAGTGGACATCCCAGTAAGTGACCTTTACGCCGCGCCAGTTGTACTGCGGCATACCGAGCACATGAGACTCGTAGATGTCTAGGTCGTTGATGGGATCACCGATACGCGGCTGACCGTAGGGCTCTCTCAGATTGACAGCGACCACTCCCATATCAGAGACTCTATTGAGAGTGTTGTAAAGATCGCCGCTGTCGACGTTATCGGGGCCAAGAACTACGTTCAGCTTGAGCGGCCGATTACCGACAAGTCTCAGTATTCGAGGAAGGTCTGGCGGATCGCCTCCCATCATCTGGTTGTTGATTGCTTTGTCTAGACTGCAAACAGTCACCGACAACTTATCGAACGACCACAGCTCGTAAGCCCTGCTTGCAGCTAGAACTCCGTTGGTACGCAGACCGAAGATCAGCCCTGGAATGCGTTCTAGCAGTCGTAGCTTCAGCTTGTCGATGTGGCGATAGAGCAGCGGCTCTGTGTTGGTGCCGGTCAGGTTGATCTCGCAGACTCCGTGGATCTGGCAGGCTTCTACGAAGTCGTCGAGTCCCGGCAGCGGCCAAGTGTCAAGTACGTTCAGCGGGTCGAGCGCCATCATGTGCTGGCCGATGCAGAAGTAGCACTGCCTATTGCAAGGGCCGCTGAGATGTATATTGCCGAACCAATGACTGAACGATCTTGTCGAGTTGAGGCAGCCCATTATCTCTCTCCTTGCGGCTTATCGCTTGCAGCCGACCAGGCCGGATCGCTCTCCCACTGCCGGCGAGTCCGCTCGTCTTCGGCGGTCGGCGTTGGCCGCTCGCGTCCTCTCTGCCGATAAGCCTCAGCAATCTGCCGCTTAAGCTCCCACTTGCTCAGCTTGCCACGGCGGCTACTACCGGCGTCGTTGCGGAACGTCTTGCCCACGGCCGTCACCCTCGCGCACCAACAAACACATGGAAGACGAGGCCGCCGCCGTTGATCTGGTAGGTGCCGACGTAGTTCTTGTCGGCGTCGGTGGCAACGCCGTGATGGCCTGTACCGAAGGTCGAGAACTCGACCTGCTCGTTCTCGGCGTCAGGGTCGACGAGCGCACACACGCACGGCTGCTCGCGCTGAACTTGAACGCACAGGATCTTGGCGTCGACTGGCATACTGATTCGTTGTCTGTCTATGATCTGGAGCGGGTACTTGTAAATAACCATTGCCGTCTACTCCTCGCCGCCGTTGTCGCTTTCGCCGTCGCCGTCTTTCCCTCTCGCTCGCACCTGCCACCCCGGCTTACCCGTCACCATCGACGCTTCAACAATCGCCGGGTCGACCCCCTGCTCCAGCAGCTTCTCGCGCTTGAGCGTGCGTTTGCCGGGCATCTGGATCAACTGCCAGTCTGCCCCCACTACCTTCGCCAGCTTCAAGCCCTTGGCTATCGCCGCCATCTCGCCGACGATGGCCTTGCGCACTGCCGTGTCTTCGGCGATGCGGGCAGCCGTGTCGCGTTCGACGGTGCCTAGGCGAGCGAGCTTGCGGCGAGCGGCGAGGTCGCGGATGTCGTCGAGGGCGGTGGCGACGACGGCGTCAGCGTCGGCCTTGGCCTTAGACTTGGCCGACTTCTTCTTAGTCGCCATCGTCGACTTGGCCTTAGCTGCGACCGGCATCTTGCTCACGAGACACTGTCCTTGCCGTTGTCTGCCGGTCCTGGCTCGTCGTCCTTGCCAAACTCGCCGCCGTTGTCGACGATGCGCTGCATGATGGCGCGGAGGCGAGCGTCTTTGTCCGGGTATTCATGGAGCCACCCAGTGCTACCGTAGAATCCTTCGTAGGATCGCTCGATGTTTTCGAGCTGGCGGCTTGAGAAAGTGCCCAATAGGGCGGCGTTACATTCTACACCGCCGGCATCGACTTCCATCCCGTAGACGTTCGCTTCGGCTCTGTCGTGCTTCATGGCGAACGCGACCATCATTGCTCCCTTGGCACAGACCTCGCACTTAGCGACGTTCTTGCCGGAGAGCAGCTTCTGGACATCAATGGTTTCGGTGCCGGGCTTCAGTCGCCGTTTCAGCTTGACCTCGAAGTACACCATCGATGCGGCCGTGATGCGCTTGGTGTCGAGGAGCTTGAGGACATCGAGTGCTACTTCGACGCGCGGATCGACTGCCTTCACTGTTTCAACTTTCTCAGTCACTGTCTGCCTCCTTTGTCTCTCGCTGCCAGCCGTCTGCCAAGTAGCCGTTGACTATCTCCTTGAGTGGTCGATGTTCTTGCTTGCGGAGCTGCGCCCAGTAAATCTCTTGGTCGCTGAGATAGACCACGAATCGGTTGTGCTTCACGTCCCAGTAGATTTCCGCCGGCCCGTTAGGCTCGCCAGTCCGCTCTCGACCGACTAGATGTGTCTCCAGCGTCTCGCCGTCGTCGCTGTAGTGGAGAATCCGCAGGCCGTCGTAGGGCGGGAACGGCAGTGCGAGGCTGCGCTCCAGCCAGACGTCCAGCGACGAGGCGCCAGCGAAACAGCCGTGGACTTGAAGCCGAAGAAGAACTTGGTAGCTTGGTGTACTCATGTCGTCGCTCCTGGTTTGCGTACTCGCCTCCACCACCGAATCAGTGCCACACCGACCGCCGCTTCGACCACGCCACCGCAGACGAGGCAGGCGATCACGGGCGACCTCCGCGACTGCCACTATCGCCGGTTGGCGGTCTGACGATACAGTGGTCGGAGCCGCTCGGTATCGCTCGCCAGCCTTCGGCGACGGCACGCTCGACGGCCTTGCTATCGATCCGGTTGGCGACGAGCCCGCCTCCCTTGACACCTGCACCGCCGACTTCGTTTGTCGGTGCAACGGCGCGAAGATAGTAAGGAGGACGCGGTTCGCTCACAGCTTCTGCTCCTCGACCCGCACGTCGTACACGCCGACGCCGAGATGGCGGCTCTTGATGCGCCATAGACCGCCGCGCAGCAACATCTCGCCGTCAGTTGACTGCAGCATCTCTTTGAGCACTTCACGCGATACCGCAGTGTGCGCGTACTTAGGCATGCTCGCTAGAAAGTTAAGCGCGCGGTCGGCTTCGGCCTTGACGGCGAGACTCTTGTCTCGCGCGTTCACGGCGAGGACTCCGACTGCTCGATGCCGACAGTGTCGGCCAGTCGCAGCGCAGCCTTAGCCTCCCACGCCACGTCGTCGGCTCGATCAGACGAATGCGTGCTGACTCCTGGCGCGTGCAGCGACACCCAGGTGAGGTACGGCAGTGCTTTGTCGAGAGCCTCGCGCAGCTTGAGAGCCGCCCACTCGACGCTGCGCTCGTTGGGCGCGTAGTCGTGGTAGATTGCCGCCTCTCCGTGCGTAAGCGGTTTCGGCGGTTGTTCGGTGTGCCGATAGTTGTCGGGCTTCCGTCTGCACTTGGCGCACGGCACCGCGAACGACTGGCTCACTTGAGCAGTCCTTTCTTGCGTGCGCGGTCTAACAGCGCCTGCTCGTTATCGTGCTCTTGGTTGCTCGGTCCTTCGGCTGCGCCGTGCCGGTTGTCGAGCGCTCGTGCCAGCTCGCTGCCGATAACTCTTAGCGCTTCGTGCGACTCGTAGATCCGGTGAATACGGAGAACGCCTCCAGCATCAATAACCGCTGGCACCCAATGATAGAGGTCGTAGAGACGACTCTTTACATCGTCTTCTGAGAGCACAGAGTCACTCGCTGCTGCCCTCACCATCACATCGTCGGCCGGATGCTCGGTAGAGGCGAGGACGCGGGTCGGCCATTCGCTGTGCAGCGTCTCGCCGACCAGTCGACCACCGAACCTGCGCGTGTCGTCATCGTAGGCGCTCACGGCTGTCTCACCTCCCAAGTCGACACTTCGTACATGCTCGCATCATCCACACCAGACAACCAATTCGGGTCGGCCCTCTTCAGCTCTTCCCTGATCTCGACGGCCAGTTGAGAGTCGGCAAGGATCTTGCCGCCCATATGCTCGACCTCGACTTCGACAGTGAACGTGAATCGCATGGGCGGCGTCCTCGGTTGGCGGTTTGTCGTCGGCGGCAAGACTAGCACAGGCTGTCGTCGTCTGTCAAGCGAGCCGCCAACTGCCCTCGCAACATCCATCCTCTTCGCCGCCCTCACATGCCGTCTGCTCAACCCTGCCCGCCACGACGTCTTCACCAGCCTCGGCAGCAGCTCGTCCATGTCGCTGTCGTCGTCGATAATCACGAACGGCGGCGTGTGCGGCAACCGCCCCAGGTACTCGGCGATCTGGATGCCACGGTCGCTGCCCCATCCTTTTGCCGTCTTGGCTACGACAGGCGCTCGCACACCCCACGAGTGCAGCAGCTCGTCGAGGTCTTCTACGGTCTTCCCCATTCGCCAGGTGCTCGACACGACGATCATCGCGCCGGTCGCCGCACACAGCTCGTTCAGGCGAGCAACGCAGCGCGGAGTCGGCGACCGCATGTTGGGCGACTGTGGAGTGACGAGCACGCCGTCTATATCGAGGAAGATCAGAGGTGGCAACGACGGCGCCATCATTCGTATCGCCACGCAGCGGCTCGCCCAGCATCGACAATCGTCTGCCACCAGACTGCAAGCGCCTCGTCTTTGACTCTCTGCACCGCTGCGGCAGCTGCATCTACGGAGTCAAAGCGACCGCAAAACCGATAGCCACCGACAGCAGCAAGTCTGCTTATCGCACCCTCGTATATATCACCTCTGCGAGTGACCCCGTAAGGCAAACCGCTTACACTTTCTCTTCCCATTCCTTTCATAGCCTTGTGCGCATGGTTCTCGTCGTGCGACCCAGACCAAAGATGTGAGACTTCACAACATGCTTTGTTGTCGCCGTTGGGACAGTCGTGCAGAATCTGCGGTCGGTGTTCGGTTATTCTCTTTCCGGCAAGCAGCCAAGCTATGCGATGAGCCTTGCTGCACCGCATTGTCTTATCGGACCGACTACCAGTTACGAAAAGACCATAGCCGTTAGTGTCTTTAGCTCCACACCAAACCAAGCAGCCGGTCTTATCGTCTCTACGTAAGAACTTCTGAAAGCGTTGACGGTCAGAAGGCTTAAGAATCTCGCAGCTCATAGTTGTCCCCACGTCGTCGCTTTGCCAGCCTCGGCGAGGCACGGCACCCGCATCGTCAACCCGTTGTGCTCGGTCAGCGCCTCTATCGTGAGCGCGGCCACTTCGTCGTACAACCGTTCGTCAAGCCTCAGCAGCAGAGAGTCGTGGATTGAGAGGCAGAGCTGAACGTTCTCGCCCGCCGCTTGCATACCGAGCACGCGCGGGTACAACCACGCTAGCCCGTTCTGCAATAAGCCTTGCGCGCCTCCTTGGATCTTATGGTTAACGGCTTGTCGTTCAGCCTCAGCCACTAGCCGTTTGTCGTCGCTCCATATCGCCGGCAGGTACCGCATCATGCCCCAGCAGTCTCTGACGATCCCTGTCTTTCTCGTCTCCTCGCGAATGCTTCTGATGTACTCGGCCGCCACCTTGTGCAGCTTGTTCCAGTCGCGCTTCAACCCGTCGCAGCGCTCGGCGTCCCAGCCCTCGATCCCCATCATCCGCAACTGCACGGCCAACCCCATCCCGGTCTGCCCGTACATGACGCCGCCGAACGTGATCTTCTTAGACAGGAAGCGCATCAGGTCGGCTTGCTTCCTGGCAGTCGTCGACTTGTCTTTCTTGAGATCGGCGGTCAATTGCGCGAGCGGCACATTGAACATCTTGGCCGCGGTCTCGGTGTGGATATCGCGGCCTTCGTTGAACAGCGCGCAGAGCACAGGGTCGGCGCTCTCGTGAGCGAGCACCCTGGCCTCGATCTGAGAATTGTGAGTAAAAAATCCTTCAGCGACAAACGTCCCTGTGCTCGTCTGTAAACTGACCACTTCTTTATCGCCGACATCCTCCAAAGCTAAGATCGTTGCGAAGGTGTCAGGAGAGTCTGGAGTCCTCTTCCCTTTCCTTCTCTTGCCCATCGTTCTACCTTCCCATATCGTTGTCACCCGCTCCATAAGTCTTCTCGGTCTAATTGTACCGAGAAGGTGCATACAATCGATCATTCCGCACAGCCAAACCTGAAAAACCTCGCCGCTGCCTGCAAAACCTCCACTCTTACTTGGCGCGTGAATGTCGTACCCTCTAACATACAAACCGAGTAGAGCTTCGTCGAGAACAGCACCAGCTCTTTGCGTTATCGTTATCATCGCGGAGCCTGTTGAAGTGCTCAAACAGCCTTCACCGTCAAGAATACCGGCCAACCAACCAGCTTCCCAGGTCTTTTCTGGTTCCCACGGATCTACAAAGCGCCGAATCATGTCGTCTTCTTGAAGATCCTTAGTCTTCTTCCAAATCCATCGACTCGTCGGAGATCGAGGAAACTCTTTAACTAGCCAAGGGTGTTCTAGGCTTGCCGTCATTGTTGCACCGTTGCTCATATAGATTCGACGGCAAGCAGCAGTTCTTGTCTTAGTTGCTTTAACTAGAGCAGTTCTTAACCTTCGCTCTTGGAGTCTGCCTTTAGATTTAGTTTGCTGATCGTCGATGCCGATAACCATGTCTCCAGACCTTATCGATTCAATCGGCTTCCAAAGAAGATCAGCAGTCAGCACTCTCGTTCCGGGGATTAAGCACATGTCGATCTCGGCCAGAACTTCGCCCTCGTCGCATACGAAGCAATTGCGGATCTGCTTGCCGTAGTCGCCACCTGGCTTCTCGTGCTTCGGGAACGCCAGTAGCGCCGGATCGGTGCTCGCGAGTCTCCTTGTCGTCGTGTTGACGGTCTTGATGATGCATTTGACAGTGCTGACATCGCGGTCGGCCGGCATCAGCTCCAGCAGCGTCTCGCAGTAGGTGTCGCGGATGTGCTGCATCTCCCGCCAATCAGCCACCGCCGCCATAGCCTCGTCTTGCTCGCGCAAGTGCTCGATAGACTTCTTGCCAGTTGACGGCCGGCGCTTCTTCTTCGTCCGCTCGGCCGCCTCCAACCCGCGCCTCGCCATCAGCGAGATCACTTGGTCGGGCGACTTCGGGTTGAACGGTCGACCGCCGAAATACTCGCGCGAGATCCGCCGGCCGAGCTTCGATATGTTGGCTTGCAGCTTATCGCGTAGCGCGGTCAGCTTTACCCGGCTCGCCAACATCCCGGTCGACTGCATCAACTCGAATGCTCCGAAGACCGCCATGCTGTCGGCCATCGTGCGGGTGAGGTCGCGGCGGGCCAGCTCGGCCGACAACTGGTAGTACATGCGCAACTCTGAGTCGGAGTCGCGGCAGGCATACACGACAGCGCGATCTCGGTCGACGCCGTCGAGCGACGGCCCTGGCATCGGGCCGACGACGGCTTCGACCTCAGCCTTCAGCACCGCGTCCATCTTCGCCCACACCTTCGCCGGATCTTTGTCTTCGCCGTACACAGCCGCCAGCATCTTCTCGACGCGGGCCTCGACGCGGTTCGGCGTGTAGAGCCTCGCCACCCCAGCGTTGTCAATCTCGACGCGCGGTTCAGGCTTAGGCCACGAGCGCTCTAACACCTTGAACAGCCAGTCGACCTGCTGCTGCTTCGCCGTCTCGCCAACCACGTCCATGAAGTCGTCCATGAACATCCCGCACCAGCGCAGCGCGAGGGCCTTGGCGCCGTGCGGCTCGTTGCAGAGCAAGTAGGCAGCCATCATCGTGTCGAACAGGCGAGCGCGCGAAAGGTCGATGCCCATCTCGCGCGACATGCTGATGTCGTAGCCGCAGCCGCTTGGGGTCGACGCGCAGTGCATGACGACGAGGGCGCCGCCGTCGACTGCCTGCTGTAGAGCAGCTACACCGACAGCGAAGTCGGGTTGCGACCAACGCAGGCACATGCCGGTGCCGGGTGACAGCGACGCCTGGATCGACCACGGAGCGCCAGGAACGCCTTCGGTGTCGTAGCCGATCACTAGCTGGCTGGCGCGTGTCTTCTTCAGTTGGCGTTTAAACGCCAAGGCGAACTCGGCTCCGGTGACGTCGCGGTAATCTTCGCGGCCGAGATATTCGTCGCGGCGCGGGACGACGGCCTTGCCTGCACGGATGTCCTTGACGGCCTCGGCGATGCGGTCGTAGCCGGCCTGGACTATCGAGATAGCCTTGACTGCTTTATCGCCGCCGTCGCCGATTGCACGCAGAGCGAACGCCGGGTGGAAGCCGCTGATGACGGCGGCGCCGTTCGCGCGGTGGGCGATAGAAGCGTCGAAAGTGCCGCCGGCAAGCGGCACACCCCAGCACAGGCCGAGTTCGGCGCTGTCGCCGAGGAGTGCCTTCATTGCGAAGTTACCGACCGCGGCTATTAAGCGCGGCTTGGTGGCGGCGATCTCGGCTTCTAGCCGCGGCATCCATTCGCGGATGAGAGCTGGCGACGGGTTGGGGTTGCCATCGCGATAGAGGCCGACGACATTGGCGAGACGGAAGTCGCGAGTGCTGACGCCGTGGCGGCCGAGGCAGGCATCTTGGTACTGACCGCTCGGGCCGACGAAGGGACGTCGCTTTTCAGCTTCGACTTTGCCTGGGGCTTCGCCGACGATAAGAAAATCGCACGGGCTCGGCCCGAACGGCGGGACAACAATACCGCTGGCGGCCATTAGAGGTCGCGGTCAACCGTCACTTCTATACCGGCGTCGTCTTGCAGCTCGTCTTTGTAGCTGTCGATCCTTACGACAAAGACTTCAAGGCTGTCCTTTGTCGGTGCGGTCTTGAGCTTGCCGTCGACGTAGGCTTTGAATTCGTCCCAGGTCATAATTGCCCGCTTTCTCCTACCCGAGCAGAAGCTGCAACCGCCGCCGGCTTCCGGTATGAAGCCGTGCGAGCCGCAGACTGTGCAGTTGAAGTCGTGCATGGTCGCCGACAGCCTTGCCAGCGCTCGCCGATACTTCTGCCTTCTCGCCTCGGCCTGCTCAGCCGGCTCGCCTACCGGCCGCCGCCACGGCTGCAAGTTGTCGATGAGGTCGGCGCGCTTGACGATGGCGGCGAGACGGTTGGCGGCGACGCGGGTGATGTAGTCGTCATAGCTTTCGCCGTTGCGATGCGTGAGTGCGCTGAGAGCGTTGACCTGCTCGATGCTGAAGTGCCAGCAGTCGCTCAAGTCCTCGAAGGCGTCTTCGCGAGTCAGCCACTGGCCGTTCTCGCCAACGCCGTCCTCGACGACATCGTGAAGCGCTGCCACTACCCTCGCCTGCGGTTGCAGCTCTTCCCCCTCGCACTCCAGCACCACCCGCATCACATGCAGGATGTAGGGCTGGCCGGCGAGGTCGAGCTGGCCGCGGTGGACGGCAGCGGCGAGGGCAAGAGCGTCGGCAAGCTGGCTGGAGTAGTCGGTGTTGTCGCTCATGGCAGTGTCACCTTGTTCGTGCTGCAAAACCTCTCTACCACGGCGCGGCCGACATCGCTGTCCCACGTCCGTGCGACCGCCTCGTGAAGGTTGTCGCTGTCCTTGCTATGATGGGCGACTCTGCCTTCTATTGGTTTGAGTCCCTTGTCGTGCAGCATGCAAAGACCATTCTTCTGCATAACACATCCGCCGTTAGCGAGCGCGCCATCGCCGAACACGTCCATCCAGTTGAAATCGTCGCCGAGGCCGGGAGCCAGCCCGCCACAATAACCCGGCGTCGAAGGGCAGACGATATAGACGTCTTCGTAACTGTCGTCAAAGCCGCCAATCCAAGCATCCAGCATGAGGCGGTCGGCGTATCCGGCATCGAGCAGAGCTTGAGCCTCCTGCGGCGTTGGCCAGCAGGCGCGCTTGCACATGCCTTTGCAAACTCGACAACTGCAAGGCGCCGATGGCTCGAACTGAGAGAGTGTTGTGCTCACGACGCCTTCATCGCCTCCATCGCCTTCTCGACCGTCAGCCCTAGCTTCATCAGCCGCTTCAACGTCAAGGCTTGCCCGACTCGGCCGTCGTGCCAGTCGCGGAGGATCTTCAGGCGCTCCTCGTGCCAGGCGAAGTCGCGGGAGTGGGCGGCGCAGACGGCGTAGCTGCCGCTGCCGCTAGTACGGTCGGCGCTCACGCCGGCACCACTACATCCCGGTCGATCTTCCGCTTCACGACCTTCGTGCCTTTGCCACCCTTGCCAGCCATCTCGACAACGACCGTGTGGGTGTTCACGGCGAGCAGGCGGGCGGCTACGGGCTTGCGGTGCTTGCCCTGGCCGACGAGGACTTGGATGTCCTTGTTGAGGCGGGAACGAAGGTAGCGGGTGGCGGCAGTCTCAACGAGCATCGGGTGCTCTCCTCTGGTAGGCGGTTACGATGACACAAGTAGCCGGTACTAGTCAACCACCAGTGGCGACCACGACAGCTACTTTGGCCGCTTTCTCTACGATATAGCCAATTTCCAGCATGAGTGAATCGTTAAGCAACTCCAGCCACCACAGCAACTTAGATTAGGCATATCGGTGGTCTCCGTGACGCTCGGCGCAGACGCCTGCGCGTCAGTGGCGACTACTTGAGGCCGCCGCGACCACCCCGACCGCGCGACCGCGGCCGGCGCCGCGCATCACAGAACAAGTAGTCGGAGTTCTTGAAGCTCTTGGAGTACTTGAAGTACTTGGCACGCTCCTTGCTCTTCTCTTAGGAAGAAGAAGAACGAAGTTCTTCTTCTTCCATTGAAGAGTATTCTCTTGATCTGTATTGCACGCCGGGACCGCTAGGCGGTCGCCGTGGGCCGGCGGCCGGGGTACCCGCCGCGGGCACAAGTGAGCGACTGGAGTGCAGCTACCCGAGGCGCGCGCCGCGGCAGCGGCGGTCGCCGAGGTAGGAGCGGAACGGCATGGAGACCTCCGAAATGCCTGAGCTAACTGCGGCAAATGCTGGAGTTAGTGCGTAATTGTGCAGTGCTGGAGTGACACTGAAGTAGGGTGTGGCAGACGATGGCGAGCGAGAGGGATTGACGGCGCGGGTGGCTTTGCGGTATCGTGCTCGGCGATGAGAGCAAGCCCGAACGCCGAGATCGGCGAAACCCGTCAACCGTCCTTCGGCGGCCGGAGTAGTCGG
>Ga0070688_100000012_pt1 | contig 79406 bp, 84 predicted proteins | sample KBSS13HmetaG_FD_64679 | JGI IMG/M metagenome (GOLD analysis project Ga0070688, IMG submission 64679) | Switchgrass rhizosphere microbial communities from Kellogg Biological Station, Michigan, USA - KBS S1-3H metaG | ecosystem: Host-associated > Plants > Roots > Rhizosphere ...
ACACGCTCTTCAGGACGCCAAATCACGAGACCGCAAAAATGGCTCCTGAGGGACCAATTTTGCGGTCTCGGTGAATCAGGGGGGCCTGAACTACGGGGCCAGTGCGTCGATCGTCTCCGCCAGCTTGTCCGGCGTCACGATCGGGGTGATTATCGGGAGGGTGATGCCGCCCTCGACGAAGGCGCCGAGGCGCTCCTTCATCTGCTCGGGCGTGCCGAAGATGAACATCTCCTCGATCAGCTCCCAGGGCGCCGCCGCTGCGGCGGCCTGGCGGTCGCCCGCCTCCCAGGCCTCGACCATCGGCGCGATCTGCTCGCCGTAGCCGAGCCAGCGGTAGAAGTTGGCGTAGACCGGGACGGTGATGTAGGAGGAGAACATGAAGCGGGCGAGGGGCTCGACCTGCTCGCGCTCGCCGGGGATGCAGAAGAAGCGGCAGAGCAGCTCGAAGCCTTCCGGCGCGCCCTGCAGTTGCGCGGTCACCTTGGGCAGCCCCGCCAGGGGCAGGAAGTTGGTGAAGGCGCCGTCGGCGCGCTCGACTGCCAGCTCCAGCATCTTCCCCCGCAGCGCCGCCAGCACGATCGGCACCCGGTGCTGGGGCTTCTGTTCGAGTTTGAATCCGGTCTCGGTCCGCTCGCCCGCCAGCGCCGGAGCCAGGAAGTCGAGCGTCTCGCGCACCTTGCTCAGCGGCCGCTCGAAGGGAATCTGGTTCCAGCCTTCGACGATGCGATCGGAGGAGGAGCCGATGCCGAGCACGAAGCGTCCCTCGGAGGCGTCGGCGAGGGCCGCCGCCTGCTGCGCCAACAGCGCCGGGCCGCGCTGGAAGACGCCGACGATCCCGGTTCCCAGGCGCGCCCGCTCGGTCCAGGCGGCGCTCAGCGCCAGCGGCGTGAAGCCGTCGGGCCCGGCGGTCTCGCCCGTCCAGAGGTCGGTGTAGCCGGCGGCCTCGGCTCGGCGGACCAGTTCCTCGTGGTCAGCGAGCGTCAGCCCCGGCAGTGGCAGCGTCAGGCCCCAGCGATCCATCGACCTGGACCCTACCGGCGCCGGGGAAGTCGTTGCGAACCTCGAAGCGGCGGTGCGACGGCCACTGGCTGAAGAAGGAGGCCGCGTCCTGGGCGCTCAGCGGTCGGGTGAAGAGGAAGCCCTGGCCGTTGTCGCACTCTTTGTCGCGGATCAGCGAGAGGTCCTGCGGTCGCTCGATCCCCTCCGCGGTGGTCTCGATCTCGAGCGCCTTGCCGAGCTGGACGAGCGTGTGGAGGAGGATCTCGCCCTCGCCGCCGTCGGCCAGTTGGGAGACGAAGGAACGGTCGATCTTCAGCACGTCGACCGGGAACTGGCGCAGGTGCCCGAGCGAGGAGTAGCCGGTGCCGAAGTCGTCGACCGCGATCCGCACCCCCAACGCTTTCAGTTCTTCGAGCCGCCGCGCGGTCTCCTCCGCGTTGCTCATCAGCGTCGTCTCGGTGATCTCGATCGTCAGTGTCTCCGGCGGTAGGCCACTTTCTGCGAGCGCTTCCCGGACGTGCTCGATCAGCTCGTCGGTGTCGAGCTGCAGGGCGGAGACGTTGACCGAGAGGGCCAGCTGTCGGTCGTCCTGTTGCCAGCCCGCCGCCTCCCGGCAGGCCTCCTCGAGGACCCAGGCACCGACCTCGACGATCATCTTCGTCTCCTCCAGCAGCGGGATGAATTCCTCTGGCTGGACGATCCCGCGGCCGGGTCGGCGCCAGCGGATCAGCGCCTCGACGCCGGTCGGGGTCATCGTCTGCAGGTCGAAGGTCGGCTGGTAGACGAGGAAGAACTCCTCGTTGTCGAGCGCTCCTTGCAAATCCATCTCCAGTTCCAGCCGCGACTGCACCTCGTCCTCCATACCGGACTCGAAGACGAGGTAGCGGCTCTTGCCGCCCCACTTAGCTCGGTACATGGCGATGTCGGCGTCTCGCAGCAGCTCTTCGGCGGTCGGCCGGGTGCCGGTGGCGATGCCGACGCTGGCCTTCGCGTGGACCCGGGTCTCGCCGTCTTGGCCGAGCGCGAAGGGCTCGATGAACGCTTCCAGCAGGCGCTCGGCGATCAGCTCGGGGCCGGCGGCGAGTGAGAGCCCGTCGGCGACGACGACGAACTCGTCGCCTCCGAGGCGGCCGAGCGCGTCGGTCTCGCGGATCACTCCCTCGAGGCGTTTCGCCACCGCGCAGAGCAGTTCGTCGCCCACTCCGTGGCCGAGCGAGTCGTTGATCGCCTTGAAGTTGTCGAGGTCGACGAACAGCGCCGCCACCGGTTCCTTGCTGTGGCGGGCGCGGGTCAGCGTCTGCTCGATGCGGTCGAGGATCAGGGTCCGGTTCGGCAGGCCGGTGAGGGCGTCGTGGGTGGCGAGGAAGACGAGTTCCTTCTCGCGACTGGTCAGTTCGTCGTGGGCGCGCTGGCGCTCATCCTCGAAGGACTGGCACATCCGCACCAGGGTTACGTCGAGGCTGCGTTGAACCATCGCCCGCGCCTGGGCCAGGGTCTCTTCGCTCAGGCCCAGATCGGCGGCGCTCTCGTCGAGCACCTCGAGGGCGCAGTCGCGCCAGCGCAGGCAGCGTTTCGTCACCTCGTTGAGGGCCGCCTCGCGCTGGGAGGCGAGCTGGGCGAAGATCCGCCAGGACTCCTGGCCGACCTCGCGGGCGACCGCTTCGCCCTCGCCGGCCATCCAGCGGGCGACGGCGACGGTGGAGACGGTGCCGACGTCCTCGAAGCTGTCTTCGACGACCTTGTCGAGAGTGCGGCTGGATTGGGCGGAGAGCTTCATCATCCGCGCGACGACGTCGTCGGTGCGGGTACTCAGCTCCTCTCCCAACCGGACAAGCTCGGCGGCTCCCATGGTGGCCCTCATCGGTTTCATGCGGCCGCGCCTTTAGTCGAACATCGTCGTTCCCGAGGATTTCGATTCGGGCAAACGTCCACGGCGCCATTCGGTTAGCCTGCGGCGCACATGGGGTCGACTGATCAGGAGCCCGCGGCCGCAACCGCGGCCAAGCCGGACCGCAACCTCGCCCTCGAGCTCGTCCGCGTCACCGAGGCTGCCGCCCTCGCCTCGGCCCGTTGGGTCGGGCGCGGCGACAAGATCGCCGCCGACCAGGCGGCCGTCGACGCGATGCGCCACGTCCTCGACTCGGTCTCGATGGACGGCACCGTTGTCATCGGCGAGGGGGAGAAGGACGAGGCGCCGATGCTCTACAACGGCGAGCGGATCGGCGACGGCACGCCGCCGGTCGTCGACATCGCCGTCGACCCGCTGGAGGGGACTCGCCTATGCGCATTGGGGATGCCGAGCGCGATCGCCGTCATCGCCCTCGCCGAGAAGGGCTCGATGTTCGACCCCGGCCCCTGCGTCTACATGGAAAAGATGGCGGGCGGGGAAGAGATCGCCGACCTGCTCGACCTCGACCGGCCGTTGCCGGAGACCTTGAAGCTGATCGCCGACCGCAAGGGCGAGTCGATCGGCGACGTGATCGTCGTCATGCTCGACCGCCCGCGCCACGAGGAGGCGATGAAGGAAGTCCGCGAGGCCGGCGCCCGCATCCGCCTGATCACCGACGGTGACGTCTCGGCGGCGCTGCTGGCGGTCAGCGAACGGTCCCCGGTCGACCTCCTGTGGGGGATCGGCGGCACCCCCGAGGGCGTGATCTCGGCTGCCGCCCTGAAGTCGATGGGCGGGCAGTTGATCGGCCGCCTCTGGCCCCGCAACGACGAGGAGCGCTCGGCCGCGGTCGACGCCGGCTACGACCTCGACCGCGTCCTCACCGCCAACGACCTCTGCTCCGGCGACGACGTCTTCTTCTCCGCCACCGGCGTCACCGACGGCGACGTCCTCCAGGGCGTCCGCTACCGCGGCCCCGGCGCCACCACCGAGTCGCTGGTGATGCGCTCGCGCTCGGGCACCGTCCGGCGTGTACACGCGCGTCATGACCGCTCGAAGCTGCGCGCCGTCATCGGCGAGAGATACGGCTGATTTTCCTCCCGCGGGGTACAAACTCCCCGTGATCGCGGTCGCCGGCGCAACGGGTTACATCGGCGGGCTCCTCTGCCGGCGCCTGGTGGAGGACAGCCATGAAGTCCGGGCGCTGGCCCGTCATCCGGAGCGGGCCGGGAAGCTGGGGGAGGCCGGCTGTGAGGTCTGCCGCGCCGACGTGCTCGAGCGGGAGAGCCTCGACGCCGCCCTGAAGGGGGCCGACGTCGCCTACTACCTCGTCCACTCGATGGGCCGGGGATCCGACGGGGACTTCGCCGAGCGAGACCACCAGGGGGCGGAGAACTTCGCCGCCGCGGCCTCGGCCGCCGGGGTCAAGCGGATCGTCTACCTCGGCGGACTGGGGGAGGGCTCGAAGCACCTCGACAGCAGGCACCAGACGGCGCAGGCCCTGCGCGGCGGCGACGTCCCGGTCAGCTACTTCCGCGCCGCCGCGGTGATCGGCGCCGGCAGCGAGTCCTTCCGCACCGCGTTCTACCTCGTCCGGCGGCTGCCGGTGATGATCACTCCGCGCTGGGTCACCACCCGCACCCAGCCGATCGCGGTGGCGGACGCGGTCGCGTACCTGGCTGCCGCCTCCGACCTCGACCTCGAGGTCGACCGCGAGATCGAAATCGGCGGCCCCGATGTCACCACCTACGGCGGCATGATCGACGAGCTGGCCGAGGTGCAGGGCCGGCGACCGCCCTTCCGGATCACCGTCCCGCTGCTCACCCCGGCACTTTCCTCTCTCTGGATCGGGTTGGTGACCCCGGTCGATGCCGGTGTGGCGAAGCCCCTGATCGAGGGGCTGGCGACCGAGACGATCGTCTCCGACCCCTCCGGAATGAATTTATTTCCCACGATCCGGCGCACGCGCCTGGACAAGTCTCTGCAATTAGCAGTTGAAGACTCCCGTGTTCTTCAGTAGAACTAGTTGTACCAAATCAAAAACTACTGATAACCTGAACAGGGAGAGGAGACCAGGTGGTCGGTTCAGAAGTGTCGCCGTCCGGAGTAATAAAGCCCGATACGGAGCACCGTTCAGGGGAGCGCACGCTCGCTCTCCTTTCGACCCCGCTCAACCTCTCCGTCCTCCGGGCCCTCTCGCATCGGCCGATGCGCCTCGCGGAACTGCGCCAGGCGACCGGGCTGCCGGCGCAGACGACCCTGCGAGGCCACCTTGCCGGGCTTGAGGAGGTCGGCGCCCTGGCGAAACGGCCGACCCAGCGGATGCCCTATGCGGTGGAGAACGAGCTGACGCCGATGGGCGAAGAGCTGCTCGGGGTCGCCGACTCCCTGGACACGTGGCTGCAGCGAGCCCCGGTCGCCCCGATCTCCCTCGAGTCGGGAGCGGCGAAGGGGATCGTCAAGGCCTTCGTCGACGGCTGGGGGTCGTGCCTGGTCAGCACCCTCGCCAGCCGGCCGATGTCGCTGACGGAACTCGATCGCGAGATCGGCGAGTTCAGCTATCCAGCTTTGGAGCGGCGGCTTTCGAGCATGCGGATGGCAGGTCTGATCGAGGCCCAACCCGGCCAGGGCACCGGAACTCCTTACGCCCTCACCGAGTGGGCCCGCCGGGGCGTGCGCCCGCTTGCGGCAGCGGCTCGCTGTGAGCGCGTGCACATGGGTCAAAGGGCGGCGCCCGTAACCGGCGCCGACGTCGAGGGCGCCTTCCTCCTGGCGACCCCGCTGGCAGACCTCGAGGAAGACACCAACGGCACCTGCCAGCTCCAGGTCGAGCCGGCTCGGGACCTCGACGAAGAGTCGGGGATCCGGGTCGAGGTTGAGCACGGGAAAGTGGTCGCCTGCGCGTCCGGTCTCGGCGACGGCAACGCCAGCTACGCGACCGGCACCACGGCCAGGTGGCTGGCGGCGATCAAAGAGGGCGCGATCGACGAACTTCGCTTCGGCGGCGGCGACCATCTGGCGGAACGGTTGGTCCGCGCCATGCACCTCACGCTGATGCGGTCTTAGCTGCCTCTTCGCGCTCGGCCTGCGCCACCTCTTCGCCGACGAAGGGGACCAGCAGGTTGTAGGTCAGGTCCGGCAGCAGGCGCGGAAGCTCGGCCGCCCGGTCAAGGACGATCTCCTCGTAGATCCGCGCCAGGATCGCCCCCACCGCCAGCTGGGTCGCCTGGGTCAGTGCCGGGGAGGGGCCGTCGTCGTCGAGGCCTTCGTCGAGCAGCTTCGTGAAGCGGGCGTACTCGGTCTGGAAGGTCGAGCGGAAGGCGGGGCCGACGGTGCTCATCTCGACCAGGGTGAAGCGGGAGACCTCGGGATCGGCCGCGAACCACCGCAACGTCGCCGCCAGCGCCTCGCGCATCCGCGCCGGCCACGGTCCCGGCGCCGTGTAGGCCTCTCGCACCTGCTCCTCGAGGTCGTCGACGAGGACCTTGTGCGCGGCGAGCACGCAGTCGAGCTTGTCGTCGAAGAGTTCGTAGAAGCTCTCGCGGCCGACGCCGGCCTCGCCGAGGATGTCGGCGACGGTGGTGCCGTCGTAGCCCTTGCTGACGGTGGCCCGGACGACCGAGGCCAACAGTCGCTCCCGCTGCGAGCGCTCGACGATCTCCCGCGGCAATCCGTGCCGCCCGCGCGGGAGTCGCCAGCGGCGCAGGTCCTCAGATTCCATCACTGTGTGTCGCTGATCTTCTCGGCACCGGCAAGCCGCGACTGCTTGAGCGCCTCTTCGTGCCCGGCGTAGGGGCTGACCGCCAGATAGACGACCTCGGGCAGCAGCTCGGGCAGGCGGTCGGCCTTGCCCGTCGCGATCTGGTTGAGGAGGAGGACCTGCGTCTGCCCGAACGCCAGCCGGGGGTCGAGGTGCGAGCGCGAGCTCTCGCCGGGGCTGTCCCAGAGCGCCTCCAGGGCGGGGATGGTCGCGCGACGGTAGCGCTCGATCACCGCCGGGTCGACAGCGATCGCGTCGCCGCTGAGGAGCTGGGCGAGACCGGGGCGCTCGGCCAGGGCGGCGAGGACCGCGGTGGCCGCCTTCCGCGTCGCGTCAGCAGGCTCGTCGCCCTCGGTGTGCGCGTCGGCGGCGATCCCCTGCAGCTCGGCGATGGAGTATTCGACCGCGGCGTCAAAGCAGGCGCGCTTGTCGTCGAAGTGCTTGTAGAAGGTGGTGCGGGAGATTCGAGCCTTGCCGACGATGTCGGTGATCGTCGTCGCCGCGTAGGTCTTCTCGGCGCAGCTCTCGATGATCGCGTCGATGATCCGCGCCCGCTGTGTCCGGTTGCTGATATCGGGAGGCGTGGTCGGCCGCAGCACGCTGCTCCCAGCTTCAGAACTCCGATGTTTTTGCATCACTGCAGATTGTTCCACCCTTGCTCCCGATTGGACGCTCGGTCCAGCTTCTTCAGCATCCCGGAGCCTGAAGGATAGGGCAGTTTTTATTAACTAGTGGAGGAGGCGCGAGGAGAGGGCGAAGGTTGCTCGTCACAACCCTCGCAGGGCCGCGGCGGCCCGGTGGCGTAGGGAAGTTCCCCGGTGTCGTGGTACTCGAAGCGCAGCGAGTTGATCACCGCTCCGACCATCAGCGCCAGGCTGAGGACATAGAACCAGAGCAGGGCGATGAGGATGAATCCCAGGGTTGAGCCGAACCGCGAGAGGCTGGACACGTTGGAGAGGTAGATGGGAAACAGCCAGTTGGCGAGGCCGGCGCCGACGGTGACGAAGAGCGCCCCCGGCCAGACCGCCCGCCAGGGCATATGGCCTTTCGGCACCGCCCAGAAGATCACGCAGCAGATCCCGAAGGTGACCAGCAGGGCCGCCCCCAGCAGCAGGATCGTGTCCAGCGCCTTGATGTCGGAGAGCCCGAGCGGCAGCCGGTCGGTGCTGGAGATCAGGGTGCTCTCGAAGGTCGGGACGAAGATGCTGGCGGCGATGAAGAGGAGGACGACGACCAGCATCGCGAAGGAGAAGCGCTTCTGTTCCACCCAGCCACGGCACTCGACGTGGTAGATCCGGCAGAAGGCGGTGTCCATCGCCCCCCAGAAGGAGGCGCCGATCCAAAGCGAGCCGGCGAAGGCGGCGATCCCGATCGTCGCCGTGTTGTTCTCGATCCGGCTCAGGGCGTCGGTGAGCGTCGTCTGCTCGGTCTGCGGGAAGAGGCGCTGGAGGTCGGCGAGGACGCTCTCCTCGACCCCCCCGATCTTCAGCACCTGGCCGAAGACGAACAGCACCAGGAGGGCGAAGGGGAAGACCGCCAGCATCAGGTTGTAGGCGACCATCGCCGAGAGGCCGGTGACGTTCTCGCGGTAGGCGCGGTTCCAGAAGGCGCGGAGCCAGGGGGTGGGGTGGCGGAGGGAGCTGGGCATTGACTTCATAAACTGAAGCGGGTACCATGCGAACAGGCGTTTGACTTGGATCAGACGCCGCCCACCTGGGCACAATGACGATTTAGACGCTACTTCGCGGGCCACCTCTCCGGTCCGCTTTTTGTCTGTACTGCGCGACTTTCGAGCCGCGACGGTATTTCATCGCCAGGACTAAACATCGAGCGCAAGGGAACGAGTAAGAACGGATGCTGGTAGCAGAGCTTCAGGAACTGGACGAGGTCAAAAACCTCATCAATCGCGGGCAGCAGCTCGGGGTGCTGACCTTCGGCGACATCGCTTCCGCGGTCTCCGAGGTCGATCTCGACGAGTCTGACGTCGAGGACCTCTACGGCCACCTCGAGAAGTCGGGGATCGAGCTTGTCGAGGACATGGACCCGGCGCAGAAAGCCGCCGCCGAAGCGCTCCCCGCGGACACCGGGAAAAAAGGTCGCCGGCGCCAGAAACAGGCGCTCGACCTGAAACCGGACATGACCACGGACTCCCTGCAGTTGTTCCTCAAGGACATCGGCAAAGTCCGCCTCCTCACGGCCCAAGAGGAGGTCGAACTCGCGAAACGGATCGAGCGCGGCGATCTCGACGCGAAGCAGAAAATGGTCGAGTCGAACCTGCGCCTGGTCGTCTCGATCGCGAAAAATTATCGGAACCAGGGCCTTCCCTTCCTCGACCTGATCCAGGAGGGGACGCTCGGCCTGGTCCGCGCGGCGGAGAAGTTCGACTACCGCAAGGGGTTCAAGTTCTCCACCTACGCGACCTGGTGGATCCGCCAGGCGATCGCCCGGGCGCTGGCTGACAAGGCGCGGACGATCCGCATCCCGGTTCACGTCGTCGAGAAGCTGAACAAGATCGGCCGCGCCGAGCGCAAGCTGGTCACCGAGCTGGGTCGTGAGCCCACCCCGGAGGAGATCGCCGAGGTGACGGGGATCGATCCCGAGGAGGTCGACTCGATCAAGCGCTCCGCCCAGGCCCCGGTCTCGCTCGAGAAGCCGGTCGGCGACGAGGAGGAGTCGGAGTTCGGGCAGTTCATCGCCGACGAGAAGGCCGAGAGCCCGTTCGACCGGGCCGCGGACCTGCTGACCAAAGAGGCGCTGAAAGAGGCTCTCGAGAACCTCTCCTACCGCGAGCGCCGCGTGCTCGAGCTCCGCTACGGGCTCGGCGGCGAGCACCCGCGGACCCTGGATGAGGTCGGCCGCACCTTCAACGTCACCCGCGAGCGGATCCGCCAGATCGAGAACCAGAGCCTGAAAAAGCTCCAGTCTCTCGGCGAGGCGCAGAAACTCCGCGAGGTCGCTTAAGCGTTTGTGGGGGAGGGGCTGTTGTGCCCCTCTCCCAAAGACCGTCGCGCAGCTGGGCGGACTTGTGATGCGTGGCGTGACTTCTTGAGCCTTTGTGAGAGGGGCACAACAGCCCCTCTTCACAGCCTCAGCTCTACGTTTCTCTAGAGCTGCTGTTGCGCCGCCCAGTAGTAGACGCATCCGTGGGGCGGCATAACCTCGCGAGCATGTTCGAACGCATCAAGAAAGCTTCTCGCAGACGGCAGATTGGGGTGCCCGTCTTCCTGATCATGCTCGGCCTCGCAATCTGGGCGACGAAGGAGCGGGGCGCATTTGATGGGGTGACGCTGTTGGTCGGCTCGCTCGGCTTGCTGCTCGGGCTCTTGCAAATGACCCCGGCGCGTCCGAAGTTGAAGCTCACTGGGCGTGACGATGAGCCGCTAATCATTTTCACTCCTGTGGTTCGTCCACTTGACAAGAACAGCATCCTCAAGGAGCAGGTCGGCAAAGCCTTGGAGGCAATGCCGCGCCGACCCGCGCCGGAGGGCACCACTAGCGCCTTCGACTACGAGAGTCCGGGGCTGGGTCCGGGCCGGGTGGGCCTTCGACATTCAGATCAGACCTTGCGCCAGCACGAAGGCAAAATCTCTGACTTCGAGTCGCACTTGCAGGAATGGGTGACGAACCTGGAAGCCGCGCGAGTTGATCGCTTGCGCTTGTGCGAGGAGGAGCTGAGGCTGCATGAGCTTGGCTACGCGCCTGTTGATCATGCTCACTTGCGCCTCTTCTTTCCGGAGGGCTTCGAGCTAGAAGACGAAGCGCCAAGCATCGATTCTCCGCCCAATCCCCCGGAACTGACGATGGAAGGGCAGTTACTTGCACGACGGCCCGAGCAAGTTCTTCCGATCAAGGGCGGGATCAAGTTGCACCACCCGGACGATGAGCCGCACTACTCGGAAAAGAGCGGCCTGCCAGTTGTGGACTACGACCTTGGCCGGATCAACCAGGCTGATCATCGGGACGTCCCCGCGTTCGAGCTGAAGGCCCCCAGTGAGCCAGGTAGGTACGAGATCGAGTGGGAGGCTTCTGCCGCCGGCCTCAACAGGCCCGCATCGGGCGCGATTACCTTCGAGGTTCGAGCACCAGAGGAGATCGAGCCGGTCACCACGCTGGCGGAGGCGAAGCAGGAGAGGATCGACTTCGAGCTCTACTAGCCTCGAATTGAATCCCCTCTGTCCTGAACCGCGTGTGGTGGGAGGGAGCGGTTGCCCTCTGACAGAGGCTCAGGAATTCCCGGTTGCGCCTCTCTGCTCGCTCAGCTGCGCGACGGTCTCTGGCAGAGGGCATCCGCTCCCTCGTACCTATTCAACTTTCAAGCAGTTGGCGATTGCCGCCGATACAGGCCGGGATGTTCGACATCGATTCAGCGCTGCGCACGCTCATCGAGCGGGACGGGTCTGACCTCCATGTGAAGGTCGGGGTGCCGCCTACTGCTCGGCTGCACGGGGAGCTTGCACCCCTGGAGGGGTACGAACCGCTGAAGCAGGCGGATACCGAAAAGGCCTTTCAGGACATGGCCGAGGTGCGGTCGATGACCGAATTCGAGGAATGCGGCGAGGCCGACTTCTCGTACTCGATCAAGGGTCTCTCGCGGTTCCGCGTCAACGCCTTCAAGCAGCGCGGCTCGATCTCGATCGTCTGCCGGGCGATCCCCTTCGACATTCGCTCGGTCGACGACCTCGGGCTGCCGGAGGTGGTGACGAAACTGGCTGAGGAGCAGCGCGGGATCATCCTCGTCACCGGCACCACCGGCTCGGGCAAGAGCACGACCCTGGCGGCGATGATCGACCACATCAACCGCACCCGCTCGGACCACATCGTCACCCTCGAGGACCCGATCGAGTACCTGCACCCGGACAAAAACTCGATCGTCAACCAGCGCGAAGTCGGCTCCGACACCGAAAGCTTCGCCCGCGCGATGCGCCGGGTCCTCCGCCAGGACCCCGACGTGATCCTGATCGGCGAGATGCGCGACGAGGAGACGGTCCGCACCGCCCTCTCGGCGGCCGAGACCGGCCACCTCGTGCTCTCCACGGTCCACACCCTGGATGCGACCGAGACGATCAACCGCATCGTCGACTTCTTCGAGCCCCACCAGCAGCACCAGGCCCGCGTGATGCTCGCGGCGACCTTGAAGGGGGCGATCGCCCAGCGCCTCGTCCCCGACGTCACCGGCGACGGGCGCGTCCCCGCCTCGGAGATCCTGATCGTCACCGGCCGGGTCCAGGACCTGATCATGAACCCGGAAGAAACCGGCAAGATCACCGAAGTAATCGCCGAAGGCGAGTACTACGGCATGCGTACCTTCGACCAGTCGCTGATGCACTACGTGATGGAGGGCAAGGTCGCCGAGTCGGTCGCCCTCGAGTTCGCCTCCAACCCGCACGACTTCAAACTGATGCTGGCGGCGGGCGGCCAGCGGGCGAGCGGAATCGAGCAGCTCGCACCCGCAACTGATTAGGCCGGGCGTCCACTTGAAAAAGAACCTCGCATCGATCGGCTCAAGCGTGCGCCCCCGCAAGCCGATGGATAGCGCGATGCTGGTGATCGATCGCTTCCTCCTGCTGATCCGCGATCTGCGGCGCAACGAGCGCGGGATGGCGCTGCCGACGGCGATCTTCGCGATGGTCGCCAGCCTCGGCCTCGCAAGCGCCGCTGTGCTCTCGACCGTCGACGTGCAGCGGGGGGGCAGCCGCGACAACGACTCGAAGAGCGCAATTGCCGCCGCCGACGCCGGCGCCAGCGTGGCGCTGATGCGCCTCAACCGCTACGCAGGCGCCTTCAGCACCTCGACCCCCTGTCTCAGCGCGCCCGCGGGGACGCTGGCCCTCTCCACCGCTTCGGCCGACGGCTGGTGCCCCTCGATCTCGGGCACCGTCGGCGACTCCAGCTACGTCTATCGCGTCACCCCGGCGACCGCGACGACGATGTCGGTCGTCGCGACCGGGAGCAACGGCGTCGTCAGCCGCCGCGTCGCGCTCACCTTCAAGAAGACGACGGTCGGCAGCGCCCTCGGCAAAGAGGGGATCATCGGCGTCGACGACGTCGAGATCGACAACAACGCCGATGCCCGCGTCAGCGTCGGCACCAACGGCAACATCACCGTCCACAACAACGGCAACGTCTGCGGAAACATCCGCCACGGGATCGGCAAAAAAGCCGAATTCGGAAACAACGGGACCCAGTGCGCCGGGTATCAGATCACCGAAGGGAACGTGACCCTGCCGCCGGTCAGCTCCTTCATGCCGACCGACATCGCCACCAACAACAGCAATTACCGCTTGGTCACCTGCACGAAAACGGGTGTGCCGAGCGGCTGTCAGTCCGACAGCTACACCGGCAAATGGGGGGGCACCGAACCCTGGGATTCTTCGAGCCGCACCATCTACGCCTCCAACAACACGACCTTGACGCTGGGCGGGGGCGACTACTGGGTCTGCCGCCTCTACATCAAAAACAACTCCCACCTGGTGATGAAGGAGGGGGCCAAGGTCCGGATCTTCTTCGACACGCCCGAGAACTGCGGCGTCAAAGCCGGTGAAAAGCAGATCGACATCAACAACAACGCCGACGTGACGGCGACCGGCTACCAGCCGGAGATCGGCAAATACGACGTTCCCGGCTTCTACGTGATGGGCTCGCCGACGATCCCGACGACGATCGAATTCTCGAACAACAGCGGCAACAACGAATTCATCCTCTACGCGCCGAACTCGGACATCATCGTCAAAAACAACGCCACCTACACCGGCGTGATCGCGGGCAAAACCGTCCACCTCGACAACAACGCGATCGTTCGCCAGGACGCCGGCTTCGAACCGCCGCAGATCGGTGGCGCGACGATCTTCGAGCGCCAGTCCTACGTCGAGTGCACCGGCGCCACCGCCTCCCCGCCCAACGCCGGCTGCTGAGCCCGGCGCATTCCGCCCGGCGCTCAAGCTCGACGCCGATCGTGTCGAGCTAGATAAGCGAACGTATGAGGGAGAAGCTGAACAGCAACCCGATGGTGCAGATGGGGGTGATCGCCGTCCTCCTGGTCGCCGCTGCGATCTTCCTGCTGACCACGATGGGTGGTGGCGGCGAAGAAGAAGAAGCCGGCTCGGAAGCCGCCGAAGTGACCGCGGTGACCGGAGAAGCGCCGGTCGAACCGGCCGAAGGCGCGCTCGAAAGCCCCGAAGCCACGGCCACCCCGGCCTCGGTTCCGGTGCCCCCGGTCGCCCCGCCCAAGCAGGTGGTTGACGCCTTCCGATCGGGTGCCACCGTGGCCCTCATCTTCGTCCGCGACGGCGGCATCGACGACCGCCTCGTCCAATCCGCCGCCAGTGGCCTCGCGAGCGTCCCGGACGTGGTCAGCTTCGTCGTCCCGGCGCGGGATATCGCCCACTACAGCGCCATCACCAGCGGCGTCGGCGTCGAACGGGTGCCGGCGCTGGTCGTCCTCACCCCGAAGCGGCTCGACCAGGGGATTCCGACCGCCTCGGTCCACTACGGCTACCAGACCCCTGAGAGCGTCGTCCAGGCTGTGATCGACGCCGGTTACAAAGGCCCGACCCTCGCCTATCACCCCTGAGCATGGCTTCCAGCGAGTATCCGGGCCACCTGCGGCCGGTGCCAGCTTCCGGAGCCTCCACCGCGCCCCAGCTCGAGCCTGAGGCCGGCGGTACCCCGGGCCTGACCCCGCCCGTCTCCCGCGGCCGCTCCAGCGGCTTCATCACCGACGTCCTCGTCGAGCTCGGCTACGTCAGCCAGGAGCGCGTCAACCAGGCGATCGAGGCGGCCCGGACCGCCGGCGCCCCGCCCGAGGCGCTGTTGCTGACCGAGGGCGTGATCAACGGCGACCAGCTCTCCCGGGCGATCGCCGAGCGCTACGGGCTCGACCACATCGACCTCTCCGGCTACCAGGTCGACATGGCGGCGGCGAACCTGATCACGGTCAACACCGCCCGCCGCTACCGGGCTCTGCCGGTCGGCTTCGTCGACAAGCAGACGCTGCTGGTGGCGATGGCCGATCCGACCAACGTCCTCGCCGTCGACGACATCCAGATCGCCACCGGCCTCGACTGCCGCGTCGCCGTTGCCGCCGAGGAGGACATCGAAGCGCTGGTGGTGCGGCTGAACACGCTGCAGAGCGCGGTCAGCGAGGCGGTGGTCGAGGGCGAGGAGGAGGCCGAGGCGGAGCTCGCCGAAGTCACCGACTTCGAGGTCTCAGCCGAAGATGCCCCGGTCATCAAACTCGTCTACAGCATCCTCGGCCAAGCGGTGGGGGAGGGTGCCTCGGACATCCACTTCGAGCCCGCCGAGGGCGAGATGCGGGTCCGCTTCCGGATCGACGGCGTCCTCCGCGAGGCCGCCCACGTCCCCACTCGGATGACCAGCGCGGTGATCTCGCGGGTGAAGATCATGAGCGACCTCAACATCGCCGAGAAGCGCGTCCCCCAGGATGGACGCGTCGGCGTCTCGGTCGAGGACAAGAAGGTCGACCTGCGGATCACGACGCTGCCGACGCAGCGCGGAGAGGGGGCGACGATCCGCATCCTCGACAAAGAAAACGCCCAGCGGACGCTCGACGAACTCGGCATGGACGGCGATGCCCGCGGCCGCTTCGAGCACGCCTTCCACCAGGCCTATGGCGCGGTCCTGGTCACCGGGCCGACCGGTTCGGGTAAGAGCACGACCCTCTACGCGGCCCTCCGCAAGATGAACACCGTCGACAAGAAGATCATCACGATCGAGGACCCGGTCGAGTACCAGCTCGACGGCGTCAGCCAGATCAACGTAAACCGCAAGGCCGGCCTCGACTTCGCCACCGGGTTGCGCTCGGTCCTACGCGCCGATCCCGACGTGGTGATGGTGGGCGAGATCCGCGACGGCGAGACCGCGCGGATCGCGATCGAGGCGGCGCTGACCGGCCACATGATGCTTTCCACCCTGCACACCAATGATGCCCCCGGCGCGATCACCCGCCTGACGAAGATGGGGATCGAGTCCTTCCTCATCGCCTCCTCGGTCGACTGCGTGGTCGCCCAGCGGCTGGCGCGGAAGCTCTGCTCGCACTGCAAGCGTCGCGCCGTGGTCCCACCCGAGGCATTGATCGAGGCAGGGATGCGGGTCGGTGGCGAGCTCGAGGCCTACGAGCCGGTCGGCTGCGCCCGCTGCAACCAGAGCGGCTACCGCGGCCGGGTGGGGATCTACTCGGTGATGAAGATGAGCGAGCGGGTCAAAGACATGACCGTCTCCCAGGCCGCCGAGGCCGAAATCGCCGCCGCTGCCCGCGAAGAGGGAATGCTGACCCTGCGCGAGGACGGCCTGACCAAGGTCCGCTCCGGGTTCACCAGCCTCGAGGAGGTCCTCCGTGTCACCGCCTGAGGGCGGGGGCGATCGCGGCCGGGACTCCAGTTCTCGGCTTTGGATGCCGATCTAGATTCCGATGTCCTCCATCGACTTCTCAGAGGTGCTGCGGCGCATGGTCGAGGCGAAAGCCTCCGACGTGCACCTGACCGCCGGCTTCCCGCCTGCGATCCGCGACAAGGGGAAGATCACGGCGATGGACGGGTTCCCCAAGCTCTCCAGCCAGGAGACGCGGGAGATCGTCTTCAGCATCCTCAACGACGACCAGCGCAAACGCTTCGAGAACCAGAAACAGCTGGACTTCGCCTACGCGATCCCGGGCGTCGCCCGCTTCCGCGTCAACTGCTTCCTGCAGCGCGGCGCCGTCAGCGCCGCCTTCCGTCTGGTTCCCCAGGAGATCCCCGCGCTCGACTCCCTCGGCGTGCCGCAGGTGCTGCGCGATTTCACCCACAAACCGCGCGGCTTCGTCCTCGTCACCGGCCCCACCGGCTCGGGCAAGAGCACGACCCTGGCGGCGATGATCGACGCGATCAACTGCGAGCGCCAGGACCACATCCTCACGATCGAGGATCCGATCGAGTTCCTGCACCTGCATAAAAAGTCGATCGTCAACCAACGAGAGGTCGGCTCCGATGCGGAGGATTTCGCGCTCGGCCTCAAAGCCGCCCTGCGAGAGGACCCGGACGTGATCCTGGTCGGCGAGATGAGGGACCTCGAGACGATCTCCACCGCCCTGACCGCGGCCGAGACCGGCCACCTTGTCTTCGCCACCCTCCACACCCAGTCGACCGCGCAGACCGTCGACCGGATCATCGACGTCTTCCCACCCCAGCAGCAGGGCCAGGTGCGAACCCAGCTCTCGATCGCCCTGCAGGGAATCGTCACCCAGCAGCTGCTGCCGACCGCCGACGGCATGGGCCGCACGGTCGCCACCGAGGTGCTGGTGCCGACGCCGGCGATCCGCAACCTGATCCGCGAGGGCAAGACCCACCAGATCTACGCCGCCGTCCAGACCTCGGGTGCCGTCGGCATGCAGACGATGGACGCCGATCTCGCGCGCCTCGTCCGCGCCGGCAAGATCACTCGCTCGCTCGCCGAGCAGCGCGCCTCGGTGCCGGAGGAGCTCAAACGGCTGCTGGGCTCGGCGCCGATCCAGCAGCAGCAGCAGCCGGGGATGTACCAGCAGGGCAACGGCCAGCCGGGCAGCGCGCCCGCCTATCCGCCCCAGGCTCCCGCCTCCCCCCAGGGTCCCCCCGCCTACACGCAAGGGGGCTAGGCGATGGCTGCGGCGGCCACCACCTTCGCCTTCCGGGCGATGGACCCGGCCGGAGCCTCGACCGCGGGCGAGATCGAGGCCGAGTCGAAGGCCCAGGTCTCCGAGCAGCTGCGCCAGCGCGGCCTGATCGTCCTCGACGTCACCGAGAAGAGCGAACCTTTCAAGCTCGAGGACATCTGGCGCAGCTGGAAAAAGGTCGACATGCGGGAGCTGTCGATCTTCTCCCGCCAGTTCGCGACCCTCGTCGCTTCGGGAATGCCGATGTTGCGCAGCCTCCACACGCTCGAGGAACAGACGGAGGACGAACGGATCAAGGACGCGATCGGCGGCATCCGCGCCGACGTCGAGGCCGGCAGCACGCTGGAGCAGGCAATGGGGCGGCAGCCGGAAGTCTTCGACCGCCTCTACCGGGCGATGGTCCGCTCCGGCGAGCAGTCGGGGCGGCTTGAGGACGCGCTCGACCGGATCGCCTACCAGGTGGAGAAGACCGACGCCCTGCGCCGTCAGGTCAAATCGGCGCTGATGTACCCGGCGCTGATCTTCGTCTTCGCGATGGTCGTGCTGATCGCCGTCGTCGCCTTCGTGATCCCGGTCTTCGTCGGCATCTTCGAAGAAATCGGCGAAGAAAATCCAGACGAAAAAAGCGGCCTGCCGATCCCGACGCAGATCTGCGTCGGCGCCTCGGACCTGATCACCGGCTACTGGTTCATCCTCATCCCGGTCCTCGTCGCCTCCTTCGTCGCCTTCTTCAAATGGAAGCGAACCGAAAAAGGCAAAGAGATGTGGGACCGCTTCGTCCTCCGCCTGCCGGCGCAGGTCGGCGACGTGATCCAGAAAGTCGCCCTGGCGCGCTGGTCGCGGACCTTCTCCGGCTCGGTCTCGGCCGGCGTGCCGATGCTGCAGGCGATCAAGCTGACCGGGGAAACCTCGGGCAACATCGTCCTCGAGCAGGCGATGGAAGACGTCTACTCCTCGGTCAAGCGCGGCGGCTCCCTGGCCGGGCCGATCGAAAGCAACGCGATCTTCCCGCCGATGGTCGGCCAGATGGTCGCGGTCGGCGAGGAAACCGGTCAGCTCGAGAACATGCTCGCGAAAATCGCCGACTTCTACGAGGCCGAGGTTGACGCCAAGGTGAAAGCCCTGACCTCGTTGATCGAGCCGATCATGATCGTCTTCGTCGGCGGCATCGTCGGCTTCATCGTGATCGCGATGTACCTGCCGATCTTCTCCCTCTACGACAAGATCCGCTGACCCGAAAACCATGTGCTACGGTGACGCACATGGAGCAGGTAGGCGTTAGAGAGCTACGACAAAACCTGTCGAAGTATCTGGCAATCGTCAAGGATGGAGCAAGCTTCGCCGTCACCGAGAGGGGGATTGAGGTGGCGCGCCTTTCGCCTTCCGGGCCAGCGGATTCGCCGATTGCGAGGCTGGTCGCGGAGAGGGGAGCGACGATGCCGCGAGGCGATCTGCTCGCGCACGCTGCCGGGTCGGTCCTCCCGCCGGCTGGGGGACCGCCGAGCATCGAGGTCCTCAACGAGATGCGCGAGGACCGCGTATAGCGCGGCAACTCGCATATCTCGACACCTCGGCTTACGTGAAGTTGCCGCTGCGAGAGCCAGGGCAGGGGGCTCTGAGCAGAGAACTCGTCGAGTACGACGGTTACGTGTCGAGCATGATCCTCGGCGTCGAGGCAATCCGCGCCTGCGCCCGTTACGGCGAGGAGTACGCGAAGGAAGCGAGGGCGTTCCTCCTTGACGTGGCCCTGCTGCCCCTCGACCACTCGCTGCTGGACCAGGCGAGCTCGCTTGGACCAGCCGGGTTGCGCAGCCTCGATGCCGTCCACCTGGCAACCGCGCTCAGCGTCCGAGACGACCTTGGCGCCTTCTTCACCTACGACTCTCGTCTCGCCGATTCGGCGGCTGCGCACGGCCTACCGGTTCACCCGGCGGTGGCTTAGTCCTCATCGGTTTTATGCGCGTTCTCCTGGACGTGCGTCCAGCGAACAAACTTTTCGCTGTAAGGAACCCGAATTTCAGGGATCAAGTCTGACGGTGAGCGGCCGATGTAGGGCCTGTGATGAATCTGCCAGTGCCTCGGTGCAAAAGGCAAACCCGCTGCGAGGCGGGGGCGCAAAGCCTTCGGGACTCAGTTCGAGTCGGCCGGGCTACCACCGGGGTCGACAGACACCACGTGGCTTCACGCGACGGGGCTCTGGCGCAAACGATTAGGACCATAGGAGGTCTCTAATGTTTCTCCAGAATCTCCGGGCCAAAGTTGGCGCCCGGCTCAACGGCGAGAGCGAGTCAGGGTTCACCCTGATCGAGCTTCTCGTCGTCATGCTGATCCTCGGAATCCTGGCCGCGATCGCGCTGCCGGCGTTCTTCAACCAGAAAGACAAGGCCGGCGACGCCAAAGCCAAGGAGTACGCGCACTCGGCCCAGGTCGCGATGGAGACGTTCTTCACCGACCACGGCACCTACGAAGGCGCCACCAAAGCCGAATTGGTGAAAATCGAGCCGACCCTGTCGAGCGCGACGTTCTCGGCTGAACCGACCGTTTCGGCCACCGGCTACGAAATCACCATCCAGGGCGCGAAGGCGACCCAGAAATTCACCGTCAAAAACGCCTCCGGCACGCTCACCTTCCCCTGTGTCGTCGCGGGTACCGGCGGCTGCCCGAGCGGCGGGACCTGGGGCTAGCCCCATCCCTGACCTCGGTCAGATCTGAAGTTCCGAAGGGCGGGCCGCAGGGCCCGCCCTTCGCGCTTCCGCCACAGGGGTTCAACCAATGCGCGATTCAGCCGATAAGCGAAGGGTGCGAGCACGAGCTGCCCTGACCCTCTTCGCGGTGTGCTGCGCTCTGGCGGCGCTGGTGCCTGCGAGCGCCGGTGCGGCGGCGGCCAGCTTCGCCGGCACCTCGGAAACCGGCGAGACCGTCTTCTTCATCACCACCGAGAAGCTGGTGCCAGGTGACACCGACTCTCGCGCCGACGTCTACGAGCGCTCCTACGACGAAGCGCTCGAACGCTACGTGACCCGCCAGGTCTCGGTCGGGCCCACCGGCGGCAACGACGCCTATCCGGCGCTCTTCGTCGGCTCCTCGGAGGACGGGACGCTGGCCTTCTTCGCGACCGAGGAGTCGCTGACCTCCGAAGACGAAGACCTCAGCGAAGACATCTACCTCCGCGATCTCGACCAGAACGTCACCGAGCTCGTCAGCACCGGCGACGAAGTCACCTGCGGGGGATGCGGCAACGCAGAAGTCGACGCCAGCTTCGCCCAGGGCGGGGTCATCCCCAGCGGCCAGAAGGTCTTCTTCCGCAGCGCCGAGAAACTGTCCTCGGCCGACAAAGACACCTCCGTCGACGTCTACGTCCGCGACCTGACCGCGAACTCGACCACCCTCGTCTCCGCCGGGGCGGCCGAGTGCGCCGGCAGCGGCTGCGGCGAAGGCGCTTTTGGAGCGGCGTTCCGCGCCGCCGCCGGCGACGGCACCAAGGCTTTCTTCACCACCGACGAGCAACTGACCGGCACCGACAAAGACTCCCTGCTGGACATCTACCGGCGTGACCTGACGACGGGCACGACGGCTCTGGTCTCGCTGCCGGGGTCCTCCTGCCCCGAAGGCGCCGACTGCAGCGCCTCCTTCGGCGGTGTCTCGAGCGACGGCACGCACGCCTACTTCGAGACGCTTGAGCGCCGGGCGCCCGAAGACGAAGACTCCTCGCAGGACGTCTACGACTGGTTCGAAGGCACCGTCAGCCTCGTTTCCCGCGGCCCCATCGCTGGCAACGGGCTGCCGTCCGCAACCTTCGCCGGGGCTTCGAGCGACGGCACGCGGGTCTTCTTCGAGACCGAAGAGAGCCTGCTGGCCGAAGACGCCGACCAGGCGACCGATGTCTACGAACGGGTCGCCGGTGCGACCAACCTCGTTTCCACGGGCCCGGACGAGGAAGACGCGGAAACCCCCGCCTCGCTCGAATGGGTCTCGCCCGACGGCTCCGGCTCCTCGGTCCTGATCGGCACCGACGAGCAGCTGACCGAAGACGACGATGACGCCTTCTACGACGTCTACCGCCGGGCGGGAGGGACGACGACGCTGCTCTCGGCGACCGCGAGCAGCGGCAACGACGCCTTCAACGCGGCCTTCGGCGGCGCCTCCGCGGACGGGTCGCACGTCTTCGTCGTCACCGCCGAGCCGCTGGCCGCCGGCGCTGACTCCGACACGGGCGCGGATGTCTACGAAGTCGACGGCGCGGTCGCGAGCCTCGTCTCCACCGGCCCGGAAGCGGGTAAATCCTCGACCCCGGCGGGCTTGCCGGCGGGCGGTGTCTCCGAGGACGGCAGCCACGTCTTCTTCACCACCGAAGAGCGGGTGACGGAAGCCGACCTCGACGCCGAAACCGACGTCTACGACCGCTTCGCCGGCGGCACCCGGCTCGCCTCGACGGGCAACTCCGCGCCGATCGGGCCACCCACCCCCTCGCAGTTGACGACCGAACCAGGTTCGCCGGGCACCTCGCTGACGCCGAGCATCAAGGGGCAGTCCGACCCCAACACGGCGATCAAGATCTACACCACCCCTGATTGCTCCGGTGCGCCGGTGAGGACGGGTACCTCGGTGCAGCTCGGGGGCAGCGGCATCCAGGTTGCGGTTGCCGCAGGCTCGACGACCTCCTTCCGGGCGACCGCGACCGACCTCAACGGCGACACCTCGCCCTGCTCCGCCTCGATCTCCTACACCCAGCAGGATTTGACCCCGCCCCCGCCTCCGCCCGCGGAAGAAGGGGGAACGGGTGGAACCGGCGGCGGCAGCGGGGGGACCGGCACCGGTGGACGCACCGGCGGCACCGGTGGCGGCGGCGACAAGCCGAAAGGCGGAATCCTCTACGTCACGCCTCAGACCCGGATCACCTTCGCCCCGGCCAGCAAGACCCGTGCTCGTCGCCCGATCTTCCGCTTCACCGACTCCACCGAACAACCGGACACGAGCTTCAGGTGCAAGGTCGACCACGGCCGCTGGAAGGGATGCACCTCCCCGGTCAAGCTGAAGAAGCTTCAGCTCGGGCGTCATGTCTTCCAGGTGAATGGGATCAACGCGCTTGGCACCCGTGAGCCCGCCCCGGTCAAGCGCAGCTTCAAGGTGGTGAGGTAGGTGAACGCCGGCCTCCGCCGCCTCCGCGCCCGCGCCCACGAGGAGGACGGGCTGACCCTGGTCGAGCTGCTAGTCGCCGCGGCGATGAGCGTGGTGCTGATGGCCGCGGTTACCTCGATGGTGATCGGCGCGATGCGCGCCCAGCCGGAGATCAGCGAGCGGGCGCAGAACGTCACCTCCGCCCGCTACGTGCTGGAGCGGATGACGCGGGAGATCCGCAACGGCATCCGCATCGACAAAGCAACCACCACTTCGGTCTCCTTCCTCACCTACGTTCGCCGCACCAGCTGCGGCGGCAGCACCCCTTCGACGACCTCGATCAAATGCGAGGTCACCTACACCTGCACCACCACCACCTGCTCCCGGATCGAGGCCGCCGACGGCGTCTACACCGGCACCGCTCGGACGATCTACAAAGGCCTCAGCAGCTCGGAAGTCTTCTGTTACGTCCCCAGCACCAACACCGATTCGCTGACCTGCGGGCCGGCGCTCTCGGTCGCCGGGACCACCTACGTCGGCGTCAAGCTGAAACTGCCCAACCCGACCGGCGCCGGCTCCTTCTCCGTCTCCGACGGCGCCAGCCTCCGCAACGCGGTGCTGCTCAAATGAGGCCGCTGAGGGAGAGAATCGCCCTGCTCGGGTCCGAGAGGGAGAGCGGGATGACGATCATCGAGGTGGTGATCGCGGCGATGGTGATCGCGATGACCGCGGCTGCCACCTTCGGCGTCCTCAGCTCGGCGACCAAAAACACCCAGCGCGCGAAGGCGACCCAGGTCGCCCTCAACCGGGCGCAGATGGAGCTCGAGACCCTGCGCAGTCTCGAAAACTCCAAACTGGCGATGACCGCCGCTCCCAACCACTCCACCAACGCCCTCAGTCCCAACTACCGGGTCAGCAACGGCACCTTCGCGCTGCTGCGCAACCCGACGCCGAGCCAGTACGCGAACATGGTCGTCAACGGCGGCAGCAAATACGGCGGGGGCTTCATCATCGGCGGCGTCGTCAACCCCGGCCCGACCCCGTTCACGAGCGGCGACGTCAGCGGCGACATTTACCGCTACGTGGTCTGGCGCGACGACACCAGCTGCCCCGCGGCGACCTGTCCCGGCACCCAGGACTACAAGGAGATCGTCGTCGCGGTACGGCTGGACACGCCGGCGAGCCAGGCTGGCGAACGCGGTTACGTGGAAGTCACCTCCGACTTCGTCGACCCGACCGACACCTCGCTGAACGACCCGATCCCGGGCGCCAACGGCGTTGTCTCCGGCCAGCAGTTCTACCTCTCCGACACCCCCTGCTCGGCGACGGGAAAAACCGAACGCCAGGAAGTCACCGCCGACCATCTCCTCCACAACACGCTGGGCCGCTGCGCCAACGGCCCCCAGGTCGAAGGGACCGCGGGGGCGCCTGACGCGCTGGTCACCGGCGTGCCGCCCGACCCCGATTACCTCGACCCCAACGTACCGGCGCTCTACGACTACTCCAACGATTTCTATCTGGAGCCGACGCCGGACACCGACAAGGGGATCCAGATCGTCCGCGATGAAACCAGCGGCTGCAACTTCACTCAGACCGGGGGCTCGCACCCGGAGGCGCGGACCCATCGCTGGGTTACCGACCCGATGGCGACCGACTTCCAGTTGATCGAAAAAGTGACGCTCGAGTTCTACACCCGGACCCTCAGCGACCAGTCCTACAACGGGCAGCTCTGCATCTACCTCTTCAAGCGCAGCGAATCGGGCACCAGCTTCACCGACACCCGCCTCGCCGACAAAGCCACCGGCAGCCTCTACTGGACCTACAACCCGGGGGGGACTGGGTGGTGGCGCGGGGTTTGGGAAAAGGTCCGCGTGACGATGAACTTCACCGGCAGCCCCTATACGATTCCCGCCGGCTCGCGCCTCGGCATCGGCCTCAGCGTCGAGCGGGCGAAAACCACCGGCGACGCGCTGTCGATCATGTACGACCACCCGAAATTCCCGACCCGACTCGAGGTCGACACCACCACCCCGCTCGACGGGGGCTGAGCCGGTGGCACTCGCGGCGGCGTTCGCCTTCCTCGGGGGGCTCCTCGTCGGCAGCTTCACGACCGTAGTCTCCTACCGGGTCCCGCGCCGGGAATCGATCGTCGGCCCGCGCTCGCGCTGCCCCGGCTGCGGCGCTCAGATCGCCGCCTACGACAACATCCCGGTCGCCTCCTGGCTGATTCTCCGTGGCCGCGCCCGCTGCTGCGGCACGGCCATCTCCCCCCGCTACCCCCTGACCGAGCTGGCGACGGGCCTGCTCTGGGCCGCCACGGTGCTGGTCCTCTGGGACGACCCCGGGGAGATCGCGCTCGGCCTCGTCTTCGTCACCACCCTGGTCATCGTCACCGTCACCGATCTCGAGCTGCGCCTGATCCCCAACCGGGTCCTGCTGCCGGCGGCGATCGCCGGCCTCGCGATCGCCGCGGTCTTCGACCCCGGCTCGCTGCCCGAGCGGCTCGCCGCGGCGCTAGCCGCCGGCGGGCTCTTCTTCCTCGCTGCCCTCGCCTACCCCCGCGGCATGGGCCTCGGCGACGTCAAGCTGGCGGCGACGATGGGGATCTTCCTCGGGCGCGAAGTCGCTCCGGCGATCCTCGTCGCGCTGCTGGCGGGCTCGGCCGTCGGCCTCGTTCTCCTGCTCCGGCACGGCTCCGCCGCCCGCACGCAGGCGATCCCCTTTGGACCCTTTCTTGCACTGGGCGGCGTCGTCGGTCTCCTCGCCGGAAATCAGCTTGTGGATTGGTATCTGGGGACGTTCTAGTAGTTCTGTCCAGGTTCTCCTAGAAATCGGTAATTGCAGCGCGAAAGGTTCTCGGCCCTGCTGTCGATGACAGGAGGGCGTGCTGCAACTGAAGCGACAGAAGAAGACGGGTGCGACCGTCGGCCTCGAGTTCGAGGCCGGTGGAATCGTCGCGGCTGAAGTCGACGGCGCCAGCGGCTTGACCGCGACGGCGCTGCAGCCGCTTGCCCCCGGAGCCTTCCACGAGGGCGAGGTGGTCGACCGCGAGCTCCTGACCGAAGGGCTGAAGGAGCTCTATGCGCGCAACAAGCTCTCCAAACGGGTGCGGGTCGGGATCGGCAACCAGCGCGTCGTCGTCCGCACCGTGCGCCTGCCGGCGATCGAGGACCCGAAGGAGATGGATGCCGCAGTCCGCTTCCAGGCCCAGGAGCAGATGCCGATGCCGCTTGACCAGGCGGTGCTCGAGCACCAGATCGTCGGCGGCGTCCCCGCCGAGGAGGGCGCACCGCCGCAGGTCGACGTCGTCGTCGTCGCCGCCCGCCGCGACATGGTCAACAGCTTCGTCGAGGCGGTCCGCCGCGCCGGCCTCGAACCGGCGGGAATCGACCTCGCCGCCTTCGGGATGATCCGCGCCCTCGCCGGGACCACTCCCGAGACGCAGCCTGCCTTTGCCGAAGACGGCTCTCCGCTCGCCCCCGGGGAAGCGATCCTCTATTGCAGCCTCGGCGACATCATGAACCTCGCCGTCGCCCGCGGCCGCTCCTGCCTCTTCACCCGCACCTCGATGGTCGGTTTGGAGGGGGTCGCCGGACGCCTCTCCTCCGAGGCCGGGCTCAGCCCCGAGCACGCGACGCAGTGGCTCTCATACGTCGGGCTCGGCCGGCCCGTCGAGCAGATCGAAGGCGATCCGGCTGTGGTCGCCGCGGCGCGCCGCGCCCTCGAAGAGGGAGTCGGGTCGCTGTTCGACGAGGTCCGCCTCTCGCTTGACTACTACGCCGCGCAAGAAGGGGCGGTGGCGGTCGGCCGCGTTGTCCTCTGCGGGCCGGGAAGCGCGATCCCGGGCCTGGTCGAGGCGATGGAAGGCGCCGTCGGGCTGCCGATGACCGCTGCCCGTCCACCGGCCTTCGCCAACTTCGCGGATGACGCCGCTGCCCGGCTGACTCTGGCCTACGGCCTGGCCTTGGAGAACTGAGATGCGCCCCGTCAACCTGATCCCGCCCGAGGAGCGCCGGGGCGCCAGCGCCCCGATGCGCACCGGCGCAACGCCCTACCTCCTGATCGGCGTCCTCGTCCTCGCCCTGGTCGGGGTGACCCTGCTGGTCTTGGCGGGCAACAAGGTGTCTGACAGCAAGGCCGAAGTGGCGAAGCTGAAGCGGGAAGACGCCGCCGTGAAGGCGCGCGCGGAAGAGCTCGCCCCCTTCGTCCAGTTCCAGGTCATGCAGGAAGAGCGCTCGCAGACGATCGCCAGCCTCGCCGACAGCCGCTTCGACTGGGAGCGGGTGATGCGGGAACTCTCCTTGATCCTTCCCGATGACGCCTGGCTCGTAAAACTCAAGGCTTCCGCTTCGCCGAATGGGGGCGAAGGCGAAAGCGGCGACAGCGGCGGCGGTCTCCGCGCCTCGGTGCCGGGGCCGGCGCTGGAGATGAAAGGCTGCGCCGCCGGCCAGGAATCGGTGGCCCGGTTCGTCACCGCCCTCAAGGACATCGACGCCGTTACCAGGGTGGGGGTCGAATTCTCCTCCCTGCCGGAAGCAGGGTCCGCCACCAGCGCCGCCGGCAGCGGCGAAGCGGCGGCCGAAGGCGCCAACGAAGAGTGCCGCACCCGTAAATTCATCGTCCAGTTCAACCTGGTGGTCGCCTTCGACGCCGCCCCGGTGCCGGAAAGCGCCACCGCGGCGCCGGTGGCGACCGAACCGCCCCCCGAAGGCGAATCGGAATCGGGAGAAGAAGGCTGAGATGAAGGCCAGGCTCTCCTCCTCCAACAACGTCGCCGTCGTGGCGATGATCGTGATCGCGGTCCTCGCGATCGGCTTCTGGATGGCGCTCCTCAGCCCGAAGCGCGAAGAAGCGGACAAGCTCAGCGCCAAGGCCAACGGCCTCCAGTCCTCGTTGGCGATCCACCAAAGCGAAGTCGACCAGGCGCTGCAGGCAAAAGCGCAGTTCTCGAAAAGCTACGAGCAGCTCGTTGTCCTCGGCAAGGCCGTCCCGGGGGACGACGACACCGCTTCGCTGATCGTGCAACTGAACCGGATCGCGCGCAGCGCCGGGATCAGCTTCGCGAAATTCGAACTGAAAGCTCCTCCCGGCGAAGCGGCTGCCCTGCCCACCGAAGCACCCGCCGGCAGCGAAGGCAGCGCCTCGCCGACCGAGGTCGCAGCGTCGACCCTGCCGCTCGGGGCGACGGTCGGCTCCGCGGGCCTCGGAGTCATGCCTTACGAACTCGTCTTCGACGGCAAGTTCTTCCAGGTCGCCGACTTCATCAAGGGTCTCGATTCTCTGGTCAAAACCCAGAACGCCAAGGTCGCGGTCGACGGCCGTCTCTTCACGATCAACGGCTTCGAACTGAAAGCGGCGAAAGGAAAGGGCTTTCCCGCCCTGGAAGCAACCTTTTCCATCACCACCTACCTAACCCCGCCCGAAGAGGGCATCACCGCCGGCGCCACCCCCGAAGGCCTTGAAGCCGCGCCGGTGTCGGCGACGATCGGAGCAACCCCATGAAGCGCGTCGGACCCGAGCTGAAGATGCCGAACCTGAAGAACGCAAAGGTGCCACCGTTCCTCTCCGACCTCTACTACGACCTGCACGACCGGCGCCTGCTGCCCCTGGTCGGCCTGGTGCTGGTGGCGATCGTCACCGTGCCCTTACTGCTCGGCGGCGGCTCCGACGTGGAAGAAGGGCCGTCGCCGGTACCGGCCGAAAGCGCCCCCGCGGTCGGGGCGAATGCCTCCAGTCTGACGGTGGTCAAAGCCGCGCCCGGATTGCGCGACTACCGCAAGCGGCTGGGGCATCGCAACCCGACCGACCCCTTCAAGCAGCGCTTCACCGGCCCCACCAGCAACGGCGGCTTGCCCGCCCAGGAAACCGCCACCTCCAGCGGGGGCTCTGAAGCTGCCTCGACGACGACCTCTTCGACCACCCCCTCGACCTCGGGGCCGGTCTCCGAAGCTCCGCCCTCGTCCAGCGGCAGCGGCGAACCCGAACTGCGCCTCTTCACCTTTGCGGTCGACGTCAAGATCGTCGCCACCCACACCACCGCCGACGGCAAGAAGGAAAAGAGCGAGCCTGAGGTGCGCGAAAAAGTGGTCCCGCCCGCGCCGCTGCCGAGCGCCAAGTCGCAGGCGGTCACCTACATGGGCATCAGCCCGAAGACGAAGAAACCGCTCTTCCTCGTCTCCGACGACGTCGAAGCGATCTACGGCGAACCGAAGTGCATCTCCGGCTCGGAGAAGTGCCAGCTGCTCGAAGTCGACCTGCAGATGCCGACGACCTTCGTCTACGGGCCGACCAACACCCGCTTCAAGATCAACGTGCTCAAGGTCGAACCCGTCCTCAAGGGCCACTACAAGGGCTGAATTCCCCGGCACAGCCCATTGCTTCAGTAAGTGAAGCCATGGCGCTACACTTGCTGAAGCGAGATTGGTCTGATCGCCCGTCCCGCGCTGATCATGAGTGCCGAGAGCAATTCCACCTGCCCCGTCTGTAGGACCGCCGAAGTCGTCTGCGGCAAGTGGACGCTGCTGCTTATCCGCGACCTGGCCGAGGGCAGCGCCCGCTTCTGCGAGTTGGAGCGCTCGCTGGAGGGGATCAGCCCGCGGACTCTGTCGCTGCGGCTGCGGGCGCTGGAGGACGAGGGGATCGTCGAGCGCCACACCTACCCCGAGGTGCCGCCGCGGGTCGAGTACGCGCTGACCGCCAAGGGCAAGGCCCTGGTGCCGCTGGTCGAGGACATGCGCAGCTACGGAATGCGCTGGCTTCTGGGCGACGCCGCCGAAGCGGCCACCGGCCGCGAGCCGGCCGCCGTCTAGTTACCGCCTGCAAGCGATCATTCAGGCGCAGGAGGGCTCGCCCCCAGGCTGAAGCCTGAGCCGTGCGGGACTTCCTCCTCAACGAATCGATCAAGCGCCTTGCCACCGAGACCGCGTCGCAGCTGAGCTCGCTGGTGGCGATGGGGGAGGAGATCCCGTTCGACGTCGCCGCCGACGCCGGCGACGAATCGGCTTTCTACAGCTACGTGCCGATGACCGGCCGCTACGTCGTCGAGCACTCTGAGGAGCTGCGGGCGCTGCCGAGCTTTGCCGGCGCCCGCGAGGCCACGGTCGAAGCCGGGGTTGCCGCCTCCTTCCTGGAGGCGCGCGGCGAGTCCGTCCCCGCCGACCCCGGCGCCCGCGCCGAGCTGATGCTGGTCACCTTCTTCTCCGAGCTTTGGGAGGGCTCTGCCGGATTCGCGCTCGACCGCGAGCGCCTCGAGGCGCAGCTGGCGACGCTCGACGCCGAATCGCGCGACGCCGACGAGGCTGAGGTGCTGATGGTCCCGGTCGTCGGTCTGCGGATGTCGATGCCGCGGCTGCAGCTGCCGCACGGCGTCCGCATCGTCCGCGCCGATTCGATCGAGGCACCGGTCGAGGCGATGCGCAGCGAGGGCATGGGCCGCGCCGCTTGGGAGCCGCAGTACCTGGCGGTCGCCGAGCAGGATGCCGAGGGCGGGCCCGAGACGGCCCTGCAGCAGCTGCGCGAGCTGATCAGCGTGATGAGGATGTTCAAAGCCGGCGGCGTCGGGCTCGGTCCCTACGCCTTCGCGCCGACCGGCGAGGGTTGCTGGCGGCGGATCGCCACCGGCGCCCCCGCGACCCGTCCCGGCGGCTACCGCCTCAGCGAGGCCGAGGCCGAGGAGCTGGTGCAGTTCGCCGCCGAGCTGGAGGCCCGTCCCGACCCCGACAGCGCCCTCACCTGGGCCGTCGGCCGCTTCGAGGTGGGCTGCGAGCGCGCGACCGCGCTCGAGGGGCTGAGCGACCACCTGCTGGCGATGCGGGCGGTGCTCGAGGGCCACGGGCCGGTTGGAGCTTCGCTGCCGCTGCGCGCCGCGGCACTGATCGCCGACGATGAGATGGACCGGATCGAGGCCGGCGAACGGGTCGAGCAGGTGCTGGAGCTGGAGCGGGCGATGATGAACGGCCGCCCCGTTGACCGCGCCGTCGAGCTGGCGACCTGGATCGAGGAGGGCACCCGCCGCCTCCTGCGCGAAGCGGCGCTGGGAGAGCTCGGCAACGACCTCAGCACCGTCGCCGACGAGACCCTGATCGTCGACGGCCTCGCCGAAGGTGATGCCCAGATCAGCGTCTCCGTCGCGGAGGAGCTGGTGCCCGAGCCTGAGGACGAGGAGATCTCGATCGAGGCTTTCGAGCCCGAGCCGTCCGCCGAACTTCAACTGCCTGTCGAGGAACTACCGGAGGAGGAGTACGTGGAGCAGGAGACCCGCATCATGGAGCCGATCCCGGCCGAGGACGAGATCAAGATCACGGCCACCCCGTGGCTCGAGGAGGTTTCCGACCCCCGCGGCGGCGACACCATCCAGTGGCCCGCCGACGCCGAGCGCGACCTCCAGCACCGCGAGAAGGTCGACACCCCACGCGTGCGCCACCTCTTCCCGGTCCCCGAGGACGCCGACTGGGAGGTCAGCCACCTAGAGTTCGAGTACTCGCGCCGGGCTAGGTAGCCCCTGTTCTAGGTCACAACCTCCTGCTGACTCCGTTGTATCCAATCAGCGACCGGTAGGACATATCGATGGCACATGCACCGTTCGGGAGCGGGCGGCAAGGCCGTATTTCTTCTAAAAAATGCTATATTTGTGTACATGAGCGACTCGGTCGGAGTGGCAGAGCTGAGGCAGAATCTGAGCGTGTATCTGCGCCGCGTGAAACAGGGAGAGCGGCTGGTTGTGACTGACCGCAACAAACCGGTGGCGGAGCTTGGGCCCGCGCCTAGCTCGGGCCCCGACCTCGATCGCCTTATCGTTGAAGGCCGGGTCGGCGCACCGGTGCGGTCTGGCTTGCCAGAGCCATTGGAGCTGACCGGGGATCCCCGGGCCCTCAGTCAAGCGCTCGACGATATTCGCGGCGAACGCTGAATCGTGGCAATCGTCTATACGGACGCATCCGCCCTCGTCAAGCTTGTCCGTGAGGAGGCGGAGTCGATCGCTCTGCGTACCTACCTCCAAGGCGCCGAGCTTGTAAGTAGCGAGTTGGTCTTGACCGAGATCCCGAGAGCGGTGCGTCGAGCGGCGGCGCGGGAGCCCCACCTTCCCCTCGATCTGCTTTTAGAGCGTGCCGGCGCCTTAATCGATGCGCTCGCCTTACGTCCCCTCGACCGAACGATTCTTGCCGGAGCGGGGGCGTTAACTGAGCCGGCATTGCGCGCGCTTGACGCCATCCACGTTGCCGCTGCCGTGGATCTCGATCCCATTGAGGCGTTCGTCACCTACGACGAGCGCCAGGCCGCCGCCGCACGGCTTGCGGGGCTGCGGACGATGGCGCCCGCCTAAAGACCCTCGGGGTCGCCTAGGCCCGCCCCGCCGCCATCTCCACCCGCTCCTCCGCGGTGGCGAAGAGGTAGCGGTCGATCTCGGTGAGGCCGCGGAGGTCGTGGACGTCCTCGTCGAGATAGGGCACGCGGATCACGCAGCTGGTGCGGAGCTCGTTGGCCAGGTGGTTGATGTTTCGAGCGTCGCGCTCGGCGAGGGCTTGATAGTCAGCGAAGTTGTCGGCGACGCGCTTGGCGAGGTTGGCGTCGCCGAGCTTCTCGGTCAGGGCCGCGGGAAGGTCGTCGACCTCGGCCTCGAGCTCGTCGGCTGGGTAGTGGACCTTGTTGACGATGACGCCGCCGAACGGGAGCTTCGCCTCGACCAGTTTTCGGTGGAAGTAGACGGCTTCGTCGATCGGCTCGCCCTGCGGCCCGCAGATGACGAGAAAACAGGTCTCGGGATCGGCGAGGAGCTTGTTGACGCGTTTGGCCCGTGCCTGGAAGCCGTCGACCATGCCGCTGAAGGCGTTGAAGAACTCGGCCAGGTCGGCAATCAGGTCGAAGCCGACGATTTTCTTGAAGATGCCGAGGGCGACGGAGACGCCGCGACCGGTCACCTTCGCCGCCAGGCCGGTCGGCTTCATGAACATCCGCAGCGATTTGCCCTCGATGAATTGGGTCAGCCGTTTCGGCGCGTCGAGGAAGTCGAGGGCGTTGCGGGTCGGCGGCGTGTCGAGGACGAGGAGGTCGAATTCGCCCTCGGTGTGCAGCTCGAACAGCTTCTCCATTGCCATGTACTCCTGCGAGCCGGCGAGGGCGGAGGAGATCTGCTGGTAGATGCGGTTGTTCAGCACCCGGTCGCGCGACTCCTCGTCGGGTGCCTGGCGCGCGATCAGCTCGTCGAAGGTCGCCTTCGCGTCCAGCATCATCGCCCAAAGCTCGCCCTTCATCTCGATCCCCTGCTCCTCGAAGAGAGCGGGCTCGACGCGGCGCGCCTCGTTGCCGAGCTCCGCCAGCCCGAGCGAGTCGGCGAGCCGCTTCGCCGGGTCGATCGTCAGCACGCAGACCTTCAGTCCCTGCGCCGCCATCCCGGTCGCGATCGCGGCCGAGGTCGTCGTCTTGCCGACGCCGCCGGAGCCGGCGCAGATGCAGATCGACTTGCCGTCGAGGACTTCGCCGAGCGAGGCCATCAGCCGAGCTTCCCCGCCAGCTTGCGCGCGGCCTCGACGTCGAGCTCGGGCTCGAAGAGGAAGGGCAGCGTCTTCACCGGCGCCTCGACGCCGCGCTTCAGCCGCGCGAGCTGCTGGCGCTGGGAGCGGGCGCGGCCGAACTCCGAAAGCGCCGCCCGCGCCGCCGCCCTGGTCGCCCCGTTTTCGGTCTCGGCCAGCTGCGAGAGCGCCTCCGCCTCGCCTTTCTTGAACCGCTCGGGATAGAGCCCGTTCAGGTAGACGCGGTCGACCGCGACTCCGACCTCGTCGCGCAGGTCCTTCTCCAGCGCCATCGACTCGTTCACCGGCATCTCCTCCGGCAGGGCGACGATCGCGGTGCCGGTGTTCTCGTGGTCGGTGATGAAGCGGTCAAGCTGTTGCGCCTGCGAGTGGATCGGCCCGACGCGGGCGATCGAGGCGAAGGTGCGCGGCGTCTGCAGGAAGCCGACCCCGTGGCCGGTCGCCGGCGCGTCGACGATCACCAGGTCGTACTTGCGCCCGCTCTTCACCTTGCGGTCGAGCTGCGCCAGCTCCCAGATCTTCCCGATCGTCACCAGCTCCTTCAGCCCCGGCGTCGCCGCGGCGAGGTAGTTGAAGATGCGGCTGCGGAAGAGCATGTCCCGCATCGCGCGCACCTTCAGCTGCAGCAGCACGTACTCGCGCATCGACTCGTCGGGGTCGATCGAGATCGACCAGAGGTTCTCCTCCATCTCGACCTCGTGGAAGCCGACGGCGGTGTGCTCGAAGATCCGCGAGGCGTTCTCCTGCGAGGAGACCTCGCAGACGATCGTCCGCTTGCCTTCGCCGGCGGCGCGAAGGCCGAGCGCCACGGCGACCGTCGTCTTGCCGACGCCGCCCTTGCCGGTGACGATCACGAGTCTCTTGTCGAGGAGTTCGGGGATTGGCTGATTCCTAGCAATTTCGGGGGCCGGCAGGAAAAGCGAGGTCCCATACGAATATCCGCGCAATGGGATTTCTAAGCCGCAAGAAGCCAAAGCCCGCGCCCGTCGAGCTCCAGGAGGATCACCCGATCGTAGACGAGCTCCAGCAGATGGAAGAGGCGGTTCCGATCAGGGACGAGACCGCTGGGGCCGCGGGTCCTGTCTCCGACAGCGCCCTCCCGCCAACTGGCGGGAGTCCGCCATCGTCGCCACCCACGGCAGATACGTCTGAGTCTGAGCCGGCCGAGGAGGTTGTAGAGGAGCCCGCCCTCAACGCGCAGGAGCCCGACGAAGAGGAGGGCGACGCGCGGATGAAGGCCGTCGACCTGATCGCACCGACCCGGCTCGATTTCCTGGCTGAGAAAGAAGCTGACGAAGAGGAGCCGGTGAAGACCGCGGAAGTGATCGCCTTCGCCAACCAGAAGGGCGGTGTCGCGAAGACGACGACGACCCTGAACCTGGCCGTCGCCTTCGCCGAGTCCGGCTACCGCGTGCTCTGCATCGACCTCGACCCGCAGGGGAATCTGACGATGAGCCAGGGGATCGACCCCGACAAGGTCGAGAAGAGCCTCTACGACGTCCTCGTCAACGACATCCCGATCTCCGAGATCATCGTCAAGCGGGAGATCGACGTCGCCGTCGCCTCGATCGACCTGGCCGGAGCCGAGATCGCGATGAGCACCAAGATCGGCCGCGAGCGCTCGCTGGAGAAAGCGCTGAAAGAGGTCGCCGGCGACTACGACTTCGTCTGCATCGACACGCCTCCGAGCCTCGGCCTGCTGACGATCAACGCCCTCACCGCGGCGAACAAGGTGATCGTCCCGGTCCAGTGCGAGTACCTCTCGATGCGCGGCCTCGTCCAGCTGCAGAACACGCTGCGGATGATCCAGGAGAACCTCAATCCCGACGTGCGGATCGAGGGGATCCTGCCGACGATGCTCGACTCGCGGACGATCCACGCCAAGGAGGCGGTGGAGATCCTCGAGGAGAACTTTGGCGACCTTGTTTTCCAGTCCCGGATCAAAAAGGCGATCAAATTCGCCGAGGCGCCCGTCAAAGGCGCCTCCGTGCTCAAGTACGATTCAGACTCGAGCGCAGCGAACTACTACCGGGAGCTGGCGAAGGAGGTTCTGTCCCATGGCTCGGCGTAACAAGCGCGCAAGCATGCGCGAGGGGCCGCTGTCCGATCTGTTCCGTTCCACGGCTGATGACGCGCCGATGGATCCGCCGGAGGCGCCGAGGTACGGGCGCGAAGATCCGGCCGAGGCCAAAAAGGCCGAGCGCGAGGAAGGGCCGCCCGCGCCGCGCGAGGAGGCCGCTCCGGAGCCCCCCGCGGCAGATGCGCCTGAGGACGCTCCTCAGACCGAGATCCCACTTCAGCAGGAAGAGGCACCCGCTCTCTACGACCAGGAAATCGAGACTTCCACCGAGTCCGCCCCCGAGCGGCTGAAGAGGGTTTTCAACGAGGAGCCCGCTCCCAGGCGCGAGCAGTTCGTGCCGGAAAACCCGCGCTATGGGCGCGATGAGCCTGCCTACGAGCCACCGGGGAGCGGCGAGCCGCACCAGCCGGTGATCAAAGTCGTCGGCGTCGGCGGCGCCGGCGTCAACGCGGTCAACCGGATGGTCGACGCCCGCATTCCCGGGGTCGAGTTCATGGCCGTCAACACCGATCTTCAGTCCCTGCAGCTCTGCGTCGCCGACGTCACCGTCCACATCGGTGACGAGCAGACGCGCGGCCTCGGCGCCGGCGCCGACCCCGAGGTCGGCCACCGCTCGGCCTTCGAGGAGCAGGACAAGATCAAGCGCCTTCTCAAGGGCTCCGACATGGTCTTCGTCGCCGCCGGCGCCGGTGGCGGCACCGGCTCGGGCGCTGCCCCGGTCGTCGCCCGCCTCGCCCGTGAGGTCGGCGCCCTCACCGTCGGCATCGTCACCAAGCCGTTCAGCTTCGAGGGCAGCCGCCGCGGGGACCAGGCGAATAAGGGCATCGAGGAGCTCGCCGCCGAGGTCGACACCCTGATCGTCGTCCCCAACGACCGCCTCCTCGACGTCCTCGACCAGCAGACCTCGATGGTCGAGGCATTCAAGGTCGCCGACGACGTCCTCCGCCAGGGCGTCCAGGGGATCTCCGACCTCGTCACCCTGCCGGCGGTCATCAACCTCGACTTCGCCGACGTGCGCTCGATCATGTCCGAAGCCGGCCGGGCCCTGCTCGGGATCGGGATGGCCTATGGCGACGACCGCGCCGTTCTCGCCGCCGAAAAAGCGATTTCCTCGCCGCTGTTGGAGACCTCGATGGAGGGCGCCCGCTCGATCCTGCTCTCGATCACCGGCGGCGCCGACCTTTCGCTGGTCGAGGTCTCCGAGGCCGCCAAGGTGGTCGGCGAGGCCGCTCACCCGGACGCCAACATCATCTTCGGCGCCAACGTCGACGAGGAGCTCTCAGAGCAGATCTGGGTCACCGTCGTCGCCACCCGCTTCGACGGTCGACCGCAGCCGCAGCGCCGCGCCGCCGAGCCGACGATCCGCCGCACCAAAGAGGCCGAGGCTTCGCGCCGCGGCCGGGGCGGCGAGCGTGAGCTCGGTATTGATGTCCCAGAGTTCCTCCCTGGCTAGAGGCCGCTACTCCCCGTCGTGAAGGGGGTCGTCGCAGCCGGCCATCCGCTGACCGCCGAGGCCGGTGCCGGCGTCCTGCGCGCGGGCGGCAACGCGGTCGACGCCGCCGTCTGCGCGGTGCTCGCTTCCTTCGCGGTCGAGAGCCCGCTGACCGGCTTCGGGGCAGGCGGCCACATGATGGTCCACGAGGGGCGCGAGACGACCCTGATCGACTTCTTCGTCGCTGCCCCCGGGCTCGACGGGATCGAGCGCACCGCGGAGCTGGCTCCCGTGCCGGTCCGCTTCGACGCGGAGACGACGCAGACGTTCTACGTCGGCCCTGCCTCCTGCGGCGTCCCCGGCACCGCCGCCGGACTCGCCCACGCGCTGCAGCGATTCGGGACGCTCTCCCTCTCGGAGCTGGTCGGGCCGGGTGTGAAGCACGCCCGCGAGGGGGCGCCGATCAACCGCGGGCAGGCCTACATCCTCGACATCCTCGCCCCGATCCACGACCGCATGTCCGGCACCCGCGAGCTCTACGCTCCGCAGGGACGGCCGCTCGGGGAGGGGGACGTCTTCCGCTTCCCGGAACTGGCCGAGGCGCTGGAACGCTACGGCGCCGAGGGGGCCGAGCCCTTCTACCGGGGCGAGGTGGCGGCGGCGATCAGCGACTTCGTCGTCGAGCACGGCGGCCTCGTCGGGCCGGGGGACCTCGCCGGCTACGAAGCGATCGAGCGCAAGCCGATCGACGCACCCTTCCGCGGCACCCGGGTACTGACCAACCCGCCGCCCTCCTCGGGCGGGATCCTGATCGCCTACACCCTCGGCCTGCTCGAGCGCTTCGGCCCCCGCAGCGGGCCCGAGCAGCTGGTGCTGGCGATGGAGGGCGCCAACTCACGCCGCGACCTCGCCTTTGCCGAGTCCCTCTATGAGGAGGGGATGGAGGTCGGCTTCCTCGACCGGATCGGGCTCGACCTCTCCGCCGCCGACCTGCTCGGCTCGACCACCCACATCTCGGTCCTCGACGCAGACGGCAACTGCGCCAGCGTCACCTGCTCGAACGGCTCCGGCTCCGGGGTGCTGGTGCCGGGAACGGGGGTGATCCTCAACAACATGCTCGGCGAGGAGGACCTCAACCCGGCCGGGTTCCACCTGATCGCGCCCGGGCGGCGGGTCCCCTCGATGATGGCGCCGACGGTGGTCCTGCGCGACGGCGAGATCGTCCTCGCCCTCGGCAGCGCCGGCTCCAACCGGATCCGCTCGGCGATTCTGCAGACGGTGGTGCGGGCAGTCGAGCAGGGCTACCCGGTCCAGGCGGCGGTGGAAGCGCCGCGGCTGCACTTCGAGCAGGGGATCGTCCAGGCGGAGAAGGGAGTGGACGCCGACGCGCTCGACCGGCTCGAGCAGCGCGGGGTGGAGGTGGCGCGCTGGCCCTCGCTCAACCTCTTCTTCGGCGGCGTGCAGGCGGTCTCGCGCGACCCCGCCACCGGCCGGCTGGCGGGTGGCGGCGACCCCCGGCGCGGCGGCGCCGTCGTCTACGCCGACTGAAGCGGAACAATGCCGCGATGGCGGCGGGGCCACAGATCGACTTTGAGGCCGAGGGTCTGCTCGAGGGGGTCGAGGGTGAGGCGCGGCAGGCGCGCTTGCGGTTGCTCGAGGAGCTGCACGGTGAAGGCTGCACGCTGGAGGAGCTGAAGGAGGCGGTCGCCGCCCACCGGCTGACGCTGCTGCCGGTGGAGCGGAAACTGGCGGGGGCGGGACCCCGCTACAGCGCCCGCGAGATCGCCGAGATGGCCGGCCTCGACCTCGAGATGCTGCTGCGCTTCCGCTCGGCTCTCGGGATTCCGGTACCCGATCCCGACGAGCACCTCGGCACCGATGCCGACGTCGAGGCGGCGCGGGCGATGAAGCGGTTCCTCGAGCTCGGCCTGCCGGAAGACGGGATGCTGCAGGTGGCGCGGACGATCGGGATGGGGACGGCGCGGATGGCCGAAGCCAACCGCGAGCTGATCATCCGCACGCTCACCCAGCCGGGCGACACCGAGCGCGACGTCGCCCTGCGCTTCGCCGCCGCCGCCGAGTACATGCTGCCGCTGGCGGGGCCGACCGTCGTCTACGCCCTCCAGCAGCACCTGCTGGAACAGATCCGCCGCGACGTCATCGGCGCCACCGACCTAGCTTCAGGGGAGATCGGCGGCGCCGTCGACCTCACCGTCTGCTTCGCCGACCTCGTCGAGTTCACCCGCTTGGGGGAGGAGATCGCCCCGGAGGAGCTGGGGATGGTCGCCGGTCGCCTCGAGGAGATGGCGACCGCCGTCGCCGAACCGCCGGTGCGGCTGGTGAAGACGATCGGCGACGCGGTGATGCTGGTCTCCAACGAGCCCGAGCCGATGGTTGCCGCGGCGCTGGAGTTGATCCATGCGGCCGAGCAGGAAGGCCAGCAGTTCCCCTGGCTGCGCGCCGGCATCGCCAGCGGCCCGACCCTGCCGCAATCGGGGGACTACTACGGCCGCGCCGTCAACCTCGCCAGCCGAATCACCAACGTCGCCCGCCCCGGCAGCGTCGTCCTCGACGAGGCGACGAAAGAGGCGGCTGAGGGGTTCGATTACTCCTACGTCGGCGAACGCCGGCTGAAGGGGCTCGACTACCGGGTAAAGCTGTTCCGGGCGCGTTTGGCGGGGGAAAAGAAGCGTTAGTGGTAGGGAGGGTGCCCTGACAGCCCCGCTGATTCACCGAGACCGCAAAATTGGTCCCTCAGGAGCCATTTTTGCGGTCTCGTGCTTTGGCGTCCTGAAGAGGGTGACCGGACCCTCCTGCCTATCCACCTCTGCTAGGAGGGATTGGCGAAACGATTGATGTGCATCGTTGACGGACTCTAGGGTCGCCGGGTCCTAACAACAAGTGCCCCCGCCCCGCGCTAACGGCCGGGGGCGTGACACCAGGAGGTCTAGTCCTGATGCACAGCCAGCGTAAGGCAGCGGGCAACGCTGCCGAAGACCTAAGAGACGAACGGGCGATCCTCACCCACGTCATCGACACCTACCCGCGACGTTGAGGCTCTCGGACCTGATCCGCGAGTTCGGCGGCACCGAGGACTTCCGGACCCGCGACGGCATCGAAAGGGCCGTCAGGGAACTCGCCAAAGGCGGGCTGCTGTTCCGCTGCCAAGGTGGGGTGCTGCCCACCAGAACCGCCCTGCGGGCTTCCGGATCGGTGTGCCAGTTGCGTTCGACCTCGCTGTCCTTGCTGACGAACCTCTGCCCGTTCGCGTAGGCGGGCATGTCGCTCGCGTCGATGGCGAGGTCGCGGCCGTAGGTCGGGAGCTTCGCCTTCAGTCCTTCGACCACGGCGTCGATGCAGCGCTCTACCTTGTCGCCGTTCTCCCGCCGCTTGGAGGCGAAGCGGTAGGCAGCCCACTTCGACGGCGGATCGCCCTCGCAGCCAAGGACGCGCTGGAGCTTCCAGTGCTCGGCCACCAGGGCCGTCACCTTGGTCCACGTCGGCAGTGCGTAGAGACTCTTGGCGAGAGCGAGGCCGACCATCGTGCGCACGGGGAAGCCTGGACGCCCCGTCCAACGGGTAGCTTCAAGTTCCCCGATCAGACGCCCTATCTCGGGCGAGTCGAGGAGCTGTTCAAGTGCGGTGGAAGCCGCACCCCCTGCTACTTTGGGTGACGCCAAGCGAGGTACCTCTCGTTTGGTCGGCCCCTCGGACGCGCCAACGTCGCGGGGGGCTTCTTCTTCGTATTTGCCCGCTCAGCCTATGGCCTGGGCCGGACGGAAAACCGCTCTAGAAAGCCAAAAGTCGGTACCTCTCGCAGGTGGCGCTGGCACTTGTCACGAAACAGTGCCAAGGATTCCATCCGACCCGCTTCACAAAATGAAGAAGCCCGCTGGACCTGGATTGGCCCGCGGGCTCGGAACTAACAGAAGCGTCGTTGACGACTTGACCTAACCAGAAGAGATCTTGACGCGACGCCCGGACGGAAAGTAGAGGGTGGTCGCGTTGCGACTCAAACAAAGTCAAGTAATTGCTACGGTGAAGGACGGACTCGGTTGCACCATTGTCTTGGAGCAGGAGCGCTGGGACCACATCCTGAAGCACGAGCAACTGGATGGGCACGAACTGGCTGTCATGCGAGCGGTCGAACGAGCCGATAAGACGTGCGACGGGAAGTACCCGGGCTGCAAGGTGATCTACAGCCGAGGGCTCGGACCAGCCAGGTGGCTGGCGGTCGTCGTTGAATACGATGGTCTGATGGGCCGGGTAATCACCGCCTACCCCTACAACAAGGAGCCACGAGCATAAGCATGAGCGTTGCCTTCGGAGACATCATCTTCGACCAAGTTGATTACGACAGCGAGGTCGATGTTCTCTACCTGAGCACGGGTGGCGTGAAGCCCGTCGAGCGTGAGGAGAGCCCCGAGGGGCACATCCTCCGTCTAGATGAGAACGGGGTTATCTGCGGGATGACGATCATCGGCGTGAGCCGGTATCTGGACGCCGAGGAAAGCGCACGGGTCACCTTCCCCCAGAGGGACGAGATCAACCTGAGCGGCGTCGATCTGGTCAACGCCTGACCCCGACCGGCAGAGCTGCCGGTCTACTCCTCCCAGATCAGCAGCACCCGCTCGGCGATCACGCTGCGGGCTTTCCCATCCTCATGGAAGAAAGTGACGAATTTGTCCTCTTTCTTGAGCGCCTCATTCACGAGCTTGCTGAGGTCGGTGGCTTTGCCTTCGACAGTCCAGTCCGTGGTGCCTGACGCCGCACGCGACACGCGAATTTTCGTTGCCATTGCCTCCCCTTCGGTCGATTGCTCGGCCGATCCTATGGCTTGGGGTAAACCGCCCCGGAAAGCGAGGTATCCGTGAAATCCCCGACCCTGCGATCCCGCATGGCTACTGGCCCCGCGAGTTTCGCCAATCCCTCCTAGAGAGGCTTACGAGCGGAAACGAGCAGGTTGTAGAAGAGCTCGGCCGGAAGGTAAGGCTCAAGGACTTTGCTGTCGACCTTCTGCAGGGCGATGTAGCTGTTGAAGGCGAAGCGGCGCCAGCCGAAGGGGACCGACTCCGGCTCGGCGCTGGACTCGACCGTGCGCAGGCCCCAGCCCCAGGCGTTGGAGAGGAGCTCCTCGCCGCCGACGTGGCGCTGGTCGAAGCCGGCGTCGCGGAGGAGGCGGCGGAGGTCGGCGGGGGAGAAGGCGTGGACGTCGACCTCGGCCTCGAGCGAGTGGTCGTGGGACTGCTCGCCTTCGGCGACGGCGCGCTGCTCGGCGCCGATCGCCCGGCGCCAGAGGGGTGCAAAGGCGAGGCCGGCGCGCTTCGGCAGTGCCGCCAGGGTGTCGCCGTAGCGGGAAGGCTCGCCGGCAAAGGCGATCATCCCCCCCGGCCGCAGGACGCGGCGGAATTCGGCGAAGGCCTTGTCGAGGTCCGGGATGTGGTGGAGGACAGCGTGGCCGAGGACCAGGTCGAAGCTCTCGTCCTCGAAGGGCAGCACCTCGGCCTCGGTCTCGACCGTGGTCACGCCCTCGAGTCCGAGCGCCTCCGCCGTCGCCGCCAGCCGCTTCAGCATCCCCGGCGAGATGTCGGTCGCGGTCAGTCGCTCGATCACCCGGAGCTGGACGAGGTTGAGCGAGAAGTAGCCGGTCCCCGAGCCGATCTCCAGGGCGTCGCCGAAGGAGCGCCCCTTCAGCCCGCCCAGCGCCTTGACCAGCTTCAGGCGCACCTGGCGCTGGCCGATCTCGCCGAAGTCGATGCCCCACTTGGCGTCGTACTCCTCGGCGGCGGCGTCGTGGTAGCGGGTGTTTACGTCCTTGATGTGCTCGTGGGTGGCGGAGGGGGAGGCTGGCATGGGCCGGGACTCTAATAGCGTCCCGCCCGTGGAGCGTCACTACCTCCAGGAGAACCAGCCGCCCGGGGTGCCGCCGCTGCCGTTGACGGGTGAGCGGACGCTGCCCGACGTGCCGGACGAGAACTACTGGTTCCGCCGCCATCTGGTCGTCTACGAGTGGATCGCCGAGCGGGTGCAGGGGCAGCGGGTCGTCGACATGGCCTGCGGTGAGGGCTACGGCTCCGACGTCCTTGCCGGGGCTGCCGCCAGTGTGGTGGGCGTTGACGCCAACCCGGAAGCGCACGAGCACGCGCGGCTGCGCTACCAGCGCTCGAACCTGCGCTTCGAGCGCGACCTGGTGGAATCGTTCAGCGAGCCCTGCGAGGCCGTCGTCTTCCTGCAGACGATCGAGCACGTCCAGGACCCCGGCGCGATCCTCGAGCACTTCAAGTCGATGCTGGCACCCGGCGGGGTCGCCTACGTCTCGACGCCGAACCTGCTCACCCTGGCGCCGCCGGGGGCGGAGAAGTCCGACAATCCCTGGCACGTGAAGGAGTACCGGGCGGAGGAGTTCCGCGCCCTTTGTGAGGGCCACTTCCCCCGGGTCGAGATGCTCGGCCTCTTCCACGCCGGCAAGCTGCGGGCGCACGAGCTGGCGATCAAGCTCGGCTGGGACAGCGTCCACAAGCGGCTGCGGCTGACGAAGCCCTTCTACGACCGCTTCACCCCGGCGATCGCCGCCTCCGACTTCAGTCTCCGCGAGGGCGACCTCGACCGCGCTCTCGATTTCCTCGCCGTCTGCCACGCGGGAGAATGAGCCGAGAAGGGACCGTCGGCGACCTGGCGATCGTCCTGCACAGCCACATGCCCTACGTCGAGGGCTTCGGCACCTATCCCTTCGGCGAGGAGTGGTTGTTCGACGCGGTGATCCGCTCCTACCTGCCGGTGCTGGAGGCGGCGCGGGACCTGACGATGACGGTGACCCCGGTGCTGGCCGACCAGCTCGAGGACGCCGGCGCCGCCGAGCGGCTGCGCCGCTTCCTGGTCGAGTGGCGGATCGGCGCTGCCGAGGCTGACCTCGGTCAGGTCCCGGAGGAGTGCCGGGCGGCCTGCGAAGGCGAGCGGGCGCGCTATAGCCACGCACTGGAGCTGCTTGACGCAGCCGGCGGCAACCCGCTTGCCCCTTTCGAGCAAGCTGCCGCCGAGGGGCGCATCGCCCTTGCCGCCTCGAGCGCCACCCACGCAGTGCTGCCCTTGCTGGCGACGCGGCCGGGGCTGCGGCTGCAGCTGGAGGCCGGGCTGCGCTCCCACCGTCGCCGCTTCGGCTGGGACGGCGGCTTCTGGCTGCCCGAGTGCGCCTACGTCCCCGGCCTCGAGTGGCGGCTGGCGGAGCATGGCGTGCGCTGGTTCTGCGTCGACCAGAGCGCCCACGCCGAGCCCCTGGAGGCGCTGGCACCCGTAGCCACCGAGGCCGGTCCGGTGGCGCTGCCGATCGACTGGGAGGCGATCTCCTGGCTCTGGTCGCTCGACGGCTATCCCTCCGACCCCGCCCACGCCCAGTTCGCCGGCAAATCGCTGCGGGGGATCCGGATCTGGAAGGTCGGCGGCGGCGCCTATGAGCCGGCGGTCGCCGAGGCGGCGGCGCGGCGGCAGGGGGAGCAGTTCCTCGCCGCCGCGGCCGAGCGCCTGCGCACCTACGCCGAGCGCCACGACCGCCGCGGCCTGCTCGTCTTCGCGATCGACACCGAGCTGCTCGGGCACTGGTGGTCGGAGGGCCCGATCTGGCTGCGGACCGTGCTCGAGGGCGCCGAGGCGGCCGGGGTGCGGCTCCTCACGGTCCCGCAGGCGCTGGCCGAGCACGAGCCGGTCGAGTGGCCGCTGCGCGCCTCGACCTGGGGCGAGGACAAGAACCTCCACACCTGGGACTCGCCCGCCGTCGCCGACCTCGCCAGGGGGGCGCGGCGGGCGGAGCTGCGACTGCTGCGGTCCGTCTCCGGTGGCCTGCGGGGAGACCGCTTGGAGCGAGCGGCCCGCGAGCTCCTCGCCCTGCAGGCGAGCGACTGGGCCTTCCTCGACCAGCGCAAGCAGGCCGGTGATTACGCCTACCAGCGGGCGACCGACCACTCACGGGCGATGTTGGAGGCCGTAGACTGCGACCGCGCCATCAACCCGTGTATGCGATCCCTCGCCCCGGACCTCAGCACCGCCCCCCTGCTGGAGCCCTGAACAGCCACCGAACTTGACCCGCGTACTGATCCTCTCCTGGGAGTACCCGCCGCTGATCGAGGGCGGCCTCGCCCGCCACGTCCGCAAGCTCTCCGAGGCTCTGGTCGAACGGGACGTCGAGGTTCACGTGCTGACCCGCGGGGGGGAGGAGTCGCCGGCCACCGAGCGCCGCAGCGGGGTGATCATCCATCGCATCCGCGAGCCCAAGCGCCCGACCGACCTCGGCGAGTTCGTCGCCTGGGTCGAGCGGATGAACTCCGACATGCTCGCCGCCGGAGTCGAGCTCGGCGACCGCTACAGCTTCGACCTCGTCCACGGCCACGACTGGCTTGTCGCCAACGCCTGCGACCACCTCGCCAAGCGCTTCGACGCGCCGCTGGTGACGACGATCCACGCGACCGAGTACGGCCGCCACCAGGGCTGGGTCGACAAGCACCCGCAGACCTACATCCACGGGGTCGAGCGCTGGATCACCAACCGCTCCCAGCGCGTCATCACCTGCTCTCACTACATGCGCGAACAGGTGGCCGACATCTTCGGCGTCGAGGAGCAGCGGGTGACCGTGATCCCGAACGGGATCGACCCCGACGACCTCCCCGAGCAGCCGGCCGAGGACCTGGCCCGCCTGCGCTCGGAGTTCGCCACACCCGAGGACAAGCTGGTCCTGCTGATCGGCCGCCTCGTCTACGAGAAGGGGTTTCAGCTGGCGCTGGAGGCGATGCCGAGGGTGATCGAAGAGGCGCCGCGGACGCGCTTCCTGGTCGCCGGCTCCGGCACCCACGAGGCCGAACTCAAACGCCAGGCGGAGGAGCTCGGGCTGATGGAGCACGGCACCTTCCTCGGCTGGATCGGCGACGACGTCCTCCACTCGCTCTACCGGATCGCCGACCTCACGGTGGTGCCCTCGATCTACGAGCCCTTCGGCCTCGTCGCCCTGGAGGCGATGGCCTCGGGCTGCCCCTGCATCGTCGCCGACACCGGCGGTCTGCGCGAGGTAGTCCCCCACGAGGAGGCGGGACTGCGCTTCCGCGCCCACGATCCCGAAGCGCTGGCCGAGGTGGCGATCCGGGTCCTCTCCGACGATGAGCTCGGCCGCCGCCTCGTCGCCGAAGCCTACGAGCACCTGCGCCGCTTCGACTGGGGCGACGTCGCCGAGCAGACGGCGGCGATCTACGCCGAACTGGCCGGCGCCAAGACCGCCTAGCGCCGGACCCTCAGCAGGCGTCGCGGCGGCGGGCGAGGCTGCGGTCGGTGATGCTGAAGCTGCCCTCGGGGCTGTTGCCGGGGACCCAGTGGATGCCGTCGAGCAGCTCCAGCGGCGAGACCGAGAGGGCGCCGGCGAGCTTCATCAGCGTGTCGACGCGGGCCAGGCGGGTCCCCTGCTCGAGCATCCCGATCTCGGTCCGGTGCAGGGAGGCGAGCGATCCCAGCTCTTCCTGGGACATCGCCGCGCGGCGACGGCAGCGGTAGAGGTTGCGGCCAAACTTGGTCGCCACCTCCTGCGATCTGATCCTCCCGTCGGCTGCCATGCAGACAGCTTGTCGCCGGATACTCATTGTCGGCCAGACAATAGGCGTCAAGCCTGATCGACTTCTTGCAACGTCGTCCACGCCTCCGGGTCTGGTTCCACCGGCCGCGCCCAGCGCAGCCCCTGCGGGGCCTCCCGCATGCGGATGATCCGGGCGGGGATGCCGCCGACGACGGCGTTGGCCGGGACGTCCTTGGTGACCACCGCGTTGGTGCCGATGATCGAGTTGTCGCCGACGCTGACGCCGCGGAGGATGCAGACTCCGTAGCCGATCCAGACGTTGTTGCCGACCTCGACGTCGCGCTTGTAGATGCCCTGCGAGCGGATCGGCCGCTCGACCTCGACGACGCCGTGGTCGAAGTCGATGAACATCGCCCGGTCGGCGATCACGCACTCATCGCCGATCCGCACCCGCTGGTAGGCGGAGATCGTGCACTCCTGGCCCATCACCGTCTTCGCGCCGATCTCGACGACGCCCTCGTGGCAGCGGATCTTGGTCCCGTCGCCGATCCAGACGAAGCGACCGAAGCGGATCTCGCCGCGCGGCTCGATCTTCAGTTCAAGTCCCTTGCCGAAGAAGAAGGGCCCGTCCGAGCGCCAGCGCCGGCCGGCGCGGGTGAGAAAGCGGCGCCAGAGATAGCGCCAAAGGAGGCGCGCGTAGCGCGGTGTGAGCATCCGGTTGCGGGCCAGGAAGCGGAGCACGGCGGGGCAACTCTAGACTGGCCCGGCCTTGGCCGACGCCGCCAAAACCGCTCCGCTCGCCGAGCGCCTCGTCGCAGGCGAAAAGCGGGCGCTGGCACGGGCGATCACCCTGATCGAGTCCGACGACCCCGCCGGCTGGGAGCTGGTGCGCGAGGTCTACCCCCGCACCGGCAAGGCCCGCATCATCGGCTTCACCGGCCCGCCGGGAGTCGGCAAGAGCACCTTGATCGGGGCGCTGACGGGTGAGCTGCGTAAGGCCGAGCGCGAGGTCGCCGTGCTCTCGATCGACCCTTCCAGCCCCTTCACCCGCGGCGCCCTGCTCGGCGACCGCATCCGGCTCACCGACCACTTCCTCGACCCTGGCGTCTTCATCCGCTCGATGGCCTCGCGCGGCGCCCTCGGCGGCCTCAGCGAGGCGGCCCTGCAGGTGGCGCTGATCATGGACGCCGCCGGCAAAGACGACGTCCTGATCGAGACCGTCGGCGTCGGCCAGGCCGAGATCGACATCGTCGACCACGCCGACACGATCGTGCTGGCGCTGATGCCCGGCTCCGGCGACTCGATCCAGGCGCTGAAGGCGGGGGTGATGGAGATCCCCGACATCATCGTCGTCAACAAGGCCGACCACCCGATGACCGATACGATGATCCGCGAGGTTCGCGGCGTCCTCGCCCTCTCGCACGACCCCGAGGGCTGGATGGTGCCGATCCTCCGCACCGAGGCCGCCCGTGGCGAGGGGGTCGAAGAGCTGGCCGTGCAGATCGATGCGCACAGGAGCTTCATCGAAGGGGCGGGGACGCTGGCCGAGCGCCGCGCCCGCAACCTCCGCAGCGAGGTGCTCGGAATCGCCACTTCGCGGATGCGCCGCCGCCTCGAGCAGACCGTCTCCGAGGACCCGGCGACGGCGGAGCTGCTCGACCGGGTCGTGCGCCGCGAACTCGATCCCGCCACCGCCGCGAGCGAGCTGCTGGAGAAGCATGTCGATGACTGATGCGCCGCGACCGTCGGCCGCCGAGGCGAACAGCTGGCTGGGTGCGGACGTCGCCGAGCTGAACGGTGGGTCGGTCGGCCAGCTGCAGGGTTTCTACGTCGATGCCGAGACTGGGGAGCCGACCTGGCTGATCGCCCGCCTCGGCCGCCGGCGCCGGGCCCGTGTGGTCGCCGTCCCTGCGGCCAACTGCGCCGGCGCCCCCTTCGGCGTCTGGGTCTCGCAGGAGGCCGACGCGATCCGCAGCGCCCCGGTCGTCGACCCCACCCGGCCGCTGCGCCGGGAGCACGAGCTGACGATCTGCGCCCACTTCGGAATCGGCGAGAAGGTGGGCCGAGCGGCGGAGGTGGCCGAGCGAGAAGAAGGGGCCATCACGGCAACGCCCCCTGACTGAGCCTGCCAATAAGATTTGAGCAATGCGGGGGGTATTGCTCATCTTGGGGGTCGCACTCGTCCTTCTGGTCGGATGCGGAAGCAATGACTCGGGGTCAGAAACCGCTGTCGGCGCGAGAGAAGCAAGCGCATTGAAGAAGGCGGCGGCGTGCCTGCAGCGCTCGGCGACGCCGCCCGCCGCCGCCCCGGAACCGCGGCCCCGTTCCGAGGGCCTGAAGAACCTCCACCTGACCCTGGACGGATACCCCGATGCCGACGACGCAGGCGTCCTCCTGGCCGCGCAACGGGGCTACTTCTCCGCCGCAGGAGTCAAGATCGAAATCACCTCCCCGGTAATCGCCAGCAACATCCCGGGATACATCGACGAAGGGGCAAGCGACCTCGGGCTGCTGCCACAGCCGCAGGTGACGATCGCCAACTCGGAAGGGATGCCGCTGGTTGCGATCGGCAGCGTGATCCGGCAGCCGACGATGGTGATGATGTCGCTGAAGGGGTCCGGCATCGAAGGTGTCAGGGATCTGAAGGGAAAGACGATTGCGATCAACAGCCTCTCGTTCGAAGAAGCCGCTTTCGAAGCTGTTCTCGCGCGGGGCGGCCTCACCCTGGAGGACGTAAAGCTGCAGCGGGCCAACTATTGGGTCGTACAGGCCCTGGTCAAGGGGCGCGCCGACGCCGTTCTCGGAGTCTCCCGCAATCTCGAGGGAGTCGAATTGGAAGCCTGCGGGGTGGAGCCGGTCGTGGTCCCGTTGCGGGAGCTCGGCATCCCTCCATACGAAGAACTCGTAGTGGTGGGTCGCCGCGACCGCCGCGCCCAGGACCCGGAGCTCTTCCATAGCTTCATGGCAGCTCTGGCCCGGGGCACCGCGGCTGCGGCCGCGGACCCGCGCGCGGCCGCCGAAGCAATTTCCTCCTATCGGGCCGAGCTCGGTGCCGGCCACCCCCAGGAGCCGGCACTGGTCGAGGCGAAGGTCAAGGCGACCCTGCCACTGCTTTCCCGATCGGGCTCCCTGGGCCCCGCCCGCGCCGCCCGCTTCGCCCGCTGGATGCACGACCAAGGTCTGATCCAGCGCCGTTCCCAGAAGTAGCCGGTAGAGTTCCCAAATAGTGAAAAGTTCTTGCGCAGTCTTGATGGCGGTGCTGTCGTTGCTCCTGGCCGGGTGCGGAAGCGGGGCCGAGAGCGCGGAGCCGGAAACCAGCGTCGATAGCAGCCATCTCGTCCACCTCCGGATCGACGCCAATCCCGGCCCGGAAAACGTGGGGCTGGTGATGGCCGACCAAGAGGGGTACTTCAAGGAGGCCGGCCTCCGGATCACCCTGGGCAGGCCGGTGAGCTGGCCGAACGCCTTCGGCTATCTCAGCGGGGGGTCTGCCGATTTGATCGTCGCCCCGCAGCCAGAGGTGGTCTTGGCCCAGGATGGGGGCTCACCGGTGATCGCGGTGAGGAGCATCGTCCAGAGGTCAACCGAGGGGCTGATCTGGCTGGGCGGATCAGGCATCGATGACGTCGCGGACCTCAAGGGCAAGACGATCGCGATCCCGGGCCTCGGCTTCCAGGAAGAATTTCTCAAGGTCGTCTTGGCGCAGGCGGGACTCAAACGCGCCGACGTGAAGGTCAAGCCCCTTCCGTATACCTCGGTTGCGGCGCTGACCGGCGGCGGCGTCGACGCCATCTTTGGGGGCTCCTGGAACGTCGAGGGTCTCGAACTGCGGGCAAGGGGGTTGAAGCCGGTTTTCACGCCCCTGGGTAAGTTCGGCATTCCTTCCTTCGAACAAGCCGATCTGTTGGCCGACTCCATTCGCATGCCGAGCGAAGAGAACTTGATCCGCCTGATGTCGGCTGTGGATCGTGGCACCGCGGCTGCAATCAAGGACCCTGCCGCCGCCGCTCGGGCGATCGCGGCGGAGTTGTCAGAACCGGAGAAAAACGCGGCGAAATGGCTGCCCAGCGTAAAGGCGACGCTGCCATTGCTCTCCCGAGGTGGCCGCATGAGCGTCAGTCGGGCAAACCGCCTCGGCGATTGGATGTTCAACCAGGGGATGATCGAATTCGAAGCTCCGGCGGACGAAGTGCTGACGAATGCGCACCTGACGGGTGCATCCCCGTGAGAATCCTCTGCGCCCTCCTCGCGGCCATTGCCCTCGCCTGCGTTGTTGTCGGCTGCGGGGGAACCTCGGATGCCGATTCGGATGCGGTCGCCTGTCCGAAGAAGCCCGCCAAGGCCCCGGGTGGTAAGCCCCTTCCCCTCGTCGACATCACGCTCAACGGCAAAGACGGTCCCGAGAACGCGAGCATCCTGATGGCGGCGAAGTGCGGGTTCTTCGCCGATGCCGGCATCAGGGTCACGGTGACGAGCCCCGGCGGGATGAACTATCCCCTCTTCTACGTAGCTGCGGGCACGATCCCGATCGCGGTCTCGAATCAGCCGCAGGTGGCTATCGCGACCGCGAAGGGGGTTCCCGTCGAAGCGATCGGCAGCCTCGTCTCCCAGCCGACCGCGGCGATGATCTGGCTGAAGAAGTCGGGGATCAAGGACGTCGCTGACCTGAAGGGGAGGACCATCGCCATTCCCGGGGTCCCGTTTCAGAAAGAGTTCCTCCAGGTGATCCTCGCCCGCGAAGGACTGTCGCTCGCCGACGTGAACGTCGAGGTGGTCGGCTACGAACTGCTGCCGGCCCTGACCGAAGGGAAGGCGGATGCCATCTTCGGCGGCTCCACGAACCTCGAGGGCGCCGCCCTGCGGGCCGGCGGCCTCGAACCGGTCATCACCCCGGTGCAGGACCTCGGGATCCCTGATTACGACGAACTGGTGGTGATTGCCAGGCCGGACTTCGTGGCCGAAAACAGGCAGCTGATCCAGGAATTCATGGCGGCCCTGTCCCGCGGCCGGGCCGCGGCGGTCGCGAATCCCGGGCGCGTCAGGCAGCTGATGGAAGGGAGCGCCGAAGCGTATGAACTCACCCGCGCGCAGCGGGAAGCGGAGATCAAAGCGACCCTGCCCTTGCTTGCCGAAAGCGCCCGCGTCGATCCAGCGGAGGCGGAACGCCTCGCCGCCTGGATGCGCCGCGAAGGGCTGACCGGCTAGTTAGAGCTGCAGCGCCTTGACCTGCAGCAGCTCCTCGATCCCGTAGCGCCCGTTCTCGCGCCCGTGGCCTGACTGGCCGTAGCCGCCGAAGGGGGCGAGGGGGTTGAAGGCGCCGCCGTTGATCTCGATCTGGCCGGTGCGGATACGGCGGGCGATCGCGATCGCGCGGTCGTTGTCCGCGGACCAGACGCCGCCGGCGAGCCCGTACTCGGTCGAGTTGGCGATGCGGACGGCGTCGTCCTCGCCCTCATAGGGCTGGATCGCCAGCACCGGGCCGAAGATCTCCTCCTGGCCGATCGTCATCTCCGGCTCGACCTCGGAGAAGACCGTGGGCCGGACGAAGAAGCCGCGCTCGAGGCCCTCGGGCGGCTCGGCGCCGCCGGTGATCAGCCGCGCTCCCTCCTCGACGCCCTTCCCGATGTAGCCGCGGACGCGCTCCCGCTGCAACTCGGAGACCAACGGCCCGAGCCGGGTCGAGGAGTCGAAGGGGTCGCCGGGGGTGAAGGTCTCGGCGGTGGCCTTGGCCAGCTCCTCGGCCTCGGCCAGGCGCTGGCGCGGGACCAACATCCGGGTCAGGGCGCTGCAGGTCTGGCCGCTGTTGAGGAAGCACTTGGCGACCCCGTCGGGCACCGCCTTCGCGAGGTCGGCGTCGTCGAGGATCACGTTCGGCGACTTGCCGCCGAGCTCCATCGCCACCGGCTTCACGGTTGCCGAGGCGAGCTCGGAGACGCGGCGTCCGGCCCGGGTCGAGCCGGTGAAGGAGACCATGTCGACCCCCGGGTGGGCGGCGATCGCCTCACCGACGATCGGTCCGACCCCGGTGACGAGATTGAAGACCCCGGGCGGCAGGCCGGCCGCCTCGATCACCTCGGCCAGGAGGAAGGCATTCAGCGGCGTCACCTCGCTCGGCTTCAGGACCACGGTGCAGCCGGCGGCGAGGGCGGGGGCGACCTTGGCGGCGATCTGGTTCAGCGGGTAGTTCCAGGGGGTGATCGCGCCGAGCACGCCGATCGGCTCGCGCAGCACCCGCGAGTTGCCGATCTCCTCTTCCCAGGCGACTTCTTCCATCAGCTGCGGCATCGCCGCGAACTGGGAGGTCGGCAGGCCGACCTGGATGATCCCGCTCAGCTTCAGCGGCATCCCCAGCTCCTGGGTGATCGTCGCGGTGATCTCCTCGGCCCGGCCCTGCAAGCCCTCGGCAATCGCGGCGATGAACCGCGCCCGCTCCTCGCGCGGCGTCTGGGCCCAGCCCTCGAAAGCGCCGCGGGCAACCTCCACCGCCCGGTCGACGTCGACGGGGGAGCAACCGGGGATCGTCCCGATCACCTCCTCGGTCGTCGGGTTCACCACCTCCAGTGGCTCGGCGCCGCTGGGCTCGACCCACTCGCCGCCAATGAAGATCCTGTCCCTCGTCTGAAGCTCAGCCGCCGTCGCCATACGTCCTCCTGGTTGCCCGCTGTTCCCCGACAACGTAGCGTCCGTGTCGATCATCCGCTCCCCGTGACGCGAGTCACCAGGGGCTAAACCGCCGTCGTGAGAGCGTCGGCCTCGGCCTTTGCTCCCGGCCCCGGGACCTGCTTCGCGTCGCGCGCGCTCAGCACCTTGCCGCAGCTTTCGCAGATGCCGCGCTCGCTGACGGCGCCGCCGCACTCCTTGTGGATGATCTTGCGGCGGGGGAGCTCGGGGTCGGGGGAGTAGCGGTCGCCCCAGTGGAGGAGGGCGATCAGGGCGGGCCAGAGGTCGAGGCCCTTCTGGGTCAGGAAGTACTCGTAGCGAGGCGGGTTTTCCTGGTAGGCACGCCGCTCGAGGATCTCCTCGTCGACGAGGCGCTGGAGCCGGGCCGAGAGGACGTTGCGGGCGATCCCGAGCGACTCCTGCATCTCGCCGAAGCGGCGGTTGCCGTGCATCACCGAGCGCACGATGAGGAGGGACCAGCGCTCGCCGATCACCTCGAGGGCCTTGGCGACCGAGCAGTCGAGGGCGGGGTAGTCGCGGTGCAGCACGTGTGAATCTTCGCACACTAGGTTGCATCAAGCAACTGACCGCGGTAGGCTCGCGCCGTCCAGAGTTGCTTCATGCAACCGAGCCGATTGGAGGCCCTCAGATGAGGCTGATCCCACGACACAGGCATAAGCGCCCCAAGGGTCCGCGGATCGCGATCAGCGAGGCGGAGATCAGCGCCGACCTGCACTACCCGGCCAGCACCAGGCGCCCGCGGCGCACGGCGGACGTCCAGAGGCTGGGAGTCAGGTGAGCGAGAACGGCGTGGTGACGGCGCCCGAAGGCACCGCTGCCGACGTGGCGGAAGCCTTCGCGGCGTCTGACCCGGAGAGCTCCCGCACCCGCACCCTCGTCTGGCAGGACCCGGTGCCGACCGCAGCGGCCGGGGCGACGATGAGCGGGATGGAGTACATGTCCGCGGTCGTCACCGGCAAGATGCCGCCGCCCCCGATCGCGGTGACGATGCGGCTGCGGCCGGTCGAGTTGGAGGAGGGGAGGGTGGTCTTCGAGGGGGAACCCGGCGAGGAGCACTACAACCCGATCGGGGTCGTCCACGGCGGCTACGCCGCGACCCTGCTCGACTCGGCGCTTGGCTGCGCCGTCCACACGACGTTGCCGGCCGGCGTCGGCTACACCTCGCTCGGCCTGGAGGCGAAGTTCGTGCGGCCGATCTCCCGCGACACCGGCCGCGTCCTCTGCGAGGCGACCGTCCTCTACCGCGGCCGCAAGCAGGCGACCTCGGAGGCGACGCTGACCGCCGCGGACAACGGCAAGCTGATCGCCCACGGCATCGCCACCTGCATGATCCTCGGCGGGGAGGCCTAGGAGGCGCTGTGGCGGGCGAGCTCGACCAGGAGCCGCACGCCGAAGCCGTTGGCTTCGTTGCCGACGTACTCGCGGCCGATGTCCCAGGCGCTGCCGGCGATGTCGAGGTGCGCCCAGGCCGTCTCGCCGACGAACTCCTCGAGGAAGGACGCCGCGGTGATCGTCCCGGCCTTGCGTTTTTTCCCGAGGTTGGAGAGGTCGGCGACGGTGCCCTTCATCAGCTCCTTGTACTCGGGGTGGAGCGGCAGGCGCCAGGCGAGCTCCCCGGTTGCTTCGCCGGCATGGCTCACGGCGGCGGCAAGCTCGTCGTCGTTGGAGATCAGGCCGGCGTAAGTGGAGCCGAGGGCGACCTCGACCGCTCCGGTCAGGGTGGCGATGTCGACGATCTTCTCGGCCCCGAGCTCGACCGCGTAGGCGAGGGCGTCGGCGAGGATCAGCCGGCCCTCGGCGTCGGTGTTGTTGACCTCGACGGTCTTGCCGTTGTACTGGGTGATGATGTCCCCCGGCTTGATCGCCGTCCCCGAAGGCATGTTCTCGGTGGTGGGGACGAGGGCGATCAGCTCGATCGGCAGTTTCAGCTCGGCGATCGCGGCGACCGCCTCCAGCACCGCCGCGGCACCGGACATGTCCATCTTCATCTCCTGCATCCCGGCCCCGGGCTTCAGCGAGATGCCGCCGGTGTCGAAGGTGACGCCCTTGCCGACGAAGGCGAGGGTAGGACCGGAGCCGCCGCCGCTGTAGCGGAGGACGACGAGCTTCGGCTCCTGCGGCCCGCCCTGGCTGACGGCGAGCAGGCCACCCATGCCCTTCGCCTCGAGCTCGGAGCGGCCGAGGACCTCGACCGAGAGCGAGTCCGCGCCGGCGGCGATCTCTTCGGCGCGCTCGCCGAGGAAGGTCGGGGTGGCGACGTTGGCGGGGGTCAGCTGCAGGTCGCGGGCCCGGTTCTGGGCCTCGGCGGTGATCCGGGCGACCTCGGCGTTGTCGGCGAGCTCGGCCGGGCCGAGCAGCGTCAGCGATTCCAGTCGCGGCGCCTCGTCGCCGTCGCCGGACTTGAAGCGCTCGAAGCGGTAGGAGGCGAGGATCGTCCCGGTGACGAGGGCCTCGGCAGCCGCCTCTCCCTCCGGCAGAGCCCAGGCCAGCGAGCCGGCCTCCAGCCGCACCGCTTCCTTGGCGGCGAGGGCGGCGGCGACGCGCAGCTTCTCGGCGTCGAGCTCCTCTCGCCCTCCGAGCCCGACCACGAGCACCGGCGGGAAGCCGTCCGGGCGCAGGAGCGAGACCTTCTTGAAGTCGGACCTGGCGTCCTCGGCGCCGCGTGCGGAGGCAATCCCCTCCGGCAGCCCCTCGCTCTCGGCGAGCCCGATCGCGAGCAGCTCGGCGCCGCTCTCGGCCGGCCCCGCCTGCTTTACCTCGACCTTCATCGGCCGCGAGTCTATGCCCTGTCGGTATCGTCACCCGCTGGACCCGGCGGACAGGGGCCAGGTCAAGCGAACTTCGGAAAGGAAAGGCAGTAGATGCCCAGCTCAGTGATTCTCGGAACCGCGCGCACCCCCTTCGGAAAGATGGGCGGCGGTCTCTCCTCCCTCGACGCCACCGACCTCGGCGGCACCGTGATCGAGGCTGCGCTCGATCGCTCCGGGGTCGCTCCCGAGCAGGTCGAGCAGGTCGTCTTCGGGCAGGTCCTGCAGGCCGGCCAGGGCCAGATCCCCTCGCGCCAGGCTCAGATCAAAGGCGGGATCCCCAAGGAGGTCCCCTCGGAGACGATCAACAAGGTCTGCGCCTCGGGTATGCGCTCGCTCGGCCTCGCCGACCAGGCGATCCGCGCCGGCGACTCGAACGTCGCCGTCACCGGCGGCATGGAGTCGATGAGCCAGGCTCCCTACCTGCTGCCGAACGCCCGCTTCGGCTTCCGGATGGGCGACGTCAAGGCGCTCGACGCGATGACCCACGACGGGCTCACCAACCCCTTCACCGACAAACAGATGATCAACGAGGCGAGCGAGGTCGGCAACGAGCTCGAGATCACCCGCGTCGACATGGACCGATTCGCCGAGCGCTCGCACCGGCTCGCCCACGAGGCGACCGAAGCCGGCCGCCTCGCCGACGAGATCGTCGGCGTCGCCGTCAAGTCGCGCAAGGGCGAGACCACGGTTGAGGCCGATGAGGCGATCCGTCCCGACACCACCCTGGAGACGCTGGCCGGGCTGAAGGCGATCGGCGGCCCCGACGCCACCCACACCGCCGGCAACGCCCCGGGCGTCAACGACGGCGCCAGCGCGATCGTCGTCGCCTCCGAGGAGTGGGCCGAGAAGGAAGGCAAGACGCCACTGGCCCGGATCCTCTCCTACGGCACCGTCGCCGACGACTTCCCCTACCTGGCGAAAACGCCGGCCAACGCCGCCAAGCAGGCGCTGGAGAAGATCGGCAAGAGCGCCGACGAAGTCGACCTCTGGGAGATCAACGAGGCCTTCGCCTCGGTCGCCCTCAACTCGGTGCGGATGCTCGGCGTCGACGAGGAGAAGGTCAACGTCAACGGCGGCGCGATCGCCCTCGGGCACCCGATCGGCGCCTCCGGCTCCCGCATCGTCGGCGCCCTCGTGCACGAGCTTCGCCGCCGCGGCGGCGGCCTCGGCGTCGCCGCGATCTGCTCCGGCGGCGGCCAGGGCGACGCGATCGTGGTCGAGGTCAACGGAGGCTGATCCTGGATGCCGCAGCCCGAGCAGCCGAAGCGGGCTGCGGCATTTTTTGACCTCGACAAGACCCTGATGGCGGGGTCGAGTGGGATGCAGTTCGCCCGCATCGCCGCCAAGCAGGGGGTTGTCGGGCGCCGCCAGCTCGCCAGTTGGGGCTTCGAGCACCTGCGCTACCGCCTGCGCGGCACCACCGATGTGCGCACCGCCGAGGTGCTGAAGGTGGCGCGGGAGCTGATCCGCGGCCTGCCGGCGAAGACGATCGACCGGATGGGGCCGGAAGTGATGGCGGCGATCCTGCCGCGCGTCTTCCCGCAGATGCTGGAGGAGGTCTACGCGCATCAGGACGCCGGGCGCCCCACCTTCATCGTCAGCGCCGCCGGCAACGGCGTCGTCGAGCAGCTCGCCCACGTCCTCGGCATGGATGGCGGCATCGGCACCCGCTACGACGTCGACGCCGAGGGCAGTTACACCGGCCGCCTCGACGGACCCTTCGTCTACGGCGAGGGCAAGGTGACGGCGATGGAGGAATTTGCCGCCCGCCACGAGATCGACCTGGGCGAGTCCTACGCCTACTCCGACTCGCTCTCCGATCTGCCGATGCTGCGCGCGGTCGGCAACCCGGTGGCGGTCAACCCCGACCCGCCGCTGGCGGCGATCGCCCGCGGGGAGGGCTGGCAGGTGCTGCGCTTCGAGCGCCTCGGCCGCCGCATCGTCGCCCTCGCCGTCACCTTTCTCGCCACCGTCGCCGGCTTCGGCGCCACCCGGGTCGCCGCCCGCCGCCGCCCGCCGCCGCCACGCCGCCTCTACCCACGCCGTTAGCTTCGCCTGTTCCTTTTCGTTGCTTGAGACCGAAAAGGAACAGGGGAACGGCTGAATCACTAGGCTTCGCGCCGATGAGCACCGCAACCGCACGCAAGATCCGCGTCGTCGTCGCCAAGCCTGGCCTCGACGGGCACGACCGCGGCGCCAAGATCATCGCCCGCGCCCTGCGCGACGCCGGCATGGAGGTGATCTACACCGGGCTGCACCAGACGCCCGAGCAGATCGCCGAGACCGTGATCCAGGAGGATGCCGACGCCGTCGGCCTTTCGATCCTCTCCGGCGCCCACATGACGTTGGTGCCGAAAGTGGTGGAGCTGCTGCGGGCCCAAGGGGTCGACGACGTCCTCGTCACCGTCGGCGGCACGATCCCGGCCGACGACATCCCCGAGCTGAAGGAGCTCGGCGTCGCCGAGGTCTTCACCCCTGGCGCCGGCACCGACGACATCGTCGAGTTCATCCAGGAGCGGGCCAGCGCCCGCCACGCCGAAGGCTGAGCGGCTCTCCGAGCCGCTGCGTGATATCTGACACGGATCGGTGCATAGGTCCGTCCGATCGGGGTATCATCCTGATTGACTCGTCAGTCAACCGCCGGCAGGCGTTAACATCGCGCCCCGCGAAAGACCTGAGAATCGTCCCCAAGGAGGCTTTGCTTTGAAGATCTGCGTCCTGGTCAAGGAGGTCCCGGACGCCGCCGTTCAGAAGCGCATCGACCCAAGCACGATGCGGCTGGACCGCGGCGGCGAGAAAAACCTCAACCCCTTCGACACGCACGCCCTCGAGGCGGCCATGCAGATCAAGGAGGGTGGAGCGATCCCGGTCGAGGAGGTCGTTGCCGTGACGATGGGCCCGAGCTCGGCGGTCCGCGCGCTGCACAAGGCCGTCGCCCTCGGCGCCGATCGCTCGGTCCATCTCTCCGACGATGCGCTGGCCGGCTCCGACGTCTGCGCGACCGGCTTCGCGCTGGCGAAAGTGCTCGAGTCGGAGAGCCCCGACCTGGTCCTGCTGGGCCAGCAGTCGGACGACGGCGAGTGCTACACGATCGGCGCCGTCGTCGCCGACCACCTGAAGATGCCTTCGCTGACCCAGGTGATCCAGATCGACGTCAGCGACGGCAAGCTCCGCTGCGAGCGCCAGGCCGAGTACGGCTACGACACCGTCGAGGTCGAGCTGCCGGCCGTGATCAGCGTCGGCGACGCGATCAACGAGCCGCGCTACCCGAGCCTGAAAGCGATCATGGGCGCGAAAAAGAAGCCGCTCGACTCGAAGGCCACCGGCGACGTCGGCATCGAGGCCGGCCAGGTCGGCGAAGGCGGTTCGAAGACCAAAGTCCTGGGGCTGAACCCGCCGCCGGCCAAGGAAGCGGGCGAGATCATCGAGGACGAGGACACCAACGAGACGGTCGAAAAGATCGTCGCGTGGCTGGACGAGAGGAAGCTGATCTAAATGGCAGGGATCCTGGTTTACGCCCTCCACGACGACGAGGGCAACTTCAACAAGAACTCGCTCGGGGCGATCTCCGAGGCGGCCAAGCTGGCCGGCGAAGTCGGCGGCGAGGCCGCTGCGCTGGTGGTCGGCGACATCGCCGACGACGCCTGCGCCTCGCTCGGCAACTACGGCGCCGCCAAGGTCTACCGGGCCAAGAGCGTGCCGGAGGGCCTGGCGCAGCCGATCGTCGACGCGATGGCCAAGGTCATTCAAGACAACGGCATCTCCTACGCCCTCTTCGGCGGCGGTCTGCTCGGCTTCGAGATCGGTGCCGGCCTCACCGCCCGCCTCAACGCGGGTGTGACTATGGAGGTCACCGCGGTCAAGGTCGACGGCGGCAAACTGGTCGTCGAGCGGCCGATCCTGCAGGACTCCGAGATCGCCGACGTCGGCTACGTCTCCGAGCCCGGCATCATCATCGGCCGCCTCAACGCCTTCGACGCCAACGAGTCCGGCGGCACGGCTGAGGTCGTCGACGTCGACGTCGAGCTCTCCGAGTGGTCGACCAAGGCGAAGCTGGTCCAGCGGGGCGAGCAGCGTGGCGCCGACGTCAACATCGAGGACGCCGACATCCTCGTCGGCGGCGGCCGCGGCCTCGGGGCCAAAGAGGGCTTCGAGCTCTGCGAGCAGCTCGCCGAGTCGATGGGCGGCGCCGTCGCCGCGACCCGCGCGGTGGTCGACGCCGGCTGGTACCCCTACGCGGCCCAGATCGGCCAGACCGGAAAGACGGTGGCGCCGAAGCTGTACCTCGCCGCCGGCGTCTCCGGGGCGATCCAGCACAAGGTCGGAATGCAGAACTCGGAAAACATCCTCGCGATCAACAAGGACCCGAACGCGCCGATCTTCGAGTTCTCTGACCTCGGCGTGGTGGGCGATCTCCACAAAATCGTCCCCAAGCTGACCGAGGCGATCAAGGCAAAGAAGGGCTAGAGCGATGCCAGTAGCTCCGAGTGAGTTCCCGCCCCCGTTCGATCCCGAGAGCGTCATCGCGGCGCCGACGGATCCGGAGGACGAGCGTATCGAGGTTGGCGTGGCGATCGTCGGCGGCGGTCCCGCCGGCCTCGCCTGCGCCAACAAATTGATGCAGCTGCTCGAGAACGAGCCGGAGCTACTGGAGAAGCTGGGCGAAGTCCCGGTCGCGGTAATCGAGAAGGGCAAAGTCGCCGGTGCGCACCTGCTCTCCGGCGCCAACGTCGACCCCTCGGCGCTGGAACGGCTCTTCCCCGACCTGCCGCCGGCCGAGTGGCCGCCGGTCTACCAGGAGGTGACGAAGGACGCGACGTACTTCCTCACCAAGAGCAAAGCCTTCCCGCTGAAGCCGCCACCGCCCAACTTCCGCAAAGAGGGCACCTACACGATGTCGGTCTCCAAACTCGGCCGCTTCCTCTCGGAAAAAGCCGAAGAGGCGGGCGTCTACATCCTCACCGAGACCGCGGCCACGCAGCTGCTGGTCGAGGATCGGATCGTCCGGGGCGTCCGCTCCGGCGACCGCGGCCGCGGCAAAGAGGGCGAAGAGCTGGGCAACTTCGAGCCCGGTGCCGACGTCGTCGCCAAGGCGACCGTCCTCGCCGAGGGCACGATCGGCCACCTCACCTACGCCGCGATGGACTACTTCAACCTCCGCGAGGGCTCCGACCCGCAGGTCTGGGAGCTCGGGGTGAAGGAGGTCTGGGAGGTGCCGAAGCCGCTCGACCGGGTGATCCACACGCTCGGCTGGCCGCTGCGCTGGAGCCCGCGCTACAAGGAGGCGGGTGGCAGCTTCATCTACCCGATGGGCGAGGACAAGGTCTGCTTCGGCCTCGTCGTCGGCCTCGACACCACCGACGCCACCTTCTCCGTCCACGACGCCCTGCAGCTGTTCAAGACCCACCCGTTCATCGCCAAGATCATCGAGGGCGGCAAACGGGTCGGCTGGGGCGCGAAGACGATCCCTTCGGGTGGCTACTGGGCGCTGCCGAAGCGCTTCTCCGTCCCCGGGATGCTGATGGCCGGCGACGCCGCCGGGATGGTCAACATCGCCGAACTCGCGGGCGTCCATTATGCGATGCACGCCGGCATGTACGCGGCGGAAGCGATCGTCGAGTCCTTGAAGAATGACATCGACTCGGTCAACTTCGAAAGCTACGACGGGAAGATCCGCGGCTCGGAGATCGAGAAGGATCTCTACCGCTCGCGCAACATGAAGCAGCCGCTGACCAAGGGCCTGATCTTCGGCGGCATGATGGGCAGCGCGATGGTCGCGACCAAAGGCGCCTTCCCCGGCGGCCACTGGAAGATCGAGGACAACGCCGAGATCCCGGTCTTCGAGGGCAGGGCGGGGGATACCTACCCGAAGCCTGACAACGAGGTGACCTTCAACAAGCTCGACTCGGTCTTCCTCTCCGGCAACGCCACTCGCGACGATGCGCCGAACCACGTCCGCATCCAGACCCACGTCCCCCGCGAGGTCGCGCAGACCTGGGTCTCGATGTGCCCGGCCCAGGTCTACGAGATCCCCGAGGACCAGCTGGAAAACGGCGCCACCGAGGTCGACGTCCACGTCACCGCCTCCAACTGCGTCCAGTGCGGAGCAATCACCGCCAAGGGCGGCCGCCTCACCCTCCCCGAGGGCGGCGACGGCCCGCTTTACCAGGAGACGTAAACGTAGGAAAGCTGTTCGCCTAACGGCACGATCCGCGCGCCACGCGTGCGGATCTGCCGCCTAGGGTCGATGGGTGCTTCCCGCCGGCTCACTTGCAAGCAACGCCGCCGGCGCTCTTGGCCTGATGGCGGCGGCGATTGCGGTGTTCGGATTCCTGACGCAGGCCCCGGCGGCCTTGGCCCGGAAAAGCGATCAAACGCTGCGTGCCGCGACGGTGGTGGGTGGGCTCGTCGGCTTTTTCGTTGCCATAGGAATGACGATCATCGATCTATGGTAATGTTTTGTCTTAGGAGCTTAAATGACTGAACGACAATTCTTCATCGTCTTCGGGATCTGCGTGCTTATCGCTGAGGCCGCCTTGCTCGCGGTCCTCCGCCTGTCCGGCGCAGATGAGGAAACCCAAGCCTCTGTCTTTGCGCTCTTCGTGGGTGCCGCAGGCCTCAGTGGGGGTCTGCTCCTCCTCCGGTACCGCTGAAACGAGACCCCTACAACGCTTCGGCTTCCTCCGCCCGCAGCAGCGCCGCGCCGTCGAAGATCTGGGTGGCGCGGGAGGCGGTGGGGGTGAAGTCGAGGGTGCTGCGGCGGCGGGGGGCGGCGATCACCGTCCACTCGTCGCAACCCGCGAAGGCTTCGTCGAGGCGCTGGGCCATCGTGCTGCGGGGGCGATCCTGGTCGAAGATCTGCTTGGACATCAGTGCTCCGTCCTGTGTCGGGGGTTGGTGAAGTTTCCCTCTGCCCGTCGGACGAAAAATATGCAGTTTGCGATTGTTCGGGAACGCTTGTTCGCTTAGGAGCTCAGGACGATCCCGCAAACTCGGCGATCTCCTCGGCCACGCGGCGCGGCTGATCGAGCGGGACGAACGTTTTCGCCCCCTCGATCCGGACCAGCTCGGCGTTGCCGGCTTCGCCCGCGAGGCGCTCCGCGTAGGAGATCGGGAAGTACTTGTCGCCCGGCGCCCAGAGCAGCTTGATCGGCAGCTGCGAGCCGCGCAGCTTCTCCGCGGCGGCGAGCGTGTGGCGCTTGTTCATCCCGGCCGTGACCTTGCCGGCGTCGCGCAGGATCCCGCGGTCCACCTTCGCCGGCTCCATCCAGGAGGCGACGAGCTCGTCCGGGATCCTGGTTTTCGCGAAGGGGGCGAAGGCGCGGCGGGCGAGTGCTTCGATCCGGAACGGTGCCAGCAGGGCAAACGTCCCGCCCGGCAGCTTCGCGATCGGCGGCATCGCCTTGAACATCCCTGGCGGGAAGTTCTCGTGGGTGTCGCAGTTGGTCAGCACGAGGCGCCCGATCCGGTCGGGGTGGCTGGTGACGAGGACCTGCGACATCGCCCCGCCGGAATCGTTGCCGACGATCGTCACATCCTCGAGCTCGAGCTCGGCGAGGAAGTCGGCGATCAGGCGGGCGATCCCGGGAGGGGAGAGGTCGGCGTCCGGGTTCATCGCGGCCTGGTGGGCGGCGATCGGCCAGTCCGGGGCGATGCAGCGGAAGCGGTCGGAGAGGGCGTCGACGACGCCGCCCCAGAGCCGACCGTCGACCAGGAAGCCGTGGACGAAGACGACGGGCTTGCCCGCGCCTGCTTCGCGGTAGCGGATCGGTCCCTGTGGAAGTTGCACTTCCTTGCGCTCGTCGGTCACGATGGCCTCCTTTTAGCGGGTTCTTCCAGGTAACATACAGACTGTATGAATGTAGGTCCAGAAAGGCGTACTCAGGCCGAGCGGACGCAGGCGACCCGCGAGGCGTTGATCGCCGCCGCCCGCCGACTCTTCACCGATCGTGGCTACGACGACGTCGGCACCGAGGAGATCGTCCGCGCCGCCGGCGTTACCCGGGGGGCGCTCTATCACCAGTTCGGCGACAAGGCGAGCCTGCTGCGGGCGGTCTACGAACGGATCGAGGCGGAATCGACCGAGCGGGTGGCACGGGTAGTTCTGGGCTCGGATCTGCACAGCCCGCTGGAGGCGATGAAGGCCGGGGTAGAGGCGTTCCTCGACGAGTGCGCCGAGCCGGAGCTGCGCCAGATCGCGCTCCATGACGCGCCGGCGGTGCTGGGCTGGGAGCGCTGGCGCGAGATCGGCGCCGCCAACGGGCTCGGGCTTATCGAAGCCAGCGTCGCGGCGGCGATCGAGGCGGGTGAGATCCGACCGCTGCCGGTGAAGCCGCTCGCCCACCTGCTGATGGGTGCCCTCGACGAGGCGGCGATGCTGCTCGCCCGCGACGAGCGACCCGAGAGCCGGGCCGAGGTGACCGAGGTCCTAATGGCTTTGCTCGAGAGCTTCGCGGTCGAACGTGGTTAGGGTCCCGGCGAGCCGGCGGGACTCCTTCTGCGCGTACATCCGCACGTCGGCCAGCTGCATCGCCTCGGCCGGCGAGTCCGACTCCTCCGGCACCGAGGCGACCCCCCAGGAGGCGCCGAGGTCGAAGCCCCTGCCGCGCGAGGTGAGGGCTTCGGCGGCGCGGACAGCGAGATCCTCGCGCGCCTCGAGGCCGAGGCCGACGATCCCGCCCTCGGCGAGGACGAGGAACTCATCACCGCCGAGCCGATAGGCGGTCGCCCCGGGCTCCACCGCGACCTTCAGCCGCCGCCCCAGCATCCCCAGCATCTTGTCGCCGGAGGGGTGGCCGAAGGTGTCGTTGTAGCGCTTGAAGCCGTTGAGGTCGAGGAGGATCACGGTCAGCGGCGCGCCCGGGGAGCGCTCGCGCTGCTCGAGCTCCATCTGCCAGCGTGCCTGGCTGCCGAGGCCGGTCAGCGGGTCGGTCCGGACCTGGTCCAGAAGTCGCTGGTTCTCCCGCAGGCTGACCGCGAGCCGGGCAATCACCGCCAGCATCGTCGCCGACCACAGCAAAGTGGTGAGGGCGCTGGAGCTATGGAGGTACTGAAGGAAGCCGAGGACGATCATCGCGCCCGCGACGATGCCCGGCACGATCATTTCCCGCCAGCCGTCGAAGCGGGCGTCGGCGTTGATCCGATTCGCTTCCGGTTGCCAGGCCTCGGCCCCGAGCAGGACGGCTGAGAGTAGGTAAATCGGTTCGACCCAGTCCCCGCCCGGCACGCTCGCTTCGTAGCTCTGCAGGGTGAAGGCAACGTCGGCGATTGCCATAACGGCTAGCCCCCCGAGGAGCAGGGTCCAGGTCCGGCCCGGGTGCCAGCGGGTCAAGGCGATGATGCCGACGATCAGCGAGACCAGGACGACGTCGCCGAAGGGGTAGGCGAGGGTCGTCGCGACTTCGATCACCGAGCCGCTGGTGTGGTCGGCGACGAATTCGAATAGCAGGGCGGCTCCGAGCGCGCCGGTACCGAGGGCGGCGATCGCCCCGTCCATCCAAAGTCGCCGGTCGAGCTCCTCGGCGCGCGCCCGGACGAGCAGGTAAAGGCCGAGGATCGCCAGCGGGTAGAAGGCGAGGTAACCGATGTCGGCGGGGGAGGGGTAGGGCGCGTCGGGGTTGCCTTCGATGTAGATGGTCCACCAGATCTCCCCGGCTCCCCAGGCCAGGATCGAGGCGCTGATCGCGATCCAGGCGGCGCGCTCAGGACCCCCGCGTCGGGCTCGGGTGAGGCAGGCGAGGCCGGCGCAGATGACGGTCGCGTCGTAGGCGACGCCGTTGATCGCGGTGTCGAGCCCCGCCCCTCCGATCCCGATCCAGTCGTGGATGATTACGAGGGCGGCGCCGCCGAATAGAACCGTTGCAACAACGTTCCGCACAGGGACCTATCGGCATCGCTTGCACGGTTCTCTAGACTTGGTGGAGATGAAGGCTGGAATCCACCCCGAATACACGCTTGCGAACGTGCACTGCTCGTGCGGCAACCAGTTCTACACGCGCTCCACGAAAGAGGACTTGCATGTAGAGCTCTGCTCCGAGTGCCACCCGTTCTATACGGGCAAGCAAAAGCTGGTCGACACCGGCGGCCGAGTTGAGCGCTTCCAGCGCCGCGCCGCCAAGCACAGGGCTGGGAAGTAGCCCGTGAGCCCGCCGTCGGGCTCGGCACTGGCATCCCACGACACCTCCTCCGCGAACGGAGGAGACCCGCTGCGCATGCCCGACGGGGCGCTGGTCGCCAAGCGCGACGCGCCCGTCGGCGGCCAGGCCGTGCTCGAGGGTGTGATGATGCGCGGCGTCTCGGTCTGGGCGGTCGCCGTTCGCACCCCCGAGGGGCAGATCGAGGTCGAGTCCGAGCCGCTCGTCCCCTGGGCGCAGCGCCACCGGATCTGGCGCCTGCCGGTGATCCGCGGCGTCGTCGCCCTCGGCGAGTCGCTGAAGATCGGCTTCAAGGCGCTGGCGATCTCCGCCAACGCGCAGATGGAGGAGGACGAGGAGGGTCAGAAGGAAGAAATCGGCGGCTGGGTCTGGGGGCTGACGATCGTCCTCTCGATGCTGCTGGCGATCGGCCTCTTCTTTGTCGTCCCGGTCGGCCTCACCAGCCTGATCAAGGACCAGCTCGGCTCCTCGCTGCTCTTCTGGCTGGTCGAGGGGGTCCTGCGGACTGCGATCTTCATCGGCTACATCGCCGCGATCAGCAGAATGCCGGACCTGCGCCGCGTCTTCGAGTACCACGGGGCCGAGCACAAGACGATCTCCTGCTACGAGGCCGAAGACGAGCTCGTGCCGGCCCGGGCGAAGCTCTACTCGCGCCTGCACCCGCGCTGCGGCACCAGCTTCCTGCTGATCGTGATGGTGCTGGCGATCTTCGTCTTCGCCCCGATCGGTCTGCCGGCCTGGTACTGGCTGCTCGCCTCGCGCATCCTCGGTATCCCGCTGATCGCCGGCCTCTCCTACGAGGTGATCAAGTGGGCGGGCAAAAACCGGCGCAAACGCTGGGTGCGGGCAGTGATGTGGCCGGGGCTGATGCTGCAGAACCTGACTACGCGCGAGCCCGACGAGGAGCAGTTGGCGGTGGCGATCGCTTCCCTCAATGCGGTGCTTGCTCGGGAGACTCCTGAGGAGGCGGCTAAAAAGCCGCATATTGAGATTGTGGCTTAGTGGGGCGGGGACGGGGGTCCCCTCTCCGGACACATCTCGCTATGGCTCGATGTTGAGTGTCCTGAGAGGGGACCCCCGTCCCCGCCACGAGGGCCGCTCGATGGCTCTATGTTGTGCCTCGTGATCGAGTCTTTGGTTCAACAGATCGAGGGGCGGTTCGCCGATTTGGAGGCGCAGATGTCGGACCCCGAGGTGATCGGGGACCGGGAGCGCTATGCGGCTGTCGGGCGCGAATACCGTGAGCTGCAGCCGGCGAGTGAGCTGGCGGCGCGCTGGCGGACGCTCCGCGACGACCTCGAGGGCGCGCGCGAGCTGCTGGCCGAGGGCGAGGACGAGGAAATGCGGCAGGTCGTCGAGGAGGCGCCGGGGCAGCTGGAGGCGCTGGAAGAGGAGATCCGCCTGGCGATGGTCGAGCGCGACCCCAACGACGCCAAGAACGTGATCGTCGAGATCCGCGCCGGCGCCGGCGGCGACGAGGCGGCGCTCTTCGCCGGCGACCTCTACAAGATGCTCACCCGCTACTCCGAGGGCCTCGGATTCTCCACCGAAGTGCTATCCCAGTCCGGCTCGGAGGCGGGCGGCTTCAAGGAGGTCACCTTCGAGGTCAAGGGCGAGGGCGCCTACTCGGTCTTCAAGTTCGAGGGCGGGACGCACCGCGTGCAGCGCGTGCCGGAGACCGAGTCCCAGGGCCGGATCCACACCTCGACGGCGACGATCGCGGTGCTGCCGGAGGTCGAGGAGGTCGAGGTGGAGATCAACCAGAACGACCTTCAGATCGACGTCTACCGCTCCTCGGGTCCCGGCGGCCAGTCGGTCAACACGACCGACTCGGCGGTTCGGATAACCCACAAACCGACCGGGATCGTCGTCTCGATGCAGGACGAGAAGTCCCAGCTCCAGAACAAGGACCGGGCGATGCGGGTGCTGCGGGCGCGGCTCTACGAGCGCGAGCTGGCCGAGCAGCAGGCGAAGATCGCCTCCGAGCGCAAGGCCCAGGTCGGCAGCGGCGAGCGCTCAGAGAAGATCCGCACCTACAACTTCCCCCAGGGTCGGGTCACCGACCACCGGATCAAGCACACCTCGCACAACCTCGAGGGCGTGCTGGCGGGTGAGCTCGGCGAGTTCACCGACGCCTTGTCCGCCGAGGAGAAGAGGCAGAGGCTCGAGGCCGCGGCCTCCGCCGCTTGACCCCGTGGCGACGATGACCGGCGCAACGGTGCGCGAAGCGCTGGACGCGAGCGTCGACGCGCTGCGGGCGGTTGGAGTCGACGAGCCGCGGCTGGACGCCGAACTGCTGCTGGGAGAGGCGATGGGGTGCGGGCGCGCCGCGCTGGTGGCCGATGGCGGGGCGGAGGTTCCGGCGCCTGCGGCGCGGGCGCTCGGGGAGATGGTGCGGCGGCGGCTGCGGCGCGAGCCCGTGGCCTACATCCTGGGACGGAAGGGCTTTCGGAATCTGGAGTTGGTGGTGGACCGGCGGGCGCTGATCCCGCGGCCTGAGACTGAGCTGCTGGTCGAATTGGCGTTGGAGCTGCAGCCGGAGAGCGTGCTCGACGTCGGCACCGGCTCGGGCGCGATTGCGCTCGCGGTCGCTGACGAGATGCCGGAGTGCGAGGTCACCGCAACGGACACCTCGGCGGGCGCTCTCGAAGTCGCCCGCGCCAACGCGGAGCGCCTCGGGCTGACGGATCGCGTCCGCTTCGTCGAGGGCACGCTGCCTAACGGCGAGTTCGACCTCGTCCTCGCCAACCTCCCCTACGTCGCCGAGCGCGACTGGGCCTCACTCCAACCCGAGGTCACGCAATGGGAGCCGCGCGAGGCGCTCCTCGCCGGCTCCGACGGCCTCGACGCCTACCGCGCCTTCATCCCAGGCTGCCGTAGAGCTTTTCAACCTCATCGGTTCAAAAGCTCTACGGCGCTCGCCGTCGAGGTGGGAGAGGGGCAGGCGGAGGCGGTGGTGCGTCTGATGGAGGAGGCCGGCTTCGGCGCGATCGAGACGCGGCGCGACCTGGCTGGGATCGAGCGCGTTGTCGTCGCTCGCCGGGTAGAGGAAGCGGCGTGACCGAGCATCTACAGCTGCGCAGCGGCGAGGCCGACGTGGCGCGGAAGGCGCTGGAACGGACGATCGCCGGCGGCGGCGTTGCCGTCTTCCCCTCAGATGGCCTCTACGGCCTTGCCTGTGATCCCCTCGACGCGAATGCGATCGCCAAGATCCACCGGCTGAAGGGGCGGGACGACGGCAAGCCCTCGGCTGTCATGTACTTCTCGCCGCTGGCGATCCGGGAGCTGATCGGTGGCCTGGGGCCGCGCACCAAAGCCGCCGTCAGCGCCCTGATGCCCGGTCCGGTGACGCTCGTCGTCGCCAACCCGCAGCGGCGCTACCCGCTCGCCTGCCGGCAGGACCCCGAAAGGCTCGGCATCCGCTTGATCGGCGGCCCGCTGGCCGGAACGATGTGCCCGATCTTCCAGACCTCGGCCAACCTCAGCGGCGAGCCGGCGCCGGCTCGCTTCGAGGACGTGCCGGAGCCGATCCGCGAGGGCGTCGAGCTGGCGATCGACGGCGGCGAGCTGCCCGGCCTGCCCTCGACCGTCGTCGACATCACCGCGCTCGAGGACAGCGGCAGCTGGAAGGTCCTCCGCGACGGCGCCCTCTCGCCGGGCGACCTCGCCAGCAAGCTCGCTTCGGTCGGGCTCGGGTAAAGCGCCTGGCCTGCGCCCAGGACTAGCAGCCGGGCTCGCCCTTGTAGGGCAGGCGAACCAGGCGCTGGGACATGTTGTCGTTCTCGTTCGACTCGAAGAGGTTTTCCTTCGGGTCGACGATCATCCGGTAGGCGAAGCAGCCGCGCAGGCCGGCGACGTCGATCCATTGCTGGTGGTAGGCGGCGGGGTAGATGTCCGACCAGCCGACCGAGGTGCCGAGCCGGACCCGGTCCTGGAAGGGGTTCTGGTTGCAGCCGGGATAGACCCAGTGGCTCGGCGAGCGGCGGCCGGGGCGGGTGTGGGTGAGGTCGCGCAGGCAGTAGTTGAGCTTGGGGCTGGTGCGGACGACGTCGCCGACCACTCCGTCGGGAGAAACTCGTCGCAGCTCGAAGTTCGCCAGCTCGTGGACCTTCCAGTAGGAGCCCCCGAAGTAGGTGCCGACGTAGGTGAAGTGCAGCTTCGCCTGGCTCGGCAGGACGATGTGGCCGCCGCCCTTTTTGTAGATCCACTGGTTGGTCTTCATCGAGCGCGGGCCGTCGCGGCGGCCGTGCAGCTCCATCGGCCCCTTGCCGCGGCTCTCCACGTCGCTGGTCGCCCGCAGCAGCACGTGGCCGCCGACCTTCTGCGCGTAGATCTCGCTCGGCGCCGCGATTCGCAGGTTGGGGCAGAGGAGGAAGCGCGCTTCCCTGGTTTCGCAGGGGTTCTCGACCGCGGCGGAGGCGGCGACGGGGATTGCCGAGACCAGCAGCAGGGCCAGCGGAGCGAGCAGGAACCTGGCTCTCACCGGCCCCAGAATATCCATGCGCGTTGCTATGGTCGGCTGCTGATGGCCGATCTCCCGGAGAACTTCCAAATCGCGCCGCTGAGCGAGGTCGATCCCGAGATCGCCGGGGTCCTCGACGCCGAGCTGCGCCGTCAGCAGCGGACGCTGGAGATGATCGCCTCGGAGAACTTCGTCCCCCAGGCGGTGCTGGAAGCGGTCGGCTCGGTGCTGACCAACAAGTACGCCGAGGGCTACCCCGGCCGCCGCTACTACGGCGGCTGCGAGGAGGTCGACGTCGCCGAGGAACTGGCGATCGAGCGCGCCAAGAGCCTGTTCGGCGCCGAGCACGCCAACGTCCAGGCCCACTCCGGCGCCCAGGCCAACAACGCCGTCTACATGGCGCTGCTGGAACCGGGGGACACCTTCCTCGGCCTCGCCCTCGACCACGGCGGCCACCTCAGCCACGGGATGAAGATCAATGTCAGCGGCACCCTCTACAACCCGGTGCCCTACCACGTCAGCCGCGAGGATTTCCTCGTCGACATGGATGAGGTTGAGCGCCTGGCGCAGGAGCACAAGCCGGCGCTGATCGTCACCGGCTGGTCGGCCTATCCGCGCCAGCTCGACTTCGCCGGCTTCCGCGAGATCGCCGACTCGGTCGGCGCGAAGCTGATGGTCGACATGGCCCATTTCGCCGGCCTCGTCGCCGCCGGCGAGCACCCGAACCCGGTCGAGCACGCCGACGTCGTCACGACGACGATCCACAAGACCCTCTGCGGACCGCGCAGCGGCATGATCCTCTGCCGCTCCGAGCACGCGAAAGCGATCGACAAAGCAGTCTTCCCCGGCCAGCAGGGCGGGCCGCTGATGCACACGGTCGCCGCCAAGGCGGTTGCCTTCCACATCGCCGCCAGCGAGGAGTTCAAGCAACGCCAGCGGCAGACGATCGCCAACGCGCAGGCGCTCGCGGCCGGCCTCGAAGCCGGCGGCGTCCCCGTGCTCACCGGTGGCACCGACGTCCACCTCGTCCTCGTCGACCTCACTCCGACCGGCCTCGACGGCCAGACCGCGGAGGACCGTCTCGACGAGGTCGGGATCACCGTCAACCGCAACGCGATCCCCTTCGACGAGCGGCCGCCGATGAACCCCTCCGGCCTCCGGATCGGCACCCCGGCGCTGACCACGCGCGGGATGGGGGAGGAGGAGCTGAGCGAGATTGCCGAGGTGATCGTCGCCGCCCTCGGTCCCGACTTCGAGGCGAAGAAGGACGAGCTCTCCGGCCGCACCGCGGCCCTGATGGACCGCTTCCCGCTTTACGCCGAGCTGGCTGCGACCGTTTAACCCCTTGAAGGTCTGGGTCGACATGAGCGCCCCGGCGCACGTGCTGGTGCTGCGCCCGATCATCGAGCGGCTGCGGGCCGAAGGCCACGAGGTAGAGATCACCTCCCGCGACTACGCACAGACCCAGCAGCTGCTCTCCCTCCACGAGATGGAGCACACGCCGATCGGCCGCCACGGCGGCGCCTCGCGCCTGCGCAAGGCGGCCAGCCTCGCCTCGCGCAGCAGCGGCATGTTGCGGTTCGGCCGCGGCCGCGGCTTCGACCTCGCCCTCGCCCACGGCTCCAACGACCTCGCTATCGCCGCCAAGACCCTCGGCGTCCCCGAGGCCAACATGCACGACTACGAGTACGCGGTCACCCAGCACCGGATCGGCTGCCGGCTGGCGAAGCGGGTGATGTTCCCGGACTCGGTCCCGCTCGAGCGGCTGCGCCGGTTCGGCGTCACCGAGGCCAAGTACTTCCCCTATCCGGGTCTCAAGGAGGAGTACTACCTCTACGACTTCGAGCCCGACCCGGAGGCGCTGACGAGGCTCGGCGTCGAGACCGAGCGCGTCGTCGTCATCGTCCGCCCGCCGCCCGACGTCTCCCTCTACCACCGCAAGTCGAACCCGCTCTTCCCGAAGGTGCTCGACCGGCTCGGCCGCGACGATGGCGTCCACGCCGTCGTCCTGCCGCGGACCGAGGCGCAGCGCGAGTTCATCACCGGCCTCGGGCTGCCCTCGGTGATCGTGCCCCCGGGCGCGGTCGAGGCGCAGAGCCTCGTCGCCCTCGCCGACCTCGTCCTCTCCGCCGGTGGGACGATGAACCGCGAGGCCGCCGCCCTCGGGACGCCGGTCTACACCACCTACGGCGGCCGCCTCGGCGGCGTCGACGAAGCGCTGATCCGCTCCGGCCGCCTGCGGCCGCTGACCGACGCCCGCGCGCTGGAGCTGACCAAGCGCACCGCCGAGGCGACCCCCACACGCCGCGATCCCGCCTTCCTGGTCGAGACCATCCTCGGTACCGTCGGAGCCCAACCATTGCGCGAAGAGCCCCATCCCGTAACGCCTTCCTGAGCGAGCTGCCCGAGGCCGAGCCCGGCCTCGAAGAACTCGTCGCGCCCGCGGCGGACGGCGACCCGCGACCGATCGACCCGGTCTTGCGGGCGCTCGACATCCTCATCTCCGCTTCGATCCTGCTCGTCCTCTCGCCGCTGCTGGCCCTGGTCGCGGCGGCGATCGCGCTGGACTCCGGACGGCCGGTCCTCTACCGCGGCGCCCGCGTCGGCAAAGCCGGCCACCTCTTCTGGATGTACAAGTTCCGCACTCTGGCTCCGGACGCGGAGACCCGCCTCGGCCCCTACTACGGCGAGGAGCTGACCCGGCGGACCGAGGAAGAGCGGACCCGGCTCGGCGGCGCCCTGCGCAAAACCCACCTCGACGAGGTGCCGCAGCTCTGGAACGTCCTCCGCGGCGACATGTCGATCGTCGGCCCGCGCCCGATCCGCCCCACCTTCTACGCCGAACTCTGCCGCGAGATCCCGCAGTACTGGCAGCGCCTCGTCGTCCGCCCGGGAGTCACCGGCTTCGCTCAGACCCGGATCACCCGCGAGGAGACCTGGGCCGACAAGCTCGCCCACGACATGGAGTACATCGCCGATCGCTCGGTCTCCCTCTACTTTCAAGTGCTCCTCGCCACGGTCGCGAAGGTGCTGGGCCGGGGTCAGCCGACTTCCTGAACTCCATCAACCTGGACCTTACGAAGTTGTCCTCCCCATAGCGAGGAAAAGTTCGGAGCTGTGAACGCTCCCGTCGCCCTGGCTGGGACCCTCGTAGAACGCCGAGAACCGTGAGGGCTTTTCAGCAAGAAACGAGCCTAGCGGGCAGATGGGCGTTATCTATCGCCGCAGGGGCGGGCCACCCGGGGCGTTTTTGCGTCCTCCTGGTTGACAAAGGCGCCCCGCCCGGAGCCCCTGCGAGACTGCCGCACCATGTGCGGTATCTGCGGCGTCGTCGCCGCTGAGCGAGAGCGCGGGGCGGACCGCGAGGCGGTGGCGCGGATGTCGGGCCGGCTCGTGCACCGGGGGCCCGACGACGAGGGGCTCTTCTGCGAGGGGCCGGTCGCCCTGGCGGCGCGTCGGCTCTCGATCATCGACCTCGCCCACGGCCACCAGCCGATCGAGAACGAGGACGGCTCGGCCGTCGTCGTCCAGAACGGCGAGATCTACAACTACCGCGAGCTGAAGCGTGAGCTCGAGGGCAAGGGGCACCGCTTCGCCACCGATTGCGACACCGAGGTCCTCGTCCACCTCTGGGAGGAGGAGGAGGAGCGGTTCGTCGAGCGGCTGCGGGGGATGTTCGCGATCGCGCTCTGGGACAAGCGCCGGCGGCGGCTGCTGCTGGCCCGCGACCGCTTCGGGATCAAGCCGCTCTACTACCGCGTCAAGGACGGCGGCCTCTCCTTCGCCTCGGAGCTGAAGGCGATGCTCGAGCAGCCCGGCTTCTCGCGCGCGATCGACCCCGAGGCGGTCTCCGCCTACCTCGCCTTCAACTCGATCCCGGCGCCGCTGACGATCTTCGCCGAGGCGCGCAAGCTGCCCCCGGGGCACCTGCTCACGTGGGAGGGGGGAGAGGTGGCGCTGCATCGCTATGCGCGCGTCGGAGCGACGGGGGGCGACGAGCGCGGGGGCTCGGAGGACGAGCTCGCGGCGGCGCTGCGTGAAGTTCTCGACGACAGCGTCCGCGCCCACCTCGTCGCCGACGTCCCGGTCGGGGTTCTCCTCTCCGGCGGCGTCGACTCCGGCGCCCTCGCCGCGCTTGCCGGCGAGCACGCCGGCGAACCCGTGCGCACTTTCTCGATCGGCTTCGAGGAGGCCGGCTTCAACGAGCTCTCCCGCGCCCGCCTCGTCGCCGAGCGCTACGGCACCGACCATCACGAGCTGATCGTCCGCCCCGATGCGGTCGAGCTGCTGCCGAAGCTGGTCGAGGCCTTCGACGAGCCCTTCGGCGACTCCTCGGCGCTGCCGACCTACCTCGTCTCCGAGCTCGCCGCCGGGCACGTCAAGGTCGCCCTCTCCGGCGAGGGGGGCGACGAGCTCTTCGGGGGCTACTACACCTATGTCGCCGACCTCCTCGCCCGCCGCGTGGGTCGCCTGGCGCCGCTCGCCCGACCGCTGGCCGAGGCGCTGCCGAGCCGCACCGACCGCGTCGGCTTCGACTACAAAGCCAAGCGCTTCGTCCGCGCCGCCGCGGTCGCGGACCCGCTGCAGCGCCACCACGCCTGGAAGGAGATCTTCTCGCCGCAGCTGCGCACGGACCTGGCGGGGGAGGTGGCCGCGGGCCGGGACCCGGTCGACCTCTACCGCGCCCGCTACGCCGAAACCGCCGGCGCCGACCCGCTGGCGCGGATGCAGGACGTCGACCTCGGCATCTACCTCGTCGACGACCTGCTGGTCAAGACCGATCGCCTCAGCATGGCCCACTCGCTGGAGGCGCGGGTGCCCTTCCTCGACCAGCACGTCGCCGAGTTCGCCTTCTCGCTGCCGCGGCGGATGAAAGTCCGCGGCTTCCAGAAGAAGCGCCTGCTGCGCAAGGCACTGGCGCCGCTGCTGCCGAAGGAGATCGTCCACGGCCGCAAGCAGGGCTTCTCGATCCCGATCGCCGCCTGGCTGCGGGGGCCGCTGGAGCCGTTCGCCCGCGAGGTGCTGTCGCCGGGGGCGGTCGAACGCCAAGGCCTCCTCGATCCTGCCGCCGTCACTCCCATCCTCCACCGGCACATCTCCGGCCAGGAGGACCTCAGCCGCCAGATCTGGGGATTGATGGCGCTTACCCTCTGGTTCGACCGCTATGCCCACTGACACCGACGCCTACCTCGCCTTCCTCGTCGCCGGCGTCCTCGCTCTGGCCCTGGTGCCGCTGACGAAGTGGCTGGCGCTGCGGGTGGGGGCGATCGACTACCCTGGCGAGCGCAAGCTGCACCTGGTGCCGACGCCGAAGCTCGGTGGGCTCGGGATCCTCGGCGGCGTCCTCGTCGCCGGCCTCCTCTTCCTCCCCGGCGACACCGAAAGCCACGCGATCCTGGTCGGCGCCGTGGCGATCGCCTGGATCGGCGTCCTCGACGACGTCTTCGACCTCTCGGCGGTTCCGAAGCTCCTCGGCCAGGTCGTCTCGGTCGTCATCCCGGTCTCCGCCGGCGTCACCGTCGACAATTTCACCTTCCCCTTCTTCGGCCGCCTCTCTCCCGGGACGGTCGACCTGCTCACCCTGCCGGGCGGCGGCGTCATCCATCTCGGCGACGTCGCCACCGTGCTCGCGATCGTCGCCGTGATCAACGTCATCAACCTGATCGACGGCGTCGACGGCCTCGCCGCCGGGGTCGCGGTGATCTCCGGCATCACCCTGGCGACGATCGCCCTCTCGCTCGACCGCACCGCGGCCGGCGTCCTCGCCGCGCTGACCGCCGGCGGCGCGCTCGGCTACCTGCGCTGGGGCTTCCCGCCCGCCAGCACCTTCATGGGGGACACCGGTTCCAACCTGCTCGGCTACCTCCTCGGGGCGGTGGCGGTGCAGGGAGCGCTGAAGACGAACGCGGTGATCGCCCTCTTCCTGCCGCTGATCATCCTCGCGGTGCCGATCCTCGACACCGGTTTCGTCGTCGCCAAGCGGCTCAAATACGGGAAACCGATCTACAAAGCCGACCGCTGGCACTTCCACCACCGGATGGCCGACATCGGTTTCTCGCAGCGCCGCACCCTGCTCTACCTCTACGGCTGGACCGCGGTCATGGCGCTGCTGGCGCTGGCGCTGCGCTTCGTCCCCTACAGCGACGACCACGGCAACTTCGACCCGCTCTGGACCGCGGTGATCGCCTTCTTCGGCATCCTCGCCCTCGCCGCCAGCGTCTACCTGGTCGAGGTCCTGGAGATCCTCAAGCTGCGCCAGACCCGCCTCCGCCAGCTGGTCACCCTGCGCCGCACCGCGGGCGCCCCGGAACCGGACCTGGAGGAGGTCAACGTCGCCGTCGAGCAGGAGCTGGAGACCGGTTCCTTCCCGGCGGTCGACCCGGAGACGGGCGAGTTCGAGGCGATCCCCAAATAGCGGCGCCGAGGTAGTGTCAACCCTCACGAAGTGGCTTCAGAAAGCCATTCCCGGGGTCTCTTCTATATAGTCACGGGTGCGCCCGCTCTGCCCCGAGCCGGGCGTTTTCATCTCCTGTACCTGCTCGCTGTACCTGACTAAATGTCTCCTCCTAAGTACGTCGATCTACTCGCGCTGCTCGCCGCGCTCGCAGTTTTCCTGCTCGGCGACTTCCCCCTGCTCGGCTTCGCAGTCGCAGCGGCAGCCTGGCTCGTCCAGCGAGGCATTCAGATGCTCGCGCAGCGCCGCATGAAGCAGGAGCTGGCCGCCGGCAACCGGCAGAAGGCGATGGGGATCGTCGCCGGCAGCACCCTCGGCCGCGTCTGGCTGATGGCCACCTGCGTCCTCCTCGTCGGCATCGCCGAACGGGAGTCGGGCCTCGCCGCCGCGATCCTCCTGCTCGCCCTCTTCACGATCTCCTTCGCCGCCCAGGGCCTCGCCCACCTGTTCGACGACCAGCCTGAGGGACAGGGCGCTTAATCATGGAGTCGGCTTCGATCCAGGCGCCCGCCGGCGCCGCCAAAGGCAACGACCCCGAGAAGAGCGGCCTCAGCACCAAATCGAAGGCCTTCATCATCCTCGGCATCTACCTTGCGGCGGCGATCCTGCTGCTGCTGATCTTCGGCAGCGACGGCAAGAACGAAGCCTTCAAGCCGCAGAACGAGTTCAAACTCGAACCGTGGGTCTCGATCCACCTCGCCGGAATCGACTTCAGCATCAACAAGGCGGTCCTGTACCTCTTCCTCGCCAGCGCCCTGACGATCCTGACGATGACCTGGATCGCCAAACGGATGGTGGAAAAGCCGAACCGGGTCCAGACCGCGGTCGAGGTCGCCTACGACCTGACCAAGAACACGATCACCGGCGGCAGCCTCCACGGCGAGCTCGCCCGCAAGTGGTTCCCCTTCATCGGCGCCCTCTTCTTCTGGATCTGGTTCTCGAACATGCTCGGGTTCCTGCCGCTGCCGACCAACACCGAGCACACCTTCTCGATCGGCGGCCTCGAGATCCCCTCCTTCGCGATCTACGCCGCCACCGCCAACATCGCCATCCCCCTGGTGCTGACCCTCGTCGTCTGGCTCAGCTACCACGTCGAGGGCATCCGCGCCAAGGGCTTCGGCCCCTACTTCAAGAGCTGGCTGCCCCCCGGCCTGGAGGACATGCACCCGATCGGCAAGGGCGCGATCTTCGTGATCGAGGTGATCTCCCACTTCGTGCGGCTGATCAGCCTCTCCGTCCGTCTCTTCGCCAACATCCTCGCCGGCCACCTGCTGCTGCTCTTCATGGGCGGCGGGCTGGCGGTGCTGCTGGGGATCGCCGCCCTCGGGGCGCTGACCTTTCCGCTCGCCTTCGCCTTCTTCATCTTCGAGGTCGGGCTGGTGGCGACCCTGCAGGCATTCATCTTCTCGACCCTTAGCGCTATCTACATCGGCGGAGCGACCTCCGCCTCTCACTAGAAAAGGAGCAACACTCGATGGATCTCACCGCTATACCTCTCGCCGAGGTCACCGACGAAGGCGTGAAAAGCGCCGGCAAAGCGATCGCCCTCGGTGTCGGCGCCGGGCTCGGCTCGATCGGTGCCGGTATCGGCGTGGGCTTCATCTTCGGTAAGGAGATCGAGTCGGTCGCTCGCCAGCCGGAGATGAAAAGCGATCTGGAAAGCATCCGCTGGCTCGGCTTCGCGCTGACCGAGGCGGTCGCCTTCTACACCTTCATCTTCGGTCTGATCGCCTTCTTCCTCGCCTAGGTCGATGGAGCTCCTCGGCTACATAGTTCCGCTCGCCGCCGAGGCGGCCGAGCACGGCGAGGAAAGCGGCGGCAGCTTCCTGGTCAGCCCGGGCCTTGGCCTGATGATCTGGACGCTGGTCCTGTTCCTGTTCACGATGTGGGTGTTGAGCAAGGTCGCCTTCCCGAAAATTCAGGAAGCGCTCGACAGACGCGCGAAAGCGATCAGCGAGTCGATCGACGCCGCCGAACGGCAGCGCAAGGAATCGGACGAGCTGCTGGCCGAGTACCGCGCCCGCCTCGCCGAGGCACGGGAGCAGGCCGACGACATCATGGCCCGCGCCCGCAAGTCGGCGGAGACCGCCGAAGCCGAGGCCGCCGCTGCCGGGAAAGAGAAACGGGAGGAGCTGGTCGCTGCCGCCAAGCGCGACATCGAAGCGGAGACGCGGCGCTCGCTCGACCAGATCCGCCAGGAGGTCGCCGACCTGACCGTGCTCGCCACCGAGCGGGTGACCCGCAAATCGCTCACCGGCGAGGACCAGAAACGCCTCGTCGAGGAGGCGCTCAGCGAGGTCGACTTCTCGACGCTGTCGGGGTCGGAGAAGAACTAGCGATGGCCGACCCAGCTCGCGTATACGCGGAGGCCCTCTTCGAGGTGGGCCGCGACAAAGGCACGCTGGACACGCTGCAGCAACAGCTGGGCGAGTTCACCGATGCCGTCGACCGCAACCAAGAGCTGCAGGTCTTCTTTTTCAGCCCCTACCTCTCCTCGACGGAGAAGCAGGAGGGGATCGAGCGGGCGGTAACCGGCGCCGAGCCCGAGCTGATCAATTTCCTCGAGCTGCTCGTCGACAAGCACCGGATGACGGAGATCTTCCGCATCCGCCGCGAGTTCGAGGAGCTCTGGAAGCGTGAGAACCGCCGTATCGACGTCACCGTTACCAGCGCCGTCGAGCTGGACCCGGCCGTCGTCGAGAAAATCGGCCAGGAGGTCGAACGCCAGACCGGGGAGAAGGTCGACCTCTCGAGCGCGGTCGACGACCAGATCCTCGGCGGCATCGTGCTGCGGGTCGGCAACATGGTCCTGGACGCGAGCATCCGCAGTCGCCTGGAGAAACTTCGAAA
>Ga0070688_100000015_pt1 | contig 74729 bp, 114 predicted proteins | sample KBSS13HmetaG_FD_64679 | JGI IMG/M metagenome (GOLD analysis project Ga0070688, IMG submission 64679) | Switchgrass rhizosphere microbial communities from Kellogg Biological Station, Michigan, USA - KBS S1-3H metaG | ecosystem: Host-associated > Plants > Roots > Rhizosphere ...
GGGACAGCGTGAGGGCCAGCGTGATGGCCAGCGTGGGGGCCAGCGTGTGGGACAGCGTGTGGGCCAGCGTGGGGGCCAGCGTGTGGGACAGCGTGAGGGCCAGCGTGATGGCCAGCGTGGGGGCCAGCGTGTGGGACAGCGTGTGGGCCAGCGTGGGGGAGTCTAAAATAGAATACAACTACTTTGCAGAGAATGGATCCATTAGAGATTATGGCTGGGTATCTTTCTATGATTTTTTTACAAAAATAGGAATCATTAACAATGATAAGTTCAATCAGTTTAAAGATACCTTATTGTCCGGCATTTACGACATGGTTCAGCTTGAAGGATATTGTATTGTGTCAAATATGCCAGAGCGTATTGAAAGGTTAAACGGAAAACTTCATTGTGATCATGATTCGGCAATAAAATTCAGGGACGGATATGAGCTATTTTATTGGAAAGGAGTAAATATTCCTGGATTTTGGATTAAATCTCCTGAACAAATAACATCTGAAGTTATTATAAACGAAAAGAACGCAGAAAAAAGACGCTGTCTTTTTGAAATACTTGGAGCTGAGAAGTTTGCTGAATTGCTTGGAGTATACGTTATTGACCAAGACGTAGATCAGTATAAAAACTCTATAAAACTTTATCGTACAAAGCAAAAGGACGAAATTGCTGATGAATTTATTCAATTTGCCCGTGTTGTGTGTCCATCTACTATGAGAGAATACTTCCTGTGCGTTCCTGAAACATTAAATAATGTATGGGATGCGGTGGCGTGGACATTTGGCAAAACAAAAAATACTTACCAACCAATAATTGAAACATAAAACTAAACATGGCGTATAAAAACGAATTAAGAAAGAAGATTAAGGCTTGTGGTAGAACTAGGAAATGGGTGGAGACACAACTTGGATATTCCAGGACAACATTTTGGAGAAGAGTTAATTCAGATTCTTTGACGAAAGAAGAAAAAGAAAAACTAAATTCACTGTTAAAATGAAAATCACCCACTACCTCATTCCCAACGGCATCTCCAAAACCGTACAGGCGAATCCACAAAAACCGCTTATTAACGACTGGTTTGCCTATATACGGAAAGAAGTATCAGAAGCCAGAATGCGGCGGCAGTGGTTACGGATCAATAAGGACAATCCGGCTTATATGTCCGCTGACTTAGAATCGTATCTACACTGGAGAAAGTGGGAGGTTAGGAATAAATAAAGCAACATGGCAAAACTAATTATTTTAACAGAAGAAATGGAGGATAGATTTATCGAATTATGGTATGATCGAAACTTTGAAACTCCTACTGATGTATTGGAATGGCTACACAAAAGACAGGTGACACTCAAAAATAAAATAGAAGATGAAATTGCCAATGTTTTAGCTAAAGATATTTCAAGTGGACAGTCTTATTTAAGAAAAGAATTGATGAAAATATTTGATAGACTATGAATACTATTATCCACCCCACCGACATCCGCGTATTCTCCAAGCGTATGATACAGGACGAATATGCTGTTATAGCTGATAGAAAAGAAAAAGCATTATTAATATTCGACAACCTGTCCGGAGAGTTTATGGGATCAGAGGAGATGGGGGATGATACGGCGCTGAGTTTGAATTGAAATCAAAAACAAAATAACAATATAATGGAAAAACACGAAAATTTAGCTAAGGCGATCATTGCAGTTATGCAGGATGTTAAGGGTATTGAGAAGACTATGGAAGTGGGGAAAGGCGCTAATGCGTACAAAGGAGTGTCAGACAATGAGGTAAAGAGGGTTATTGGACAATCAATGGCTAAGAATGGCCTGTGTATGCTACCTGTTGGTGTTGAGGCTAAGACACAAATAGACAGATGGGAGGGAGAGGATTTTACCGGCAAAAAACGCATGAATCAATCAGTATTCACTGACGTAAAAACGAAGTATTTGTTACTTCACGAATCAGGTCAAAGCCAGGAAATATGCGGATATGGTCAAGGAGTGGATCCTCAGGACAAAGGAGCTGGTAAAGCTACTACTTATGCGCTTAAATATGCCCTACTTTACACATTCTTGGTATCTACAGGCAAGATTGATGATGCTGATGGTCATAACTCAGATTCATCAACGCCACCACCTCCTGTCAGAAAGGTTAACAACACGAATGCCGCCACTACTACCGCTGTTGCCACGCAAAAAGAAAAAGAATTTATTGGTGATCCTATTGGGCAAATAAAAGCAACAAAGAACACTAAAGATCTTACCGCTTTATTCAACTCAATGCCTCCAGCCCAACAACAGGCAGAGCACATAATTACAGCATTTAAAAAACAAAGAGAAACATTTACCGCTAAAACCACTAAATAACCATGCTTACATACAGAGGATTTTTGAAGACAAAAGGAACTACAATTAAAGTATCTGAAAAGTTTCGCAAACGCGAACTGGTTGTTACGGATAACGCTCAGTCATACCCTCAGACAATACTATTTCAACTAACCCAAGATCGTTGTGAGTTGCTTGACAGAGCTGAGGTTGGGCAAGAAATCGAAGTTCACTTTCTACTGAAAGGCCGCGAATGGAAGAGCCCACAGGGAGAAATAAAAACTTTCAATTCACTTGATGTATTCAGGATTGAAGTGCTGAGTGACGCTGAAACCAACTTCTCAAATGAGACTTTAGTTCCTACGCCAGATGACGACCTTCCTTTTTAACTTATTAATTATCAATTAGTTATATAATATAAAAGCAATGAAAAAAATAACGGTAATGTGGGTAAATACTCCTGATAATAAAATGTATGACAGAGAAATGAGGGTTGTTTATTCAGATCATCAGAGATTTACCAAAGGAACAAGGTTTGATTTTGGTTTCTTAAATATTGCTAGCAACGAAGGGTATATTATATAAATACTGCCTTAACGAATATAGCCGGAGGCGTAAAAGCCTTCCGGTTATGTTTGAAGTAATATGACAATAAAATATCAAAATAAACCATTGGAATGTGGGGGAGGATGCGAGGAGCATAAAGGAGAAGTTGTTCCTGTAACGGTATCCGGAAATGGGTGGAGTACAATTTTTGAGTTTAATTACTGCGAATCAGCTATTGAATACGACAAAAATAATGGATGGATTGTTATAATAAAAAAATAACCCATGAAACTCACCGAAATCCCATCCACCAACTCAGTCACCAAAGAATACCTCCTCGAAGCCTTTGATGACGGCATGCGCTTTAACTTCCAAGTATATAACGGCAAGATCGAACACGTAAATGACTTTGAGATATTCGGATGGGCGAAGGGTAAGACAATGGAAGAGGTGGTGGAGTGGACTGAGAAGAAAGAAAAAGAACACGTAGAGGAGAAGGCAAGGTGGGTTAAGTGGAAGAAAGAATTACCGTCAATCATGCAACAGCGTCAGTTACTGTGGGACGAGGAAGACAGGAAAATAAGAGCATGGGAGGCAGAGCACTACACAGAGGGAGAGAAGGGGGAGGGGTGGTTTGCGCCTTAATTAAGCCAATATGAAACAACACAAATCAACACTTACTGATATTTCTATTGACTCTACCCACTACGGATCTGTAGATAAATACGATACTATTAAGTTATCGGATTCATCATCTGCTATAATAATAAATAAAGTTAGAGAAGGTGAGTATGTTACCATTACAGTTATTCCGTTTGTGTTTAGCAAATACAGACTTGTTAACATGTTAAAGTTTGCTTGGATTAAGCTGAAAATATTATTTAAAATAATAAAATGACAGTGTTCTATAATACGATTTCAGCTCCAGACAACGAGCTAAAGGTCTACACGGCGCAAAACGCCCGCCAGGACGACAAGATACTAGCATTCTTCCGCGCTAATCCAACTAATTCATTTACTCCGCCTGAAGTACATGATGCGCTGTTTGGCCCCAATACGCCGGATGACAGCGTTAAGCGCTCTCTGCATACATTATCCAACTGCAAAGAACAATACCTCATAAAGCTCCCAAAGGAGTATATGAGGAAGGGGAGGTATGGCAAAAAAAATCATGTGTGGAAGTTGAGAGTTGAAAACAGTCAACTAACGCTTATATGAGACACGGGAGTCTTTTTAGTGGAATAGGAGGCTTTGATCTTGCCGCTGAATGGATGGGATGGGAAAATATATTTCACTGTGAATGGAATGAATTTGGGCAAAGAGTATTAAAACATTATTGGCCTAACGCTAAAAGTTACGATGACATTACAAAAACAAACTTCACTATTCACAGAGGAAGCATTGACATCCTTACCGGAGGATTCCCTTGCCAACCATACTCAACAGCAGGGAAACGGAAAGGAAAAGATGACGAACGCCATTTGTGGCCCCAAATGCTTAGAGCAATTCGGTAAATTCAACCGCGCTACGTTGTGGGCGAAAACGTTCGCGGCCTTACTAATTGGAACGGGGGATTGGTTTTCGACGAGGTGCAAGCTGACTTGGAAGCTGAAGGTTACGAAGTGCTCCCGTTTTTACTTCCAGCTTGTGCCGTTAACGCACCCCATAGAAGGGACAGGATTTGGTTTATTGCATACTCCGAGAGCTTTTCATGCAATGATGGAACACGAAATGGAAAATACTTCTCACAAGAGATACAGAAAATCAGACCTAATGAACCTATCTCTACTGCCAACACCAACACATCGGGATTACCGTTCGGGATTCAGTCAGGACTCGGAGGCAATGAAAAAAAGACAAGAACATTCGCGGGGAGTGAATTTACACGAACATTTACAACTGGAAACTGTTTTCAAGAATTTCCAACTCAATCCCCGGTTTGTAATGGAGATGATGGGCTTTCCTCCCGATTGGACGGAATTACCTTTCCTAAATGGAGAACAGAATCAATCAAAGGTGGAGGAAACGCCATAGTATCACAAGTGGCTTTTGAAATATTTAAGTGTATAGAAAAAATAAACAATAATATCAAATGACGCCAAAACTCTACCGCCAAGTAAGCGTATCGGACAGGTTGCCGGAGAAAGAAGGCTTTTATGATACAGAGCATGGCTTGATATGGTTTAATGACAAGTATTTTATGACTGATGCTAATCGTGAGCCTAAATATTGGTATAAACAAGTTGAATTGCCTAGTGAGGAGGAGATTGAAAAACACATTAAGGATTCTGGCATATCAGCAAAGAGTAAAATTCCGGCGTTTTTTTACAATCTAGGTGTTCGATGGGTGCTTGATTATGTTATATTAAAAAACAAATAATCATGCAACAAGAAACCCCTGTGTCCGCTTCCAAAATCTGCAACTGCTGTGGCGGCGATCCTCAGCCTCTGTCCAACTTTACTATAGACATGCGGCTTAAAGATTGCAGAACAGACACATGCAACTAATGCTGCCGAAAGCGTCTACGTAAAAAGAAGAGGGAGATAGAAGAGAGGAAGGAGTATCAGTTGTTTTAAACTAAAAATATGACAATAAGCAGAACATGGGCAATGCCTAACAGTCTAACTTTCACAATTAAACCAATTAAAGAGTTAATTGAAAAGTATAAACAAGTTGCAGACGTTATAATTGATCCGTGGGCGAATAATTCAAAGATAGGAACCATTAGAAACGATCTCAATCCTGAAATGGACACCCAATTTCACTTAGATGCTCTTGAGTTCTTAAAATTACAGGAGCAAAATAGTGCTGATATTATCTTGTATGATCCACCTTACTCTATTTCTCAAGCAACTGAAATGTATAAAAGTTTTGGAAAGGATAAATTAGAATTGCATGTATCTAATATGGGTTATTGGGGTGGATGCAAAAGCGAAGTAGCTAGAATACTTAAACCAGGAGGAATTTGTATTATTTGTGGGTGGAGTAGTAATGGAATAGGATTGAGTCGCGGGTTTGAAATGATTGAAATATTGTTAGTTCCACATGGAGGATCTAAAAATGATACTATTGTTACGGTAGAGAAAAAACTATGACAGACAAAGAACACATATTAAACTTAAACAATCTTGAGTGTTATATTGTTCCTAAAAGTGATTATGGGAAAGCTGAAATATATTTAATAAATGAAACATATTTTTTGTTTTCAATTCCTGAATTTGGAGGTAATCCAGTTTTTGAAAAAGCATTCAATGAACATAATATTGATGAAATGATTGCGCTTTACGAATCTTGGACATAATGACTAAAACAGAATCTAAGGATGATTTGATCTACATCGACCTGTGCAAATATTTGCACGGAAAGATGCTGCTGAAAGAGGTGTGTGAGAAGCACGGCATAAAGCACAGCAGGGCGGTACACCTGGCAAACAGAATCGTTAATTACACTCCACAGATAGGACAGCCGGATATTTATAAAACAAGCAAGCTGACGGTGGAGGAGTATGTGGCCCTAAAGTCAGAACCTGTGCTTGTTAATAAGGTTGTTAATAAGATTTCGTTCGTGGAGGAGGAGATCGCAGCGCCTATGGACGATACAACGAGGAAGAGGGTGATGGAGTTTATAAATTTAACACATATATAATGAGTGAAATAAGAAAATTTTCAAAAGAATTAGCTGAAGAAATCGCTAGCCTGACCATGATAGACATAGATGGAATATCTATGTTGTTACAGGTAAGAATAAAATCTTCACTTCTTTTATTTATAAAAGATTATTCGATAGAAACAACCAAAAATTACTATGATTTAGTAAAACAACAAGGCAAGAACAAGGTTGGATCTAAGGAATACCGTGAACTGGGATATGCCATCTCAGACGCTAAGTTTAAAATGAAACAGGCAAATGTTGCTCAGAACAATGTCAAGAGGGATGATAAATACTCAAAACTACTTAACTATGTTCTGGAAAAATATGGACAGGATGTCGTTAATAATTTTCATGCTGAATGCGAAATACCGCTTCCAATATATTCAACTATTCGGAGATGAAAATAGGCATATCCTACGCTGAAGGGCTAGTGGAGCATGACAGTATATGCCGGGCTGGGTGTAGTAGTAGTGAGGAGGTTTAAAAGCAATAAGCATGAAAGTAAAAATAAAAGAAGATTGCTGGAAATGGAACTGTATGTGGTATTGTACAGAGATAGGAAATATATTCAAAGTTGATAAGACTAATAAGTATAATTGTTATGAAGTTACACGGAAGGGTAAAGGAAAGGGATGGTGGATAGCAAAAAATCATGTAAGTATTGTGAAATGAAAATAATCGAAAATATAACACTTTACAGGTGTGATTTCTGCCGGAAAGAATTAAAGCGTAAACATGCAATGGTGTCACATGAATTACGCTGCCATGCTAATCCTGTTAATTATAGGCCATGCTTAGTTTGCGAACATCTTGAACGTAGGGATATTGAGTTTGATACAGGAATATCAGAATACAGTAACTATGAACCTATTTACAGGAAAGCTAGTACATTCTATTGCAAGGCAAAAGACATTTTACTGCTACATCCAAAGACGGCTTATTTTACCGGTCCCGGGGATTTAAGTTGTGTATTGTTAGATGGCAAAGAAACAAACCAGGAACAAATGCCTATTTCGTGTGAGGTATTTGATAGCATTGTTTTTCAAGCTACAAAAGATGCAGAAGAACTTATTAAAAAATAATATTTGGATGGAAGGAAATAAGTTTTAATTTTGCTTTAACTAAATATGTGTGCGCATATATTAGGGTCAAACAAAGAACGTTATTAGTCTGAGAAATCAGACGGTAAGTTTAGCCCGAAGATTCAAGCGCACACTTGAAGCCTTCGGGTTTCTTATTTTAGGACCGTATGGTTGGACGCGATTATCAAATTGATATGGCATCTACGATCATACGGAATGCGTTATAGGGGGATTCTGTATAAAGCGCAAGCGATAGTACTAAGGTAGAGGTCGCATGACAGACGGAGGGTGTATTTCCTTCGACAAGCAACTACCAGGCCACCGGGCATACACGTTTCGCGGTGGATGCTTACAGCACTGGCAATGCCCGACGAACAGGCGTTAGATTAGAGGCTGGATGCAAGGTAATACCTAATGCTTTTCGAGGCTTTAGGAGTAATATTACTTTGCCCCAGCCCAAACAAAGGCCCTCTAAACAATCGTTAACTAAATATATAAAACATGAGTAAAAGAAACAGAGGAAGATGGAGAGATAGGGTAAGAAAAAGAATAAATTATTTCAATAGAAAACTTGAAAAACCGTGTCGAGATGTTTTTCAATGTCAAGTAAATGAAATTTTCAATCAAACAGGAATATATTTTCTCCGACAAGGGAAAGAAATAGTTTACATAGGGCAAAGCGAATGCGTGATCTCAAGAATAGTAAATCACGTCCGCGATACTTCAAAAATATTCGACAGCTTTTCTTATTCACTATGTGATAAGACCGAGACTCAAAGAAGGCAAATAGAAGCATTCTTAATAAAACGCCACCAACCTAAATATAACGTTAAGTGTAAGGAGGAGCCAACTAGCGGAATTAGGGTTACATATCAGGCTATGTCCAAATAATAAACACCTGTTCATAACTATTTACCGCATTTATAATGCTGCATATTAAAAACATCCCTATATTTGTATCATTATGAGTAAGAGAAAAAAAAGAAAAGGTCGCCCACCGCTTCCTAAAGGAGAAAAAAAAAGTGAGATAAGATTTTTTGCCCACGACAAACATATAGACAAATGCGGTGGCGAAGAATCCGCCAAACAAATAGCCCTATCATCAATCGAAAACTTCGAACAAAACCTGGCTGCTAACGCTAAAAAATGAAAACCATAGAACAACTTAATCAAGAAAAGCTAAACGCGATTGCCGATGGTGAGAAGCTTGGTGATTATGAATTTAGATCAAATCTTGATGCTGATGAAAAGAAAGAAAAGAAGCTTAAAAACAAATACCGAAAACGGGTTGCTTTTATTAAATCCTGTATTCTATATTTAGAATCCAATCCCAGGGAATCTTTCGTGGTAGAAATGCGAGACGAGTGCACCAAAAGACTTGATATTTTAAATCGCAACCTCGCTTCCTGGAAAGCATCCATGCCTCAGCATCTAATGGAGAAGATCGCAAATCCAGACAAGTACTATTACGACAATATTGGTAAAGACGAAAAGAAGGAAATAAAAAATGTTACAAATCAGTTAAAGATGATTAATCATTTATTATCTAACTAATTCATAATGGCTTCAATACTCATATTGACAGGCGCTACGATAGATCGCGAAACCGAGGAAGGCTATGCTATAGGCGTGTCCTCTTATGAGGAGGAGATTCGGGTAAACAATCTTTTAGACGAAATGAAATTCGAAGCATTTGTTGCCGGAATGAACAAAAAATCATTAGAAGAAATCCAAAACTTTTTTAACAATAAAAAACAATGACTAAAAGAGCTGTAATCTCTAAATCAGAGAAAAAATTCAATCGCCCCAAAGGAAGTGCATATTTTATATACACTGAGCAAGTTGTGTATAAAACACAAAATCCTGATGGAACTTTTACATCTCAAACGAGGCATGAACTAGATAAATCAAGAAGATAATACGTATGAGTGCTCTTTATCCTAACTGCCTCAAAGCCTACTGGGACTGGTATCGTGCGAAATTCCGCATGGAGCCACAGTTTGACGGGTCCGACGGGAAGGGGCTGAAGGCGATAGTTAAGTATTTGGACTTGCAGGAGGCCGGGGAAGAGAATGTGTTAAAGAATTTCACGTCACTACTGAATAAATACGACTCTTGGACACCATTTCACCGGTCACAGACAAGACTAAGGCAGATAAGCGCAAACATATCAAACATAATAATTCATCTCAATGCAGGACAACAATCAGCAATTACAGCCGAAGGACTTATTGACGCATTCCGTAAAGCTACTCAATAACTACCTGTCTGTTTATAGGCAAGGAGGATTGGTGGTTACGGGTAAAGAAAAAGTTACGCTGGCTGCTGTGCTGGCAGAAGGGTCGTTTGATGTTAAGAATATGGTAAAAAGAGATCAGCTAGATACTATTGCAGCATTTTACCTTATGGCACTGAAAGAATTATGGTCCAACACATCAAATACTTTCACAAATGAATCTATAACAAGCTGCTCACTACTTATCATAAACCGTTATGGCGACTGGCATCCTAAAGAACTGATTATAGTGCTACGTAATGGCCTGGCTGGGGCTTATGGAAAGACATTCGGAAAGGTAAATACTGATGAAGTAATGAGGTGGGCGAAGGAGTATGATGAAGTGGAGAGGACTAGATATTTTGAACTAACAAATAACAAAAAAGATGAACTAGGCTGGAATGAAATGAATCCAGATTTGCTAAAAAAAATATTTAATCCATCAAAATATGCTTCTATAAAGCCCACTTATGTCCCAAGAGAACGCACTACCCAAGAACAACTCATACAGGATTGGATGAAAGAGTTTGACAAGATGTCTTTTGAGGCTAATGGAAAACGGTGGGTTGAAGTTCCTGGGGTTGATGGTGGTGGCCATCCTGAAACATTCACTGTCGATATTGAAGAATTTTTGCAGTATAAAATAAACCAACAAACCCAATGACCGAACAAGAATACATAAACGTCCGCGAACTTAGCCAAGTAGTTGCTGCCAGGGAAATGCTTCGCGGGATAGTTCCAGCCAATTCTAGGGTTATATCGTCAGATGAGCTTAAAGAAGTAGGTGAGATACTTGGAAGGTGGCAAGATGAATTGTTTAAATTAATTAAAACAGAATAATGGAAATAGAAATTATAATAGGCATTTTGTTTATCCATTGGATTGGCGACTTTGTGTTTCAGTCTGATTGGCAAGCTAAAAATAAAAGTAAAAACAATATAGCTCTTACGGCTCATGTTGCATCGTATAGTTTTTGTTGGCTTGTAGCATGCTCGATGTCTGTTTTACTAACAGATGAAAGCATACTGATAATACTTTTTCCTGTAATTACTTTTGTGCTCCATTGGATAACTGACTATTTTACTAGTCGTATAAACTCAAAATTATACGCCGAAAATAAAATACATTATTTTTTCGTATCTATTGGTTTCGATCAGATATTGCATTACGTACAACTTATTTTAACATATAAACTTTTAACATATAAACTTTTAACAACTATATGATGACAACAACAAATTTCAAAGTAGGACAGAAGGTGGTGTGTGTTAGGTCTGGCGAGGCTAGTGATAGAAAACGAACAGAGACTGTTTTTGTTTACAAGGAAAAACAGTATACGATAAAAGATTTCGGGTATTTGGAAGAATCGGATGTAAATATTGCTTGTCATTGGGTTGAACTTGAAGAAGTGGAGGGAAAATGGGGTTCAAATAGATTCCGTCCGCTTGCCTACTCGCACTCCATCTCAGCAACCCTAGCGTCCACTTGTCTAAAAGAAACACAAATCGAAACCTCCGACACTCCTATAAAGGATCCAAGTCCGAAACCCGAAAAAGAAATAGCATGAAATACACATTTGCAACAAATATTAACGGCAAAGGATTGACGGGCGTGATTGATGTTGAATTGGGCTCAATAGTTTGTTATTGTTCAGAGAAGCAGTCAAAGTTAGTGTTGGAAAAGTTAAATCTATGCGAAGTGTTAACCAAAACCATCTCCGACCTCAACGCCCACATCTCCCGCTTGGGTGCTGAGAATGAGAAGCTGATGGAGATAAATGCGCAATTAAGAAAGGAAAGTATATGAATATAATTTTTAAAGCACTTGTTGGAAGTCATGCTTATGGTACAAACATAGAAGGGTCTGATTTTGACATTAAAGGAGTTTATTTGCAATCCCCCGAAGAGGTTCTTGACTTAGGGTACAGGGAACAAATTACCGTAAATAAAGATGAGGTTTATTATGAGTTAAGGCGTTTTATTGAGTTGTGTTGTACCGGAAATCCAACTATGCTAGAGCTTTTGTATACTCCGGATGATTGTATAAAAGAGATTCATCCTTGCTTTATGAGGCTTATTGAAAATAGAGAAAAATTCTTATCCAAATCATGCAAGTTTTCTTTCGGTGGGTATGCCTACAGTCAGATAGGAAAAGCTAAGGGGTTAAATAAAAAGATGAATTGGGAAAAAGATAAAGTAGAAAGAAAGACTATTCTTGATTTTTGCTATATACTTACTCCTATGGGATCACAACCTATACGCGAATGGCTCAGGATTCAAAGAGGAGAAGCGACACGGCAGGAATATTATGGCGTATCAAAAGTGCCTAATTGCAGAGATATGTTTTATATTTATCCTAAAGATCAGGAAGGATTAGAGTATCATGGACTTTGCAATTCCGACGAAAGTTCAAATGAATTGCGCATGAGCAGCATTCCGGTAAATCAAATCGCTAAATGTACAGCAATGTCATACAATAAAGATGGCTATATTGAGCATTGCAAAGATTATAATCAATACCAGGTTTGGCTAAAAGAGCGCAACACTCAGAGGTATGTTGATATTGACGAGCACGGACAGAAAATTGATGGCAAGAATTTACTTCATTGCTATAGGCTTCTTGAAACTGGAGTGGAGATAGCAAAGTTTCATACAATAAATGTACGCAGGCCAAATGCCGCTTATCTTATTGAAATACGTAAGGGGAAGCATAATCTTGAAACTCTATTGAAGCAATCAGAAAGCAAAATGGAAGAATTAAATAAAGAATTTGATTTATCTACCCTTCCGGACAAAGCGGATCGCGGATTTTTTATGTCATTAATGCCTAAAATAAGAAAAGAATATGAATCTACCAGAAATATATCTTTGCGATATAGACGGCACTCTTGCTGATTTTAAACATCACCGGGGGCCGTTTGATGAACATAAGGTATTAGGAGACAAACCGCTTCCTACTGTAAGGATTATAAATTCTTTAATTAGAGATGGAAATAGAATTATTTTCTTTTCTGGAAGGACAAGTAATTGTCATAAAGATTCTTGCGAGTGGATAAAAAATCATACTGGTGAATACAATCCTGAATTATATATGAGGGAGCCAAAAGATAACCGTTCAGATGATATAGTGAAAGAGGAGATGTACGATAAGTGGATTCGAGGTAAATATGAAGTGATAGGCGTATTTGATGATCGATTGAAAGTTTGCAGAATGTGGAATAAGTTAGGATTATTTGTATTCAACTGCAATCAAGGATTAATAGAATTTTAATATGTCCACTTATTATCTATACACAGCAATCTTCATCCTCCTTACCTTCCTTGTGGTGGTGGGGAGGACAATATATAATCATAGGAATGACAAGTAGTTAATATGAAAAAATGTTTGGCAAGCCAAATAACCCTGAGTATGTTCTTTGTGCGGCAATTCATTTTAACGATGGCGAACAATACGATCATCAGCCACAAAACATTGAAAGAGGGTTTGTTATGTGCGGGCGCAGGCATCATAATATATACGTTTCTGTTATGATAATCAATGGAAAAGAAATGACAGCTATTGAAAGAATGACTGAAGCAAACGGAAAGGCAATACAGGGATTTTTAACAAGCAAAGGCAGATTTTTAAATAGAGAAGAAGCCGGAAAACTTGCCTATGAAATGAAACAAACAGATAAATTAACGCACTGTTTATTTAGTGAGGATTTATATTAAAACAAAATGACCAACCCCGACTTCTCCAACTTCACCCCCTGTCCGAAGGCTGAGCCTAAACCAAAGAAGGTGTATGCTGGGTTAAAAAGGACAGCTTTAAAGAAGAAGTGGCCTGAACCAAAAGGGAAACGTGAGTTTTTCCGGTCAATATGGGAAAAGTGCGGCGGCTTGTGCATGGTTACGGGGCATCCATTTCCCATGAATAGCAGTTATTCGTACATGCACGTCCTGGCACATGGCCCTTTTGAAAGGTTTGAATTTTATGAAAAAAATGTTTTGTTTGTAAATCCGCGTATTCACACACTTTATGATAACGTAGGCAAGACTAAACTACTTGAAGAATTTCCGGAGGCGGCGTGGATTTTTGATTTGAAAGAAATTTTGCTAATGGAATATAACCGGCTGCCGACTATTTAAACTAAAACAAATTATAGAATTAGAGAGACTATAAAAATATTAATCAATTAATAAATATAAAATGGGGTATAGAACACACATTGGAATTATTTCAAAGAAAGAATATAATGAAATAAAATCTTTTAATCAGGAGCAACTTAATTCCTATAAGGGCAATAAAGATAAAGATGACTATATAGGAGCATGGGAAATAGCTCCATCATTATATGAGTTTGGGAAATATACAGAATTTGATGATGAAAAATTTTATAAACCATTTTGGGATAATGAAGAATTTCAAGAATACTATGAAGGCGATTTTTGGGTGGTAGAAAAAGAATTTTTGAAACATATTATTGAGCATTACAAAAACAAGGTGCTTTCATATTATGAAAATTTACTTACCGCAGATGGAATACAGGAAGAATATGGTAGGTTTAAAAAAATAACCGAAGACGGAATAAGGAACTTATCATTTGAAAAGAAGGTTGAATGGTTTGACCACATTAAAAATATTTGGTCAGAATGGAAAAATGATTTTGCTATTGATATGACTCACAGAGAGAAAATAACAGGGAGCTGGAAGTATGAATATTCACTATTTGAATTGGCTAGAATTTATAAAACTTTTGATTGGGAAAACAATATAATGGTTTATTATGGATATTAATTTTGTAAGGCTGTTATCATATTTCAATGTAAATCCAATTATTTTATAATTAGAAAAAGAAATATTTAATTATGACCGAAACCATCTCCGCCGCCGAATACCAGGCCCGTTATGGGCGTAAGGCTACTTTAAAACTTAATCAAGAGAAGTCCGCTTCAATAAAAAAAGGCCGCTCCGCACTCTCTGAGCCACCTACAATCGACTCAATTGAGTCCGACGGCAAAATGGTCAAGATAACGCTGGCGGGGCTTATACCGGGGCTTAATGGGAAAAATGGGCTTATGTCCGAGCACTGGAGTATGCGATTAAAGCGTAAAAAGGCAATGATGATGAGGTTAAAAGTGCTAAATCCACCTAAATTTAAAGGAATAGTTGAAATTTCATTCAAAACATACGTTTCTATATTGTCTGATACTGAAGATAATCTACCGGCAAAACGAAAGGTGTTGTATGATTGCTTTGTTACACTTGGGATTATAGAAGGGGATAGTCCATTTATACTTAAATCAACTCCTCCTCAGCAAATAAAGTCTAGGCGTAAGGATCAAAGGGTCGAAGTGATTATTAAATCAGTAAAACAATGAGTGAATTATTATTTATTATAGGATATAAATGTCCTGCATGTGGAAACGAAGTAGGGACAGAAGGAATTGGACATGATGATCCTGTTTATTGTTTAAGGTGTCCGGACGGTGAATATACCGACATGGAGCCTATTTATGAAGAAGCAAATAATAATGAGGATGAGTAAAGAATTTTCATTATACGATTCTATTGTCTCTGTTCATGAGATTGTATGTGATAACTGTTCTTTTAAGGACTATGTTCATACAAATGATTGCCATGAAGCATGCGAATACTTTTACGAAGAAGGATGGCGTGTTCCGAGGTCAAAATGCTACTGTCCTAACTGTATAAAAAGGAAATTAAAAACAAAGAGGAAATGAAAAGGTTTATTATAAAACACTTCAAATACGAAGCAATGCAATTCAAATTCATGAGAAAGTGGATGGGTGGAGATTATTTTAAAATTCAACCTAACTTACCTATGGGTCCATTTTGGAGTGATATTATAATTACAAGCTGCCAGTCTGTATTAACAAAACGAGAATCTTATCCCACAAATTAAAACCATAAAATTATGAGTTCAGCTTTATTAAAAAAATGCGCAAATGTTTTAAGAGATGTTGATTATTTATTTGATGAATTAAACAATGAAATAAATAATTTAGATGAAGAATTAGGTAAAAAAGAGGATGAAATTTCAGCACTTAAAGAAAAAATACAAGAATTAACGGAAGCTAAATGAGCATTTACTTAATAAAAAACCGTGCGGGTACTTTCAGTCCACTTGACGCCAGCGACTTTGAAGCCGCAAACTCTATTCCTCCTGGCAGTGTAGTGAAAGCAGAGAAAGCGCGTAATTACAAATTTTTAAAGAAAGCAATGGCTCTTCTAAATCTTGGATTTCAGAATCAATCCGAATTTACAAACTTCGATTCCTACAGAAAGATGAAGACAATAAATGCTGGATTTTTCGATCTTGCCCCATTCGCCGTTAAAGATCTTGCCGGAAATTATTTCACTACACAGATTCCTATCGCTCATTCTCTTGCGTTTGATAAAATGAAAGAATCCACTTTCGAAAAAGTATTCAACGCCATACTCGATATAATTGCCTCAGACACATTAACCGCTCCTGAGCAACTAAGGAGAGAAATAGAAGGATTCTATTAAGATCATTCATTCGTCAACTCCTTATAATGACAAGTCAATATCTCATCTTCCATTAAAATAGGCGGTTGTATTCCTATAGATGGCGGCAATAGTTCCAGGTTGCTTATTATTTCTTTTAGAGAACTTATGATCTGCTCAGTAGTTCCCTTTCCTTCGATTTTAATGTGTGATTTAAACATTGTGTAAGTGGTTGGTTTAGTGATTGTTGTTATAGTTAATATCCTTTTTTGTTTTATTTTTAAAAATTGTTTAGTCTTTTATAAAATTTTCTCTCCTTTTGATTTGATCTAACATTCCTTCTGGATGTTCAAAGTCCAAGCATGCAAGAAATCGGAGATTTGATAATTCCTTTTCAGTCTCAGCCCTGTTAATTTTGTCCATCATTTCGTGCTCCCGGTCAAGGGGAGACTTTAGTAGTAGGTCTTTGGTGTGGTGGCGCATGGTGAATGTGGGTTTTAAGGTTATGGATCAATAAAATCTTCGGTTTCTTTAGCTTCAATTTCAATTATTTTTTTATAAAGCTCTTTTATTTGGTCTGAATCAAGATCAACTCTTACATATCTTTCGGTTTGAATATCATCGGATAGCATTTCAAAAAAAGTTATTGACTTAACGTATCCTTTATGCTTTCCTATGTTGTTTGGTTCATCCGTGTAAATGAATTTTTTATTTTCCTTAATTGCATATTGATATTCTTCAATAATGAAATCCTTTCCACTTTTTGATACAATTGTTTTCATTTTATGATTGTTTTTTATAAATTTCCTTCAGTAAATTATTCAACATCTTTTCCATCATAGCCAGCTTACCCTTACATTCTGTTTTGCTTATCACTGCCAGAAGGTCTTGCTCCTTGTCGCGGAGGTAGTCGAGGTAAAAGGGGCGGGTGTGGCGTTTCATAGGCTTATCCATCTTCTAATGGTTACTCTTGCAAAACTTTTATTGTTTCTTGTGAATAAACTGTTTTGACTTCCAAAATAGTTATCAGGAATCCAGTCGTTCATTTCGTGCTTAATTAATTCTTTTTTACATAACTCCATAAGTAACTCTGAATCTCTTTGTGAAGATAATTTTTCCGGAATTTCAAACTCAAAACTTTCATTTTCATGTTTTTTTCCTAATTTGTCTAGTCCAAATACTTCACATTCACATTTTACGCATGCTAATCTAGATAAACACTGGCTTAGTTGTTCGGGCGTAAGCTTTATTTTAGCAAAAACTGTGTTTGACAAATCATCCTCTATGTTAATTTCGGTATAGTCGCTCCCGATTAGTATACTGATTCTTGCTGATGAAAGTTTCATATTTTTTAGTGTTTAGTTGATTAATTTCTTGCCCTTCGCCCTAATTTTCGTTCGGTAAATGACCGCTACCCGTGCGTCCACTTGCGTCATTATTATCATCACCTGAAATTATCCAAATAAATATTATCACAACCCCAATAGTGAGCAGCGTACCGAATATTTTCAGGTCGTGATATGTTAAGGTCTGGAGTATTGTCATGGTGTCTGTGTTTTTATATCCAAAACGTTACTTCTTCTATTTTACCGTCTATTTCGTGTATTACAGTGCTATAGTCACGTTTTAAGTGGACCACCGTATCAATGTAGTGTTTATCTACCTGAGTTGTAATACACGTCATGCGATCCTTTATCATGTGTATCCTGGCAACCTTCCCCCTATCATCCGTTAGCCCATTGGCAAAGACGTTGATTATGTGGTATGATTCGAGGGGGTTGAGGGGGCAGGATGATTTCTTCATTGGAAAAGATATATTGATAGTATGATCATTATTAATACAATTACAAACAACAATTCTAATTCCAAGCCGCTAATATATGCGATCATTATAGGTTCATCAATAGAATAACTAGCGCACATAAATATTATTGGTATAATTTGACTCAAAATCAATGCGCCTATAATTCGTTTTATTATTTTATTCATATTCATAGTGTTTATTCCCGCCGGAGTTAGTGTTGTTTAGAGTGTCTTTTAATTAATTTGAAAGCTTCGTATTGACATTGGTGTATACCTGAATTATTTGGACCGTCCCAAGGCCCCTCTAATTGTTTTAATGCTATATAGCAGTCTTTTAAACATTCAACCAGCTCATCATAACCGTTTACAGCAGTTACAATGCGCTGCGCGTTGGCTGATGCTTCGTATTTTCCGTATTCTCCATCTTGCATTTCTACATTAGCGATTATTTTCCCACCCGCAACTATTTTAAGGGCGTACGTTGAATATTCTCCCTTTGTATGTTTACTTTCTTTTTCCATAGTGTTTCGCGTTATGCCGCCGCCGCGTTGGTTTGGGTGGTTAGTCTTTGGTAAAACAATCCTTTTTCCGATCAATAATGTATGAGTGTTCCGAACCTTCTACCTTTATTCCTAAATAATCAAAAGCATCCATTGCGGCCCATCTTGCATTTTCATAGGACTTAATATCTCCTTCTTGCTCTGAACGAGATCCAAGTCTAAGAATGTGACCTATTGCTAGGGCTGCAACTTGCTCTGCTTGTTTTTTGTTGTCAAATTTATCTTTCATGATTTCTGTTTTTAGTGATTATTGTTTTGATTCGTCCCCTAAGGGCGGCGGCAAGGAGGTAATCTTAGCAGATAAACCCTCCCGCCGCCGTGTGCCCGTCTCTACTCAGGCAGTTTTGTTGATGATGATTATACAGGTTGCTATTGTCGTTCCGCTCTCTTTAAACGCTCCGGCTGGTACTTCCTCAATGTCTGCCCCTACTTTGTCTAGGAATCTTTTAAATGCAATCTCTTTTTTATTAGTTGAGTGCTGGAAATGTTTTGAGCAAATAGATACTAATTTTCCGCCCTTTTTTAGTCTGGCGTACATTTCGGCAATGTGATCAATATCCTGATTCTTGCTGAATGGGGGATTTGCAACGATTCTATCAAAATGTATGTTTTTTACATTTGTAGATGTATGCGTCCCTTTTGTTATCTGATCCGCTAAAAAATCTTCTCCAAGTATTACACAGTCTTTAATTTTACTCAGAACATTTCTATTTATGTCCATCAGTTCAAAGGCGTGAACGATTAAAGAGGGACATTTATCTAACAGGGCTTTAACTATTGCCCCCTGTCCGGCTGAGGGCTCTAGCACGGTCAAATCTCCGCTTGATATATCAGCCAACGAAACCAAGTATTTTGCTAAGTCTGGCGGAGTGGCAAAGAATTGAAACTCTTTTTTAATATTAACGCTTTCCCCACCCATTAAACGATTAATATACGGTTCTGCATCGTTAGGGAATACGAAAGAGTTTTTCTTATAAGTTGCTCCGGCATTTAATAACGCTGCGCGAATGTCTTTGTAGTTGTCCAGCATTTCAGATGGAAGCCATACGGTATTTCCTCCGTATGTACATTTAGATAATGATTCTTGAAAGGCGTTCATGTTTTCGCGTGGCTCTATTTGTTTAACTTGTACTGGTTGCACTTTTTCTTTTTTAGCTGGTTTTGTGCGATCCATGTGCTGATTGAATTGTTCTGTTAGGTTCATAATTTTGAGTGTTAAAATTGTGGTTGTTTATTGAGAATCGCTCATTTCTTCTTTTGTCACATTGGCATCACTTGCCAAATATTCCTTATACTCATCTTCTCCAACTGTTCCCAGATAGTTACCTCCTCTAGTGCATATTCTAACAACTCCGGCATGATCTCCAAAACGCTCATCCTCTCTAATTTCAAAAACTTGGTTTAATTTTTCTTGATTCAATGATTTCATAGCTTCAAATATTTCTCTTGGTTTAACCCCATCTGGACGATCAAAAGTTATTTTAACTTCTCTGTATTTTCCGGGAACTCCATTGTTATACACTCCGTCTTTCCATCCATTGCCAATTGTTTCCCTTTCCCATTTAATAGAAAAATCCTTTTTAACTTTTCCGGTAAATTCATCTTGTTTTACTTCATTAATTCCCATAAGTGAATTATACATCTTCTTTTGCTCTGAATTAAGCTTATCAACGCCTCCAATCATTGCAATAAACTTCGCTATCTGCTCAGGCTTGGAATAGATGGTTACGCCAGTCCATTTAGTATGCCCTTTTTCATCCTGAAACATTACTCCTATATTGGAGTAAGTGGATTTCTTTACAGCATTCTTTCTTCCGTTCTTCGGATTGATTGTATAGCTGCAAAACCTGTCACCCTTTTTGGGCGTTGTTTCAATCCAATAGAATATTGAAGTTCTAAGTCTGAACCCATAAGGATAATCTTTTACCTCTAATGGGTTTGCTTCGGTGTAGTTGAGTAGTGGTTTCATTTGTAGAGAGTTTAATTGGTTGTTGTATACATAGTTTAACGGAAGGGGGAGGGGAAAGGTTACGTTATTGTAACAATTATTTTTATTTATTATATTGGCTTGATTTTGTAGGGTAAAAAGTGTAAGAATTATAACCGTTATTTTTTTCATCAGCTAATCCATTTTTTCTTAATTCCTGATAAACCTCTGAGGTGATAGAAGAATAGCTTTTTTCAACGGTTGGTGAAAATGTCATAGTTTCATATTTACCGTCTTCAAGTTGGAAAACAACCCTTTCGTTTGTATTGCCATAAAGATTAGCTTCCCATTGCCAGTAAATGATTCTCTCCTCTCTGTTATTTGTTTCCGGATATTTTGGTTTATCAAATAAATAATCTTCGCATTTAGATTCATGCGCTCCTCCGGTTTGAATAAGGAAATTATATAGTTTTTGAGCCAGCGGAGTTAATACTGTTTCTGTTTTCATTTTGTAGAGATTAGATGATAAATTTTTATTATATTTTTGTGAATTTTGAAAATCCAATATATTTTACGTGAGTTACTTTTTCCTCCTCCTTTAAATGATAGAAATTACCCCTATCAACAAATACAATTTTACCACTATTGAGTTTTATTTCAGCTCCTGTGTGTGCTGAAATATAAAACCCGCTTACTTCTGATCCATCAGCATGGAATAAATGATACTTACTTCCATCTAATGAAGTGTATAAGTGAGTAGTTAATCCTGTTTCGGTATCTGTGTATGTTCTTTTTGTTTTTGTCATTGGCGTAGAGAGTTATTGTTTATATATACCACTATAACGATAAGACTTTGATAAAGGTTACAATAATGTAACAAATAATTTCATTTGTTTAATATTATAAAGATTTACAAGCATTTAAAGTAAAATTTATTCCGGGGCGCACCAAATGATATGCTTTAATTTGCACTTATATCCTAGTTTGCTTAAAATTTGCTCTTGTTTATATTCGTTAAGTTGTCCTTGTTTGTACCTGTGCCTCCACTGCCTGAAAGTATTATATTCAATATCATCATCAAAATCTTTCCGCTTCATCTCAGCAAAGCAGTGTGTTATGGCTTCGTTTGTTGTCATAGTTATGTAACTTAATGTTACAAAGATATTAAAATGTAGTCCACTTGATATATACGCAAATAATTTATTTATGTTACACCATATCAGAATAATTAATATCTTTGTCACATGAAACAGTTTCTAAGGCTTTACCTCCGCGTGTTCTCCCTAAAATAATAGGTGCAGTCCTCGCAGGGTAAGGCTATGCGGTAAAAAGATAAAATGACATTAGGAATAGATAAGCTAACTAATGATGAATTACTAAAGGTAGTTATTGCGTGTGCTGAAATGGCGCAAACATCCATTGCGCAAGTAGCAGAAAAACTTGAAAAAAAAGATTTAGAACGGTTAGTAAATACTATAGTAAGACACAAAGAGCTTTGGAGCTCAAAACCAAAGTAAACACACGCCCACTTATATTTTAATAAATGCCAAACAAACCTTACTTAATAAGATTTAATTCCAGGGAAATAGCTGGTAAATTTTACATGTCTGATGGAAGAGAGATAAACACAGGCATTTATGAGAAATATATTAATCATATTTGTGATTTAACGCTAGAAGAGCAAGATATTTTATTTGAGGAGTATATAGAAAATGAAGAGCGTATTAACAGGATCACTGAAAACATATTTAATCTATTAAAATGAGCGAAAGATCCGACAAAGCCGACCTATTAGCCCAAAACATTAAGTCCACTTGCAGCAAATTACAGCAAGAAATGGAAGACAAGCCTTATATAAGGCCAGGTAAAGGCGAAACAAAGATTTGGAGTAATTTAGCTGATTTAAAGGATTTGTTACCTGAAAACAAAAAGACAGGATATGCGCACTTTACTGAAGAAGATGACGGATTCTATGATTTATAGCTAAACCACAGCAAACACACGTCCGCGACACAAATAATTTAACTGCCAACCAAAACACGAAGCCCATTTGACACCAAAACCAAAGACTAAAAAGGCAGCCAAACGCAAATCAAAGGTTTGGTACAGAGTCAAACAACTAAGAGCATTACTCAAATACATGGGTAAATAGGCTTTATACTCAACACATAGGCAGAATAGCCTCCAACCATTAGACGTAAAACGAGATAAAACATAGAGAATAAGCATTAAATGCAATTGTATAGACGTTAAAGTTGCTATATTTGCGCAATGACAACACGAAAAGGCTATCTATTTAAGAAAGGCGATAAAGTATTGCCATTAGTATATCTATCACTTAAAGCCATTTGCCAGGAATATGGACTAAACTATTACAGCGCAGTAAGAGGTAAGCGGACATTTCCTATGAGGGGCGAGATAATGGAGGTTGTGATACACGGATATGGTAAGCGCGGCAAATCATTTGGCAGATAAATACGTACCTGTCAGTCCACTTGGATCCAAAATTAAATACCCTTCTTAGTAACACCAAACGCATTACTAACAGGAACAGCAGGCATTAACAGCAAGTCTTCCAAAGTATATCCGAAAGACAGGGCAAGCTTAGACAATATAGAAATTCCACAGAATTTAGTCTTTCCGTTGCAAATGTTATAGGCGAACGTACAGGAGCATCCAGCACGTTTTGCAATGAATGGATAACTTAGACCCTTTTCATCCTTTAAACGCTTTATATGATTGCCTATCAGGCTAATTATAGCCATATTACTTCGCTCTATCAATTCCTCCGTGAAAGGGAGATGGGAGTAGGATCCGGAGGCAGGGATGCGGTAATTCCTCATAACAAAGCAAAGGTACAAAGTTTTTTATTCAACAAAACATAATTTTTCTCGTTATTTAGTCAAAACATGGCTCCACGGCCAGCACTAACAGATCCTAATTAGCTTAACAAATAAATTTGTTCTATAATTTACATTATATTAAATTGTTTAACTATTTGCGTAGGAATTAATCACTTACAAAGCACGCTTTCTATTACAACTCATTACAAAGCTAATACGACACTTTCCCTTTGAGTGGAATAACAGTACGTTAGTAAAATTATAATTGATTAAACGCGAATTGTGAGAAGATTATTTTCGCGTATTCCTGACTAAAATCTCTCATATCTGCCAGACTTGAAAAACTACTTTCAGTTTTGATGCCACCCGGTCGAAATTTTCGCGTTTTCCTTTGGCGCGCATACCCCATTCGCTATAGGCGTTATCCCCACCCATCCCCCGCACGATCCACTTATATCTAACTCATTTCCGCCACCCACTTTCCAACCAGCTCGTCTATCTTCTCCACGCTAAACGGGTGTATTCCGAGTGACTGTCCGCAGCAACCTACTGTGCAGTGGCAAATATAAAGCCCCATGCTGTTATACGGATCGGGATTGATTAGTACACCTATCTCTGCTGTAAGATTTGACTTACCGACAGGTGTTTTTATGAATTTGCTGTAATATACACCACCTGACTGTTTGACAAACATGGGTCTGAAGCTCCATAGGATAGTTTCTGGTTTATACCCTGCTTGTTTTAACTGTTTTATCATTTAAAGATTTTATCATCAATCAGTTGGCTGTAAGCTTTCATAATAACTTCGCTTTTTGACAGAATCACGGTGTAGATGTCTTCTCCCAGGTATCTGACTTGATGAAAGGTAACTTTAATATCAGTGTTGTTGTCATCTATTGACTCGATTATGGCTTTAAGATGTGATATAGAGAATGGTTGCTTTTTTGGAACAAGTGGACTCATGGGCAGTTTCTTCTCTTCAAACCACTGAGGATTATTCTCTACAAGATTAGATGAATAGCTTTTAAATGGGTTATCTTCATGAAAATAATATCTGCCATTATCTTCATCTAATTTTTTTAGTTCAGCTCCAGCTTTAATATCCGGCAGGTCTTTCTTGAGGATGTAGGTCTTTGGCTGTGTCATTGGCTTGATGCTGTAATAGGTTTGTTAAAGTCTGTTTTTAAGTTTGTTGGAATATCGCAATCTTTCAGTCTGTCATTTACAATAGGCTTCACATCCCTCACATTCACCCCATCCGTCATATCCTGGCAGGCGTTGAGATCGCAAGAATTGTAATGTCGGATCCGACCCTCAGCTTCAAGTATTATTGTGAATATGTAATTATCATGCGCAAATGGCTCTACGCACAGCACTCTTCCGCGTCCATGCGGAGTGTTGACCCATAGCTTTAGTTCGGAGGGGAGGAATGAGATGGCGGAACTCATGGATTTAGTTTTTTAATAAGTCTGTCAATAACAATATAGGCCATGTGTTCACACGAGGTTTTGTCGTGTTCTCCGAAATAGGATCTGATTAGTTTAAGATCCTTTATCTCCTGTGGAGTTATTTCAATTGTTATTTTCATGCCCTTTAAATTAAGTCAACACCAAACAATCTTAGCCTTACAGAGTATGTTAATATGATTTTACCGGAAAGACCGTTACGCCTTGAGAATAAGCAATTGTCGGCTTTTCTTATACTGATCCAGTTTTTAATATATGTATTATCGCGCATTAAATCGCAGTGTTTTGCTGGTTTCATTTTGCTTTCCTGCCTTTTTCAATAAACTCCATAACTATCCTTGATCTTAGGTCAAGGAGTTGCCGATTGGAGGAGTAGTTTATGTTTGTTATATTGGTTTCGGATTCGGCAAGTGGACGTGAGGATGCTGATGCAATGGATCTAGTTTCATCATACTTGCACTTACATGGATGCCTGTAGCATTTATCACAAAAGCCGATGTATTTGTTGTTATTATTGCTACTTTGAATCATTATAAAATTATTTTACATACCAACTGCCACTACAATTTCTGCTTACTGCATAATCTTTATTGCATTCACAGCAATGATAACTATATGTACCTGTGGCACAATTAGGATTTGTATTGTTTCCATTCTGGTCATAAACTGGTGGATAGTAAGATAGTGTTACGATGCCTCCACCTAAAAATCTTCTTGTAGTTGCTTCTTTGCAGAAAGGGCATATAGGGATATTGTTAGCGTATGTTACAGTATCATCATCATTATTACCATGAACTAGCGTAACATATTTTGAAACAATAAAAGGATACAACCAATATGTAGGATTTTTTTCAAAATCATATTCTGCAAGTCTATGTCTAAATATCATATTGTCTGTGTAGGAGCCTGATTCTTTAGACGTATTTGCGTAAATTATGTGTGTATCTTCTTCCGGAACATATATTCTCGAAATTTCACATGAATCTAAAAAATAAGTTTCGTAATTTTTAATAAACTGAGCGTGAGCAGATAATTGAAATAAGCAAAAAATAAATAATAATTTTTTCATATTTTTTTTAATCCAAAAATGAAATCAGTATGTATTTCAGGTATTTTATCATGTACAATTTGTGCAATATAACATGCCGAAAGAAAAGTATTAAGACCAGGAATAAATATTACAATTACTGCACACAGTCCAGGCTTATCATATTTCCAAAGTCCTGTTTCGTATTCTTTTTTAACATCTAAATATCCACCTATTAAAGATAATAAATAGATGCTCCAACAAATAAATACGTGTTTATTTTTCATGATTACTTTTATATGTTGGGATTTTGACTTACCATCTCCATCTGTTCCTCACTATACCAGGATCCATATTTTTGAAGCGAGTATCTGTGGACACCTTGAGTAGTTGTCATTCCGCATACAATATCAACCTTGCCAACAAGTTTTGATTGCAAGTCAAACCACCACATATTCTCATCTTCGGCTATTAATGGGAGCTTCATCTTCGGTTCGCCCGAATGTTTATTTTGCCAAATAGGATGACCATATTTAACAATCTTAATCTTATCTCCTATACCGTATAGTGGTGGTTGTTCGCTGCTCATTTTGTATTTTCTTCTTTGTATTTGGCGTAGAGTTGTTCTGTAGTTAATAAATAAATACCTGTACTTCCTCCACTACCAGCAGGAGGGTGAGCAGTAATCTTATCTGTTGGACTTAATTTGCCTATCCACTCCGCAAACCCCACCGCCTCCTCTTTCGCCTGTTGCTGCTTTTTGGCGAGGAGAGTAACACCTATTTCTTTTAAATCATTTATCCCTTTCTCGTAAGAATCCAAATCATACAATAGATACTCTCTGGGGTCCAAAAAATTAATCAAATATCTACCACTCGGCAACTCCTCCCCCGCTACTTCCGCCAGCTTGTCGGCGTGGTAGGCTTTGTTTTCTGATTGAACGTATCTCGTTAATTTATTAATTGCCAGTATCCTGTCAAAGCCTTCTGCTTTAAATTTAAAATCTGTGCATTCATCTAAAATTTCCAATAATTCTTTTTCTATTTCTTCAAAGGTTTTTTTCATTGAGGTTTCTGATTATTATGTTAATTGCAATATTTTTTTGAGTTCAATAGCAGCGGTAATAAATTGTGACTTAAAACTTTCCCAATTAATTCTAGTGACTGTATATGCTTCTCGTTTAGTATATTCAGATACGATAAACAAACCATATCCTGTCGCTTCTAATTTTTCAGGATACTTTTCTTCATATGTAGGAATTTGTATCTGAATAGCCCTTCGTTCTTCACCTTGTTTTGTTCTTAAAAAAATCGCCAAGCGATACGGTTCTATTATTGAACACCATGCATCCAATCCATAAGGTTTTAAATCAAAATTATTACACATAGCAAGCTGTTCAATAGGCACTTCATTTAACATCATGTTTCCGCTCAATATTTCTTCCGGCTTCTTTTTCATTTGGGTTGTTGTTTGTTGTGAATTAATCCTCCCCATTGCTGGGCCATTGCTTTTGCGATACCAGGGAAGGTTTTACTTGAGTCATTTTGAGAAATATTTTTGAAGTGAAATGATTGTCCTCTTTTTTTACCGCCCGTGTTCGATGGCAGATATGGTTTATGATCCTGAATGAATTGAGTAGGTTTTAAACATGGTAAACCGATTAACCACAACAAGGTTTCTTTGCTAAATGGTTCTCCAAACATGAAAGGCTGTATACTTTGGGTGTGCGGAGGTAAGAAAGCAACTTTCAAAGGGACTGGATTTTCAATAGCTATTTTACTTATTCGATGCTCTATTGCGCATTCTAAAATATTAATAAAAAATTCCCTAGCTAATTTACACTTTCTAAATCTCTCTATGTTTATGCTTGTTTCACTCATCCCACTTGGTGTTGTGTGCATCCATCGAGCTCCAGCTTTGCTCATGTACGTACATGGAGGATGCGCTATAAGCACATCCCAATCCTTTAATTTTATAGCCTCAAAAATATCCATCTGCAAATGCCACTCAGGATGTCCACCCGAACACTCTTGCAGATCGCAACTATAAGCTTCGTGTCCTAATTCCCTGAATGCTTTGCATACTGCCTGTGATTCTTCGCATCCCACAAGTACTTTCAATTTATTCCCGTTTATTATTTCTTGTGGTGTCATGGGTTTGCCTTAAAATGATGTATTATGCCTTAAGCCAACGTTTGGATTAATTTTTCTTTGAAGTTCTCTGGATAAAAATCTTCGCTCAATCATTGCGTATGTTGAAGGGCTTACACATATTAATTTATTTTCATCATACGCCTTTTGCAATAACTCATCGTCTGTAAGATATACAAGTTTCTTTTCTTCCCACTCAGGAACTTGAATTTTACCTATTGGAGTTTCAGCATATAAATGCTTACTAATTAAATGAGGGTTAGTTTTAATTTTCATCTTACTTATTTTTTAATTGTTGCTCCCCCAACCACTTCACCGCAGCCTTTATGCCTTCGGTGGAGGCGGTGATGGGGGAATCGTATTCTTCAGTTGTGCTTCTATTTTTATTTGGGAATATAGTCACTCCAATAAATCCATGATTGTAATCTCTGCTTTCAATCTTTATCTTATGCTTTTCCCATAACCATTCCTTAACCTGTTGCCATAATGGAGCAGCGCAATATCCTGCATGAATATTGTAATAACCATTTCCAGAATTAGTCCAATTACTTAATCCCATTAAAGATTCTTCTCCATCTGTGTTTCTATATGCTGAAAAACAGATTTCATCAAACCCCAGTTCTTTAAGTATTTTGCTTGTTTTATAGTCGGCGAATAGGTTTTTCATGGGGTTATTGTTTTGGGCGGTTCAGGCAAAGGCATCCAGTGTGTAACGTCTTCACATGGACAATTCCAATTATCTGAATCAAAAGTTTTTTTATCGTAAAATATTCCATCTTCCGCCCATTCCGCTATTGCTTCTTCAGACATCAAGCGACCTATATCAGTAACTTTGTGTTTTGTAAATATAAGCACACATACGTCTTCTTCTGGCAGATTATCTTCCACCGAAATCCACCTTGATTTTTCAACTTCCATCATCAGCTCCTTAACTTCTTGTTCAGCGTATTCTTTCATGACTTCCACCAAGCTATCTTTAGCTACGAAAGGGATATTTGGTATTTTTTTACTTAGAAGCATCTCTTCCGGTGTCTTCTTCATTTTAATCATTCTTTTATTAAATATGCCTCAGGAACTATATTTATCCCATCATGCTTTTCTTGAAACAATGCGTATTTTATTCTCCACGCCCAATGATTTCCTGCTTTATTATGAAAATAATACCTATAACAGAAGTCTCCGCAAGCTGCATTATTTTTTTCATTAACCCATATTTTTTCTGTTGCTATCCATCCACCTTGTTTTTCTGATATAAATAATTTACAAATTACTGCGTCTCCTGTATTAATCTGACTAGAAAACTGCGATCTTATGCTATCCCATGTTTCTCTGTTGGTTTCAGATTTATCTTCTTCATCCTTACGATTAGAGGCGCTACCATGCCCATCATTTTCACGCCCAAACACCTCCATCACATCATCCACCGTCTTTTCCGGATTGTCGGATTGACAGCGGGCGATTATGGCTATGAGGCGGGAGCGGAGATTGACATTATTGTCATTCATTTTTTCATATGTTTAGGCCGATCAGATAAAAGTATTGCCTGGGGATATTTAGTATTCATTGCCTTTTTATTGAACCTGTCTAATTCAAACATCTCAAACTTTATCGGACCGACACCAGAGATAATGTGTTTTTCTTTATCTTTCATTACCTTAATTTTCCTTATATGGTCTATATGTTTTATTCCCATAAAAGAATCAATGAAAATTTCTAATTCAGGATCAAATTTTTGTAAATGATTTATTAGTTCTCTTGCATTCATGGCAATAAAATCTTACTCTCACACTCCGGACACCTATTAAAATCCCCCACCTCTTCCGCCCCTCCTATCCACCCGCACTTGTCACACTTGCAAGGGTTGCATCTGTAGATCATTATAGAGAAAAATACTATAGCGCAGATTATTCCTATAATCAGACCGGCAAATGCAATATATACTCCTGGCATAATCACTGATTAGCTGCTGTCTTAATAACTTTCCACTTGCCTGTTTTTATGTCTTTATTTGCCATCCATCCTTCTCCTGTAACTTCCACACCAGATTTGAAAGGGATATCTGGTTGAGTGTTTTTTTCTTCAAGCCACTGATCTATCTCTGACTTCATTTTTGAAGTGATGTATGGAGAAGTGGACGCAAGCCATATATCTCCTTGTTGGGTGTACAGATTATTGCCGGTGCTGTCTGTAACTTCGAACCAATTGTTTAAAGATGAATATTGAGAGTGTGCTGGAACACAAGCGGACAGGAATATAGTAATTCCTATAAGGAGGATTAGTATTTTCATAATTGATTGGTGTATTAGTTTGTTTACTATAAACCTAATGGATACATTTATTTTTTGCTCTTTATAAGATTCTTTTACCTCTCTTATTTTCTTGGTGGATTCCTTGTCGAAAAGTACCGAAGCGTATATTGTTTCTTTCTTTGCCATAGAACAAATATACAACTTTTTAGATACATACAACATTTGTATAAAAAATATATTTTTATTACACTAATCAAATAATTACTATCTTTGTGGCATGGAAAAGATGTATATCCCTAAAATTCGAAAAATAAGTATAGGAGAAAACCCCATAGCCGAGAGAGGCAAGGTGCTGACTATAGAATTAGGCCAAAGATTTAATCTAGGAAAAAACAATGTCATTGTCTCGTCTATTGTAGTTGATGAAAACTCATTTTACTTCTTTGGGTGCGTTAGATATTGCATATATGTGACCAAAAATGACGAAAACGAGGTATTATGGAAAATGTTTGAACGAGTTCCTGTGTCAATTGAGTGTGAAATTTAATTAAATACAATGATAAAACCATTAAAAAACACCTACTTGGTATCCGCTGATCCGGATAAATATTCCAAGCGCGAATCAGGAATTAATGTGGACACCAGTTGGAATAAATACGACTGGGCTACGCAGGATGGAATCATAGAATCTGTGCCAACCTTTGTTGAAGAAACTCCGCGTGACACATCGAAGAGATACAAAACAGACGTAGAAATATCTGTAGGTGATAAAGTCTATTTTCATCATTTTGTCGTTGCTGACGACATGAAAATAACTAGCGGTGATAAAGTTTATTACAAACTCCCTCGCTACCACATGTACTGCGTTGTTAAGAACTTAAATATCATCATGCTTGATTATTGGGTTCTTGTCTCTCCTATAATGGAAAAAGAAGAGGACATAATCAAGGAGTTTGGGACATTAAAATTATGGACAAAGACTGCGCCTGGAGAAATAAATCTTATGGGAAAGGTGGAGCATGTGTCAACCGCTGGTATAGAGCAAGGGATAAATAAGGGGGATACTATTCTTTTCAAAAAAGATTCTGAATACAAAATGACAATAGAAGGAAATGATTATTATAGAATGGAGCTGGCAAATGTTGTCGCTGTCATAAGGGACAATAAGCCATTTCCTCTCAGGGACGAGATAATTGTTCGTAATAACAGCACTAAAGAGCAGATCAGACCATCCGGGCTCATCATACCAACAAAACCAGCCAGGGAGCAGATTGAGAAAGTAGAGGCAGTGGGGATACAGGATGAAGAAGAACAGTTTTTAGTTGGAGATGAAGTAATGTTTCATCATCATACTGGTTCGAAGGTTGAATATGCAGGAAACAAGTATGTTGTACTCAGGCAGTTGGAGGTGATTGGAGCAATGAAATAACATCCATATCTAGTGCGGTAGCTAATGCTATAATATTCTTTAATGTAATATTGTCAGCCGTACCTCTTTCAATATTATATAGTGCAGATACACTTATTCCGCTTCTTATTATAATATCTACCGAATCCCATTCCTTTTTTTCTTTTTCTTCTTTTAATTTTGTGGAGATTCGAGTCATCAGCTCCTTAAGCAATAACTCATTTTTTATTCTATCCATTTAATTAAATTTTTTTATAATAATTTCGATTACAAATATATGATTTATATTTGTATTATAAATTCAGTACACAATGTCATCTATAAATACATCCTTCCCTGTAACACAAACATCCTCTGGTGTTGTATTCGATATATGCTCAGAAGACATTAACATGGTCCTTCCTGTAAGCGGATCATCAGGAAGCAATGTGTTCTACATGATAGACAGGTCTACTGCGGCCAATATTTTTGTAAACGAAACCCCTGCTGCGATAAAAACTGCCTCTGAAAATCTTATTCCACTTACCAATACCTCAAACTCTACTGTATTCTATATGAATCCGGATAAGATTGCGGAACTTATAGACAATGGTAGCGGCACAAAGATCATATTTACTCCTGGTAATCAAACTACAGAGGTTTATATTGTTGACGAATCTCGTATTGTTATTAGGGCACTTATTGCAGCAGTGGGACCAGTCCTTACTCCATTCTCATATCTTATCGGAGCTCCAGGAGTTACAGGAGTTGACTACAACTTCACTTCTGCCGCAAATACAACAGAACAGTCAATACAGCTTGGCGCAACAACTATTATAGGATCAAATGATGCTGTTGTATCAATCGTTATAGAGTGTATAACAGATATGAATGCGGCAATAACAGGGGTTTTGGATGTTGGTCGTACTTCCGGATCGGACGAATACGTCTCTTCAACTCCTTCTCCAACAGTAGGATTCCCTATATCTGTTAGTCAGACAGTATATCCGTCCACTTCTGCCACTTCTGTATACTACAGCATGACCCCTAGTGCGAACTGGAGTACCATGTCGGCAGGAAAATGGAGAGTAACAGTAATCAGAGAAAACATACAATAACAAATAAAAATCATATCAAATGTCAGCAACATCCCGTACCTTCAACGTAACAGACTCCTCAACAGGAGCAACCCAGGATATATCCGCTATCAATATTGTTCTCGTAACAGCTGATGGATCAGGATCAAAGATCCTTTATGCGTCAACGGACTCTCCTACACCTATTCAGCTAAAGGTAACCGAAACACCGGCGGCTATCAACACAGCATCTCAATATCTGATTGCTCTGACTGATACTGCAACATCTGGCGTGTTTTACTTAAATATTGACCGCATCAACCCGGACATTATAACTAATGGAACCGGATCCAATGTGTATTATAACATGGGATTTTCTGAGGCTCACATGTTTACGGTAAACGAATCCAGGACTGCTATCAGGACAGCTATTGCATCTGTAGCATCTGGAGGTGGAGGCGGAGCTGGTTTAACTACCCCTGTTTCTACGGTGTCTATCGTAGAATACGGTGATGGACGCGACTTTGTTACTGAGTTAACACTTACAAACTTTGTGGTAGGAGCTCTTGCTGGGGCAGCTGCTGCGCTTGGCGTAGGAAATATTGTTGCAACATATCCTGCCGGACAGCATTTTGAGTTGGTAAATTCATTTGCGGCATTGTCGTTAAAGTGCGCCGGTACAGCAGTAGCTACAGACACAGGTCTTGGATCGGTTATCGCGTCAGGAGCGGTATCTGTACTGAGCGGAACAGCGACTTTTGAAGATCGCTTAACTGGTCAAACCATCACAACTTCCCCAACAGGCGGAACAGCGGTGTCGAACGTGCTTTGCGCAACAGCGGGTATAGGCACAGGCATATCACTCAATGTGGCGGGTAGCGTGAAGAACGTCTTCTTGAACTCAGCCGGAACTTTTAATGTAAACAACACCGGAAATCTCACTGCAACAGGGGTAATCATCCTTAAGTGGGTGAAGATGAGTTAATAAAATATTGCTTGTCGTGATTTATGGTTGTAAAAAGCCGGGTAGTAAAATGTTCGGCTTTTTTCTTTACCTTTGTGTTAATTAAATTTAATTGACATTATGAAGCGACCAACAACTCCTATCCGAGACAAATCAATCCTGTCTTACATTGAATACCTTGAAGACAGGTTGTCTAAGTACGAAAAGTCTCCTTACGTTAAGTCTTATCTTACAGTTCTTGGTCAAATAAATGACTGGAACGATCAGCTTACTATTAAAAAAGTGATTGTTGAAGGAATGGGAGAGCAAACTGTTGGTAAAATAAATTTATTTGCCGATTCTTCCAGTAAAGAGTTTGATAGAGTACATAAATACTTCACTGAAATGAAGCCTTATTTTGAACAGCTTGCTTACCTAAGAAAGCTAATGACTACAGAGGAGAAGGAAGAGGTGAATAATAATGAAAAGAAGCCGCTATCAGAGGAAAGTGCTGAGAATTATCTTGTCAAATCATAATGCTTATACCTAAGTATAATAATTTCCAACAAGAGAGAAAAATTGGTGAGCATGTTGTTTTTTTACCAGACCCACCTGATATTAAAAAAATAGCCTACCGGGATTTACCACAAGATCAACAATTTTTCAGAAGAGTTTATTTACCTAATGATTGGAGTTCCCTTTCAAAAGAGGATAAGAATAAATTTGCTAATGAGCAGTGGGATATAAGGGGGCGGGAGGGAGAAAAGGGTGAAGGGTTTTGGTTTATGAATAACGGTAATTTAGAGTGGATGTCCCCAACGCATCACTTTTATTCTAATTGGTGGAGGATAGGAAAAGTAAAGATTCCTAAAGAATATGTGCTTGATCCAAGAGACATTTATTATCCATTCTTTACAGATGCAGATAGAGACTGGCACTACCTAGCAGATGATTGTTATTGGAATAAGAATTGCGGAGGATTATTCACTATTGAGTTCAGGAGGGGGGGCAAAACGTACCGCTGCGCTTCTTATCAATACGAAAAAGTTTCTAAGACGCATGATGCTAAAGGCGGAACTCAGTCACGGGATGATGCTGATAGCTACAACGTATTTGAAAAAATAATTTACGGATGGAGAAATCTTCCTCCATTTTTCAAGCCGGTAGATACCGGGAATAACAACCCTCTTACTTCATTGATATTCGATGAACCTAAAAAGATAAGTACAAAAAATCTTCAAAAGACTTATTCTGACATTCTACACAGCTGGATAGATTACGGAAATGCCAGTGAAGGTTATTATGATGGTAAGGAGCAAATCATAAATATTCAGGATGAGATTGGAAAAATTAATAACAAGCGAGGAATTGATCTTATAGAGAGAATACGGGTTGTTATCGAGTGCTGCTTTATTATGGGAGAGAAGGTGGGAATGGTTCTTGGAACAACAACTGTAGAAGAACAAGAAAAGGCTGGCGGAAAGCAGGCAAAGGATTTGTATACCAGGTGTACTACTATAGACGAAGAGGCTAGCAGCCTTCCAAATATATTCCCTACAGGAAAGGCATTGGATGAATTTGGCTTCACTCAGTCTAAAATGAAGAGATACTTTAGGTCATCTAATTACGGTTACCTGGGTTCTGATATTAACGGAAAATGCTTGGTTGACAGATATGGATATTCTAGGATTAAAGACGCTACAGAGCATTTTTTAAAGAGAAGGAAGAATAAAAAAGGAGCTGAATTGTCTTCAGAAAAAAGAAAGTTTCCACTTAAAATTGAAGATTGCTGGGTGAGTGATTCTAAAAAGTCGGTTTATGATACTACTAGAATTGAAGAGCAAATAGAATATAATCAGACTATTCCTAATAGTATGATTGTTACAGGTAATTTTCAATGGAAGGATGGAATAAAAGATACTACTGTAGAATGGAATCCAAGTCCTGAAGGAATGTGGAAAATTTCATGGCTCCCTAAATTTGAAGACAGAAATAAATTTGATATAGTTTATGGTAAAAAGTCTCCAAAAAACACAGAAACAGGATGCTTTGGCTTGGACCCTTATGATAATAAAATAACTGTAGATAATCGTAAGTCGGACGCTGCTTCGTACGGCTTTAGAAAATTTGATCCAATGTATCCAAATGAATCAGGAATATTTATTTCTGAATATGTTAATAGACCAAAACTTCCAGAGATCATGTGGGAGCAGATGATAATGCAGGCGGTTTTTTTTGGATGGGAGATTTTAATTGAGAATAATCGCATAGGAACTATTAATTACTTTAGGATGCGTGGATTTGAGAAGTATTTAATGAAAAGGCCAGAAGAGACTAAAAATGAATCCGGTTATGGATCAAAGAAAGAAGAAGAATATGGGATCGCTCTTTCAGGGGAAGACGCCAGGATGGCGCTTATTTATGCAACAGAAAGCCACATTGCATCTAATGTAGGAATGATAGAAAAAGAAAATCAAACCCCTTATATGGGAAAATGTTATTTTGATAAACTGTTAAATCAATGGCTTGATTTCGATTTCGATAAAAAATGGACCGCCTTCGATTGCATGGTGGGAGCTGGTCTTGCATTACTTGGGTCACGAAAACATATTCCAAAAAAAATTGATAACAAGCCAATACAATTATTTCAGCAATATAGAGCAAGCGGAACTGGATATGTGGCTATAAAAAACAATACAAAATAAAAACCCCGGATATTTACTTCCAGGGCTTTTATTGAATGCTATGCTTTAATTTTACTCTCTCGAAGCCGTTTCGTCAATCCAATTTTCAACATCGGCATGCCACACTTCTTTTAATCGTTCTTCAACTGAAAGTGAACTTAAGGCCACGTTTCCATTCTTATCGGGAACGTTCCAATCTTCAAATCGGGCTTTTCTTTTTTCAGACAACAAGTAAGAGCCAAAACTTACAAGGTCTTTTCTGTTAAAATAAGTAACCATTTTGTTTTATTTTTTGATTTTGCCTACTCTTGAAAGGATTTTCGGCTTCCTCCTGCGTATATTATGCGCTTATTCAAATATATTAAATATTTTTTTGTTCAATTAAATTATTTTATACATTTGTATTACCGAATCGAAATAGAAACGAGCAATGCAGGAGTGCAACTCGCCATTGATAGATCGGTCGACAAACAGTCGTTCTATGACATACACAAACTTCCTTGAAAAGTTTGAAGTAAAAATACGGGAGGGGCAACTTTCCCTCCATATTTGGCCCTTCATAAATCTATTCAAGGTGGATTTTTGAGGGGCTTCTTATTTTTAGTAAGACAGTCCTGGCACTTCAGGAGAAACACCGGTTGGATCAGGTAATTGTAGTTTTCAGAAATACTGAAAACAAAGAATTGTATCCGCATTTAAAAACACCATTTTCACAATGGTCATTTATAATAGTTTTGGCATAATCAAAACGTTCTATTAGGGGCTCCCAGCCACCACACGTGATGTTTTCTTATTCATAAACGAGCAAACTGTCTATGTTTGTTGTGATAAAAACAAAAAAAAGAAATATTATAAATTATTCCTACCTTTGAAGAATTAACGCAAATTCTCAATGGCAGAATATGACAACAAGGCTATAATTGGTTTCCCTGACCCACTAGCTAATCCTGAAGTAAAAATAAGCTATAAATACGGACTTGCATACGCCAAAGCTATGTGGTCCGCTTACACCAGAAATCAACTATGGTGGAACGGAAGGAAGCAGCGCGATATAATCAACAGAAAATACGCTGAAGGGCTAGAATCAATCGAGAAGTATAAGGATAGGCTAGATATGCAGGGAGATACATCATGGCTTAACCTTGATTTCAATCCGGTAACACGTATAGCTAATTTGGTCGATAATGTCGTAGGAAGGCTTATGGCCCAGGATTACAAAATACAGTGTAATCCTATTGATCCGGCGTCAAGAGCTAAGATTGACGATGCTAGAGATGCTATGAGGGCTAATATGCTTCTAAAGCCAATAAACGATGTAGTAGAACCACAGACAGGTATTTCGCTTATTCCTAAAGATAAACCCATTCCAGAATCAGACGAAGAGGCGGATCTTTTTTTTCAGCTGAATCATAAAGCAGGGGAGTCTATTGCTATGGAAGAGGGGTTGGCAGCGGTGTTTTACAATACGGAATTTGAAGATACGAAGAGAAAAGTTATACGGGATGCAGTGGTGCTTAAAAAACTTTCTATTCATGTTAAGTACGATGAGAATTACAACATCATCCCGGAATACGCCGATCCTGTTGACCTTGTTTATCCTTATTCAAAATATGAAGATTTCAGAAATGTTCCTTATGTAGGGAAAATCACAAAATATACCATAGGTCAGCTTGCTCAGATGACAAATGAGTTTGATGAACCTACATTATGGAAGATAGCAAACGAACAGGCCGGTAAGAATAACAATCCTAACTGGCAATGGGGAAATACGTATGAGGGATATTATTGGGATAACCAGGTATATGCTGGGCGTCCGTATGATGATTTTAATGTAAGCGTGATGGAATTTTATTTTCTGTGCGCGGATACACAGAAGTATGTTAAGAAAGATACTTCAGGAGATAGGTTCTATTTCGATAAAAAAAATCCTAACTACAAAATAGATAAAAGCAGCAATACAGAGGCGAGTAAGAAAAAAGAAATGCTCGAAAGAGCTGTTCAATATTTATATGAAGGGAAATGGGTTATAGGAACTGAATATATGTATGGGTATAAAAAATGCTCAAATATTCCGCGTGAAAGAAAGCTAGGTGCTTATTCTCCAAAAGCAGAGCTTCCCATCATAATGATTTATCCGGATATTTATGACATGCAGAATAAGTCACTCGTAGAACGCCTTATCCCACATGAAGATCAGATAAATCTTATCCATCAGAAGCAGCAGCAGTTTTTGATAAAAGCAAAACCTCCAGGAGTAAAGATTGATTTAGAGGGAATGGAAAACATCACGGTTGCTATGGGTAGCGGGTCTATGACATCTATCGACATAACGAAGATGTATGAGCAGACGGGTAATTATATTTTCAGAAGCAAGGACAAGGCAGGAAACATTATCAATAGCTCTGTTATTGAGCCGCTGGATAATGGAATAGGAAGAGGATTTATGGAACTATTCGAGGCATACAATCAGGAGCTACAGAAGATGAATGATGTGATCGGGTTTAACTCAGCTACAGATGGTTCCACTCCGGATCCAAAGAGTCTTGTTGGGGTACAGAAGCTATCGCTAAATGCAACCAATTCAGCGCTGCGTCCACTTAACTTTGCTTATATACGACTTATTGAGAGAGTATCTAAAAGGCTTACTCTCATGATACAGGATAGTATTGAATTTGAGAATCAAGCTTTTATTAATTCTATAGGAAATCAAGCAACTAGTCTTATAAAATTAGGGAAGGATATTGCTATGAATGAATTTGGTATCAAGGTAGAGTTATTGCCGGATGAGGAAGAGAGAGCGCAAATAAATCAGGATATTTCTATTGCTCTTGCTAATAAAGAGATCACGATGGCAGATGCTATAATGGTTCGCCAGGTTCTTAGGCAGAATACCAAACTTGCAGAGCAATTGCTTGTGCTTAGGGAGAAAAAGAATATTGAAAATGCTAAGGCGGAGGCGGCTAATAACGCTAAGATTAACGGAGAGGAGCAGACTAAGGCGGCTCAGGCAGCAGCAGAGGCAAATACCCAATCTGCTTTAGCTATAGAAGAAGCCAAGAGAAAGACTATGCAATTTGAATATGAGTTGAAGTCAAAACTTTCAGCACAAGAACATCTGCAAAAAATGCCAGAGATTGAATTAGCTAATCAAGGTAAAATTGAAATCGCTCATAAGAACGCGGAGGGTGGAATTGTTAAGGCAGGTATTGCAGCACATGCTAGCATGAGTAAGGCAAGTGATAATAAGGAGGCGGCTTAATCTTCAACTTTTTTTAGATGCCCACTTATTATAAGTATCAGCGTACTCATCCATAGTTTTTCCTTCTTTTATAACCAAGCCTACAGGAGTATCTTTGTCAACCTTTATTTTTCCATCTTCAAAGACAAAATATTCTTCTTGTATTGCCTTTAATTCTCGTTTAAATATCCTTATTAGCCCTTCGTATTTTTTATAAAACCTATCTATCTTGCCTCTGTTGAGGTAAATATTTCCAACACTCATTTGAGAGAAATCCTTGTCGAGTGTTAGGATGTAGTTTTTTGTCATTTTACAAGTTGTGTTAATGGAACATCAAGCGCTATAGCTATACGGCCAAGAACATTAGTCGTAAGTCCATTTTTGTTGTATTTATTTTTAAACATTCGATAAACATGTGTTGGTTCGGAGTCTATCCTTTTAGCTAATTCAGCTTTTAGAATATTTTTATTTTTCATTTCATCTTCTATATTTTGAAGAATCCTTTCAGTGTTATCTCTTAATGCTTTTGATATTTGTGGTCGTGTTAAATACTGCGGCTTGTTAAATTCTTGTTCTTTCATATAATTTGTATTTGTTGCATTATTTTTTTTAGTTCTGATTTATTTTTTATGGTTCCATTGAAATAGTCTACTCCGTCAGGCATATCTTTTCCATCAAATATTACATACTTATCGCGTGATTTGTATAGATAAAAAGTTAAATTAACATGTTTATAACAAGCCATATTCCCGTGCATAAATATTAATGATGTCTCTTTCCATCCCAAATTATTAATATCTTCCTCGTCCAAATATTTTACACGAATTTTATTCAGATCTAACGAAAATAAATATCCGTTAATTTTTATAGGATGTTGGCCTATTTGTTTTTCCGTCCAAACACATCTTTCTGGAGAATTTTTTTTAATCCAATATCCGCCAGTGTGTTGCTCTTCATACTCAAATCCTACATGGAACTCATCCAATGATGGGGTATAATATTTTTGTTCTGAATCCATTATAATGCAAATATAGCACAATAACCGTAAGAACAAACTAGGTCGTAGATAATATTATTAACCAACCTAACTTTGTATTACTAACTAATTTAATTCAATTTAACATGGCAACCAACGACAATGATTTATTTAAAGAAGGACTTAGTAAGCACTTTGCAACACAAGAAATAAAAACAGAAGCTGCTCCTGAGACAGAATTTTTAGAAGCTCAGAAGCAACCAGTCGCGGTCGCCCAAGATAAAAAAATAGAAAATAAAGCTGAAACGTCGCCAAATGCGGCGGAGAAGCCTGAAGATAAAGTTGTTCTTTCTAATACTAATACAGAAACTCCGGAAACCAAATCACCGGAAGAAAAAGCTTCAGAACCTGTCAAAGAAGTCAAAATTCCAACACTTGAAGAACTCATTGCAGAGCGCACGGAGGGAAAAATCAAGAGCTGGGACGAGATAGAAGCTAAGCTTAATGAGCCAAAACTTGAATTTGCTGATGAGCAGGTTCAAAAAATCAATGACTACATTAAGAATGGCGGTAAAATTGACAAAAACTGGCTTTACTTCCAAAGTACCGATTTTGAAAAGATTTCTGATCCATTTGAGCTTATTTCAGAGGCTATGCGCCTTGATGAACCGGGCATAACGGATAAGGAAATTGAGTATCGAATCAAAAATGATTACAAAACTGATGATTGGTCTGATGCAGAAGGTGAGACAACTGAAGTAGAAGAGGTTATGTCGGCCAAGATGCTTAGAGAAGCAGAAAAGGCTAAGACTAAACTTAAAGAATTTCAGCAAAAATCATCATTCGCTCCAGGACAGAAATCAGAAGTCGATTTGAAAAGAGAGGCTAAAATCAAAGAAGATGCTCAAAAAAATTGGGAAAAATCGGTTGACGAAGGAGTTAAAGGTTTTGACAAAGTTCCTGTAAAAATTGATGAAAAAGAGGTTTTTGATGTCATAGTATCAGAAGATGAGCGTAAGCCGATCAATGATATGGTCAAAAAAATGGGTTCCGAAGGATTGAATGTACTTCTGCCTAAGTTCATGGATTCAAAAGGTAATATTGATGTAAAATTATTGTTTAATTACATCTATAAAGCAGAAACCTATGATAATGCGGTAAAAGCAGCATTAGTCCAGGGGAAAGCCAAAGGGGCATATAAAGAAGTAAAAGAGCTAAAAAACATCAATTTCACAACAGATGGACAAACATCAGCGCCAGAGCACAAAACTGTAAAAGTACAAGTAGGGGAGCAGCTTTTAGGTATCAAATAGTAAAACTAACGATTATTAACACAAGAAAATAACATGCCAAATATTCCAAGTCTATTACAAGCCCCAACCAATCATAATTGGATGAGTTCTCAGTTCGCTGTAGCAAGCGCGCTGGATGCGGCACTATTAAAACCAAGCGTTGATACAGAGTTTATCAGACGTTATGGCGATCAGAACATGACTGGCTTCATGGAAATGCAGGGAGCAATGAATCCTGTATCAGCGCTTCAATATATCCACTTTGAAGAAGATTGGTTGCATACAATTGTAAAGGTTGTCGGACAAGCTGCCGGCGCAGCAAATGCTTCTGTGACATTCACGCTAGCTACTTCCCCAGCATACACATACACTTATCCTACGACCGCGCAGGCTCCTTATATTTCTATTGGGCCGTCATCTACCGGCGCAACCACTAACCCGGTTCTGGTAAATGATATTATTGAGTTTCCAAATGGTATCCAGGGCCGCGTAACTGCTGTAACTACAACAACTTTTGACATATCTCCTATTCAGCTTGGAGACGCGATCCCAGCCACTACAACAAACGTATCGGAACTTATTATTATCGGTAACTCGTTTGGTGAAGGAACAGATCAGCCGCTGTCAAGAAACAGCCGCGCGTTGAAATATACCAATAACCTTCAGATCTTCAAACGTACGCATACCACTACTGGTTCTGCTATGGGAGAACAAATCTGGTTCAAGGTTGATGGTATCAATGGCACTTCCGGGTATTTGTGGTACTACAAAGGTCAGCTTGATGAGTTCAAGAGAATGAAAAATGAGCGCGAAGTATCGCTGCTTGTTGGTCAAAAAACAACCAACACTACTCTTGCCAATCTTGCTTCTCCTGATGAAAGCACAAACATCACTACAGAGGGCCTGATTCCGTTCATCACAAACAACGGCAACATCACCACATATTCTCTTATCAGTGGTATCCTGCTTTCTGACTTCGAAACAATGATCGCCACACAGCTGGATAAATACCGTGGTGCTAAGGAAAACACTTTATGGTGCGGTATCAACCTTTCGCAAGGTATCGATCGCTTCATGAGGGCTGAAATGAAAAACGGAGCCATCTCTTACGGAGCATTCCAGGGATCAAAAGAAAAGGCTATAAGTTTCAATTTTGCTTCTTTTGAACTTACCGGGTACACTTTCCATAAGAAGACTTATGATGTGTTCAATTATCCACAAATGTTAGGAGCTGCCGGTCATGGTTATGTTAACCTGGGCCTTGTTTGTCCTGCGGATAATGTTGTGATGTCGCTTGGACCTGAAAAAACCAAGACTACTGTTCCTTCTATGCGTATCAATTATCTTTCTCAAACTGGCGGAGCCGGAGGAAGCTACAAACGTGATTGGGAAGAATTTATGACAGGTGGTGCTAATGGAACCTATACTAATCAATCCGATAAGGTTGATTACAACATGAGAAGTCATGTGGGACTCGAAGCGTTTGCTGGCAACAGGTGGATTAAGATAGTTGGCGCATAATCAATTAGTTACATGCTGTAGTTGAATTAAAAACTCAACTACAGCATTTGTAATTTAAAATTAAATAATCATCATAATTAAATTAAATTTAAAATGGAAACTACACTTGCAGAAGAAAAAAGGCGCTACGGAACAATCCAGGATTTTAATCTTAAAACATCAAATCACTGGGAAAAATTGTACGTGTTCGTATTGAAATGTCAAAACGCTACTCCATCAGTTGAGGGGCGACATTATCCAAATAATTATTCCCTTAAATTGGAAGGAAAAATATTTGACAGACACGCTAAAGATAAAAACGGAAAAGTATCTCCACGTACAAGAACCATAAGAGTTGTGCAGGGAGAGGTTAGTATATACAAAGATGAACAAACAGAAGACGGTCAGAAGCTTGAGCCAATCCGGGTAGAATTTTCTAAGGATGGCGTTAAGATAGTTGAAGCCAGGGAAGAACTGGTACTTGAATATATGCTTCGATCAAATCTTAATGAAACAAATCCAGAAAGAGATGTAAATGTTCGCCCTATTTATGGTCTTCTTGATTTGAAAACAGGTCTTCAAAATGAGATGGAAAAAGACATGAATGAATCGAAAGCGGCAAACTGGTGTCATACAATAGATTTTAAGTATCTAATTCGTTATGCAAGAGTTCTTGGAGTTGATACAACAAAAGATCCGGATGAGATTCGTTACGCTATGAGATATTTAGCCAAACTTGATCCAAAGAAGTTCAATAATGGCCTTGAAAATAAGCTAACACTTCGCAAGTTTGATGTACTTCAGGCTAGTGATGATGGGCTTGTTAAGATTGATTTGAGGTCAAATGCTATTTATTGGGAGAATGGAAATCTGATTACACATGCTCCGATAGGAAAGAGTCCGGTGGATCACTTTGTTGATCTCAGCATGTCGGATTCGGCAATGGATCTTGCTTACCGAACTATGGCGCAACAGGTTAATGCAAACAATGAGGACATAAAGGTTGAAATTCCTGTTGCTAAAGTTAATATTTCTGCGCAACCTCAAGCCGGGACAACAGCCATAGCTGTTGATGTAAATACTCCTCTGGCTGATCTGGTTGATGCAGCTATAAAATCAGGAGTGGCAGTTTATCAGAAGCCGTGGATCATGTATAATGGAAAAAAGTTTATGGGCAAGAATAAATTTGCTGTTGCTTTAGAGAATGATGCTTTACTGAAAGATGCTCTAATAAAAGCATGTTCGGCAGGAAAGTAATTTTTTTATAGTAGCATTTATAAAAGCCCATTGTAGTGAATTGATAAGTTTTCTATAATGGGCTTTATTTATATATAAAAAAGAAATACCTTTACGCTGTAAAAAAAATAAAAATGCCTACCATCCTCACTACCCCAAGCTGGACCACCACATTCGATCTTACAACAAATCCAAAAACTTTTCTTTTTACCGATACAACAAATTATGCAGCTGCCGGCATCCCGCTTACTGGCGTGAAGGGTAATTTTAATATAATCTCTCCTTCAGGTGTAATTATATGGAACAACACTCAATACGATTCAAATGCGGATATCGTTGCCAATGTTAGTGTAAATAATGACTCTATCCCGCTTCCAAACCTTGCAAATCAAGCTCCAGAACAAGGAGTTTATACTATAGCTTACAGTGTAGAGATAACAGACGGTGTTAATCCTGTTTATTTCATAGGAGATACTGAGACATATAATTTTGTCTACACATCTCCTGTTGTTTGTATTGTTCCACAAGTAGATTGTATTTCTCCTTTGTTTACGGCAGCAGACACAACTAATTACACCGTAAATTCAGTTACACCAACTATTACAAGGGAATTTATACTTACTTATCCAACCGGATCAGGAGGCACGCCAATAATAAATAACACTTCTGCAACAATAACTACATCCACTTTCTACAATGGATTACAGGTACTCACTGTTGATAGCGACTTGAGTTTTGAATATTCAAATTTCTTTGTTTCCGATAATGTTGTTGGAACAAAATCACAGAATGTAGATTGTTCGTTTTTTTGTGAATTATATTGCTGCTTAAAATCTCTTAATGGTCGGATGGACTTGGCAATGGGAGTGAATGATGTTCTGTTTGAACAGTTGAGCGAGCAGTTTCAACTTGTAATGGCAAAAGTACAACTATTATTAAGTTCTATAGATTGCGGAAAGCAAAATGATGCCAATATTTATATAGCACAAATAAAAATACTTGCAAACTGTACGAACGATTGTACTTGCACAGACGGAACCCCATCACTTGTGACAGGCATAGGTGGAATAAATAATGTAAATGTAGTGGTAGTATCAGGCGGCGCGCCAATAACTGTTACTCCTGTTACGGTAAGCGGAATAACTACTTATACAATATCCTTCGATCAAGTGCTAGTTACGAAAATAAACAACAGCTATAATACTGTAGTTACAAATACAGACGGAACTATAACTGTTCAGGATAGCGGTATAATATCAGATGCTAGAACTTTTGAAATCTCCGCTAATTATGTTGAATACAACAGACTTGAGTTCACTGCGCGTATTCAGTATTCTGTGCCAGGAGCTCCTGTGTGTACAATAACCGTAGGTAATACTCTTGTCAGCGGGGCAAATATGGATTCGCCAGCTGTAGTTACGAATGCTACAATAGGATTAAGTAATGGTAAATTTTTTAATAACCTATTTACTGTTTCCGGATTTATGGTTACTCCGGCTAACGATTATAAAGTAGATATTGAAGCGGTTCTTCTTGGCCTTAATCCTGCGGCAACCAATATGTATAATCTGCCGAAACAATTACTTTGTGAAGTTCTTGACCAGGCATCTGGAACATTTAACTTCAGATTCACAGATGTAAATGGAATGCCTCTAACAAACGATTACATGACAACTACAACAGATATTAAAGTAAACATTAAAATCTCAGAATAACATGAGCATGACATTGGGTTCATTTGCAAATGGTGCTGGATACGTATACGTAACAGCTCCTGATGGGGTTTCTATAATTTCTAATTTAGAAAACGACCCTCAAATATGGCAACAGGTTCAGAAGCTTGCTAATTCATCTGCATCTCTTACTGATCCTACATTGGAAAGTGATTCTACGTATGGTTATAGATTTTTTGGCAATACATCTGGATCTCAAGGAAATCTTACCGGTTCAACAGAAATGACAAGATTTTTTGTAAATCGCGGTGCGCAGACAGCAGCATACAAGAAAGCCGTTACTATCGCTACAGGAGTAATAACATTAAACAGAGTATCAAATAATACTCTTTTATATGTTTCTACAGAAGGCGGACTGGCTGATGTTCTCGATACAATAACAATGACAGGGGTGGTGGATAATGATACCGTTACGATTGTTGGTGCAAATTCAGGTGCTGGTGGAATTATAACAGTACCAACAGGAACTGGAAATATTTTTCTGTCCAGTTCAACGTCTTTTGTTTCCGGTGTTAGAGGAATATCATTGGTGTTGAGATATTTTTCAGCAGCTACAGCCGGATGGTACGAAGTATCGAGAAATGCTATTTTCCCAACCGTTGCACAGCTGAGGCTTTCAGGAATAGCAGAACCTGTTCAAGGTATAAACACTACTGCTATGGGAACAAGTGGAACTACCACTTATGTTCCTGGAACTGATAAGGGTTATCAGGTTATTACGGGATCACCTGTTTTAGTTGGCGCAATTGTGTTTGCAACAGGTGGCACTCCTATGGATGGAGATTCGTTTATTCTTGATTATAGAGCTACTCCTACTATAGGAGGTAATACAGTAACAGTTTTCGGTATTACACTTACGGCCACTCAATCAGTTCAGAAATGTATCGTTAGAACCACCTATAATCTAACCAATACAACATGGTATTCTGTTTTGGAGGTTAATGGCAATGCGATAGATTTTGCTACTACTACACAACTGGCAACAAAAGAAGACTTGTTAGGAAATCCAGGGGGAGATGGATATATACTTTCTTCTCTCATTTCAGGAACTCGTTCTTGGATCCCTTATCCTGTAGGTGGGTCTACTTATAAATTCCTTACAACTAGTTTTTCCAAGACTAATGCAACACTCGCTTCTGTAACATCTCTAGCTCAATCAGTGCTTGCTAATAATACATATTCTTTTGAATATATATTATTCATTAGCGCTGATGTAACGGGCGGATCTCAATATAGCATACAGGGATCTGGACTTACTCCAACACTTATAATATATGAGGTAGAGCTTATCAGTAATGCAGCTACTGGTAGTTATGCTATTGCTGATAGTGCTGGAGATTTAACTACAGCTGTTGGGCAGGCCGGAACTACAGATGGAATATGTAAAATAACCGGAACTATTTCTAGTTCAACTACCGGTACACTTATATTGAAGTTTGCTCAGAATGCAGCAAATGTAAGTAGTAGTATACTACCTGGAAGTAGAGCTACTTTAACGCAGATAGGATAAGCATGAACATAAACGAAGCATATACTTTTCTTAATTTCATTTCCAACAAAAATCAGTCTGGAACGGTTTCCCCGTCTCAGTTCAATCAGATGGCTACTCAGGCTCAGTGGGAGTATTTCGAGAAAGAATATGTAAAGTGGCAGACTACGCAGGATGTTACGGATGCTTTGAAAGTGTTTATTAAATCTCTCGCTACTGCCGTATCGGTAACAGGTCGCCTTCCTTATCCATCAGATTACGAACATGTAATATCTACCAGGCATTATTTCGTAAAGAATGATAACACAGGAATAGAAGTGCCTGTTAGGGAAGTAGATAATGACCAATATGCTGAGTATTTGCAAAGTGAGATTGTTACTCCAACTTTACGTTTTCCTATTTGGACAGCATACTCAGATTACATGCAATTCAAGCCTAATAGTGTTGGACTGATAACTTTTGATTATTTCAGAAAGCCAAACAATCCTGTGTGGGGGTTTACGGTAGTCAATAGTAGGCCGGTGTATGATCCGCTTACTAGCGTGGACTGGGATCTTCCAGACCAGTGTCACAACACCCTTATTTTTGAAATGTGTAGTTATCTTGGAATTAATTTACGAGAAAACGAGTTGGTGCAATATTCCGAACTTCAAAAAAATGAGCAGAAATAATTATGGCTTCAAAAATTCGTATAGCAGAGCAGAGTAGATTATTATTAGGTGGGAAACCTTCTCTCCAAGAGCTTATGTTGTATGCTAATCAGGCATACGCGACAGTAGTGATGGAGAATTGGTGGGTTAATAAATCTCAGGGAGAAAACGACATTAACGGTAATTTTATTTATGCTTTTGAAGACAATGATATTATTTTAGACGTTCCCAAAAACATTTATTACTCAACTCTTCCTTCTTCTTTTTTAGGTAATATTCCACATGAGATGGGAATCCCGCACGTGTCGTATATGGAGAGTTATAATAAACTATTCATACGATTAAGCAATGGTATGCCAGCGTTGTTTCAAGGATTACAATCTTCGAACTTTGATGGAAATGATACTTTTTTCGTAGAGAATAATAGAATTTATTTACCTACAATAAATACTTCCACCTCATGCACTTCAAAACTTTTAATAAAACTTGTTGTGGCACTTGAGGGCATAGACGATCAGAAGCAAATCTCTATTCCTCCTGACATAGAGGCAAAAATCGTGGCAATGTGTGTAGCGATGTATTCTCAAAAACAAAATGAAACTGTTGTTCAATCTGCTCCAGTAGAAGCTGGCCGAAAACCTTAATAATAGCAAATGGTACAACATACACTTTCGTCAGTCGTGCAGGAATGGTTGGTAGAAAAAGGAGAAACGAATATGAATCGTTTTGCTAAAATCTATCAGTTAAGTGTGGCATGTTTACGCGAAATTAACATGGATTCAACGGGAGTGGCTTCGGTTGCTATCCTGGACGCAAACACTACTGACTCAATAAATTTACCTCCTGATTTCGTTGGATTTATCCGTATGGCTATTGTTGACTTTAATGGCAATCTTCAGTCGCTCGGTCAAAACGACAACATAGCACTTCCTAGGTGGTATAACTCCTGTGGCGATCCTGTTAAACTTGTGCCCACTGCTGGAATAAATGACTTGACTGGAGTTAACGTGCAACCGTTTTTTAATGGACTACAAGGATATGCTGATAACTTTCGTAATGCAGAGGCAGTAGGAAGAATGTTTGGCGTGGGTGGAGGAAATAATGTTTATGGAACATTTAGGATTGACAGGGCAAAAGGAACTGTAGTATTTGGGCACTTATTAACCAACATTCATCAAGTAGTTCTTGAATATTTATCTGATATTTCTGTTGTAGATGGGAAATATCTGGTTCATCCATTTATGATTTCAACAATAAAAGCTTATATATCATGGATGGATATTAATGATAATGATCGTAAGGGGCTTGGAGAGAAACAGATGAAAGAAAAGCAGTATTACAATGCTGAGAGAAAAATGAGAAGTAGGTTTCAAGCGCATACTTTGCAGGATTGGGCTCAAGCATTCCGATTTGCTAATAAAGCGGCAGTGCGTTGGTAATTTTTATAATTATGAAAAAAATTATTATTAATTCAAAAACTCACGGAATAAAAAATATTTTAGTTGATGACAATGATTTTGAGATAGTGAATAAATATAAATGGACTTTAATATGTCAACCGCATTCTTTCTATGTAGTAAGAATGTCATCAAGAAAAGAAGGGAAAAGATATTTTATTCATTTGCATAGGTTTTTGATGGGATTAGATAGGAGCGATAAAAGAATTATAGACCACATAAATCATAATGGCTTAGATAATAGGAGATGTAATTTAAGAGTGGCGACTACAGCTCAAAATAATAAAAACATTAGTCGTCACAAAGATTCATTTTCTAAATATCTTGGAGTTAACTTATATAAAGGTAATTTAAGAAAAGACGGAACTATGCCAGAAAGTAAATGGAGGGCACAATTATATAGCAATGGAAAAGCTTATCAGGTGTACTGCACATCTGAAATTAATGCCGCTCAAGCCTATAATATTTTGGCTGAAAAACATCATGGCGAATTTGCTAATTACAATAAATCTTAATCATGCCGATTGAGAAGAGAAAATTTACTACTGGCCTCGACCAAGATAGCACACAAGAAGATGTTATTGCTACTAGCTATAGATATGCGCTTAACATACGAAGCATGTCCTCTGATGGTCAAAATGAAGGTGCGATAACTAATACAAAAGGCAACACTCTAACAGCATTCACGCTTCCATCTGGAACTAATAAATGTATAGGATCCTATGAAGATAAAGAACGCAGTAAAATCTATTATTTTCTTTTTAATTCGACTGATAATCACTCTATTCTTCAGTACGATTCTCCTGCTAACGCGATTACTACGGTTCTTACTAACGCTATCTTGAAGTTCCATATAAATTTTCTAATAACTGGAATAAACGTTGTAGAGCTTGATGCAGACAATCATTTGCTTTATTGGACAGACAACAACGAAGAGCCAAAGAAAATAAATATTGAGAAGGGGATCCTGCACTCTCAGGGCAATTTTATCCAAGGATATGCTACGCCTTTTCTTGCCGACTATATTTATAGGATAAAAGCCCCAGAGCTTCATCCGCCTACATGTGCTTATCAATCCGATCCAACCAGGAATATAAATTTATTAGAGGGACATTTGTTTCAATTTGCTACTCAGTATATATATGATGATTTTGAGCGCTCAGCTAAGTCTCCAATATCTATTCCTCCGCTTCCGGCGGTTGTGTGTGCTACAAATCCTGCTTCAAGTATTAATAACTCTATAGTCATAACATTTGAAACAGGAAGCACTATAGTTACTAAAATCATACTTTTGGCCAGAGAAGGAAATACTGGCGATTTCTTTAAGATAGCGACATTAGATAAAGCACTTTTAAATATTGCGAGTAATACTACCAATTCATACAGTTTCTATAATGATGAGGTTTATAATTTCATTGATATAAATGAAAGTATAAAACTATTTGATAGTGTTCCGCGTAAGTCTAAGGCGCAGGAGATCATTGATCCATCACGAATTACTGATGGTAATATTTTAGAGGGATTTGATGGTGTTGATATAAATGCACAATTATCATTAACTATTCTTCCGGATCCATCTCCTACATTATATGGATTCAGTGGTAGAATAAATATCGGCAACTTCTTCACTACTATTCCTGATTTTATTGTAGGTCAGCCTATTCATAACATAGATGATGGCAGTGGTACTGTGTTTGGAGGGTTTGGTAATGCAGATTTTGTAAATACCGTAGGAAGTGGATTTGGTCAGACTATTCCTCTTAATGGATTTGTTGTGTATTTGACTGGAACTCCGTATTATGCCATATCAACGCAAAGCCACCCATCTAACGTAACGTATTATGGCAATCCGGCTGATAATGTATATGATAGCAGTAGTGCTGGAAATAGGACGGCTATACGTAATGCAATTCAGGCGGGACAGGTTTATAGCGATTTTACTTTCAGTGGCATTCCTCCTGGCAAGTACATAATGCGCATTGCTTCTCATTTAACTACGCAAGCAGATCTTAGCGGAGGTAATTTAGATTGGCAAAAATCAAGCACCAATACGCTTTTAGTTTCTGAATACAACAATCATGAATGTCTGCTTGAGATCACTTCGTCAGGAGATATTATATACGGATCAACTACAGTCCCTAATGGTGGATATATTGGTAGAACTTTAATAATGGATCTTACTAATCCTACTGTAGGGGTTGGATTTATAGATGCATCTGCTATAACCGGATATGTTACAGACAAAGACATAGTCTCTCCTTCCGGAACTGCCGGCTACCTAGCCGACACCAGGATAGAGCTTGCTAAGGCAACTTTTGAATCATCTGGAGTAAGTTGGGCTCTGAGCAACAGCTGGAACAATGTTATGGCGGTATCTGGGTTTAATCCTGGTATATCGGTTAATATCCCGGTAACGGATTATCCGAATCATCTTACTTACACGGATCATAATGGTTATATTTACTTTACTGCCGGAGCAAGTGGATTTCATCTGAAAATAGATGCAGTTATTAGTGGGATATATTCTCTTAATGCTGCTAAATACGATTACGCTAGTCCCCCGTCACCGTTTGTAGATCCACCATCTAACGGAATGAGTATGGGCATATTCAGGAGTGATGATGCCAGTGGCAATGTTGAAGCTTATTCGAGAACTATACTTAATGGAAGTGTTCAATATACCGGAGTAGGAGTTTCTGGTATATCTGTTGTGACAACTCAAGGATCCGCTACCCAAACGCTTGTTAGCGGTCAATACGAATTGCCGGTATATGTAAATACCAGAACTGCTCCTGGCGGACTGTCCAGGGAAGGATATGTGACGTATGGGGTATCGGATAATTGCATTGCAACGTTTTCGCCATCTTCTGATTATTACAATATTAATATTCTAACCCCATCCTCTCCTCAGACAGTATTTGTTAGCCCATATAACGGAACATATGATTACAATAACAACACCGTACTCCTTGCAACAGTAACTATAGTTACAATACTTGGGGCTGGATCATCTGTCTCGTTTAAAAGGGGAAGTGTGTATCAAATAGGAATAGTTTATTACGATCATGGGAATAGAAGCGGGCTTACTAATACGAATGATAATGATTTTAACACTCAGAATCCACAGGGATTATTTGGAAATAAACTAACCATTCCATTTTTTACAGAAATAAATCCAGTCACGAGTCAAATATATGGTGGAGCTCAGCCGTCAATATCATGGAGCGTATACAATCAACCTCCTGTATGGGCAACGCATTATCAGTTTGTCCGAACGCTTAACAGTGTTCCAAACAGATACCTGCAATTTACAGCTAAAAACATTGAATACACAGATGATGAGCGTACAGTTGTTCCGTACACTCAGGCAACTCTTATTGGAATAAATATTCAAAATATAGCTAACTACGCTAACTTGCACGGAGATTCAGTTCTTAATTTTGGGACCACTGGTACTACCATAAGCTTTCTTCCTGCAATAGGAGACAGGATAAGATTTATAAAAGATGCTAATGGGATATTCTTTACATCATACGTTGATCTTAAAATAGTCAATGTTGATCTTGCTGGTATAGCGTATGTTAATAATGACTTTGCTTTGGGCCAGATAGCTGCCGGATGCCTGTTTGAAATATATACTCCAAAGCTTCAATCTCCTACTCAGATTTATTATGAGATTGGCGAGTGCTATGATATAGGGAATGCCGGACTGGCAACCAGGTTTCATAAAGGCCAAACAGGAGATCAGAGCACTACGTTTATTGCTAATCCATTTGGACAGTTAGTATCTACTGTGCCGGCAACGGGAACATTTTCATCCGGCGATACATACTCCAGGATTCGCTCAATACCATTTGGTGTTACAGCTCCACCCGATCCAACTAAATTTACCAGCATAAAAGCATGGTATATAGAGGATGCTAATTTCAGTGACTTTTTTTCAAGTAAGGTTCAGAATATTGGCAGGCCAAATAGGGTAGATAGAACTTTCAGAGAGGTAAGGAGAAAAAGTACAATATATTATTCTGAGAAATTTGTACCAGAAACACAGCTAAATGGGCTTAGCTCAGTATATGATACATCGTTTGAGACTTATGAAGCGCAGTATGGCGGGATTCAAAAGCTTTTCAACTACAACCTAAGACTTGATTGTTACCAAGAACTTAAAGTAGGAGCTATTCCTGTCAATCAAGTTCAGTTTCAGTCTACGGCAGTAAGCGGAAGTGATGTTGTGGGGTCCACCGCAACAGTGCTTAATCCTATACGGTACTACCAAGGAGAGTTTGGGATAGGCCAAAACCCTGAAAGCTTTGCTTATTATGGAGGGCAGAGGTACTTTTTCGACTTGCAAAGAGGGGCCGTGCTTAGACTTTCTGATAATGGATTGTTTCCAATAGATGACTACAAAATGTCAAACTATTTCACTCAGAAGTCAAGAGATATTTTGGCAACCGGAGTTCATCCGAATATTTACGGAACTTATGATGTAAGGTTTGGCGAGTATATTCTTGCGTTCGAAACGTTTGATTATTTCATTACTACTCCTACAGGAGAAATATTAGTTCCTTTTCCAGGGGAAACAGTGGCGTTTAATGAGAAGTATAATAGTTGGGCCACTTTCTACTCTTATTTACCAGAAAACATGTGTACAAATAATGTAGACATAGTTACTTTTAAGAATGGTGGACTGTATACTCATAACAGCAATTCAACTATGAATAATTTCTATGGAGTTCAATATCCATCAGAAGTATGGGTTATAAGTAATGCTGATCCATCTAAAGAGAAAGTTATTGCTGCTATAAGTGAGGAGTGCAGGCAGACATGGGAAGCCTATGAAATCAGTACTCCCAATGGACAAATAAGTAATCTTATTGATTCAGACTTTGAACTTCGTCAGAACATGAATTATGCTGGAGTATTGAGAGATGTAAATACGCCGAATATTACTAATCCGCTTTTCGAAGGGGATGTGTTGGTGGATACAAATTTTCTCATAAAACTAAGAAATGGATTAACAACGTTTGTGAAGTTATATGCTGTTAATATATATTTACAAGCACAGGAAAGGAGCAACAAGTAGCATGACACAACAGTTATTATTATTCATATTGAGCACTGCCGGATTAACTATAATCCTTACAAGGAGTAAGATATTTAAGCCGGTAAGGGAGTATATTACGATGCGCAATAAGAATAAATTTATGTCAGTTATGGATTCGATATTATCCTGTTCTCTTTGCTGTGGATTCTGGTGTTCTATGGTTGTGTATTACTTGCAGTTCAAAAATATTGATATACAGCTAGTTTTATGTACCTTTGCAGGAGCAGTGATGAGTAATTTGATTATTTCAACAATATTGTATTTAGATAGAAAATAATGAAGGATTACTATTACATACCTGAAACCGAATATATCACAATCCTTAATGAGTGTTTTGATGCTGACAAAGAATTGCTTGATAAATATCATGTATGTGCTCCAGCCGATCTGAATACTTGCGTCCGCAAGACGTATTATGATTTAAAAACTGCCGAATCATTGAAGTTTTTTGTATTGCATTGTACAGATGATGAATCAGATGAATTGATAGGGTTTTTTGGAGTAATTAAAGAAGAAAAATACGGAGTTCTGTTTACTTTCTTTGTTAAGCCAAAATATAGGGATCAGAATACGATGGATTTCTTTTTTTCTAGTATAGAAAAAGAATTGGGAATGGATTATTATTCTGCCATCTATCTTCATAATACCCGCGCTCAAAGATTCCTCGAAAAAAATAATTTCACTGTTGTTAATGAGATAGGTGTTGTGGGAGAAAAAAAAGATGCAATAATTTTTAAAAATAATTAACTATGCCTGTTTCGCTTTCTGCAATAAATGCCGGCATTTCTGGTGCTGTTGGTGTAGCTCAATATATTAAAGGAGCCAAGCTAGCTAAACAAAACAAAAGAGAAGACTATGAAATTCCAGAAGAAGCCAAGCAAAACCTATCTCAAGCCCAATTAAATGCTTTAGAAGGATTACCTGCTGAGCAAAAGGCTGAATACATACAAAACACTCAGCGTCAACAAAACTTTGGCCTCAATGCTTTAGGTGATCGCAAGGCTGGTCTTGCCGGGTTAGCTACTCTTACACAACAAGGCAATGATGCAAATAAGTCATTGTTATCTATGGATGCTGCGGCAAGGCAACAGAATCAACAAGGGCTCATGGATGCGCGTACTCAGATGGCCGGATTTAAGGATAAGCAATTTGAGCTAAATAAATTACTACCATTCCAAGCGAATGCTCAGGCTGCGCAGGGGCTGAAAGGAGCAGGACTCCAGAACATAAGCGGCGCTCTTGGGTCTGTTACAAATACCCTTGAGAATAGTGCTATAGCAAAAGCTTATGGATCTGGTGGTGGATCGACAGATGGATCAGTTCCGCAAATACCCGGATCTACTCAAGCGGTTAGTGGTGATGGTGGCGGATTTGGTCAAGCTCCGCAACGCACAGATGTTATGAATCAATATCGTGTAGCTAAAATGTCCAATCCAAATCTTTCATTAGCTGACTTTATGAAAACACAACCAAATCAGGGTGGATTAAATTTGTTTAATAAATAGTAATGGCAACAGACGCATCAAATATCAGTTCGGGTCAGGGATTAGGCGAAGCTCAAGTATTTAAGCCATACAGGTCTGACTATGGAGATGAGGTTGCTAAAATTGGCCACGCTAAACGTGCTGAAGAAAACAAACGCCAAGAAGAGGTGTTTGGTGATTTGAGTAAAGTAAAAACCGATGGTATATTCTTCAAGCATAAGCCTGTATTTGCTCAGAAACAAGCCGAATTATATGATTATGTTAAAAAGAATGTTGATAAGTTGCGCAAGGGTGACGCTCAAGCTACTATAGAATTTCATGATAGATTAAATCAGCTAGGAACAGATATTGGCCTTTCTAAGAATGTGGCTGAAAGTTATACTACTGCCGGTAAGGACTATATGGCTAATCCGGATAAATACAGACCAGAAGTTCTTGACAAATTACATGAATTTGAAGGGTATAATAAAGAAACAGGTCAATTTGAGAATGTAGATCCTTCGGTGATGCAACAACATACTGATTTAGCTAAAAATTTCAATCAGGCTATCCTTCCTAATTTAAAGGAATCAATACAAGAAGGCAGGAAGGTATTCGACATGGGTGATGGACGAATCAGCACCGATGAGTTTAAAAAGCTTCCAGAAACGATTGTACGCAATAAAATAGATGCCTGGGTGTCTGATCCTGTTATTCATGAGCAGGCGTATTATGATTATAAAAAAGCCAATCCGGATACAGAGCCTACTATAGATGACCTGAAGGAAGATTTATATCAAAAATACGGCGCTTCTCTTGTTAAAGATGAGCATAAAAAAGGACTTACTGCTGGATGGAAACCTGATTCAGGAGAATCAAAAGGAAACTACTCTGTTGAGCCTATTGTAAAAACAGTAAATCTTAACGATCCTATTATTGATCCAAAGACTAAAGAGCCAGTTCTTGATGAGGAAGGCAATCCAACTTATCAACAAGCTGAAACTCCAGTTAAATCCTGGGAATTAAAACAAAACATTCCGATAGAAAAAGAAATATCTGCTGTTTACAATCCAGGAACATTCCAAAAAGAGAAGAACATTGGAAGTCAAAAATTCAATATGTCTAGTATTGTTGAGCATGTTGTTAATAAGAAAACAGGTCAACCAGTTCCTTCGTATGATGAAGCTGTAATAAATAAACATCCTGAGATATACGAGAAGAAGAAGTTTGCTAGCGGAATTATGGGTACAGGGAAAGAGGCTCGTCCGGTATATGTTCCCCTGGAAGTAGTACAACCTACCTTAAATCAAAGAAAAATAAAACTTCAAGGAATAGATTCTGAATCTTCAAATAAAAATATAATTACTTCTAAGTCAAAAAGTGGAAAGGATATTTTTTCAGAAGATGGAGGTAAGACATGGCAATATAAATAATGGGAAACGGAACTAAAATAGTGCCCAAAGATGATCTTCCTGAATCAATTAATGTGGTTCCTGAGAATGATTTGCCTGTTTCATTAAAAAAAAAAGATTCTTCCGAACCATCCGAGACTTCATTAACCGCGTCGCCAATACCCTCCGCCGAAACCGTGCCAACAACAAGTGGTGGTGGGAATGATGCGCAACCTTATAGTTATTCTTTTGACGAAATAAAAACTCCTGGAGAGGCTATCCTTCCAACTGCATCTACTTATGGTACGTCTACAGAAGGTAGGCCACATGTAGAGTTGCCAAAAACAGTTTCAGAAGTTAAGAAGGCTGGAGAGAAGCCTACGTTTAAAAACTATTTAGCAAGTGCCGGTAAAGCTTCTGGAGATTATATTGGCAAACACTTACAGCAGACATTGCAAGGAACCGAAGAACTTGCTAAAGGAGCTAAACATGGTGGATTAGAAGGGGCGTTGGATGTTATAAAGGGAGGAGCTAATACAGCTTTTGGCGCGCTATCTTTCACTCCAATAGGTGCAGCCTTTAATGTTGTCACGGAAACGTTGGTTCCTGAAAGTGTAAATAAATGGTTGTTTTCCCCAGCCTCTTCTGTTGCCGAACTAGCCGGATATAAACCCAAAGAAGGACTAGAAAAAAAGGCTATTGAGACGGCTGATATTGTGCTATCGCTACTAGCTATGCATCAAGCAGGGAGAGGAGTAAAAAAAGTAATAGGTGAGGGCGATTTGACTGTTCCGGCAGAAGATATTAATAAAGCTGCTTCAGATGCACTCAAATCAAAGATTGAGAATAAGGAGTTATTGAATGTAGATGAAGCAAAACAAGTAACCGAAATTGTCAGCTCTGCTACTTCTGCCGATTTAAAGAAAGCTCTTGATGACAATACCGATAAACTTCATCCTGAGCATCATTTTGAGGACAAGGTAGTTAATATTATTGAAAAGGTTAAGGAAGATAAAAATATTGTCAAAGACATTGCGAAACTTGAAGGAGTAGATAAGTCTACTTTTGAAAATGTAATTAATACTGCAAAGCAAGCAGAACACATAACTGAGGCTGAAGCTAAGGACTTGGTAAAATCATTTGAAAATGTCGAATCTGCTAAGGAATTAATCCCAGAAGAGCATAAGAATAATGCTAAGGTTGTTAGTCTTATGGTTGATAAGAATGAACTTCTTAATGCTAAGAAAAGCACCGATAAAGTATTTCACGAACCTATTGATAAACAAATAGAAGTGATTGATGGGAAGATAAAAAGTGCCTTGGGAATGCCAAAAGAGGAAAAAGTGGTTGCCAAAGAGGAAAGGACAGTAGAAAAACCAGCGCCGAAAGAATCTTCTCCTATAGAAACCAAGCCTTCGCCAGAGGATATTGCAAAGCGAGAAGAATTTGTAACAGAACACATATCCGACCTTGAAAATTCAGGTGAAATGAGTAAGGATATTTCAAAGGAACAATATTCCAATTACTTTCGTAACCTTTATGACAGGAAACTCGTAAACAAAACTTCCAAAAAAACATCAGAAAATGAGTCAATTACCGGAACTGCCGATACAAGAACAGAAGCGCCTATTGAACCGAATGATACAAAAATCACAAGATCAGAAGGACAAGGAGTTTTGGCAGAAAGCGCTCCAGGAAGCGGAGGCGGAGGAACAGGCATTGCTTCAAAAGAATCCGCTGCCGCCATCTCAGAACCAGCAAGGGTAAAGGTTACGCATGAGGCTATAGAGGAGCGGCGTAAAGAAGCTGGACTTCCTCCTATAGAAAAACTTCCAACTGATATTAAGAAAGACTTTACTGAGGCTGCTGATGAGTTTAAGGACACTCACAAAGATTTAGCACAAAAAATAGCTACAAGTGATAAGACTCTAAGTAGCAGGAAGGATACGTATGTTCTTGGCCTTGGTAGGGTAAAGATGTTAAAAGAAGCTAAAGAGATAAGAGAGAAAATAAAAGAAGCTGCTGACTCAAGTGATATTGCAAAAGTAGATGAACTGAAAGTGGACTTAAAGACTGTAGAAGACAATCTTGATGTTAACGAAACTGCTATAAAACACGCTTCCTCTGAAACTGGTAAGGCCCTCCAATCATTCCAAACTGCTTTTGCTGAGGATTTGTCATTAGAGAATACTTTACTAAAGGCGCGCAGTATAGCAAAAGAAGGAAAGATTACCGATGAGCAAGTACAAAAGTTTACCGAAATATCTACCAGGCTGGAAGAAGCGCAGAAGAAGCTATCTGAGCATGAAGATAAGATAGCTAAGATGGAATCTCAAAAAGCTATTGACGATTTAGCTGCTGAGGAGAAATTAAAGAAGGGAATAGAGGAAGGCGTGGCGAAGAAGAAGTTTACTATAAAAGCTAAGGCTGTAGCAGATGAGTTCAGAAAACTAAAAACTAAACCGCCAACTTTTACTGATGCCAATGGTAATCCTATCCAAGTATTTACTGCTGGTATAACCTGGAATGATATTATTGAAGTAGGGGCTAAGGCTATTGAGAAAACAGGAGAGATTGCAGACGGAGTGAAGGCTATGGTGGACCATGTTAAAGAACAGGATTGGTATACAAAACTTTCAGATAAAGACAAGCAAGCTTTCGAAGGACAATTGAAGGGTCATTTTGAGGCAGTGCAACCAAAAGAAGAAGGTGGTCGGTCTGGTATTGCTGGTGCTGTTAAAGAACTTATACGTCAAGGTGTTACCACCGAATCAGAGATTGTTTCTAGGCTAAAAGAAGACAATCCGCATATGACTGACAGACAAATCCGTGATGAAATTTCTGGATATGGCAGATCAACAAAGCTTAATCAAGATCCTGTTGAAATAAAATACCGTGAAGTAAAAAGAGTGGCTGGACTTATTTCTAAACTTGAAGATGTAGAATCCGGAAAGCCTCCTATAAAGAAAATAACCGGGCAATCTGAGCGTACGCAGGAAGAAATTGATCTACGTAATCAGATCAATGAGGGCATGCAAAAACTTACCGGAGAAAAAGAGAAAAAAATTGTTACTGATGAGCAGAGATGGAAAACTAATCTTGAGCGATATAAAAGAAGGCTTTCAAATGAACTCGTATCGCTTGAGAAAAAACGAGAGGTTAGGGATTATGAGGTAAAAAAACGCGTTATTACTCCGCTTGATAAGGAAGGAGAAGAGTTGAAGATGAAAGTGAACAAAGAGAAGGTGTTGAGACAAATGGAGTTAACAAAAATCGAACTAGAGAATAGGTCAAAGCTTCAGAAAGTTTATGATGGCGCAGTTGAAGTGGCAAATCTTCCCAGAACACTTATGAGTTCTATGGATTTTTCAGCTCCTCTCAGGCAAGGATTAGTTGCCACTGTTTCACATCCAAAACTGGCTGCTAAAGCAGGAGTAGAAATGTTTAAGCAAGCTTTTTCTCAAAAGCGATTTGACAAGTGGTTTCATGATGTAAAAGAGGACCCTCGTTATACTGAAGCAAAAAAATCTGGCCTTCACATTGCCGATCCGCACGATCCAAGACTTACGGTAAAGGAGGAAGCTTTTATGAATAATTTAGCTCAAAAAATTCCCGTTATTGGAAATTTAATAAAAGGATCCGAAAGGGCGTATGTAGGATATTTGAATAAAATGAGGTGGGATGTTTATAATCAATTGTCGGAACAGTTATTTGTTAACGGAGAGAATTACATAAGTCATCCAAAGCTATACAAGGGGCTAGCTGATTATGTGAACAATTCAACAGGACGTGGCAAAATAGGATCCCTGGAAACTGCTGCTCCCGTATTAAATTCAATATTATTTTCTCCTAGGCTTATTGCATCAAGATTAAACGCTCTCAATCCTGTTTATTATGCAAAACTACCAAAGCCAGTAAGGGTTCAGGCATTAAAAGACATGGGCAAATTATTGCTTGCCGGCGGAACTGTGATGGCGCTTGCTAAGCTAAATGGGGCAAACGTAGAATCAGATCCACGTAGTTCTGATTTCGGAAAAATACGAGTTGGAAATACCAGGTATGATATATGGGGAGGGCATCAGCAATATATAAGGGTTTTAGCTCAATTGTTGTCTGGGAAAACAAAGTCCAACGGAAAAATATATGAACTTGGAAGCAAGAAACAGTTTGGAAGGACCAGGGGAGATGTATTGCTATCTTTTGCCAGGGGTAAGCTTGCTCCGGTTCCATCTATGGCAGTAGATGCACTTGCCGGAAGGACTATAATGGGAGAAGAGGTGACACTTAAAGACGAGGCAATTAATCACTTACTTCCACTTATCTATGGTGACCTAAGTGAAGCTATGAAGGATCAAGGGGCTAAGGCTTTATTTACAGTAGCTCTTCCTTCTACATTCGGCGTAGGCGTTACAACGTATAGCCCAAAGAAAAAGATGGCTAAATATAAATTGCAGACATCACAATAATAAAAACTAATTTTGTATAACATAAAACACTTCTCATGAGAATCAATAAAAATAAAAACAGTTCTCCATTAAGAAAAAAGATGGCTAAATACGCTGTTGGCGGAGGAGTTGGAGATGATAAAAAAAAGACAACAGCAGTGAAGCGTTCTGGAACTGGCGAGGATAAGCCTGGCCTAAAAGCTCTTGAAGGAACTGGCGAATACAATAAACCAACATGGTCCGCATCTGGTAAGCCTTATACTGGTAAAGTGTATCTTGAAGACAAAAAGAAAAAATATCCCATAAAAAAACCCACCCCTCCTCCAGTAGAAAGGGCAACGCCAAAATTCAGTGGTAGAAGATCTACAGCTAAGGGGTTGGCTGATGGTGGTGAAGTAGATGGGGAAGGAACTGAAACATCCGATTCTAATGAGGCGGTTATAAAGAAGGGGTCTTTTATTATTCCTGCTGCTATAAGAAGCAAGCTTAAAAACATGCTTAATTCAGGAAAGAAAGCTAACATGAATCAATCTGGTGGTATTCAGGTTAAATTAAGTAAAGGAGAGGAAGTGGTAGAGCCAGGAGAAGCAAAAGAAATAGACTCTGGATTAAAAAAAGGTGGAGTCAAGAAAGGGATAAATATGCTTGCTCCTAAATCAAGAAGAAAGTTTAGTGCTAGGCAATTCAGAAAAAACGGCATGTAGTTTTATTATAAAAATATGAATCTGAAAAATAATTAATAACTTTACCCAAAATACCGCTCATGGCAAATAGAAAAAATACATTCATAGCCGCAATCACCGATAAAAGAACTTTGCCATATAATGTGACCAAACAAGGCACTATAAACACTGTTGGAACGAATGTTCAGGGATCGGACGGGCTTACATACAATACGCTTGTTGGTGCTATTGGAATTGGAAATTTAGTTACTGGATCCACAAGCAAAGCTCATGGGGTGGTATATGCTGATAGCGGAACAGTACTTAAATTAAGTGATATTTCTGGAGTTTTTTTAGACACAGAAGTACTTACATTTACAAATACTCTTACTGGAGCAACTACCGCTACTGCTGCCGTTAATGGAGTCCCTACATACACCTTATTCATGCAGCAGTGCGTTGTTGGAGATTTTATATACAATGATCCGCAATCCGAAGTTCACAAGATAACTTCTATTTCAGATAATATGAGTATGCAGATACAAGAAGCATTTGGATCTGATTTAACCGCACAATCATTACTTATAGTGCCGTTTATTCCTCATCCGAAAGAAATATCTGTTCTTATTCCGGCCGGAAACCCATCAGGTACTATTGATGGAGCTGCGTGGCCTGCTGGAGTAGGATATACTGCTTCAAAAATTAATCAAGGAATGACATCAACTGGGATAGGTCAATTTATTGACCCTATAATAGTAAATGCAACAGGAACCACAATGTTAGTAGAAATAAATTATTAATAATATGCCATTAATACCAGAAGGAGGCGGCGGTGGAGGGGGTGGAAGCGGAACTGTAACATCCGTTTCTGTTACTACAGCAAATGGTGTTTCGGGAAGTGTGGCGACACCTACCACAACACCAGCGATCACATTAACACTAGGGGCAATTACCCCTACTTCTATAGTAGCAAGTGGAGCTATATCCGGAAGTAATTTAAGTGGAACCAACACTGGAGATCAAACAAATATAACAGGTAATGCTGGAACAGCTACAGCTCTACAAACAGCAAGAACAATAAACGGAACTTCTTTTGATGGAACTGCTAATATTACCATAACATCTGCTGCAAGTACGCTGACAGGAACTACGCTTGCTTCTGGCGTCACAGCTTCATCATTAACTTCATTTGGCAGTTCAATAGCCTTAGGTACTCCTGGGTCAGGAGTGCTTACTAATTGCACAGGTCTACCATTAACTACAGGAGTTACTGGTACACTGGCTCTTGCTAATGGAGGTACAGCTGCAAGCCTTACTGCTTCCAATGGGGGTATATTTTATTCTACCGGGTCTGCTGGCGCAATATTGTCGGGTACGGCAACGGCCAATAAGATACTTGTTAGTGGTTCATCAACTACTCCTTCATGGTATACACCTACAACAGGTCGTATTGCATATTTCACAACTGGAGGAGCTGTAACAAGTGATGCAACATTAACCTATGATGGCACTAGTGGACAATTTGGTAATGCAACTACTACTGCATTATCTATTGGCGCAGCATTACCAACGACTAATGGCATTAATCAGTTATTTATTGGTAAAACTGGTTTTCTAGGTGGTGAACAGGTGGCGTCCGGCGAGTTCGAGTTCGGGATAAATTATTACTATAACTCCGGATTTAGGTATCGATTCGCTGGAACAAGTAATTATTGCAAACCAGCTAGAATGATATATAATGGTAATGCAAGATATGGTGACTTAGATTGGGAGACGGCTCCGGTATCCACTGGTGCCGACAACACATTCACGTGGTCCACTAGAATGACGTTAACGGGTACTGGCATTTTAAGTATTGGATCTGCCACCCCAAATTCTTCGACAATATTTAATGTTGCAAGTACTACACGAGGAGCGCTAATATGCCCAATGACAACTGCTGAAAAAAATGCGGTTTCATCCCCTCCTGATGGACTATTTGTATACGATGCAACGACTCATTATTATAATTGGTATAATGGAACTGCATGGATTCCAATCATTCCTTCTACAGGTACTCCTCAAAGCTATTTTACTCCAACTACCGGTGCTACTATTACTTTAGTGACTAATAATTTTAATATTGTTAATCCAGCAGGAACTATTGCTACTCTTACTGTTAATTTACCTTCTTCTCCAACAGATCAAGATATTGTTTATATAAAATATACTCAAACTGTCACTGCTGTTACTTATGCGAATGGCACTGTTGTAGGAGTAGCGCCTCCTAGTGTTGGGTCTACTTTAGTGGTTCTGACATACAGAGGGGCAAGTACCAGTTGGTATTAAGTATAAAAATATGAGTTTAGATATTGCACCAGTTAATAGCGTAAGAAACGTTGATTCGAGAACAGTAAACATTGTTTTCGAAGGGGATTCTTTTATGAATCCTACGAATGGATTTATTGATGTTTTGAAAGCAGCTATAGTAACTTCAGGAATAAGGACTTCCATGAATAGTAATGCCGCAAATGGCGGCACTATATCAGCTATACCAGCCGGAGGCGATAATAATTATATGCTTTATTCTGGGCGAATAGCTTCTGCAAATGCGTTATACTATTCTGGCTTTTTAAAAAATATTCTCTGTTGTTTTGAAGGGATAAATGAAGTAGCAGGATTCCTATTGCAGACAGGGAACAGCAATGCTACGATCATGGCAGATACCTATGCAGCTTATGAGGCATATTATTCAACCGCTAGAACTTCAAATGCTGGGTTTAAGATGATATTAAATACGCTCACGCCTCGTACTGATCAATCTGCTGGAGTAAATGCCAATTATGAAATAATACGTCAAAACGCTTCAGATAAATTAGATGTAACAACTATTAATGGCAAATTAAGGAGCGAGTTCACAACAGCAACTGGAATAACTAGAGTATGGAAATCTGCTCTTGCAAAATGGGCTGGATGCTTATTGGTTGATCCTGGAGACGATCCGGATATAGGTCAGGCAGGACAATCGGCAGATACTACTTATTACAAAGATTTGGTTCATTTGACACCTACAACAGGATGTAGCCTTATGACTAATAGATACTATTTACCAGCAGTACTATATATTCACGATGGACTTCTTTAAAATATAGCTTAGTTTTGTATAAAACAACATAAATACACACAAATGGAATTAGAAACAATAGAAATGGTAAATGCGCACACGGCCCTTAAATCAATTTCCGGCAAAGAACTACCATCTTTACTTAGCTTCAAATTATCCAGACTTGAAGTTAAGTTGTCAGAAGCTGCCATTGCTTATGATAAAACAAGAAATGATCTCATAAAGAAATACGGAGAAGAAAAGGATGGAGTTATTCAAGTAACAGAGATAAATAAACCAGTGTTTTATGAAGAGATCGGTAAAATAGGAACTGTTAAAGAAAGCATTAATATTCCCGAAATAGATATATCAGAATTTTCTGGAGTTAATATTTCAAAAGAATTTTTTATTGCAATGAATAAATTAATCACGGATAAGGTAAACAAATAAAATTATTATAATGAAAAATTATTTATTGCTTTTATTTTTAATACCGATAATAGGAATGTCCCAGGGAAATCCTATCAATCCTTATAAGGGATTAGCAACTGGAACAAATACTTATTCACTTACCATATCTGATACGAAGGCAACAAATATGCCAGCCGTTCCTGTAACTGGATTGACAATATTAATGAAAGTTACTAACCCTAATTCTGGTGCGAGTACGTTAAGGTTAACAACTCCAGCATCATCAACCTATCCAGTAAAGCCAATTACTCAGAATGGTTCTGCTCTTACTGGTGGTGAAATTGTTCAGAGCGTATGGAATATTATGACTTATGATAGTTCAAGCGGAGGTCAGTGGCAGCTTATGGGTAGAACGATAGGAACATATACAGGGTCTGTTACAACAGTATCTGTAGTCACAGCAAACGGAGTAAGCGGAACGGTTGCTAATCCTACCACAACCCCGGCTATTACCTTATCTGTTACACCTAACGTTAGTAATGCAACTGGAGTATTACCTATAGCAAACGGAGGAACTAATTCTACACTTACAGCTACATCAGGGACTGTATTGAGGGGAAATGGTACGGCTTGGGTTCCATCTGGATTTACTATGGATAATACCTTTCCAGCCTATCAATTGTTATATCCATCAAGTGCCAATACCCTAACATCAAATCCCAATCTATTATATGATGGTACTAGTCTTATGTTAGGTGCCAATAATTCAGCGGCAGGTATACCACTTTGGATTTACATGTCTTATGCAGGAGAATTACAAAATAGAATTGATAATATTAATACTGGTGCATCATCAGAAGCCAATTTTAATGTAAATAATTCTTCAAGTTCTCTTAGAATTAGAAAACTATCTACAGGATTTACAACTAGTGGAGAGTTAGTTGCAAATGCAAATGTTATAGAGGGTAATGGAGGACCACTAATATTTAAGACAGGAGCAGCAGAAAATAAACCAATAATATTCACGCCTAATGGAGTAGTGTCAAAAATGATACTTGACTATACAGGTTATCTTGGAATAGGAACATCTATATCTCCAACAGAGATCTTACATGTAGGTGGTAATCTTAGACTTGAAGGGGCCTTTATGCCTGGAAATTCAGCAGGTACAAGTGGTCAGGTTTTAACCTCTGCTGGAGTAGGATCAACACCAACATGGTCAAATGCAAGTTCAGGAACAGTAACAAATATTGCAACCGGAACAGGATTAACTGGTGGACCAATAAGTTCAACTGGTACAATATCAATTAGTACTGTACCAGTAGTTAATGGAGGAACTAATATAACATCATATACTATTGGTGATATTTTGTATGCTTCAGGATCAACTACTTTATCTAAACTAGCTGGAGTGGCAACCGGAAATTCGTTAATATCAGGAGGGGTAGGCGCTGCTCCTTCATGGGGAAAAATAGGATTAGCTACTCATGTATCTGGAAATTTACCTGTTGGAAATCTTAATTCTGGTACATCGGCAAGCAGTTCTACTTTTTGGAGGGGTGATGGAACATGGGCATCACCTCCAGGATCTATTACGACGTTAACCGTAAGTCCTAATGACGGCGTTAGTGGTACTGTTGCAACGCCAACAACTACGCCTACGATTACTATAGAATTGGGAGATATTACGCCGCAAACTGTAACAACTGGCAGCGTAATTGTTAATGTATCTAATGTAACAAATCCAATTGGTTTACAATCTACTGTAGAAGGAGATTATAGTACAACTGCAAATTCTACTGGAGCTTTAATAAGCGCTAAAGGAGCTTCTACGGTAACTGGAATTGAAATAAATTATTTACCAAATGTCGGCGGTATTGGTAATGGGATAACAATAGATGCTACTGCGGCTAATGCAACTGGATCAAATAATGGAATTGGCATAGCAGCATCAGGAGCTAAATATAATACGGGGCTGACTATTGGGGCAACTGGAGGAGATAATGCTGTAGGTTTAACTATAACAGCCGAAACGGGTTCAGTAGTAACAGCAGCAATTTCAGTTGTATCTGGTAATGTTGGAATAGGCACATCAATTACTCCAGAAGCTCAATTAGAAATTCAAAATACAGAAGGTAATGATGCTACATTAGCATTAGATGCAGATGATGGTGATGATAATGCTGATACTTGGTTTGCTAAATCAGAAGCTGCAACTGGAGATTTTAGTTTAACAAATCACACCAGTAAAAGACTAGCAGTAACATCAGATGGTAGACTTTATGGAACAGCACTACATAATAACTCTGGAGCAGTTACCGGTACTACAAATCAATATATTGCATCTGGAACTTACACTGCTACTATAACTAATGGATCTAATGTAACGGCTAATACTGCACAGATTTGTCAATGGATAAGAGTAGGGAATGTAGTTACTGTTAGCGGTGGATTTACTGCCACAACTACGGCAGCAGCATTAACTGCAAGCTCTGTTTTTCTTTCACTGCCTATAGTAGTTCCAAGTACATTCTCAAACTTTAGTCAATTAGGAGGTTCTGGATCAGTAACAGCAGGAGGCACATCTCTAGGAATTACGGCTAATAATGATGGGGGCGTTGCTGTTGCACACGTCAATTGGCTGTCTTCAGGTACTGGTTCTCTTAATTATACATTTTCATTTCAATATCTAATTTTTTAAATTAATGCTAATGAAAAAATACATTTTATCACTATTCATAATTATAGCTTGCTTTATGGCAAATGCTACAACTTATTATGTATCACTAACTGGAAGCAACGGTAACTCCGGACTTACAGAAGCTTTGGCATGGAGGACATTAACTTACGCTGTTGGCGGATCCTCTCCAGTAGTTGCGGGGGATTTAATTTATGTAAAATGCGGAAACTATGGTAATGAAAATGTTGTATTTTCAAAAGAGGGGTCATGCGGATTGCCTTTAACAGTTAGGGGGTATAAAACCACTCCAGGAGAATCAATTACCGCTCTTATAAATCAAGCTAACCCATATACAGCATATACTACAACAGCAATGCCTACTTATACAGGTAGCAGCAGAACGACCGGAATAGCTATAGATACAAGAGATAGGGATTATATAAATATTGAGAATATTCAAATAACAGCCTATGCTTATGGATTATTATCTGGATCAGCAGATACAACTGCAAATATTAATCTATACAACGTAAATTGTATGACAATAGGGGACCCATCAAATACATATTTAGGACAAGGAATATTATATGGAAGCATGGGAACACAATGGGGAGATAGAAATAAAATTGTGAATTGTTTAGTTGTTAATTGTTGTGCAGAAGGAGTAAACTTTAATGGAGATAATAATGTTGCTTATGGATGTAAGGTCTATTGTAATGAGCAAAATACTATTGGTTACGAGCAAACGGATTATTATTTTATGTGCTGCGGAAACTACAATCGGTTAGACCATTGTTATGGAGAAAGAGCGGCGGCAGTAGCGGCAGCAGGAAGTCAGAGTATTCACGGATTCTCATTTAAGACAAATGCTGAACAAGTTATAGATCAGGGATTACCATACCCAACAATATCAGCTAAATATAATGTAGCTTATTATTGCGGAATGAGAAATGCAGATGAAGGATTTTGTGCCAGACACCGTTTGGCTCAATATAATTTATTTTCTCACTGTTATGCACGCGGAACACATACTGGATCAAGCGCGGCTAGTGGTAATGGAAATCTGATAACATGGAGAGATGGGGCTAGTTATAATACAGCAGATGCTTGTAATGGAGATTCCTTATACTCTTTCTATGAAATTTATGACACATCAGAAGATGGCGGATCTCATCCTGGAACTGGAAATAAAATAATTAATTCATGGGGGGCAAACTGCTATGCAACAAATTACTTCAACAATCCTTCCGGAAGTTCAACATATACAGTAGATTGTGGGCAGCATTTGGTGGCAAACTGCTCTTTCTATTTAACAAGATACTTACATATATGTTCTACTCATTGCGCCAATATGATTTTCCAGGGAAATATTTACTATGGAAACTCAGATGTTGGGTCTGGTGGTTATTTTGCAGGTGGAACATATTCAGCAGATATAACAGCAGGAGAATTTACTGACTGCGATTATTACAAACAACAAGGAGGAGTTTCTGCTCCAATATTAGCAAGCACTGGAAGCAAAACAGTTACACCATCATATACTAATGCAGCAGCAAGAAATTTTATTCTTGGAGGATCCTCGGCAATGTTAAACGCTAATTCACACATAACTGCCGAAACAGTACCTATAGTAGCTATGTGTCAGTTTGCAACACCAAATAATAATCTTGATGATTTCGATAGAAATGTTTATAATGTGAGAAACATACCTCATATAACAAGAAATTACGATGGAGTAGTAAAATTTGGAGCAAGAAATATTGGGTGCTATTGAATATCATTAATAACAATTAAAATAAATACACATATGACACCGTCAACACCGTCACTTTGGACCATCCTAAAACAAACCATTATCGAGCAAGGGAAAGGTAGTTGTAAGAGAGTACTGGCTTATATTTTAACTAGTCTTGCATCTTTTATCATAGTTCATGCGCAAATAACTGGAGGCGAAGTGGATTATGGAGTGTTATCTCAGCTATTAATTGCCATAGGCGCATTGCTTTCAATAAGTGCTTTTCAACAAATAAAAGGAGTGAAGGGCGGTGTTGTACCTCCTATACTCGAAACCGTCAATCCGGACAATCCAAATACTCCTCCTGTAAAAGGGTGACATGATGAAGTATATTGTAAGTATAATAAGCATTGTTGGGATATTGCTATTTATGGGCAACTATTCTATCTGCGATTATTTCTATTACAATGATCTTGAAAAATGGTGGAGTTTAAAGCAAAACCTTTATAATGTTGTTATTTTCATCTTTCAGTTTCTTGCGTTTTATTATGTTGCCGAAGCTGTAGCTAAGTCGGTGTTGTGTTTTGGATTCATGATAAGCTTTGCAAATATCGTAGATAGACTGTTTTTTGACGTAAAAACATTTGAGTCAGATGACATAGCAATGCTTATATTTGCTTTAATATTTTCAACGCTATTTTATTTTACCAATAAAGCTAGTGGAACAAAATGAACAGATATATAAGAGGCTAGATAAACTCTCTGATGCTCTGGAAAGTCATATAGAGAAAAGCGGAGCTGACGCTACAGATATGAAGTTGTCCCTACAAGAGATCAAGCAATACCAAAAATCAGATCGTGAATTACTAAAAGCTCACCAGGACAAACTTACGGAGTGGGATTCTATACGAGACTTCAGTAAAGGTATAATATTCGTTGTAGGGTTATTGTGGCTTGGGCTTACAGGATTTGTATCGTGGTTATTTTCAAGGCACCCATAATGACACTAAGAGAAAAACAATCAATTTTTACATTCAATATTCATAGGCTTATAGAACAGGCTTATAAACTAGGCTTTGAATTAACTGCTGGAGAGCTTTACAGGACTCCAGAGCAGCAAAAGATATATTTCGACACCGGCAGAAGCAAAACCATGCATAGCCTTCATATAGAGCGATTGGCGGTAGATTTTAACATATTTAAGGACGGGAGGATGCTATTTCAAGAATCGACCCAATATGAACAGGATGTAATGACTTGTAAGCCACTTGGTGATTATTGGGTATCTTTAAATACGGCAAACAGTTGGGGTGCTGATTGGGGAAAGGACAACAATCCGCTTAATGATAAATTTCGTGATCCATATCATTTTCAGATGAATCATTAAATAAATGTGGCCTTTAGTAATAAAAGCAGTTATCTGGATAGGTCGTTTAGCAGTGGAGAATTTTATTTCTGAATACGTAAAGAATAAAGCCTCTAAAATAAAACATAAACTCAAAAAATAAAAATCACAATGACAACATCATCTACTACTACCACTACTCCACCAAAACGCAACTACACAAAGATGGTATTTATGGCTATAGGATTTGTACTGGCGCTGCTTGGAACCGATCACTATACTACTCAGTGGATAAGCGGAGGTGCTGAGATAACAGTTACTGATAAGAATATTGTTATTTCGCCTATAGATACAATAATCAAAAAAGACACCAACATCACACCGATGCAAAAGGCAATTAGCAAATAATTACATGAGTTATCTGAGATTCATTTTAAAAGGTATTTGGCTATTATTTACCATCATATTCTTGTTTTTTAACGCAATTTGCATATATGTTGCGTGGGTAGACCGGAAATCATGGTACGTACTTCCAATTATAGGGATCCTCGATGTAATGTTTTTTGTTTTTTCTATAGATGAATATAATAGAATAAAATGAAAAAGATAAAAGACTTTATCTCCAACATCAGCTACTGGACGTGGTCTTTTCTGATGGCACTGTTTGTTATTGCTATAGGAATATATTTTAACGCTTGTAACTAATCGCCACATGAGCATCTACACAATATCAGCCGGTAACCACTACGCCAACGGCGTTAACTTTGGCATACACTCATCAGGCAAGACTGTTTCGAAAGTAGCTATCTTCCATTCAAACTGCGCTTATGATCTCGGCAATGTAAATCAGGCAGATATAAATAAGCTGTACGGATTTTCTGTTGGACTATTTTCTGGTAATGATTACAATTCAGCTAGGTTCGGATGGAGATGGAGTATAGAGAAGCAGAAAATAGAACTATTGGCGTATGTTTATATTAACGGTGTTAGGATCAATGAATGGGATGCAGATATATCGATGGGATTTTTTGATCTAAATGTTGAAATATTTACTGAAATATCTGTTTTGCTTAGTGGATACAGATTCAGAACTGTAAATAATGGTATTGAAATAATTAAACTTGTACGCAGAGGCGGCAGCGGAATGGGATACAATCAATACCCCTATTTCGGCGGTGATGAAGTTGCTCCGCACACAATGACGATAGAGTTGAAATAGATTCTATCATGAGCTACACTTCGCTATTATCGTTACCACTATTATAATAATCGCCTTGACTATCATGAACATCATAGGCATGTAGAATAATCCCCTTTGTCGTTGTGGTTTCTTCTTAAAATTCAGCGGCAGCATAGTATATTCCCAGTTTACAACAAAGTAACGGAGGTGGGCCCTAAAAGTTAGGGTACAAAGTGGGGCGACATTTACATTAGAGGATGTAAATTGGTGTGTTCATTGTGTGTTAATAAAATAAATATTGCACATTGTATTGTGGAACAGAAAGGTTTCATACATTTGTGTTATAATTAATCTAATCAAACAAAATGAAAAACAAAAATCAATTCAGACAGGGAGATGTGTTCATAGAGAAAATCAATGAACTTCCTTCCGGTCTGAAGAAAAAGAAAGACAACATCGTTGCTGTTGGAGAATCCATGAATCACGCCCATGCAATGTTTGGAGAAGTTGATGTTCTTGAAAAATCAGAAGAAGTATTTCTTGATGTTCGTGAAGAAGCAGAACTAAAACACATTCTTCTTGAGGCAGGAATTGCTACTGAAAACTGGACCAAAGAACATCATCCGGTTACGTTGAAGCCAGGTAAGTATAAAGTGATTCAGCAACAACAATACGATCCTTACAAGAAAGCTGCCGAACGTGTAAGAGATTAATTAACCATAACCATAACACATGAGTAAATTAGAAAAGCTATCCCCCAGCCAAGAAAAGATCATGTTAGAAACGCGTGATTTTTGGAATGATTATATATTCTCTTGTAAAAATTATATCAATAAAGAGAAGGCTAAGGTAAATATTGAATGGTTGTATGATTTGGCAAAAGTTAAGTCAAAGCCAGTTGTTGTTTATGTTGACAGTCCTATGGGATGTCAATTAGCTGTTACTTATTTGAAAGAGTTCATTAAGCAGGCAAAAATAAATCGCTCTACGGCCAGCGTGTGGGACAGCGTGGGGGCCAGCGTGAGGGCCAGCGTGTGGGACAGCGTGTGGGCCAGCGTGGGGGACAGCGTGAGGGCCAGCGTGTGGGACAGCGTGTGGGCCAGCGTGGGGGACAGCGTGGGGGCCAGCGTGTGGGACAGCGTGAGGGCCAGCGTGAGGGACAGCGTGAGGGCCAGCGTGATGGCCAGCGTGGGGGCCAGCGTGTGGGACAGCGTGT
>Ga0070688_100000016_pt1 | contig 73740 bp, 69 predicted proteins | sample KBSS13HmetaG_FD_64679 | JGI IMG/M metagenome (GOLD analysis project Ga0070688, IMG submission 64679) | Switchgrass rhizosphere microbial communities from Kellogg Biological Station, Michigan, USA - KBS S1-3H metaG | ecosystem: Host-associated > Plants > Roots > Rhizosphere ...
TCAGCGGCATCGTCGTCGGCATCCTCAACAGCTACGACCGCTTCGGCGCCTTCGCGATCTCGCCGCTGTTCTGGAACCTGACGATCATCCTCGTCCTCGTCGTCCTCGAGCCGATGTTCCACGGCCAGGACCGGATCTACGCCTACGCGATCGGCATCCTCGTCGGCACCCTCGTGCAGCTGCTGATCCCCGCCTGGGACCTGCGCCACACGCCCTATCGCTTCAGCTTCAGCTTCGAATGGCGCAGCCCGAAGGTTCGGCGGGTGCTGGTCCTGATGCTGCCGGTGACGATCAGCCTCGGCCTGATCAACTTCAACCTGCTGATCAACAGCTTCTTCGGCAGCCTCGTCTCCGAGGAGGCGCCGGCGGCGATCGACAAAGCCTTCCGCATCTACCAGCTGCCGCAGGGGATCTTCTCGGTAGCGATCGCGACGGTGCTGTTCCCGGCGCTGGCGCGCTTTGCCAACGCGGGGGCGATCGACGACCTGCGGGCGACGATGGCGAACGGGATGCGGCAGATCCTCTTCGTCCTGGTGCCGGCGGCGGCGGCGATCCTGGCGCTCTCGGACCCGATGATCCGGCTGATCTATCAGCGCGGCGCCTTCGACGCGCACGAAACGGTGGTCGTCGCCACGGCGCTCTTCTGGTTCGCCTTCTCGCTCCCGACCAACGGCCTCTACCTCCTGCAGACGCGGACCTTCTTCAGCCTGCAGAAACCCTGGCAGGCGACGGCGCTGGCGACGATCGACCTCGTCGTCTCCGCCCTGGCGGCCCTTGCGCTCTACGAGCCGTTCGGGGTCGGCGGCATCGTCGCCGGGACCGGGATCGGGACCAGCGTCACGGTGGTCGCCCAGGCGGTGATCCTGCGCCGCCGCTTCGACGGCCTGGAGCTGCGGCGCCTCACCTCGACGGCGGTGCGGATCACGATCGCGGCCGCCGCCCTGGCTGGGGTCAGCTACATGGTCTGGGACGTCCTCGACGAGGCCCTCGGCCGCGATCTCGTCGGCCAGATCATCTCGCTCGGAACGGGCCTCACGGCCGGCCTCGTCGTCTACCTCTCGGTTGCGAAGCTGCTCCGCGTCGCCGAGCTCGAGCAGATGAGCCGCCTGCTGCTGCGGCGGGGCCGATAGCGCTCGATGCTCGGACCGGGGCGGTACCTGCTGGGAGTCGTGGAGATCCTGCTGCTGGTCGGGTTCGCCTGGCTGGGTGGGGATGCGGTGCGGAGGTGGATGCTGCCGCGGTTCGAGGGAGCGCCGGCGTATCTGGCGAGCGCGGTGGTGGCGCTGGCGCTGCTGATCTGGGCGGCGGAGTTGCTGGGGGCGTTCGGGTGGTGGGACCCGGTGCCTTACCTGCTCCTCGTCGCCGTAGTGGGACTCGGCCTTTGGAAGTTCTTGCCGCGGTTCGAGGGGGAGGGGGGTCGCTCCCACCCTCACAGGCAGGTAAGGGTCGGAGCGACCCCCCTCCCGACGTGGATTGCGCTTCTGATTGCCGCCGTGGCGGTCGCCAAGTTCGCTCTTGAAGCGAAGGGGAAGCTTTCGACGGGGATGACCGGGTTCGATTCGACCTGGTACCACGGGCCGTTCGCTGCCGGGTTCTTCCAGAGCGGCGATACGTGGGATTTGCACTTCATCGCGCCGCAGTTCTTGGCCTGGTTCTACCCCGCGAACGGGGAAATCTTCCACGCGGCCGGGATGTTGGCTTTCGGGCGGGATTTGTTGTCGCCGCTGCTGAACGTGGGGTGGTTCGTCGGCTGCCTGGTGGCGTGCTGGTGCATCGGGCGGCCGTACCGGGTTGCGCCTTGGTCGCTGGCGCTGGGGGCGGTGGCGTTGAGCGTCCCGGCGCTGGCCGATCAGGCGGGTGAGGCGAGGAACGACATCGTCGGGATCTTCTTCCTGCTGAGCGCCATCGCCATCTTCCTCAACGGCGAACGCAACACCCGTACCGCCTTCATCGTCGGGCTCGCTGCGGGCCTGGCGGCAGGGACGAAGCTCAACTTCCTACTGCCGGCGGCCGTGCTGGTGCTCGGCTTGGCGCTGGTCGCACCGCGCGGCTTAAAAGGCCGCGCGGTTGGGATCGCAGCTCTGGCCGCACTTGCCGGTGGCGGCTACTGGTACCTGCGCAACCTCGCCCACGCCGGCAACCCGCTGCCCTGGATCCATCACCTTGGCCCAGTCGACCTGCCCGCGCCCGAACAGGCCTTGGGCGGCCGCGAAGCCCACTCCGTCCTCGGCTACCTCGGCAACGGCGATGTCTGGTCCGACTGGTTCCTCCCGGGCCTGCACAGCGGCTTGTGGTTCGCGTGGTCTTTCCTGTTGATCGCCGCCGCCATCGGTCTAACTCTCGCCGCCATCCAGGTCCGGGGCGCTTTTGCAAACCATGAGTACGCAAACGCGCCCCGGCCTGGCGTGGTGCTTGGCGTCGCCGGCTTCGTCGGGCTGGCGACGGCGCTGGCGTGGCTGGTCGCGCCGACCTCGGCGTCCGGCCCGGACGGGATGCCGCGCGGGTTCGAGTCGGGCCTGCGCTACCTCGCCCCGGCCCTCGTCCTCGGCCTCGCGCTGTTGCCGACGGCTCCGAGCATCGCGGCGCGGCTCGCCCACTTATGGGTGCGCCCTTCTTTTGTTCCGGATAGCGACACAAATGACGGGGGCGCCCCACCAGGGTTGGTTTGGAAGGGGTTGTTTGTGGCTCTGGCCGGGTTGCTGATCGCGGTCGCCGTTGGTTACCCCGTGCAGCGCCACTACTTGGAGGGGCGCTACAAGGACCCGACCTTCACTTCGGCCCCCGGCCTCAACGCCGCTTTCGCCTGGGCTCGCGACGTCTCCGGCGCCCGCATCGCGACCACCAGCACGCGCCAGTACCCCCTCTTCGGCACCGACCTCTCCAACCGCGTCCAGTACCTCGGCGTCGAGCAGTCCCACGGTGGCTTTGAGGCTGCGGAGGGCTGTCGCACCTACCGCCGCCTTCTCGAGGAAGGCGATTACGACTATGTGGTGGCCACCCGGGACCGTGTGGAGGCCGGCAAGCCTGCTTTCCCGCCCCAGGTGAAGTGGACCGAAGGGCCGGGGGTCACGGTCGTTCTCCGGGAGGCGCCGACGGTGGTCTTTGCCCTGAAGGGTCCGCTCGACCCTTCGGCCTGCCGCTGAGCGCCGTCCTCCATACTCCTCACCGCGCCATGGACCACATCCGCAACTTCTCGATCATCGCCCACATCGACCACGGCAAGTCGACGCTGGCCGACCGCATCCTCGAGCTGACCGGGGCCGTCGACCCGAAGAAAATGCAGGCTCAGCTGCTCGACTCAATGGACCTCGAGCGCGAGCGGGGGATCACGATCAAGGCGCAGGCGGTGCGGGTCGAGTACACCGCCAAGAACGGCGAGACCTTCCACCTGCACCTGATCGACACGCCCGGTCATGTCGACTTCTCGTATGAGGTCTCGCGCAGCCTCGCCGCCTGCGAGGGGGCGCTGCTGGTCGTCGACGCCGCCCAGGGGGTCGAGGCGCAGACCGTCGCCAACACCTACCTGGCGATCGAGAACGGGCTCGAGCTGATCCCCGTCATCAACAAGGTCGACCTGCCCGGCGCCGAGCCCGAGCGCGTCGCCCAGGAGATCGCCGACCTGCTCGGCGGCGACCCCGAGGAAGCGCTGCCGATCTCGGCCAAGACCGGAGAGGGCGTGCTCGAGGTGCTCGAGGCGATCGTCGAGCGGATCCCGCCGCCGCAGGGCGAGCCCGAGGCGCCGCCGCGCGCCCTCATCTTCGACTCCGAGTTCGACCCCTACCGCGGCGTCATCGCCTACGTGCGGATGGTCGACGGCTCCTTCCGCAAGGGCGAGCGGATTCTGGCGATGCAGAACGGGACCGAAGCCGACATCGACGACATCGGCTTCTTCCGCCCGACGATGACCGCCGTCAAAGGGATGGACGCCGGCGACGTCGGCTACCTGATCACCGGGATCAAGGACGTCACCAAGCTGCGGGTCGGCGACACCCTCACCGCCCAGGCCTATGCCGCTTCCGAGCCGCTCGAGGGCTACCGCGAGGTGCGGCCGATGGTCTTCTGCGGCCTCTTCCCGATCGACACCGACCGCTATGAAGACCTCCGCGACGCGCTCGAGAAGCTCTCGCTCAACGACGCCGCCCTCTCCTGGGAGCCGGAGACCTCCGAGGCGCTCGGCTTCGGCTTCCGCTGCGGCTTCCTCGGCCTCCTCCACATGGAGATCGTGCGCGAGCGGCTGGAGCGCGAGTACGACCTCGACCTGCTGGCGACGACCCCGAACGTGCGCTATCTCGTCAACCTCACCAACGGTGAGACGAAGGAGGTGCATAGTCCCACCGAGCTGCCGGATCCGGGCACGATTGAGACGATCGAAGAGCCCTACATCCGCGCCACGCTGATCTGCCCGAAAGAGCAGGTCGGGGCGGTGATGGAGCTCTGCCAGCAGCGCCGGGGCACCCACGTCGACATGCACTTCCTCAGCCCCGAGCGGGTACAGATCCGCTACGACCTGCCGCTGGCCGAAATCGTCCTCGACTTCTTCGACCTGCTGAAGAGCTCGACCCGCGGCTACGCCTCGCTCGACTACGAGCCGATCGGCAACCGCGTCTCCGACCTGGTCAAGGTCGACATCCTGCTCGCCGGCGATAAGGTCGACGCGCTCTCGATCATCGTCTTCCGCGACTTCGCCTACGACCAGGGCAAGCGCCTCGTCGGACGGCTGCGGAAGACGATCCCGCGCCAGCTTTTCGACGTCCCGGTCCAAGCCGCGGTCGGCTCCAACATCCTCGCCCGCGAGACCGTCAAGGCTCTGCGCAAGGACGTCACCGCGAAGCTCTACGGAGGCGACGTCACCCGCAAGAACAAGCTGCTGAAGAAGCAGAAAGCCGGAAAGAAACGGATGAAGGCCGTGGGCCGGGTGGAAGTGCCGCAGGAGGCGTTCCTGGCGGTGCTGGAGATCGACGAGTAGTCGCGCGCCCTCCTGGCCAGGCGGCCAGTTAGAGTGCTCGCCCATGGCACTCAAGACCGATGCGGTAGGCAAGGAATGGCCCGGAAGCACTTACCAGGTGGGCCGGGAGAAGATCAAGGAGTACGCGAACGCGCTGGGCATCGACAACCCGGTTCACTTCGACGTCGAGGCGGCCCGCGCGGCCGGTTTCCGCGACGTCGTCGCACCGCCGATGTTCGCCGTCGTCTACAGCAGCCCGGCCGTCGGGCCGGCGATCCTCGACCCCGAGGTGGAGCTGAACTTCGCGGCGATGGTCCACGGCGGCCAGGCCTTCGAGTGGGACGAGCCCGCCTGCTCGGGCGATGAGATCACGACGACGGCCAAATGCCTCTCGATCGAGGAGAAAGACGGCAAGGGCTTCTACGTGTTCGAGACCAACTCCGTCAACCAGGACGGCGCCCAGGTCGCTCGCGGCACCTGGACGCTGATCGTCAGGGGGGTATGAAATGGCTTTGAACGAGGGCGAGGCGATCCCGGAGCTGCGGGTCACCCCCGACAAGTACCTGCCGCACCGCTATGCCGGTGCCTCGGGCGACTTCAACCCGATCCACATCGACGACGAGTTCGCGAAAATGGTTGGGCTGCCGCGCAACATCCTCCACGGCCTCTACTCGATGGGGCTGGTGGCGAAAGCCAACGCGGCCGTCGCCGACGGCAACCCGCGGGCGCTGAAGCGTCTCTCCGTGCAGATGCGCGGGATGGGCGTGCCCGAGCAGGAGATCGTCGTCACCGGTACGGTCAAGTCGAGGGACGGCAACCGCGTCGTGGTCGACACCGTCGCCACGCAGGGCGAGACCGCCCTGATCAAGAACGCCGAGGCAGAGCTCGAGCTTTAGGGGGATGCGGGAGGGGAGCCGTTCGGCTCCCCTCCTAGAATTCCGGGGGATGCTCAGCGAGCGCCAAGAGCTGATCCTGCGATTGGTCGTCGAGGCCTACCTCGATTCGGCCCGTCCCGTGCCCTCGAAGGAGGTCGCGGAGCGGCCCGAGATCGGGTGGGGTCCCTCGACCGTGCGCGCCGAGCTGGCGGCGCTGGAGGCGGCGGGCTACCTGACTCACCCGCACACCTCCGCCGGGCGCGTCCCCACCGACGCCGGCTACCGCCGCTACGTCGACCTGATGGTGGCGGGCGGTCGGGTCCCGGCCGGGCCGGGGGTAGAGCTGGAGCTCTCGCGCCTGCGCCGCGAGGTCGACGAGGCGATGCGGGAGACGACCGCGGCGCTGGCCCAGGTGACCGACCTGGTGGCGATGGCGACGGCGCCGCAGCCGAGCCTGACGGCGACGATCCACCGGGTCGAGGTGCTGCGCCTGCGCCCCAATGAGGTGGTGGTGATCGCGATCGCCTCGACCGGCGACGTCACCCGCCGCGTCTTCGCCTTCGACCGGCCGGTCGACAGCGGCCTCGTCGCCTGGGCTTCGAGCTACCTGAACGAGCGCCTCTCCGGGCTCGGCGTCGGGGCGCGGATGATCGCGACCCGGCTGCGCGATCCGGAGCTGAGCGGGATCGAGGCCGAATTCATCGCCACCCTCGGCGCCACCTTCACCGACCTCGTCGCCGAGCGGGGCGGCGAGCTCTACCTGGAGGGGACCTCGCGCCTGCTCTCCGACGCCCACCTGTCGGACCTGCCCCGGGCCGACGAGCTGATGACGGCGCTGGAGCGCCGCGCCGACGTCCTGCAGATGCTGCGCTCCTCGCTCGAGGAGCGCTCGGTCTTCTTCTGGATCGGCGGCGAGAACCCGCAGCCGGAGCTGCGCTCGGTCAGCGTCATCGGCGCCAACTACGGCCTCGGCCACCGCAACCTCGGTGCCGTCGGCGTCGTCGGGCCGCTGCGGATGGACTATGCGCTGGCGATCGCCTCGGTCCGCCACGCCGCCCGTGAGCTCTCCCGTTACTTCGAGTCGGTCTACGGCAGCTAGCCATGCCGCGCGACTACTACGAGGTGCTCGGGGTCTCCCGGGAGGCGGGCGAGACCGAGATAAAGAAGGCGTTCCGACGGCTGGCGCGGGAACTGCACCCGGACGTCAACGACCACGACCCCGAGGCGGAGGAGAAGTTCAAGGAGGCCGCAGCCGCCTACGAGGTCCTCTCCGACGCCGAGCGCCGCCGCACCTATGACGCCTACGGGCACGAGGGGCTGCGCTCGGGGGGCTTCGACCCCGGGGCCGGCTTCGGCGGCAGCATCGACGACCTCTTCCAGTCGATCTTCGGCGGTGCCGGTTTCGGCTTCGGTGGCCGCCGCGGCCCTGCCGGGGGCGGCGACGTCGCGGTCGAGGTCGAGGTCGAGCTGGCCGAGGTGGCGACCGGCGCCCGCCGCGAGGTGACCTACGACGTCGTCGGCGCCTGCGAGCACTGCCACGGCAACGGCGCCGAGCCGGGCACCCCGATCACCACCTGCGAGCGCTGTGGCGGCAGCGGCGAGCTGCGGGCGGTGACCCGGACGCCGTTCGGGCAGATGGTCCGCAGCACCGCCTGCGACGTCTGCGGCGGCGCCGGGAAAATCCCGCAGACGCCGTGCGAGGTCTGCAGCGGCAGCGGCCGCACCCGCCAGAGCCGGACCAGCGCGATCGAGGTCCCGGCCGGGATCGAAGACGGCCAGCGGATGCGGATTACCGGCGCCGGCCATGCCGGCGAGCCGGGCGCGCCGGCCGGCGACCTCTACGTCGAGGTGCGGGTGGCCGCCGACGAGCGCTTCGAGCGCGACGGCTCGGACCTGATCAGCGTCGTCTCGATCCCGGCGACCGAGGCGATGCTGGGGACGACGGTGACGGTGCCGACGCTCGACGGCGAGGAGGAGATCGAGGTCGAGCCAGGGACGCAGCCGGGGACCGAAAAGGTGCTGCGCGGGGCCGGGCTGCCGCGCCTCAACAGCAGCCGCCGCGGCAGCCAGCGGGTGATGCTGGAGGTCTTCGTCCCGACCAACCTCAACGAGGAGCAGCGCGAGATCGCCGAGCGGCTCGACGAGAGCCTCGAGGAGGGGAACCTGGCGCTGCAGCACGGCGAGGGGCTCTTCGGCCGCCTGCGGCGGGCCTTCGGTTGATCCGCCTCGCGGTTCGTTGCCAGCCCGAGCAGGCCGACCTGGTCCTTGCCGAGCTGACGGTGCTGGCGCCGAACGGGGTCGAGGAGGAGCGCGGACCCGGTTACGTCGAGTACGCGATCTACGGCGGCGAGGGGGAGCTGCCGGAGCTGGGCGATCTCGACGTCGCGATTGCCGGCGGCCGAGTCGAAGTCAGCGCCACCGAGATTCCCGACGACTGGGCCGACCGCTGGCGCGACTTCCACAAACCGCTCCTGGTCGCCGACCGCCTCTGGCTGCGGCCCTCCTGGGAGCCGCCGCGGGAGGGAACCGTCGACATCGTCGTCGACCCCGGCCAGGCCTTCGGCACCGGAGCCCATCCGACCACCCGCCTCTGCTTGGAGTACCTCTGCGAGCTGGAGCCCGACGGCGAGCTGGTTGACCTGGGAACCGGTTCCGGCGTACTGGCGATCGCCGCGGCAAGGCTCGGGTGGACCCCGGTCCGCGGCTATGACCACGAGCCGGCGGCGCTTGAAGCCGCATCAGCCAACGCGGCAGCCAACAACGTCGACCTCCAACTGGAGCGCGCCAACCTGCGGGAACAACTTCCGGATCTGGCGCCTACAGTCGTGGCGAACATGACCGCGCCGATCCTGCTCGCAGTGGCCGAACTCATCAGGGACGCCCCCCAAACGCTCGTCTGCTCGGGTTTGCTCCCCGCAGAGCTCGACGAAGTCTCCGCCGCATACGCCCACGTCGGACTGGAAGAGCAAGATCGCCGCAGAGAGGGCGACTGGGCCGCTCTCTTGCTCCGTCGCACCTGAGATATAGGGTTCCGGCAATGCCGTTCGCCTCGATCGTCAGCGCCGACTACAAGATCGCGCTGTTCCTCCACATCGTTGCCGTCGTGCTGGCGTTTGGCCCGACCTTCGGTTACGGGATTCTCTTCTCGGTGCTGCCGGACCACCCGCGGGCGACGCCGGCGCTGCTCTCCGGCATCCAGCGGATCGACCGTTTCCTGGTCACCCCGGGGATGGTCGTCGTCCTGCTTGCCGGCGTCTACCTGATGGTCGCCAGCGACGACGCCTGGGACGGCAGCGAGGCGTTCATCACCGTCGGCTTCATCGCAATCCTGGCCCTCTTCGGCCTCCAGCACGGGTTCTTCCGGCCGCAGACCGCGAAGGCCAAGGCGCTGGCGGAGCGCGACCTGAAAGCGGGGGACACGCTCAGCGAGGAGTTCGAAGCGGTCTCGCAACGGCTGGGCACCGTCGGGCCGATCGCCGGTTTGATCGTCGTCGTGACGATCTTCTTCATGTCGTACAAGCCGTTCATGTGATCAACCTCCCGGTCGCGATGTTCGACTCGGGCGTCGGCGGGCTCACGGTCCTCCACGAGTGCCTGGTCTCGCTGCCGCAGGAGGACTTCGTCTATCTCGGCGACACGGCGATGTTCCCCTACGGGGACAAGGACCCCGAGCAGCTGCGGGAGCGGATCCGGCGGATCGCCGAGATGCTGGTCGACCGCGGCGCCAAGCTGCTGGTGATCGCCTGCAACACCGCGACCTCGGTCGGCGAGGAGGTGACCCGGGAGGTTGCCGCGGCGCGCGGGGTGGAGGTGGTGCCGGTGGTCGAGCCGCAGGCTGAGATCGCGGCGGCGATCACCGCCAACGCCCGCGTCGGGGTGCTGGCGACGCCGAACACGGTCGCCAGCGGCGCCTACCGGCGGGCGCTGGAAGCGGTCGGCCGCGGCCTCGACGTGGTCGAGGTCGCCGCGCCCGATCTCGCTCCCTTCATCCAGGAGGGGTCGCTGTTCGACGGGGAGACGATGACGATGGCCCGCTCCTACTGCCGGCCCCTGCAGGAGGCCCAAGTCGACACCCTGATCCTCGGCTGCACCCACTACCCGCTGGTGGCGCCGATGCTGCAGCGGATCCTCGGCCGTGACGTCCGCCTCGTCAGCGGCGGCCACGCGGTCGCCGCGGCGGTCCAGCGCACCCTCGAGGCCTCCGGTCTCGCCCGCGAGCCCCGAGGCGAGGGCAGCTACGACTTCCTCTGCACCGGCGACTGTGAGGCCTTCCACGCGATCGGCACCCGCTTCCTGCAGATGCCGCTGGGGGACGTCGAGCAGGTCGAAATCTGAGCTCCGCGCAGAAGTCGGCCCCAAATCGGCTCGATCTGCGCGCCACCTGTGCGTCCCGATCCCCGACGATCCCGCCATGCCTGTTTTGACCGCTGGCAATACCGTATATACTCACCCCGTGGCCAAGGTGATGATCTCTATTCCCGACCAACTGCTGGAGCGGCTCGATCTCCGCGCAAAGGAGGCGGGGGAAACCCGCAGCGGCTTCCTCCAGCGGGTGGCGGAGCGGGAGCTGGAGCGGACCGAACGCCACGATCGCGAAGAGATCGGGCGGTTGCTGGCGGAGCTCCGGCCTCTCGATTTCGGCGGCGTCAGCGCGGCCGACCTGATTCGCGAAGACAGGGAATCTCACTAAGCGTGTTCCTCGTCGACGCCAGCGTCTGGGTGAGCCTGGTCGAGCGTGGCGGCACCCACCGGGAGGCGGCCGCGAGTCTGGTCAGTGAGCAGGCGCAAACGCTGAGCGCCCTCGACTTGACTCTGTATGAGGTGGCAAACGCGGTCGGCGTCAAGCAGGGCGATGCGAGAGAGGCGGGTCGGGTCAATCGATTGCTCCTTCGATGCTGCCGCGATCGCCTGCTCACGGTGGAAGCGGAGCTGATCGACGCGGCCCTGCAGGTGGCCGGCGAGCACGGTCTAACGGTCTACGACGCTGCCTACGTCGCCGCGGCTCGTCGCCACGGCATGACCCTGGTCAGCGTTGACGTCCGCGACCTGGTCTCCAAGGGGCTTGCAGTAACCCCCGACGCCGCCGTCTACCCTTAAGGCCGATGCCCGTTCTCGAACAGGTCCAAGACGACGTCAAGACGGCGATGAAAGCGCGCGACCGCGATCGCGCCGCTGCCCTGCGGCTGATCGTCGACGTCCTTCAGCAGGACGCGAAGCTGGGCAAGGGGGACGAGGTCGCGGTGCTGCAGCGGGAGCGTAAGAAACGGGTCGAGGCGGCCGAGGCTTATGAGAAGGCGGGCCGTGCCGAGCAGGCCGCGGCCGAGCGCTTCGAGGCGCAGCTGATCGAGGGATACCTGCCGCAGCAGCTCTCCGACGAGGAGCTGGAACAGCTGGTCGCCGAGGCGGTCGAGGAGACCGGCGCCAGCGAGCAGCGGCAGATGGGCCAGGTGATGTCGGCGCTGATGCCGAAGGTCGGCGGCCGCGCCGACGGCAAGCGGGTCAGCGCCGCGGTGCGAGCGAAGCTGGGTGCCTGAGTCTTGGCCCGCAGGCAGCTGACCCTCGACAACAACGTCGCGGCCGAGCTCGCCGGCTCGGAGGACAGCGTGCTCCGCGCCCTGCGCGGGCGCCTCGACGCCGACCTGCACCTGCGCGGCAACGTCCTCACCCTCGAGGGCGAGCCCGACGACGTCGCCGAGGCGGCGACGGTTGTCGACGAGATGGTCGAGCTGATCGAGCAGGGGCACGACGTCGCCCCGGGCACGATCGAAGCGGTGACCGGCGCCCTCGATGCCGACGAGAGCCCGGCGGAGATCCTCGACGACGTCGTCTGGCGCCACCGCAACACGAAGGTGGCGCCGAAGACGCTGAACCAGAAGCGCTACGTCGACTCGATCCGCCGCCACACGATCACCTTCGGGATCGGTCCCGCCGGCACCGGCAAGACCTTCCTCGCGGTGGCGATGGCCGCCGCGGCGCTGACCGAACGCAAGGTGCAGCGGATCATCCTCACCCGGCCCGCGGTCGAGGCCGGTGAGCGGCTCGGCTTCCTGCCGGGCGACATCCAGGCCAAGGTCGACCCCTACCTGCGCCCGCTCTTCGACGCCCTCTTCGACATGCTCGACCCCGACCGCGTCAACGGCTATTTCGAGCGCAACGTGATCGAGGTGGCGCCGCTTGCCTTCATGCGCGGCCGCACCCTCAACGACTCCTTCGTGATCCTCGATGAGGCGCAGAACACCAGCCCCGAGCAGATGAAGATGTTCCTCACCCGGCTCGGCTTCAACTCGCGGATGGTGGTGACCGGCGACGTCACCCAGATCGACCTGCCGACCGACCAGCGCTCGGGCCTGATCGCCGTCAGCGACATCCTCAGCGACGTCCGGGACATCTCCTTCGTTCGCTTCGGCGGCGAGGACGTGGTTCGTCACAAGCTGGTTCAGCGGATCGTCGCCGCCTACGACGAGCACGGCGCCCGTGAGCAGGGGGCCCGCGCCGAACACGGGCCGACCCCGCGTTCGTGAGTGTGGACCTGACCGACGTCCCCGCCGACTTGCGCAGCGCCGTCGCCGCCGCGCTGGATGCCGCCGGGGTAGATGACGGGCATCTCGCCGTCGAGATCGTCGACGAGGAGCGCATACGCGAGCTCAACCACGAGCACCGCGACAAGGACGCGCCGACCGACGTCCTCGCCTTCCCGATCGACGAACTGGAGCCGGTGGCGGGTCCGCGCGAGCTCGGTGACGTCGCGATCTGCCCCGAGCACTGCAGCGACGTCACCGAGGCCGCCGTCCACGGCACCCTGCACCTCTGCGGCTATGACCACGAGACCGACGGGGGGGAGATGCTGGCGCTGCAGGCGCGGGTGCTGGCGGCGCTGCGATGAGCCGCTCCGGTTTCGTCGGCCTCGCCGGCCGGCCCAACGTCGGCAAGTCGACCCTCGTCAACGCCCTCGTCGGCTCCCATGTCGCGATCGTCTCCAGCCGGCCGCAGACGACCCGCCGGGCGATCCGCGGCGTCGTCACCGAGACCGAGAGGGAGCTGCAGCTGGTTCTCGTCGACCTGCCGGGGGTGCAGAAGCCCCGCGACGTCCTCACCAAGCGGATGCAGGGGCGGGTCGAGCGCGAGCTCGCCGACTCCGACGTCGTCCTCTTCGTCCTCAACGGCGAGGAGGGGGTGGGGCCGGGCGACCGCTTCATCGTCAGGGCGCTGCTGGGGGCCGGCGCCGGGCTACCGGTCATCTGCGCCGTCAACAAGGCCGATCGCCTCGGCCCTAACGAGCTGGTGCCGGTACTCGCCGAGGCGGCGGAGCTGGAGGGCGTCGACGAGGTCTTCCCGGTCAGCGCCCGTACCGGTGAGGGGCTGCCGCCGCTGCTGGAGCGCCTCGGCGAGCTGGTCCCCGAGGGTCCGTACATGTACCCGCCGGAGGACAGCAGTGACCAGTCCAGTGAGCTGCTGCTGGCCGAGCTGATCCGCGAGCAGGTGCTCAACCGCACTCGCCAGGAGATCCCGCACTCGGTCGAGGTCTCGGTGCTCGAGGTCGAGCCGCGCCAGGACGGTCTTGTTGTTGTGCGAGCCGAGATCTGGGCCGAGACTGAGTCCCAGAAGGGCATCCTGATCGGCAGCAAAGGGGTGAAGATCGGCGAGATCGGCGCCGCGGCCCGCCGCTCGCTTGAGGGCGAGCTGGGCTCCAAGGTCCACCTCGACCTGACCGTCCGAGTGCGCCGCAATTGGCGCCGCGACGAGGACCTGCTCGACCGCCTCGGCATCGAGTAGGGACTCGGCGTTTACGATTCACCTGCGTGTTTGCTGAAATCGAATTCGACCAGCAGGGCCTGGTTCCGTGTGTCGTCCAGGACTTCGCCTCCGGCGAGGTGCTGATGCTCGCCTACATGAGCGGCCAATCGCTGGAAATGACGTTGGAGACCGGCGACCTCCATTTCCACAGCCGTTCGCGCGACGAACTCTGGAAGAAAGGCGAAACCTCGGGCAACTTCATGCACCTGCGCCAGCTCCGCTACGACTGCGACGGCGACTCGCTCGTCGCCTTGGTCGACCCGGCGGGGCCGGCCTGCCACACCGGCGAGCGCAGCTGTTTCTACCGCGAGGTGCTGGGCTCGGCCTCGCCGCGCAAGGACGCGCCGCCGGCGCCGGGCGAGCCCTTCCCCGTCACCTTCGAAGCGCTGCCGGCGCTGGAGCGGACGATCCGCCACCGCGCCCTGCAGCGCCCCGACGGCAGCTACACGGTGACGCTCCTCGACGACCGCGAGCTGATCGGCGAGAAGGTCGAGGAGGAGGCGGAGGAGGTCGTCCGCGCCGCCCGCGAAGAGACCGACGAGAGGGTGGCCGAAGAGGCCGCCGACGTCCTCTACCACCTCAGCGTGCTGCTGGCCTCGCGCGGCGTCTCGCTGGCGAGGGTGATGGAGGTGCTGAATGCCCGTAGCGGCTGATTCCGAGCTGCAGCTGGTGCCGAGCCTCGAGCAGGCCCGGGAGCTGGCTCGCGAGGGCAATGTCGTCCCGGTGCGGGCGCGACTCGTCGACGACTGCGAGACCCCCGTCTCCGCCTTCCTCAAGCTGCGCGCCGGCGAGCCCGAGAGGGCGCCCTGCTTCCTGCTCGAGTCGGCCGAGCAGGGACAGGTCGGCCGCTACTCCTTCGTCGGATTGCGGCCGCGGGCGTTGCTGCGCTGGAGCGACGGCGTCCTCTCCGAATGGGGCGGTGCCGCCGCCTCCAACGGCGGCGAGCCGAGCAGCGCCGAGCCGGCGCCTGATCCCTACGCGGCGGTAGCCGAGCGCCTGCAGCGCTACCGGCCGGCGCCGGTCGCCGGGCTGCCGCCGTTCGCCGGCGGCGCTGTCGGCTTCTTCGCCTACGACTTGGTGCGGACCGTGGAGCCGCTGGAGGAGCCGAACCCCGACCCGCTCGGCCTCCCGGACATGGCGCTGATGGTGACCGACGCGATGCTGGTCTTCGACCACCTCCGCCACGAGCTGACGATCCTCGCCTGCGCCTTTGTCGAGGAGGACGGCAGCGTCGAGGAGGCCTACGAGCGGGCGGCACGGACAATCGCCGAGATGCGCGAGCGGCTGCGCGGAGCGGTTCCGGTCCCGGCGAGGCCGACGGTGGCCGAGGCGCCGGAGTTCGAGTCGAACATGACCCGCGAGCAGTTCGAAGCGGCGGTGGCGCGGATCGTCGAGTACGTCCACGCCGGGGACGCCTTCCAGGTCGTCCCCTCGCAGCGCTTCTCGGCGCCGGCGCCGGTCGAGGCCTTCTCGGTCTACCGCGGCCTCCGCGCCGTCAACCCCTCGCCCTACATGTACTTCCTCGAGTTCGGTGACTTCCAAATCGCCGGCGCCTCGCCCGAGCCGCTGGTCAAGGTGCTTGACCGCAAAGTGACGACGCGGCCGATCGCCGGCACCTATCCGCGCGGAAAAAGTGAGGAGGAGGATCGTCAGCTCGCCGAGCGGCTGAAACGGGATCCGAAGGAGCGGGCCGAGCACGTGATGCTGGTCGACCTTGGTCGCAACGACCTCGGCCGCGTCTGCGAGTACGGCAGCGTCAAGGTTGACGAGGAAATGGAGATCGAGACCTACTCCCACGTTCTCCACATCGTCAGCCAGGTCTCCGGCAGGCTGAAAGAGGGGGTGAGCGCGATGGACGTGCTGCGCTCGGCCCTGCCCGCCGGCACTCTCTCCGGGGCACCGAAGGTGCGGGCGATGCAGATCATCGACGAGCTCGAGCCGGTCAAGCGCGGCGGCTACGGCGGCGCAGTCGGCTACCTCGCCTGGGACGGCGACCTCGACACCGCGATCCACATCCGTACGGTCGTCGTCAAGGACGGCCGGCTGCACGTGCAGGCCGGCGGCGGCACCGTCGCCGACGCGAAACCGAGCTATGAGTACACCGAGTCCGTGAACAAGGCCCGGGCCGTCTTCCGCGCGGTCAAGGTGGCCTGCGAACAGCCGGACTGGGCTTAGCCGGGGCCTGAACATGCGCGTGCTCGTGATCGACAACTACGACTCCTTCACCTACAACCTCGTCCAGTACCTGGGCGAGCTGGGGGCCGAGGTCGAAGTCGTGCGCAACGATAAGGCGGCGGTCGAGGAGCTGCTGGCGCGGACGCCTGACCGCCTCGTCGTCTCGCCCGGCCCCTGCACGCCGGCCGAGGCCGGGATTTCCGGTGAGGCGATCAAGGCCTTCGGCGAGGCGGGCATACCGGTGCTGGGCGTCTGCCTCGGCCACCAGGCGATGGTCGAGGCCTTCGGCGGCCGGGTGGTCCAGGGCGAGCCGATCCACGGCAAGGATGCCGAGGTCGAGCACGACGGCAAGTCGATCTACGCCGGGCTGCCGAGCCCGATGGTCGCCGGCCGCTACCACTCGCTCGTCGCCGACCCAGAGCTGCCGGCTGAGCTGGAGCTGACGGCGAGCCTCGGCGACGTCGTCATGGGCGCCCGCCACCGCCAGCTGCCGGTCGAGGGGGTCCAGTTCCACCCCGAGTCGGTGCTCACCCCGCAGGGGAAGCACCTGCTCGCCAACTTCATCGCCGAGCGCGCCGATGCCTAACGACGTCGTCAGCCGGGCGATCGACGCGGTCTGCAGCGGCGACCACCTGACCGCCGACCACGCCTCCGCGGTGCTGAGCGAGATCATGGAGGGGCGGACCGATCCGGTCCAGACCGGCGCCTTTCTGATCGCCCTGCGGGCGAAGGGGGAGACGGTGCCCGAGTTGGTCGGCCTGGCGCGGACGATGCGCGGTCTCGCCTCGCCGGTCCCGACCAAGCGCCACGACCTCGTCGACACCTGCGGCACCGGGGGCGGCCCCTCGACCTTCAACGTCTCGACCACGGCGGCGCTGGTCGCGGCCGGCGGCGGTTGCGCGATCGCCAAGCACGGCAACCGCTCCAACAGCAGCAAGTGCGGCTCCGCCGACCTCCTGGAGGCGCTCGGCGTCAATATCGAACTGGAGCCCGAGCAGGTCGGCCACTGCATCGACGAGGTCGGCTTCGGCTTCATGTTCGCGCCCAAGCACCACGCGGCGATGAAACACGTGGTGCCGGCGCGGAAAGCGCTCGGGGTGCGGACGATCTTCAACTTCCTCGGGCCGCTGACCAACCCCGCGGGGGCCAACCGGCAGCTGCTCGGGGTCGCCGACCGCCGCTACCAGGAGACGATCGCCGAGGCGCTGATCGGGCTCGGCAGCGAGCGGGCGCTCGTCGCCGCCGCCGAGGACGGGCTCGACGAGCTCTCGCTGGCGGCGCCGACCCGCGTCATCGAGGTCGCCGACGGCCGCACCTCGGAGTGGTTCGTCGAGCCGGGCCAGTTCGGGCTCGCGCCGGCCGGCCTGGAGCGGGTGGCAGGGGGGACCCCGGAGGAGAACGCCGAGGTCAGCCGCAAAGTGCTGGCCGGAGAGCCCGGGCCGCACCGCGACCTCGTCCTCCTCAACGCCGCCGCCGCGCTCTATGTCGGTGGGCTCGCCGCCGACCTCGAAGAAGGGGTTGTGAAGGCCGCCGAGGCGATCGATTCCGGCGCCGCGGCGAAAGTGCTGGAGCGCCTGCAGGCGGCCACGGTCGCCCCTGCCGGGTAGACGGTCATCTAGGCTTTCGGGGCTCAAGTGGGAATGATGGACCAGCTGATCGCAGGGGCCCGGGAGGGGGTCGCGGCGCGCCGCCGCGAGACTCCGCAACCCGAGCTCGAGTCGCGCCTCTCCGTTCGGGGCGAGGACCGCCCGTTCTCGGAGGCCCTGGTCCGGCCGGGGCTTTCGCTGATCGCCGAGTTCAAGCGGCGCTCGCCCAGCGCCGGGCAGCTGGCCGCCGAGGCGGTCGACGTGGCCGGCCAGGTAAGCGCCTACGAGCGCGGTGGCGCCGCGGCCCTTTCCGTTCTCACCGACGAACCCCATTTCGGCGGCTCGCTCTCGGACCTGCGCGCCGCCCGCGCCGCCTGCGACCTGCCGATCCTCCGCAAGGACTTCATCGTCGACCCCTACCAGCTCTACGAGGCGGCGGTGAACGGCGCCGACGCCGTCCTCCTGATCGTCGCCGCCCTCGCCGACGGGGACCTGCGCTCGCTGCAGCAGGAGGCCCGCTCGCTCGACCTCGACGTCCTCGTCGAGGTCCACGACGGCGAGGAGATGGAGCGGGCGCTGGAGGCCGGCGCCGAGGTGATCGGGATCAACAACCGCAACCTCGACGACATGAGCGTCGACATCGCCACCACCTTCGAGCTGATGCCGAACGTCCCGGCGGGCAAGACCGTGGTCGCCGAGTCGGGGATCTCCGGCCGCGAGGAGCTCGAGGAACTCGACCGGGTCGGGGTCGACGCCGTCCTCATCGGCGGCGCCCTGATGACCGTCGCCGACCCCGAGGCCAAGGTCCGGGAGCTGACCGACCGAATTTAGAAAAAATTTGAAGAGCATTTAGGGACGGGACACGTCCCGTCGGCATCCTCTCGACCATGTCCAAGCTCAAGCAGAACTTCCGCAGCCCGTTTCTCTCCGCTCTCCTCGGGGGCCTGGTCGTCGCTGTCTTCGGCCTGATCGCGATTGCGGCGGGCTGGATTCAGTCCGACGGAGGTTCGACCACCACCGTTGCCGCGCCCCTGACCGCGCCGGTGAAGGAGAGCTCCGATGAAGAAGTCGGCAACGTCGTCAACCAGATCTACCAAGCCGACGGCGAAGGCGTGGCCTTCATCGAATCCCAGCTCGAAGCGCCGGAAAGCGAAGGCTTCAACCCGTTCGGCGAAGTCGAACCCGAAAGCGGCGGCACCGCCACCGGCTCGGGCTTCGTGATCGACGACGAAGGCCACATCCTCACCAACAACCACGTGATCGAAGGCGCCGGCAAGGTAACGGTCAAACTCGGCGACTCGGAAAAGACCTGGGACGCCGAAGTGGTCGGCACCGACCCCGGTACCGACGTCGCCCTGCTCCAGGTCGACGCGCCGAAGAGCGAAATCCACCCGCTGACCCTGGGCCGCTCCTCCGAGGCCGAAGTCGGCGACCCGGTGGTCGCGATCGGCAACCCGTTCGGGCTCGACCGCACCGTCACCAGCGGCATCGTCTCCGCCCTGCAGCGCGACATCCAGGCCCCGAACGGCTTCTCGATCTCCCACGTGATCCAGACCGACGCCGCGATCAACCCCGGCAACTCCGGCGGGCCGCTGATCAACGCCGAAGGGGCGGTGATCGGGATCAACGCCCAGATCGCCACCGGGGGCGGCGGCAACGGCAACGTCGGCATCGGCTTCGCGATCCCGATCGACACCGTCCGCGCCGAGATCGAGCAGCTGAAGAACAAGGGCGAAGTCGAACACGCCTTCATCGGCATCAGCGGCGGCACCATCACCCCGGAACTGTCCAAGGCCCTGAACCTGCCGGTCGACGAAGGGGTCATCGTCCAGTCGGTGACCAAAGACGGCCCCGCCGACAAAGCCGGGATCGAAGCCGGCGGCACCGAAGCGCAGATCAACGGCCAGCAGGTGCGGCTCGGCGGCGACATCATCACCGAGGTCGACGGCAAGAAGCTGAAGAACATGGACGAACTCGTCGAAATCATCCAGGGCCACGAGCCCGGTGACGAGCTGCAACTGACCATCCTCCGCGGCGATCAGGAAAAGACCGCCGACGTCACCCTGGGCGACCAGCCCGACTCCTCCGAATAGCGATTGCGAATCAGTGCGGGCGGGTCCGAGGGATCGGACCCGCCCTTCACGTACGCTCTGGTTGTGCGGGTGAAGTTCTGCGGCATAACCAATCTCGACGACGCGGCCGAGGCCGTGCGCCTCGGCGCCTGGGCGATCGGGCTGATCCATTTCCACGGCTCGCCGCGGAACGTCGAGGTCGCCGCAGCGACTGAGATCGCCGCCGCCTTCCGCCGCAAGTGCGAGGTCGTCGGCGTCTTCGTCAACCCCACCCTCGACGAGGTGACGCGGGCGGTCGAGGACGAGGGCCTGACGATGGTGCAGCTGAACGGTGCCGAGGGCGCCTCCTTTTGTGCCGAGGTGAAGCGGCGGACCGGCCTCAAAGTCGCAAAGGCGATCCACGTCGCCAGCGCCGCCGACGTCCACGCCGCCGAGGCCTACCGGACCGACTTCCACCTCTTCGACCGCCGCGCTAACGGCGCCTGGGGCGGGACCGGCCAGAGCTTCGACTGGGAGCTGCTGCGCAACCACCGCTCCGAAGTGCCGGCGATCCTCGCGGGCGGCCTGCGGCCGGAGAACGTGGCGCAGGCGATCAACATCACCCACCCCTACGCGGTCGACGTCGCCAGCGGCGTCGAGCGTGAGCCGGGACGCAAGGACCACGCTGCGATGGAGGCCTTCTTCGAGGCCGCGAACTCCCTCGGCGCCAAAGCCGCATGAGCGCGATCGAGGAGAGGTTCGGACCCTACGGGGGCCGCTACGTGCCGGAGACCCTGATCCCGGCCCTGGACGAGCTCAGCGCAGCCTGGGCGGAGGCGCGCGAGGACGGGGAGTTCATGGGGCGGCTGGAAGCCCTGCGGCGCGACTTCATCGGCCGGCCGACGCCGCTCTACCCGGCCGAACGGCTCTCCGAGCGGGTCGGCTCGCGCGTCTATTTGAAGCGCGAGGACCTCGCCCACACCGGCGCCCACAAGATCAACAACGCCGTCGGCCAGGCGCTGCTGGCGGCGCGGATGGGGAAGCCGCGGGTGATCGCCGAGACCGGCGCCGGTCAGCACGGCGTCGCCACCGCCACCGCCTGCGCCCTGCTCGGGCTCGAATGCGTCGTCTACATGGGCACCGAGGACATCCGCCGCCAGGCGCCGAACGTCGAGCGGATGAAGCTGCTGGGGGCCGAGGTGGCGCCGGTCGAGGCCGGCGCCCGGACGCTCAAGGAGGCGGTCAGCGCGGCGATCCGCGACTGGGTCGCCAACGTCGCCACCACCCATTACGTGATCGGCTCCGCGGTCGGTCCGGCGCCCTATCCGGCCTTGGTCCGCGACCTGCAGCGGGTGATCGGAGAGGAGGCGCGCGAGCAGGCACTGGCGGCGGAGGGCTCGCTGCCGGCCCGGGTGATCGCCTGCGTCGGCGGCGGCTCCAACGCGATCGGCATCTTCACGCCCTTCGTCGACGACGCCGAGGTGGCGCTGGTCGGCGTCGAGGCGGCCGGCGAGGGGCTAGACACCCAGCGCCACGGCGCCTCCCTGCAGGGCGGCGTCAAAGGCGTCCTGCACGGTTCGCTCTCCTCGGTGCTCGCCGACGAGGAGGGGCAGATCCTCGAGGCCCACTCGATCTCCGCCGGGCTCGACTATCCCGGCGTCGGTCCCGAGCACGCGCAGCTGCGCGACAGCGGTCGCGCCACCTACGAGGCGGTTACCGACGAGCAGGCGCTGAGCGCGTTCCAGGAACTGGCGCGGCTGGAGGGGATCATCCCGGCGCTCGAGTCCTCGCACGCGATCGCCTGGTTGACGGAGAACGCGCTGGAGGGGGACGGGTTCGACGTGCTGTGCCTCTCCGGGCGGGGGGACAAGGACATGGCGGAGGCGACCACCCGGCTCAAACCTCCGAGCGACATCCTGCCGTGAGCGGAGAGGAGCGGATAGCGGCGGCCTTCGCGACGGCCGCCGACGAAGGGCGGGCGGCGCTGATGCCCTACATGATGGCCGGGTACCCCGAAAGGGAGACCGGGTTGGCGGTGGCGCGGGCCTATGTGGACTCCGGGGCCGACCTGATCGAGCTCGGGGTGCCTTTTTCCGATCCGCTGGCGGACGGGCCGACGATCCATGCTGCGGCGACCAAGGCTCTGCAAGCGGGGGCGACGCTGAGGACCGCTTTGGAAGTCTGTGAGGCGGTCGCCGCCAAGGTCCCGGTCGTCTTCATGGCGTACGCGAACATGGTTCTCGCTCACGGCGGCGCGGGGAAGTTCGCCGAGATGGCGTGGGCTGCCGGCGCTGCCGGGGTGATCGTTCCCGATCTGCCGCTCGACGAGGCTGGGGAGGTGCGGGAGGCGTTTGCGGCTGAGGGGCTGGCGCTGGTGCCTTTGCTGGCACCGACGACGCCGGCTGAGCGGCGGCGCCGGATCTGCGAGTCCGCGCGGGGATTCGTCTATGTGGTCTCGACCGTCGGCACCACCGGCGAGCGGGCCGAGATCCCGCCCGCGGTAGCCGAGTTGGTCGAGGCGACCAAGGCCGACGCCGCAACGCCCGTTGCCGTCGGTTTCGGGATCGGGACGCCGGAGCAGGCCGCTCAGGTGGGCGAGATCGCCGACGGGGTGATCATCGGCAGCCGCCTCGTCCGCGCCGCCGGCGAGGGTGGATCGCCGCAGGGCGCCGCTGATGCCGTCGCCTCGTTTCTCGGTGAGACCCGCGACGCGCTCGGCGCCGGGTCGATCCAATAGGATGCGCCGCGATATGGGAATGGTCGTAACCCTCTTCCTGGCGATCGCCGCGATGGTGGTCGGCTACGCCGCCTTCGGACAGGGCGGCGGTGTCGCCGGGCTGATCTTCTTCAGCGTGCTGATCATCGGCGCCACGATTCGCGTTCTGCAGCCGCAGAAGACCGACGCTTAGCGCCTACGCGCGGGTCGCTACGACCTGGAGGTATTCGGGCTCTACGACGAGGGCTCGCTGACCGCCCGTGCTGAGATCCTCCAAGACTCGTTCAAGGTCGGCGGTGAGTTCCTGCTCGCCCTCCGGCCCGACTGCCTCGAAGGCGGTCTTGATCGGCCCGAAATAGTCGCGGAAGAAATCGATGTAGTGCTGCGCCGAGCGGAAGGCCTGCCGCGACTTCAGCCGTTCGGCCCGCAGGTCGGTGACGGAGTCGCCGAACAGCTCGCGCACGTGCGCTTCGTCCCCCCAGAGGACGGGCGGGACGGCACCGGGGGGCGGGCCGCCGGTGTGCTTGACGATTGCCGCGAAGAAGTCCTGCAGCCCTCCATCCGGGCACCAGCTTGCGACCCCGATCCGCCCGCCCGGTTTGGTTACCCGCAGCAGCTCGTCGGCTGCCCGCTGGTGGTCGGGGGCGAACATGACGCCGAAGATCGACATCGTCACGTCGAAGCTGCCGTCTTCGAAGGGGAGGCTCTGCGCGTCGGCCTCGACGAACTCGACGTCGAGCCGTTCCGCCGCCGCCCGTTCGCGGCCGCGCTCCAGCAGCGCCGGCACGAAGTCAGCGCCGGTCGTCTTGCCCCAGGTGCGCCGCGCCGCGGCGATCGCCCCGTTGCCGCTGCCGCAGGCGACGTCGAGGACGCGCTCGTCGGGGACGAGCTGCAGGGCCGCCGCGAGGGTCTCCGAAACGGGGACGACGAGGTGGGCGACTTCGGAGAAGTCGCCTTTCGCCCACATGGTCTGCTGCGCCTCGGTCGCTGCCTTGAAGTCGGGTGCGTCGCTCATCTGTTCTCCTCGCCGGGGTCCCCCTGAACCTACTCTCGCCGCCCTGCCGGGGCAACTGCCGCCCATCCCTCCTAAGCTAAAACGATGAGAATCGGACTCCTCACCGGCGGCGGCGACTGCCCCGGGCTTAACGCGGTGATCCGGGCGATCGTGCGCAAAGGGGTCGGGGTCTATGGCCACGAGTTCGTCGGCTACAGGGACGGCTGGCGGGGGCCGCTGGAGGGCGACAGCCGCCCTCTCGGAGTGCCCGAGGTGCGCGGGATCCTCCCCCGCGGAGGGACGATCCTCGGCTCCTCGCGGACCAATCCGTTTGCCGATGGGGACGGCCCCGGTCGCCTCGCCCGCAACCTTGAAGCGGCCGGAGTCGACGGCCTGATCGCGATCGGTGGCGAGGACACTCTCGGCGCCGCCTCGCGGCTTCACTCCGAGCACGGGCTCTCGATCGTCGGGGTCCCCAAGACGATCGACAACGACCTCGGCGCCACCGACTACACCTTCGGCTTCGACACCGCCGTCAACATTGCGATGGAGGCGATCGATCGCCTCCACACGACCGCCGACAGCCACCACCGGGTGCTGATCGTCGAGGTGATGGGCCGGCACGCCGGCTGGATCGCTTTCCATGCCGGGCTGGCAGGCGGGGCGAACGTGATTCTCATCCCCGAGCAGCCGTTCGACGTGGAGAAGGTCTGCGAGCTGGTCGGTCGTCGCTTCGCGAGCCGCTTCGCCCCGATCCTCGTCGTCGCCGAGGGCGCCGAACCGGTGGGCGGGATGCCGGAGCGAGACGAGGCCGACACCGACGCCTTCGGCCACGTCCGCCTCGGTGGGATCGGACATTGGCTCGAGGGCGAGATCGAGCGTCGAACCGGCAAAGAGGCGCGGGCGACGGTCCTGGGCCACGTCCAGCGCGGTGGCACTCCGACGGCGTTCGACCGGGTCCTGGCGACCCGCTTCGGCCTGCACGCGATCGACGCCGCACACGCGGGCCGCTGGGGGACGATGGCGGCCCTCCGCGGCACCTCGATCGAGCTCGTCTCGTTGAGCGAGGCGACGGCGGAGCTGAAGACCGTGCCCCGGGAGCTCTACGAGGAGGCCGAGGTCTTCTTTGGCTAAGGGGGTCCTCGTCGCCCTGTTCTTGGCGGCGCTGGTCGCAGTGACCCTGCCCGGCTGCGGTGAAGAGGGTGCTGCGGGCGGGGCGACGGTGACGGTCTACGTCAGCGCGCCGATGGGCGGTCCGGAAATGAAGGCGGGGCGGCAGCTCTGCGACGGGGCTCGCGACGAGGCGGCACGACAAGGCGAGGTGGAAGGTCTCAGGCTGAAAGTCATCTGCCTCGACGCGACCGAGGGCGGCGGGCGCTGGACGCTGGCGCAAGTCGGTGCCAACGCGCGCCGGGCGACCGAGGACTCGACCGCGATCGCCTACGTCGGTGAGCCCGATCCTGAGGCGCGGCGCCAGTCGCGTCCGATCGTCGATGCGGCAGGCATCGCCCAGCTCGCCGGGATGACTGGGCGCGAGGCCGTGGCGAGGGTGTGGGCCGCGATCGCCGATGGCGACGAATCGGAGCCCCGCCGGGCCGTGTTCGACGCGGAGGGGTGATGAAGCGGGTCTCGGCGGTGGTTCCGACGCGGGGGCGACCCGCAGCGTTGAGGCGGTGTCGGGCGGCGTTGGAGGCGCAGTCGGTGGCGCTGGAGGTAGTGGTCGTCGAGGACGTCGAGGGACGGGGGCCGGCCTGGGCGCGGAACGAGGGTGCGCGGCGGGCTCGGGGTGAGGTCGTCTGCTTCACCGACGACGATTGCGAGCCGGAGGCGGGGTGGGTGGAGGCGCTGGTGGCGCCGATCCTGGCGGGCGAAGTCGAGGCGACCACCGGTCCGGTCCGGATAGGGGATGGGGCCACGCCTGCGGACAAGGCCTGGGAGGCGATCGTCCACCACCTGCAGGCAACGGCGGCGGCGCCCGGGACCGCCTCGCCGGGATTCGCCGTCACCGCCAACCTGGCGGCGAGGAAGGCGTTGCTCGAACGGCTCCCCTTCGACGAGTCGTTTCCGGCGGCCGCGGGAGAGGATCGGGACTGGGGAGAGAGGGCGGCTCGGGAGAGCGCGCCGCCGCGCTTCGTCCCGGCGGCCCAGGTCGTCCACCAGAGCGGCATGAGCGTCGGCGCCTTCCTCCGCCAGCAGTATCGCTACGGGCAAGGCGCCGCCCGGTACCGGAAGGCCGGTACTGGTCGTAAGCCCGGCTCCATCTCCTTCTACCTCGGCCTGATCCGTGCCGGCTTCAGCGCCGGCCTCGCCCCAGGCCTCCTCGTCTGCGCTGCCCAGCTCGCTACCGCTGCAGGAGCGGCTCGCCGCTGAGGCCTTCGAGCGGTACGTCGCCGGCGGCCGCCACGGTGGCGGTGATGTCGCTGATCCGAGCTGGGCGGTTTAGCCGGCGCAGGCGGCCGGCGCGGGGGGCGAGGATCGCCCAGGCGTCGCCGTCGGTGTGGTTGCCGGTGCGGCCGCTGCCGGCGCCGTGGCGGTGGAGGGTCCCGAAGCTGGGGGAGTGGAGGGCTCTGAGGTCGACGGCGGAGGTGGGACGCCAGCGGACCACGAGGTCGGGGAGGCGGTCGGCGGCGGCGCCTTGCCAGCGCTCGCCCACCTCCTCGACCGCGACCACCGCCGGCTCGCCGTCGGAGTCGCGGAAGTCCAGCAGGCCCTCGCGGATTTGCGCGACCAGCTCCTGCGCCTCGCTGACGCCGACGATCCCGTCGCGCTCGCGGCCGCTGCGGTTGAGGCGGATGTAGCCCTGGTTGTCGGCCGGGTGGGCGAAGGCGCGGGTCGAGCTCCAGTCAACCCCCCGCAGCTCCAGCCGCGCCGTCAGCTCCAGCGCCATCCGGTCCGGCATAGCGGCGGCGACCTTCGCGCGCAGACGCCCCGAGAGCGCCCCGCGAAGCCGCCAGATCGCCCCCGAGTCGGAGTCATCGGCGGCGGACTCGCCGGTGAGGACGGCTGAGAGCATCTCCGGCAGCAGGTCGGCGCGGCTCGTGTTCTCCGCCATGCCGAGGACCGAGCAGGCGATCACGTCGCAGTCGTCGGGAAGCGCCTCGAGCACCCGGCCCAGATGCGCGTCGACCTCCTCGTAAATCTCCTCCAGGGCGCTGTCGCCCCAGAGCCGGTGGCCGGCGAGATGGGGGGCGGCGAAGACGATCCAGGCGAGGTCGAACTGGCGCGCGCGGAGGCGCTCGATCGCCAGGTCGGCGACCCGCGCCGGCGCCGCCAGGAAACGCTCCCGCAGCCGGCGTAGTTCGCGCTCGGTTTGGGCGCCGAAGACCTCGGTGACGTCGGGGGGGCGTTCGTGTCGCCGGCGCGGCCGGCGGTCGCCGCCCTCGGGGACCGACCAACGCTCGAGCACGACCCGCTCACGCATCCCCCAGCCGCAATAGAGCTCCCCCTGCGCCTCCGCCGGGCTATGGCACTCGTAGGGGTCGATCGCAAGCGTGCCGCGGCCGGCGCGTCCGAGCAGATCCCAGATCGGCGGCGGTGCCTGGAAGCTTGCCGCCAGCCGCACCCGCTGGTCGGCGCCGGCCCACTGGAAGGGATAGAAGAGGCCGTGGTCGCCGACCTCGACGCCCCGGTAGAGGGTCTGGTAGGCGGAGGCGGGGAAGTGTTCGGCCGGGGTCTCCAGGTCGAGCCGCGTCCCTTGCGACCGCAGCGCTTCGAGATTGGGCAGCCGCCCTGCGCTGCCGAGCTGCTCTAGCAGCCGAGCGCTGGCGGCGTCGAACTGGATGACGGCGATCACGCGCGGGTCCCCACGGGATCGACCGTGACCTCGGCGCCGTCCAGCTGGGCCGAGCGGTGCGCGGCCTCGACGACGGCTATCGCAGCGATTCCGTCGGAAGCGGTGGCGAGGAGGCGGTTGGGGAGTCCCTGCTGGAGCAACAGATGGGGAGGCTCCATCAGGAACACCCCGACCGCCTCCAACTGGCGACGTAGGGACACGATGAGAGGGTCGGGCCGGCTCAGCAGGCCGGAGATACGGCTTCGGATTCCACCCCAGGTAGAGCGCGCCAGCGAGGCGCCGGAGCGGTCCCGGACGACGATCGTCTCGCGGTGTCGGCGGTCGGTGGCGCAGCCGATGCGGGCGCGGCCGCGGCTGAGCTCCAGCTCCAGGGATGCTCGCTCGTGCTCGATTTGCGCTCGGCGGACGGCGATCGGGCTCGAGCCGGTGAGGAAGCAGGCGAGGTCGATCAGGTGGATGCCGGCGTCGAGTAGGGCTTCGTCGCGCGCTTCGTGGGCGCTCCAGCCGTCGCGACGGAATCGCAGCTCAAGGTCGAGCTCGATCCAGCCCTCAGTGGGAATTGCCGGCCGCAGCTCCTGGCCCTGGAGGAACCGGCGGTTGAAGGCAAGGAGCGGCTGTGGGTCCAGAGCGGCGAGACGGCGGGCGCCTTCGAGATCGGGAGCAGGCGGCTTCTCGACCAGCGACCGCACGCCCGCCGAGGCCGCCTCTTCGGCTAGGGCGACGTGATGGCCGGAGGGGGCGGCGATGACGAGGAGATCGATCGGCTCGCTGTGTAGGAGCTCGCCTGCGCTGGCGAAGGTGGGAACCTCGTTGCCAGGCTTCTGCTCGCAGAGCGCGTGGCACTGCTGCCTTCGACTCTCGTCGGGATCGGCCAGACCCGCGATCTCGATGCCCTCCGTCGCCAATGCCGCCGGCACGTAGCCGCGCTCCGTGATCCGCCCGCAGCCGGCGATGCCGATCCGCATCAGCCTCGGTCCTCGAGCGTGGCGAGCGCTAATGCCGCCGGGACCGAGGCGGCGGCGCAGAGCTGGTGCAGCTGGTGCAGGGGGATGCCCGCGAGGAGGAGCCGGGGCCCGCCGCGGCGGAGGAGCAGCGCGTAGAGGTCGCGGTCGAGGAGGAGGCCCGCCGCCAGTGCTCCCGCTGCGAGCCGCGGGCGCCGGGCCAGAAGCGCGCCCAGGAGGGCGACGCTTGCCGCCGCGCTGAGGCGGCGGCGCCGGCTGAGGTTGAGGGCGGTGCTGTCGCCGCCCTGCTCCAGCAGCAAGCGGACCCAGGGGATGCCGCGGCGGGCGAAGTCGGTGCGGGCGATGCTCAGCGGGGTCCAGCGCTTGAGGTGGCGGCCGCGGATCTCCGGGTCGAGGACGATCTTCGCCCCGCGGCGGCGCAGCCGCATTCCCAGATCGATGTCCTCGACGCTCGGCTGCGGGTAGCGATCGGCGTCGAAGCCGCCGACCTCCTCGAACCGCTCCCGCCGGATCGCCCCCAGCCCGGCCCAGAAGGTCTCCGCCTCGCCGGCGGCGCTGCTGTGGACGTGGTGGTGGAGGAGGTTGCGGTAGCGGGAGGCGAGGCCCGGGTCCTCGGGAGCGTCGTCGTAGGCGCCGAAGACGGCGGCGAGCTCGGGGTCTGCCGCGAACCGCCGCTCGATCAGCGCCAGCGCCTCGGGGTGGACCTCGACGTCGGAGTCGACGAAGACGAGCACGTCCGCCTCGCTCGCGCCGGCCCCTTTGTTGCGCGCCGCGGCAGGGCCGGCGCCGGCGGGATCGCGCTGGAGGACCAGCCGGTCGGGTTTGCGCGTCCCCGCTTCGAGCGCTGTCCTGGCCCGCTCCAGCGTCGGCGGATCGTCGGTCGCGGGAACGATCGCGGTGAGGGTGGGGGAGGGGCCGCGACGCTCGTCCGCGGCCAGGGAGGAGTCCGGCATTAGGGATACCTAATAGCATCTGGCGCCCCGATGACGGCGCCCGCCCCCACCCTGGAGTCCGCGCCTGTCGCCGTGCTCGGAGCCGGGCCCGCCGGGCTCACCGCCGCCTACCGGCTCGTCCAGCGAGGCGTCCCCGCGATCGTCTTCGAGGCCGACGACGAGGTCGGCGGGCTCGCCCGCACCGTCGTCCGCGACGGCTACCGCTTCGACCTCGGCGGCCATCGCTTCTTCACCAAGAGCGAGGAGGTGGAGGACCTCTGGCGGGAGCTGCTGGGGCCGGAGCTGCTGGTGCGGCCGCGGCTCTCGCGGATCTACTGGCGCGGCCGCTTCATCGAATACCCGCTGCGGCCCGCCGACGTCTTCGCCAAGGTCGGCCCGTTGGAGCTGGCCCGCAGCCTCGGCTCCTACGCCCGCGCCCGGCTGCGGCGGCCCCGGCCACAGGAGACCTACGAGGACTGGGTCTCCTCGCGCTTCGGCCGCCGCCTCTTCGAGCTCTTCTTCAAGACCTACACGGAGAAGGTGTGGGGCGTGGGCACCGATGAGCTGCGCGCCGAGTGGGCGGCGCAGCGGATCGCCGATCTCTCGCTGTCCTCGGCGCTGCGGGCGGCGCTGCCCGGAGGCGGCGAGCCGCCTAAGAGCCTGATCCAGGAGTTCCGCTACCCGCGCCTCGGGCCCGGGCAGATGTGGGAGGAGATGGCGCGGCGGATCGAGGGCGAGGGCGGTGAGATCCGGCTCGGCGCGCCCGTCGAAGGACTGGAGCACCGTGACGGCCAGCTGATCGCCGTCCACGCCGGCGGCGAGCGGGTCGAGGTCAGCGCGGCGATCTCCTCGATCCCGCTGCGGACGACGGTGGGCGTCGCCGAGCCGGCGCCGCCGCCGGAGGTGTCGTCCGCCGCCGCCGGGCTCCGTTACCGCGACTTCCTCACCGTGGCACTCCCGATCGAGGGCGAGCCTCCGTTCCCGGACAACTGGGTCTACGTCCACGACCAGCGCGCCCGCGTCGGCCGGATTCAGAACTTCCGCGCCTGGAGCCCCTGGATGACGCCCGATCCGGGGCGCTCCTGCCTCGGCCTCGAGTACTTCTGCTTCGAAGGAGACGAGCTCTGGGGCAGCAGCGACGAGGAGCTGGTCGCCCTGGCGGGCAACGAGTTGGCGGCGCTCGGCCTCGTCGAGCCGGAGCGGCTGGGGGGCGGACACGTCGTCCGCGTCCCCAAGGCCTATCCGATCTACGACGCCGAGTACGCGGGCCGGGTCGAGCGAATCCGCGGCTGGCTCGACGGCATCTCCAACCTGCAGCAGATCGGCCGCAACGGCCTCCACAGGTACAACAACTCGGATCACTCGATGCTGACCGCGATGCGGGCGGTCGAGAATCTCTGCGACGGCGCCGAGCACGACGTCTGGGCGGTCAACGCCGACGGCGTGTACCACGAGGTCGAGCAGGCCCCCGAGCAGCCTTACCGGGTGGCGCCGGAGACGCCGGCGATGGCGCGACCGCTGGCCGAGGTCAGCGAGTAGGGCAGGGAAAGCGGGTCGCGCGCCACGCACCGGCGTGTGCGAAGACGTCGCCGCCGGGCAGTGACTTGGTCGAGAGGGCGACGCCGTAGCGGGGGCGGCGCCGGATCGCGACCGAGGAGATCGGCTCGTCGAGCTTCCAGGCGAGCGCCGTCTGCTCGCGCACCCGCGTCATCCGCACGTGGCCTTGGCAGGCAAGCAGGCGCGCATCGCCGGTCTTCTCGACCAGGTCGAAGAGGTGGTCGATGGAGCGCGTCTGCCGCTCGACCACCTGCACGTCCCCCGGCACCTGCGCCACTCGCCAGGCGGATCCCGCGCCCGCGAGGACGAGCGCAGCAGCGACGATCGCCGTAGAGCTTTTAGCCCGTATGGGGTCGAAAAGCTCTACGGCTGCGGCCGTGCGGGCGATGCCGACTGCGCCGAGGACCGCAATTACGGCCGTGGCGGGGGCGAGGAAGCGGGGGAGGCCGGCGAAGCCGACGATCGCCATCAGCGCCACGAGCAAGATCCAAGCGCTGGCGCCGGCGAGGAGGATTTTGAGGGGGCGATCAGGCTCGTCGACGTGAGGCGTTTTTGTAAACCAGTGGTTGACTAAGCCGCCTTGCCAGAGCAGGAGGGCGAGGCCGATCCAGCAGGCGGCCAGCGGCGCCGCCAGCGCTCGTCCCAAGACCTCGAGTCCGTCGATCGGCTCGATGCCGCCGGCGCGGGCCGTTTCGCCACCCTCCAGCGGCGTCCCGGCGCCGAGGATGTCGGGGACGAACCAGGCGACCGGGATCAGGATCGCGACGCTAATCGCCGCGGCCCGCAGCCGCGGATGCTCCCGGCACGCGAAGTAGGCCCAGAGCGCCAGGAAGGGCCAGGCTTCCGGCCGCAGCAGCGCCGCTGCCGTCCCCAGCGCCAGCACCCACTCCCGCCGTTCGTCGAGCGCCGCCCAGATTGCCCCGAGGACCAGCGCCACCAGCAGCGGCTCCGAGAGCCCGCCGGTGAACTGGCGCAGCGGCGGCGTGAAGGAGTCGGTGGTGAGGGCGACGGAGGTGGCGGCGATCGCGGCCGCGAGCCAGCGCCAACGCCCCGCTCCCTCGCCGCTCAGCCGCGCCGCCAGCAGCCCCGCGAGGAAGGCGGCGCTGAACCAGCCGCTGCGAGCGATCAGCAGCCAGGCCGCCGGCGCGGCGCCGCCGAGCAGCGAGAGCGGCGCGTCGACCAGCACCGGCAGCGGCTTCCAGGACGGCCCGGCCGCGGTCTCGAAACCGCCGTGCAGGAGCTCCCGTCCCCAGACCAGCCAGGCCCAGGGGTCGTAGACCGGGTGGTAGGGGAGGGCGAGGGAGGCGGCGGCGAGGACCAGCGCCGCCCCTACCGCCACCGCCGGCCGCGGGCGCAGGCTCACCGGATCAGGAAGGCGCGGCGCCCTGCTCGCTCAGCAGGTAGACGGGGATCGCCGCCACCGCCAGCAGGACCAGAGCCGGGATCGCGCTCGCCTCGTAGAAGCCGTAGGTGGTCTGCGTCCAGATGTCGGTCGCCAGCGTTTTGAACCCGATCGGCGAGAGGATCAGCGTCACCGTCAGCTCCTTCATCGCGTGCAGGAAGACGAGCGCCGCCCCGGCCATCATGCCGCCGCGGGCGAGCGGGATCGTGATCGTGCGGAAGACCTCGGCGGGGCCGCGGCCCATCCCGCGCGCCGCCTCTTCGATCCGCGGCGAGAGCTGGACCAGCGAGCTGGCGATCGGGCCGATCGCGAGCGGCAGGTAGTGGATCGTGATCGCGAAGACCAGCAGGGTGATCGTCTGGTAGAGCGCCGGCACCGCCCGGGTGGCGAAGAAGACGAGGCCGAGGGCGACGAGGATGCCGGGCAGCGCGTAGCCGGCGTGGGCGAGGCGCTCGACCGCGCGGCTGACCCGCGAGGGATAGCGCACCGCCAGCGCTGCGACGATCAGCGCCGCCACCGCCCCGATCGCCGCCGCCCAGACCGCGATCAGCAGCGAGTTGCCGCCGAGGGCGGCGATCGTGTTCAGCGAGGTGCTGCCGGTGGAGATCCCTTTCGAGGCCCAGTAGACGAGAACGCCGACCGGGAGCACGAAGGCGACGGTGACGATCAACGAGCAGAAGGCGAGAGCCGGCCAGCGCCAGCGGCCAAGCCGGTAGGGCTGGGTCGGCCGCAGCGTTCCCGGGCCGAGGCGGTGGACCCTCCGCGCCCCCCGGATCCGTGAGCTCGCCAGCAGCAGGACCAGCATCGCGACGACGAGGACGGCGCCGAGCGAGGCGGCGGCGACGCGGTCGAAGCTCGACTGGTAGGCGACGTAGATCTCGGCCGTGAACGACTGGAAGCGGAGGATCGAGACGGCGCCGAAATCGCTGATCGTGAAGAGGGCGACGAGCAGGGAGCCGGCGGCGAGGACCGGCCAGAGCTGCGGCAGGACGACGGTGCGGAAGACCTCGAGCGGGCCGCGGCCCATCGCCCGGGCGGCGTCCTCCAGCTGCGGGTCGATCCGCCGCAGGGTCGCCCGCAGCGGGATCAGGACCAGCGGATAGGTGAAGAGCGTCAGCACCAGCCAGGCGCCGAAGAAGCCGTAGATCGAGGGCAGGCGGTCGACCCCGAGCGCTTCCTGCAGCATCCCGTTCGGTCCCAGCGCCGCGACCAGCAGGTAGGCGCCGACGTAGCTCGGGATCACCAGCGGCAGCGTGCAGAGGACCGCCCAGAGGCGGCGGGCGGGGAGGTCGGTGCGGACCGTCAGCCAGCCGATCGGCAGCGCGATCGCGACCGAGGCGAAGACCACGGCGGCGGTCAGCGCCGCGGTCCGCAGCAGCGTTTCCAGCGCCCGCGAGGAGAAGGCGGTTTCCAGCGCCGCCGGGAGGTCGCCGACGATGACGACGACGAGGTAGGCGGCGGGGAGGACCGCCGCGGCGCCGATCAGCGCCCCGGCGGCGAGCAGGCCGAGCGGCGCCCGGCGCGCCGCGGCCATCAGCGCCCCCCCACCTAGAGCGCCCCCGCTTCTTTCATCAGCTCGATCGTCCCCTGCAGCTCCTTGAGGTCGACCAAGCTGGAGTCGGAGACGGGGATCTTCGCGATCGGGACGCTCAGCGAAGGGTCCGGCTTCGAGCCCTTTGCGAGCGGGTACTCCTTCGAGCTCGAGGTGAAGAACTGCTGCGAGGACGGCGAGAGCAGCGAGCGGACGAAGGCGAACGCTTCCGGCTTGCGGTCGCTCGATTCGAGCACGCCGACGCTGGTCAGCAGCATCAGCGAGCCGAGCCCGCCGGGCGGGAAGTAGACGGCGACGGGGTAATCCGGCCCTTCTTCGGAGATCGCCTGGGCGACGTAGTAGTGGTTGATCAGGCCGACGTCGATTTCGCCTTTGGCGATCGCGTCGCGGATCGTCACGTTGTCGGGGAAGGCGACGGCGCCGTTGTCGACCATTTCTTCCAGCCACTGCTTGGTCCGGTCGTCGCCATATTTGGCGCGCAGCGCCGTCACGTACTCCTGCATGCTCGAGGAAGCGGGGCTCCAGCCGACCCGGTCCTTCCACTTCGGGTCGGTCAGCCCGAACGGCGAGGGCGGCAGTTCGGATTCGGAGACGACGTCGCGGTTGTAGGCGATCACGCGGGCGCGGCCGGTGACCCCGACCCAGCGGCCTTCCGGGTCGCGGTAGCGCGCCGGCACCCGGTCGAGGATGTCCTGCGGCAGCTTCGCCAGCAGGCCGGCTTCGGCGACGGCGGCGATCGCCCCGGGCTCCTGGGCGAAGAAGACGTCGGCGGGGGAGGCGTCGCCCTCCTCGACCAGGGTCGCGGCGAGGTCGGCGGTTTCGGCGAAGCGGACCTGGACGTCGCGGTCGGCCTCCTTCTCGTAGCTGTCCACCGCGGGGCCGATCGCGGCGGGGATCCGCCCCGAGTAGAGGGTGATCCCTTCGACGCCGGGATCGTTCGAGCCACCGCCGCTGTCTTCGGTGCTGAAGCCGCAGCCGGAGAGCAGAACGGCGGCGAAGACGGCCATGGCGGCAAGCAGCCGCTTCTGTTGCGAGGTGACGGAGATCATGGAGAAGGCAGTTAGGTTGCCCTAATCTTATGGATTCCTCTGCTCATGGAGTACGAAGAGTCCAATCCCACCCTCGGCCTGCGCCTCCGCGGCCTGCGCAAATCCTTCGGCGACGTGGTCGCCGTCGACGGCCTCGACCTCGACGTCCCCGAGGGCGCGATCTGCGCCCTGCTCGGTCCCAGCGGCTGCGGCAAGACGACGACGCTGCGGCTGATCGCCGGCCTCGAGCGGCCCGACGGCGGCAGCATCGAGATCGGCGCCGAGGAGGTCAGCGGCGGCGGCCGCTCGGTCCCGGCGGAGCGGCGGCGGATCGGCATGGTCTTCCAGGACTATGCGCTCTTCCCGCACATGGACGTCGCCGCCAACGTCGGCTACGCGCTCGGGCGCCGTCCCGACCGCGCCAAGGTCGAGCGGGCGCTGGAGACTGTCGGCCTCGGCGGCCTCGGCACGCGCAATCCGCACGAGCTCTCCGGCGGCCAGCAACAGCGGGTGGCGCTGGCGCGGGCGCTGGTCGCCGAGCCGCGGGCGCTGCTCCTCGACGAGCCCTTCTCCAACCTCGACGCCGGCCTGCGGGCGCGGGTCCGCGAAGAGGTGCGCGAGATCCTCGCCGAGCAGAAGCTGACCTCGGTCTTCGTCACCCACGACCAGGAGGAGGCCCTCAGCGTCGCCGACGTGGTCGCCGTCGTCAACGAGGGACGGGTCGAGCAGGTCGGCACGCCGGAGGACGTCTACTCGAGGCCGAGCACGCGCTGGGTCGCCAGCTTCCTCGGCGAGATCGAGGTGCTGCCGGGCAAAGCCAACAACGGCACGATCGAGTGCGAGCTCGGGAACCTGCCGAACCGCGAGGGCCACACCGGCGAGGTCGACGTCCTCGTCCGTCCCGAGTCCCTCGCGATCGGGACGATCGAGCCGCCTGACCGCCGTACCCAGAAGGCGACCGTCGTCTCGCGCAGCTTCTTCGGACACGACCAGCTGGTCGAACTGCAGTTGCCCTCGGGCGCGATCGTCAAAGCGCGCCGCCTCGGCTTCCCCGCCTGGCATCCCGGCGACAACGTGCGGATCTGGATCGAGGGCCCGGCCGACGTGCTCGCCCGCGAGCCCGAGAAGACCGCGGTCGCCTAGAGGAGGTCGCCCAGGGCCTCGTCGAGGTCCGGGTGCTTGAACTCGTAGCCGAGCTCCTGCGTCCGTTTCGGGAGCGCGCGTTGACCGCCGCGGAGGACCTGGCCGAACTCTTTGCCGAATTTGAGGTCGAGGACGAGGCCGGGGACGGGCATCACCGCGGGGCGGTTGAGGGCGCGGCCGAGCGCCTTCGAGAACTCCTTGTTCGTGGCGGGGTTGGGGGAGCTGGCGTTGATCGTGCCGCTGACGTTCTCGTTGTCGAGAGCCCAGAGGAGGATTCCGACCTCGTCGTCGATGTGGATCCAGGAGACGTATTGGTCGCCGCCCGCGAGCGGCCCCCCGACGCCGAGCCTGAACGGCGGCAGCATCTCCTTCAGCATCCCGCCCTCGGTACTCAGCACCTGGCCGGTGCGGACGATCGCCAGGCGCACGCCTGTGGGGTCGAGCTCGTGTGCGGCCGCCTCCCAGGCCTGCGTCACCCGGGCGTCGAAGCTGTCGCCGGCGCCGTCGCTCTCGTCAACCATCTCGTCGCCGCGGTCGCCGTAGTGGCCGACCCCTGACTGGCTGACCAGGACCTTTGGCGGCCTCTCCAGGGCCGCGATCGCCTGGACCAGGTTGTGGGTCCCCTGGCGGCGGCTCTCCATGATCCGCTCCTTCGCCTCCTCGGTCCATTTCTGGTCGATCCGCTCGCCCAGCAGGTGGACGACGCCGTCGACTCCCTCGAAGGCAGCGGGGTCGGGGCGTTCCAGCGTCGGCTCCCACTTGTGCCAGGTGACGCGCGGGTTGGCCTGGCGGGCGCTGCCGGGGTTGCGGCTGAGCCCGGCGACGTCGTCGCCGCGGGCGAACAGCGCGTCACACAGGGCCCGGCCGATCGTGCCGCTGGCTCCGGTGACGAGGACCCGCACTTAGTGCCCCGGACCGCAAGTCCTGCGCCGCCCTGGCGGCGTCTCGCCGTCCGGGGCCGCGTCCTCGGATTTGCCTTTGCCACCGGCAAAGGCTGCATCCTGCGTCCTTGCCCCGGACGGCGATCCACTCGCCAGATGCGACACACGACTCGCGGTCCGGGGCACTGCTAGTTCGCCTCCACCGTGGCGAAGGTCCCGGTCTCCTCGTCGATCCGGGCGATGCCGTCTCGTTTCGCCTCCTCGACCACCGCTTCCGCCACCTTGGGGGCGACTTCGCGGTTGAAGACGCTGGGGATGATGTAGTCCTCGGCCAGGTCCTCCTCGGAGACCGCCATCGCGATCCCCTTGGCGGCGGCGAGCTTCATCTCCTCGGTGATGCTGGGGGCGCCGGCGTCGAGGGCGCCGCGGAAGATGCCCGGGAAGGCGAGCACGTTGTTGATCTGGTTCGGGAAGTCGGAGCGCCCGGTGGCCATGATCCGCACATAGGGGGCCGCCTCCTCGGGCATCACCTCGGGGGTCGGGTTGGCCATCGCGAAGACGATCGGGTCGTCGTTCATCTTGCCGAGGGACTCGGGCTGGATGATCCCGGGGCCGGAGAGGCCGACGAAGATGTCCATGCCCTCGATTACGTCGTCGGGCTGGCCCTGGATCACGTCCGGGTTGGTGTTCTCCGCGTACCAGCGCTTGGCCTCGTTCATCTCGCCGGATTCGTAGTCATCGCGCTTGGTCGAGACCGCGCCCTGGCGGTCGCAGCCGACGATCTGGGTGATCCCGGAGGCGAGCATCATCTTCGTCACCGCTACCCCGGCGGCGCCGAGCCCTACCACCAGCACCCGCAGCTGCTCGATCGGTTTGCCAGTGATCTTCAGCGCGTTGAAGAGGGCGGCCATCGTCACCACCGCGGTCCCATGCTGGTCGTCGTGGAAGACGGGGATGTCGATGCTCTCCTTGAGCCGATCCTCGATCTCGAAGCAGCGAGGGGCGGAGATGTCCTCGAGGTTGATGCCGCCGAAGGTCGGGGCCATCAGCTCGACCGCGCGAACGATCTCGTCGGCGTCCTGGGTGTCGAGGCAGATCGGGAAGGCGTCGACCCCGGCGAACTCTTTGAAGAGCATGCACTTGCCCTCCATCACCGGCATCGCCGCCTCGGGGCCGATGTTGCCGAGGCCGAGCACGGCGCTGCCGTCGGAGACGACCGCGACCGTGTTTTTCTTGATCGTGTACTCGAAGGCTTTGCTGCGATCGGCGTGGATGTCCATGCAGACGCGGGCGACCCCGGGCGTGTAGGCCATCGAGAGATCGTCGCGCGTTTTCACCGGGTACTTGTTGCGCATGTCGATCTTGCCGCCGCGGTGCATCTGCATCGTCCGGTCGACGTAGTCGAGGACCCGGGCGCCCCGGGTCGAGCCGATCGCCCGCAGGATCCGCTCCCAGTGCTCCCGGTCGGTCGCGTCGATCGTGAACTCCCGCACCCGTTTGCCCTCCGGTCCGGCGCCGGGAACGAGGTCCACTCCCTGCAGCTGCCCACCCGCCTCGGCGATCGCGGCGGTGAGCCGCCCCAGGGGCTCTTTCCGCGCATCGAGCTCGACGCGGATGGTGACGCTGTATTGAGCGCTGACGGCCATCGGCGGCTATCGAATCAGATTCAGACCGCGGGCGGGCGAAGGCGCATCGAGCGGCGAAAAGCAGCGGGGTAGGGGGGAGAGACCAAGGCCCCTGTCGACTTTGTTCGGATATGCCGAACAAACTCGACACGACCGACTCGGCAATCGCCGAGATCGCGGATCGCCAGTACGGCGGTCATCACTGCGAAGCAACTCGCGGAGGTGGGTTTGGGACGCGCGGCGATTTCAGAACGAACGAGTGCGGGGCGGCTGCATCGCATCCACGGCGGCGTCTACGCCGCCGGCCACCGCGGCCTGAACCTTCACGGTCGCTTCACGGCGGCCGTGCTTGCTTGTGGAGAGGGAGTGGTGTTGAGCCATGTCTCCGCCGCAGTCCTCTGGGAGCTACTCAAGCCAATCGACGGCCCCGTCCACATCACCGTCCCGACCTCTTCGGGCCGCTCTCGCCGCCGAGGCATCCACCTCCACCGGTGCCCATCCCTGAAACCACTCCAAGAGCCTTCCCCCTCGCCCTCCTACACGCAGCAAGAAGGAGGGCGAGGGGGAAGGCTCCTAGTCACCTACCGCCACAGCATCCCGGTGACCACCGTGGCCAGAACCCTCGAAGACCTCAACGCCTCATCTCTGCTCCCGTCCCACCTGATCCGCCGCGCCACCCGCCAGGCAGAGGTCAAGGGCTACCGCCTCAAGCACCTCACCAGCGACCGCACCCGCTCAGACCTCGAGTCGCTCTTCCTCGAGATCGTCCGCCGCTACCGCCTCCCGCACCCCGAGGTCAACGTCAAGCTCGGCCGCTGGACCGTGGACTTCCTCTGGCGCACCGAGCGCGTCGTAGTCGAGACCGACTTCTTCACCTACCACCGCGGATCGGTCGCCTTCGAGGACGACCACGCCCGCGACCTGCGCTCCGCCGGCTACGCCGTCCTGCGCTTCACCGACGTGCAACTCGAAGACGAGCCCGGGCGCGTCGCTGCCGACGTCGCCCGGGCTCTGCAGGAGGCTTCTGCTTCTCGCTCCTAGTGGCGGGCGAAGGGGTCGACGTAGACGTCGTCGACCTGCCAGTTGCCACCGCTTCCCACCGGCGTGATCCGGATCTGGATCGCGCTGGGGATCAGCGTGCCTACCACCGTCGAGAGCGTCAGCACCGTCGAGACCTGCTGCGTCGGCGCCCAGCTCGAGCCGCCCGAGACGGTGCCCACGGTCCGGGTCCGGACCAGGCCCAGGAGGGAGTAGGTCGCTTCGACCCTCAGCGTCGACGCCGGGTTACCCGTGTTCCGTGCCAGGAGGCGGAAGTGGGGGGTGTCGATCGACATGCAGATTGCCGGGCTGACGGCGGAGCTGCTGGCCGGCAGCGAGAGGGACTTGTTGTCGGCGGCGTTGTTGAGGAAGAAGGACTCGTTCCCTCCGCCTACCGCGGCCCCACCGCTTAAGGACCAGCCGGCGCCGCCGGCCTCGAAGCCGCCGTCGGGTGCCAGCACGTAGGAGCTGTTATCGCCCCAGGGCTTGAATACCTGCTCAGCTCCCTGGTAGGAGCAGGCCTGGGCGATACCGGCCGAGAAAGCCACGGCAATCAGCGCGGCGCTCAGGGCGAGAATCAGAGTGCGAATCGACTTCACTTGGGTAAACCTCCTGATTGCAGGCGAAAAAGCCTGGTCTTGACAACCAAGCTGGCGGTCGAGCCATCTCGCGCCGGGGCGCGAGACCTCAGACTTTGCGTCCCTGCCTCACGACAGGTTTGCCCTTATTCAGCTCACTGCACTTATGTGGGGCGAAGATCGGCGCGCAAACGACTGCACTAAACGGTGTTAGACCAAGTGTCTAGTCACTTTTCAGGCCGGGCTTGCGCGAAAAATGAAAAACCGGCTCATTTCCTGGTCTCAACCAGCCGATTAAGACCCCGGAAGCTTCTGGAACACCTCTGCTTATGGAGTCCGCACAAACCCATCCCGAGCAGCTCTTCGCTCGCGGCCGAAACCGAGCTCTGACCAGGGCTCAGGGCCGCGAGCGCGCCGTCGAGCTCGTCGCCGGCGGCGGCTTTCTCCTCGTCGCGCTGGGCATGGCCCTGTTCCTCGATTCGCCGCGCTCGCTGGAAGCGGCTCCCCTGATCGCCCTCGTCGCGGCCTACGTGATCGCCTGCCGGGCCAAGTTCGACATCGCCGATGGGTACACCGTGCCCACCGAGCTGGTGCTGGTGCCGATGCTCTTCCTGCTGCCGACGCCGGCCGTCCCGCTCGTCGTCAGCCTCAGCTGGGCGCTCGGCCGCCTGCTCGACTACGCGAGCGGTCGCACCAGCATCTACCGCGCTTTCCACGTCTTCGGCGACTGCTGGCACGCGGTCGGGCCGGCGCTGGTCATCGTCGCCGCCGGGGCGCAGGTCTTCGCCTGGGACCAGTGGCCGGTCTACGCGCTCGCCCTCCTGGCCCAGTTCGGCTTCGACTACGTGGCCACCGCCGTCCGCGCCAAGCTGATCGACGCCACCCCGCCCTCCGCGGTCCTGCGGATGATCGCGCCGGTCTACGCGCTCGACGCGGCCCTCGCCCCGGTCGGCCTTCTCGCCGCCGCGGTGGCGATCCAGGTCGGCCCCGTCGTCTGCCTCACGGTGATCCCGCTCGCCCTCGTGCTCGCCGTCCTCTCGCGCGAGCGCCAAACCCGGATCGACCAGGCCCTCACCCTGAGCGAGGCCTACCAGGGGACCGCGCTCCTGCTCGGCGACGTCGTCGAGGCCGACGACGCCTACACCGGCAGCCACAGCCGCGGCGTCGTCGAGCTCTCGCTCGCGGTCGCCGACCGGCTCGGCCTCTCCTTCGAGCAGCGCCGCAACGTCGAGTTCGCCGCCCTCCTCCACGACGTCGGCAAGATCTCCGTCCCCGACGAGATCATCAACAAGAAAGGCCCGCTCGACGACGCCGAGTGGGAGATCATGCACCAGCACACGATCGAAGGCGAGCGGATGCTGAAGCGGATCGGCGGCGTCCTCGCCGAGGTCGGGGTGATCGTCCGCGCCTCGCACGAGGACTTCGACGGCTCCGGCTACCCCGACGGCCTCGCCGGCGAGGCGATCCCGATCGAGGCCCGCATCGTCACCTGCTGCGACGCCTTCAGCGCGATGACCACGACCCGTTCCTACCGCAAGGCGATGGGCAGCGAGGCCGCCGTCGCCGAGCTGCGCCGCTGCGCCGGCACCCAGTTCGACCCAAAGGTCGTGGCGGTGCTGACCGAGCTGGTCGAGTCCGGTCAGGCCTGAGACATAAAGTGGGCGTCCGATGGCGGACGCACCCCAGCTCTTCCTGATCGACGGCAACAGCCTCGCCTACCGCGCCTTCTTCGCCCTGCCCGAGTCGATCGGGACCAGCGACGGCCGGCCGACGAACGCGATTTACGGCCTTGCCTCGATGCTGGTGAAAATCATCGACGAACACCACCCGCAGGGGGTCGTCGTCGCCTGGGACGCCGGCTACAGCGGCCGCGAGGTCACCTACGACCTCTACAAGGCCCAGCGCAAACCGCGCCCCGACCTGCTGCGCGAGCAGTGGCCGCACCTGATGCCGCTGGTCGAGGCCTTCGGCTATACCAACGTCAAGGTCGACGGCTACGAGGCCGACGACGTAATCGCCTCGCTGACGAAACAAGCGCGCGAAGGGGGGATCGAGGTGATGGTCGTGACCGGCGACCGCGACGCCTACCAACTGGTCGCCGAGGGGGTGCGGGTGATGAGCACCTCGCGCGGGATCACCGAGACGAAGATCTACGACCGCGCCGCGGTCGAGGAGCGCTACGGGGTGCCGCCGGAGCTGATCTGCGACCTGATGGGGCTGCGCGGCGACACCTCCGACAACATCCCCGGCGTCCCCGGGATCGGCGAGAAAACGGCGACCCAGCTGCTGCAGCAGTTCGGCTCGCTGGAAGCGGTACTGGAAAACGTCGACCAGATCTCCGGCAAAAAACGCAAGGAAAACCTCACCGAGCACGCCGAGGACGCCCGCCTCTCCAAGCAGCTGGCGACCCTGCAGTACGACATCGAGACCGGGGTGGACCTGGCCGAAGCGATGTCGAGCGAGCCCGACCGCGGCGCCCTCCGCGAGTTCATGCGCGAGTTCGAGCTGCGGGCGGTGATGGAGCGGCTGGAAGAAGCGCTGCCCGAAGGCGACGCGGTGCCGGGGCGCCGGGTCGAGACGGAGCTCGAGGTCACCGCGGAGGAGGGGAAGCCGGCGGACCTGGGGAAGGGTCCGCTCGCCCTCGGGATCGCCGAGGGCCGCTGGGCCGCCGCCGAAGCCGACCGCGTCCTCGCCGGCGCCGCCTCGCTCGACGAGCTCGCCGTCGCCCTCGGCGCCAAGCCCTTCGCCGCCCACGACGCGAAGTCGCTCGGCGGCGGCCGCCACGGCCTCCTCGCCGCCGCCGCCCGCGAGGGGGTCGAGCTGAACCTCGACCACGACACGGTGGTCGCCGCCTACCTGCTGGAGCCGCAGCGCCGCACCTACGACCTCGTCGAGCTCGCCGCCGACGCCGGGATCGGGATCGCCGAGGGGGCCGCGGCCGGGAAGGCAGAGGACGACGGCCAGCTGGCCCTGGACCAGGAGCTGGAGGCGGGGCTCGACCCGGCCGAGGAAGCGCGCCTGGTCGCCGCGCTCGCCGCCGTGCAGGGGCCGCGGATCGAGGAGCTGGGGTTGGAGCAGCTGCTGCGCGAGGTCGAGCTGCCGCTGGTCGGGGTGCTGGCGGCGATGGAGCGGGAGGGGCTGAAGCTCGACGCCAAGCGGCTGGCCGAGGTCGGCGCCGGGTTCGGCGAGCGGATCGACACGCTGGAAAGCGAGATCTACGAGCTGGCCGAAGAGGAGTTCACGATCGGCTCGCCACAGCAGGTCGGCCGCGTCCTCTTCGAGAAGCTCGGCCTCACCCGCAAGCGCCGCGGCAAAACCGGTTTCTCGACCGACGCCCGCGTCCTCGCCCAGATCCGCGACGAGCACCCGATCGTCGAGAAGATCGAGCAGTGGCGCGAGCTGACGAAGCTGAAGAACACCTATCTCGACTCGCTACCGGAGCTGATCGACACCGAGACCGGCCGCGTCCACACCACCTTCAACCAGACCGCGACCACCACCGGCCGTCTCTCCAGCACCAACCCCAACCTGCAGAACATCCCGATCCGGACCGAGATCGGGCGCCCGGTCCGCGCCTGCTTCGTCGCCGAGGAGGGGGCGCGGCTGCTTTCCGCCGACTACAGCCAGGTCGAGCTCCGCGTCCTCGCTCACGTCGCCGACGAGCAGGTGCTGAAAGACGTCTTCCACAAAGGCGAAGACGTGCACGCGGCGACCGCCGCCGAGGTTTTTGAAATCGAGCGCGACGAAGTCGACGTCGGCCAGCGCTCGAAGGCGAAGATGGTCAACTTCGGGATCGTCTACGGCCTCACCGGCTTCGGCCTCTCCGACCGCCTCAACATCCCCCGCAAGGAGGGCGAGGAATTCGTCTCCCGCTACCTCGAGCGCTTCCCGGCGGTTCGCGCCTTCCGCGAGCAGGTGATCGAACAGGCCCAGGAGGAGGGCTTCGTAACGACGCTGATGGGACGCCGCCGGCCGATCCCCGAGCTCCGCTCCGGCAACCCCAATACCCGCCGCCTCGGCGAGCGGCTCGCTGTCAACACGGTGATCCAGGGCACCGCCGCCGACATCATCAAGGTGGCGATGGTGCGTTGCCAGCGCGCGCTGGCGGGGAGCGAAGGGGAGACCCGGCTCGTCCTCCAGATCCACGACGAGCTCCTCTTCGAGGGGCCGCCGGAGGAGATGGAAGCGGCGGCCGAGCTGGTGGAGCGCGAAATGTGCGCCGCCTACCCGCTCGATCCGCCGCTCGAGGTCGATATCGGCATCGGCCAGGACTGGCTCGATGCCAAGTAGCTAGACCTCTTTCCCCGAGAGCTCGACCTCGTGGAAGACCGCCTGGCCGTTCCCGATCTTCAGCTCGGCCTCCTCGACGACGGCGCCGGGAACCAGCTCCGCGGTGGTGCAGAGGCGGTCGCCGTGGTCGTCGTCGCCGCCCTCGTGGCCCGGCCCGGAGTTGTCGCTGCCGGGGCCGGAGTTATCGCCGCCGCCGTTGTCGTCGCCCGGCTCCGGCTCACCGCTGCCTGAGCCCTCGCTGCTGGCGCTGGCGGAATGCTCGTCCTCGCACTTGATCTCGGTTTCGTCGGTGACCAGCCCGGCGACGGTGTCGTTGCCGAAGAGGTCGATCACCAGGCGACCGGTCTCGCTGTCGAACGAGGCGATCGTCCCGGCCTGCTCGTCGCCGTCGATGACGCCGTCGTCGTCGCTGTCGTCGTCGCGCGGGTTGTCGCCGGCGAGGAACTCGGCCCGGTTGCGCAGGTGGTCGCGGTCCTGGTCGTGACGCGCCTGGTCCACCTTCAGCGAGAGGTGATGGCGCTTCTCCCAGCGGTCCGGGATGCGGTCGTGGTTGCGGTCCTTGGCTGCGGCCAGGCCCGGCATGGCCAGGAGCGCGAGCGCTCCCAGCGCCAGCGCGAACCAGGTCATGCCGAGGCGGGGTCGCCGTGCTTTCTTCGGGGTCATGCCTTTCCTCCTTGATTCGGTTGAAGAACTGGTTACGGCTTCAACCCGGGGGCGGCACGAAGATCACGGAGTCATCATCGGAGCCTGAGCTATCGCTGCCGGAGCCGGAGTTGTCCTCCTCGATCTCCGGTTCGCTCGGCGGCATGGTTTCGGTGACGGAGTCGTCGCCGCCACCGGGGCCCGAGCTGCCGCCGTCATCGCTGCTTCCGGAGCCGGAGCTCGAGCCGCCGTCGTCTCCGGGGGAGCCGCTGTGGTCGTCGAAGCCGTCATCGGATCCTGAGCCTGGGCCGCTGTGATTCTCAACTGAGGCGTCATCTCCGCCCCCGCGGCTCCTCGGCCCGGAATCGTCGATCGAGCCGGAACCGGAGCCAGACCCGTCGTTGTCGCTGTCGTCCTCGCCGGAGGGGCCGGACCTCCCGCCGGAGTGATGGCTCCCGTCATCGGAGCCACTGCGGTTGCCGTCGTCGAGGGACGAGGGACCATCGTCTCCTCCCTCGCCGCGATTTCCGCCGTGGTCATCAGGCCCCTCGCCTCGGTGGCGATCAGAGGTGATGTCAGGCGAGCCCCCAACGGTTGATCGAGAGGTCGTGCGCTGCTGGTCATCGTGAGGGAGCGTCGCCGCCTCTGCGGCCTCAGGACCCGCGCGCTCGCCCTGCCGGTGCTCGATCACGACGCCGGTGCAGACCGTTCCCGCCACCAGCACGGTTGCCAGCCCGACTTTGAGGGCACCGGCGGCGACTCCCGCCCCGGCTACTTCACCGCCGTGCTCGGCCAGCGTCCGCAGCACCGGCATCGGCATCAGCAGCCCGAGGCCGTCGCGCAGCGCTGCCCGCGCCCGGAAGATCGCCTGTCGCGCGGCGCCGCCGCTGACCCCGAGGGCGGCGGCGATCTCCTCGTGGCTGAGACCTTCGAGCTCGCGCATCACCAGCGCCGCTCGCTGCGGCTCCGGCAGCGCCTGCAGCCTCTGCATCAGGTCGCGGATCTCCTCGCGCGCCTCCGCCTCGGCGGCGGCGCTCCGTCCCCCCGGCAGCGCCTCGGAAAGCTCCGCCGCCGCCGGCGCCCGGTCGCGAAGGTCGTTGAGGGCAGTGTTGCGAACGATCCGGTAGAGCCAGGGCCGCAGCTCGATCTCCGCCTCGGAGCCGCGCAGCGCTAGCAGCGCCTTCGAGAAGGCGTCCTGGGTGACGTCCTCGGAGCGACCGCCGACGATTGCGGCGGCAAAGCGGTCGAGCGGCCGCCGGTAGCGCCGCACGATCTCCTCGAAGGCGGCGTCGTAGCCGTCGCGGACGAGGTCGACGAGGCGCCGGTCCGGCTGCGCGCGCAGCGCCGGCCCGAGGAAGATCCTGGCGGCAAAATGCTCTGCTGGCGGTGGCGACATCTAAAGGCTCGATCGACTGGTCGGTCCTACTGCGTTACTGATATGCGAGCGGGAAGGTTCAAACCCCGCACCAATCGGCAACACGTGTCCAGCATGAAGATCACGCGAGAAGAGAAAGAAATCCGTGGATAGGGGCCTCGCGGTCGTCCTCACCGCGGTCGCCGGCGGCCTGATCGCGGCCCAGGCGCCGATCAACGCGGGCCTCGGCAAGGCCACCGGGAGCATCGCGGCGGCGCTTGTCTCCTTTTCGATCGGGACCGCCGCCCTGGCCGCGGTCGTCGTCCTCAGCGGCAAGGCGGGCGGCCTCGGCTCGACCTTCGACGTCAGCTGGTACTACCTGCTCGGTGGCCTCCTCGGCGCCGTCTACGTGCTCAACGCGCTCATCGCCGTCAGCGCGATCGGGGCCGGGGGAGTCGCCGCCGCGACCATCTTCGGGCAGCTGACGACGGCGATGGTGATCGACCGGCTGGGCCTATTCGGCCTTGACCAGACCCCGCTCACGGCCGGCCGGGTCGTCGGCGTCGTCCTGCTGCTCGCCGGCACCGTGCTGGTCGTCCGCTGAGCCGGCCCACTTCGAGCCCGCGTACTCGGGCGGGGCGATCTGCAGGTAGTGGTTGAAGGACCACTCGACGAAGCGCCTGTTGCCCATCAGCCGGATCAGCGGCGCCAGGATCCGCGGCGGCACCTTCGGGATCAGCTTCTGCACCCGCAGCATCCACTTGAACTTCCACTCGTGCGAGTCGTGGAAGGAGGCGTAGCTCGCGGCCGCCTGCTCGCGCGTCTGCCGCCCCTCGACGACCCCGCGCAGCTCCTGCCCCAGCGCCATCCCGAAGTAGAGCGCGGTCCTGATCCCCTCGGCGCTGAGCGGCAGGCAGTGGCCGGCCGAGTCGCCGACGAAGAAGACGCCGCCCTCGGTGCCGCGGCGGAGCTTGTGCGGGATCCAGTTGCCCTGGTACTCGTTCGGCTCCTTGCCGAGGTCGTGGGTCAGCTCGACGGTCGTCTTCTTGACGTGGAAGCGGGGGTCGAAGGAGCCGATCCCGATCCGCAGCTCGTCGCGGGCCGGGAACGACCAGCCGTAGCCGGCGGGGACGTATCTGCGGTCGATCCAGATCGCCAGGTCCTCGGACTCGCCGCCCGGGTGGACCTCGAGGCCGCGCGAGAGCGGCGCGTCGGGGGGCTGGTAGCCGTCGCCGTTGGCCAGCATCCGCCGCCAGCCCAGGGCGTCGACGACCAGCGGCGCTGAGATCGTGCCGCGGTCGGTCTCGACGCCGACCCTCCCGTCGCCGTCGACCTGGGAGCGGCCGTTCACCTTTGCCGTCTCGAAGGTCGCGTCGCAGTCGCGCCAGAGCAGCTGGCAGAGCTCCCGGTAGTCGAAGGTCGAGAAGGTCCAGGGGAGCCGGTAGCGGCTGGTGCCGTGGGGGGTGTGCATGACCAGGGTGTCGAAGCGCTGGCGCTCGGCGTCCATCAGCCCGAGGCGCTGCAACCACTCGGTCGGGATGCCGCAGGCGGAGGTCTGGCGCTCGCCGATCTCGTAGCGGTCGACGATCAGGACGTCAGCTCCAGAGCCGGCCAGCTCGCGCGCAACCGCCAGCCCGGCAAAGCTGGCGCCGCAGATGAGGACGTCGCGCTCGCCGTCCAGCGGCGTGCGTTCGTCGCCGCGCTTGGTGGCTCGGACCGGCATCGCGGCGGATTCTGCCATCATTCGCGCCCGTGTCCGCGACCGAGACCATGACGCCTGCGCCGAGCGCCACCCCTGTAGAGGGTTCCGGGGGCCTCCTCCTCAACATCGACGGCAAGATCGTCCCCAACTACGCGGCGACGATGGTGTCGTTCGAGGAGGGCGACGTCGTCAAGGGCAAAGTCGTCCGCATCGACAAAGACGAGGTCCTGGTCGACATCGGCTACAAGGCCGAGGGGGTCATTCCCTCCAACGAGCTTTCGATCCGCAAGTCGGTCGACCCGCACGAAGAGGTCGAGCTGGGCGAAGAGATCGACGCCCTGGTCCTCACCAAGGAGGACTCCGAGGGCCGCCTGATCCTCTCCAAGAAGCGCGCCCGCTTCGAGAAGGCCTGGCGCAAAATCGAGGTTGCCGCCGATTCCGGCGAACCGGTCGAAGGCAGCGTCATCGAGGTCGTCAAGGGCGGCCTCATCCTCGACCTCGGCGTCCGCGGCTTCCTGCCGGCCTCACTGGTCGACATCCGCCGCGTCCACAACCTCGACGAGTTCATGGGCCAGACGCTCGAGTGCAAGGTGATCGAGCTCAACCGCAGCCGCAACAACGTCGTCCTCTCCCGCCGCGCGGTGCTGGAGGAGGAGCGCAAAGAGGTCCGCGAGCAGATCCTCGGCCGCCTCGAGCCGGGCCAGGTCGTCGAGGGCAAGATCTCCAACATCGTCGACTTCGGCGCCTTCGTCGACCTCGAGGGCATCGACGGCTTGATCCACATTTCCGAGCTTTCCTGGAGCCACGTCAACCACCCTTCCGAAGTCGTCTCGATCGGCGACACGGTGCGGATCAAAGTCCTCGACATCGACCGCGACCGCCAGCGGATCTCGCTGGGTCTGAAGCAGACCCAGGAGGACCCGTGGCAGCGGGTGATCAACACGCACCGCTCCGGCGACGTGCTCGAGGGCACCGTGACCAAGGTCGTCGCCTTCGGCGCCTTCGTCGAAATCCTGCCGGGGGTCGAGGGCCTGGTCCACATCTCCGAGCTCGCCGACCATCACGTCGAGAACCCGAGCGAAGTCGTCGAGCCGGGCTCGAAGCTGAACGTGAAGATCCTCGAGATCGACGAAGAGCGGCGTCGCCTTTCGCTCAGCATCAAGCGGGTCGAGGGGCAGAACATGGCGATGGCCGGACTGGGCGAGCAGATCGCCCAGGCCGAAGGTCAGACCCCCGAGACCGCTGAGGAGCAGCTCGATCCGCCCACGGGCGCGATGGCAGATGCGTTCGCGCAGGCGGCCCCGGCCGCCGAAGCCCCCGCCGAGGAGGCTCCAGCCGCCGAAGAGTCCGAGGCTCCGTCCGAAGAGGCTCCCGGCGAGCTTCCGGCCGAGGTCGAGGCTTCAGAGGAGGCCGAGCCCGCCCCGGTCGCCGAGGCCAACGGGACCACCGAGGAGGACCCCGGTGAGCACCAGGAGGGCGAATCGGTGCAGGAGCGGCCTGATTCCCCCGACGACCTCGACGAGGCTGCCGGCGAGTCCTCCGGCGACGAATCCGAGACGGGCGAGTCCGAGCAGTCCTGATCGGCGCCTGGCGATGGCGCCACTGAAGATCGGTCTCACCGGTGGTATCGCCGCCGGGAAGTCAGAGGCGCTGAAGGCTTTCAACCGCCTCGGAGTGGCGACGCTCTCCAGCGACGCGGTCGTCCACGAGCTGCTGGAAAGCCAGGAGTTGCGCGACCGCCTGACCGCGCGTTGGGGGCCGGAGGTCGTGCCGGACGGGAAGATCGACCGGGCAAAGATCGGCGAGGTGGTCTTTGCCGACCCCGAACAGCTGGCCTGGCTGGAGGCGCAGATCCACCCCCTGGTTCAGGCGCGGACCGCGGAGTGGCTGCTTTCGCTGCCGGAGGAGACCGAGGTCGCGGTGGTCGAGGTGCCGCTGCTCTTCGAGGTCGGCGGCGAGCGGCCGTTTGACACCACGGTCTCCGTTGTCACCTCCGACGAAGTCCGCCGCGAGCGCGCCGCCGCCCGCGGCCACGCCCTCGTCGACGAGCGCGAGGCGCGGCAGCTGACCCAGCTGGAAAAGGCGGAACGGGCCGATCACGTGATCGAGAACGACGGCACGGTGGAGGACCTGGAGCAGTCGCTGTCCGCGCTGCTCGCAAAGCTGCGCGAATGAAGCGGAAGCAGCGCCGCCGGCGCCAGATCTTCGCCCTCGGCAGCCTCGCCGCGCTGATCGGGGTGCTGGCCGCCGCCCTGGTCATCAGCGGCCTTTTCGACCATGCGTTGAAGGAGCTGACGCTGCCGCTGCGGCACGAGGACGTGATCCGCCAGCAGGCCGACGAAAAGGGGGTCGACGCCGCCCTGATCGCCGCCGTGATCTACTCCGAGTCGAAGTTCAGCGACCAGACTTCGAGCGCGGGGGCGCGCGGGCTGATGCAGATTACGCCGGAAGCAGCCGAATACATCGAGAAGCAGAGCGGGGGGACGACCTTCGAACTCTCCGACCTCTCGGACCCCGAACTGAACATCCGCTACGGCACCTTCCTCCTGCGCGAACTGCTGGACCGCTACGACGGCGACGAGGCGGCGGCGCTCGCCGCCTACAACGCCGGCCCGGGCAACGCCGACAAGTGGGGCGGCTCGAGCCTGACCGTCGAGGCGATCCCCTTCCCCGAAACCCGCGCCTACGTCGAAGAGGTGCTGGAGAAGCGCGACGAGTACCGCCAGGAGTACGCAATGGAGCTGGGGTATGCCGGAATCCCCTAGACCCCACGTCGCCGCCCTGGCGGTGGCGGTCGGCATCGTCCTCGCCGACTCCTCGATCGTCGTCCTGGCGCTGCCGGAGATCTACCGCGAACTGAACACGAGCGTCTCCGGCGTCACCTGGGTGCTCGTCTCCTTCAACCTCGTGATCGCCCTCGCGGCGGTGCCGGCGGCGCTGATCGCGCGGCGGGTCGGGCCGGGGCGGGCGGCCGCGGTCGGACTGGCGATCTTCGCCGGCGCCGGCCTCGCCTGCGGGTTGGCGGACGAGCTCTCGACCCTGATCGTCGCCCGTTGCCTGCAGGCGCTGGGCGGGGCGGCGGCGGTGACGGCGGCGCTGGAGCTGCTGCCGGCGACGGTCGGCTCGGAGCGGCGGGCGGCGACGGTCTGGGCGACCGCCGGCGCCACCGGGGCGGCTCTCGGCCCGGCGGTCGGCGGCTTTCTCACCGAGCTCGTCTCCTGGCAGTCGGTCTTCCTCCTGCAGGTGCCGGTGGCGCTGGTGGCGGCGGTGCCGATCCTCGCCGTCGCCCGGCACGAGATGGCGACCGGGGTCATCGAAAGGGAGGTGCGCCGGACCGGCCGCCCTCACCTCTGGGCGAACCTGGCCCTGGCGATGGTCTCGGCGGCGATCGCCGCGGCCCTTTTCCTCCTCGTGCTGCTGCTGATCGAAGGCTGGCGGCTGAGCCCGATCGAAGCCGCGCTCGTCGTCTCGGTGATGCCGCTGGCGGCGATCCTCGGCAGCAGGCTCACCAACCTGGTTGCGGACTCGCGCTCGCGGGCCGCGGCGGGGGCGATCCTCGTCGCCGGCGGCCTCGCCGGCCTCGCCTTCCTGCCGAAGGCGACGATCGCGCTGACGGTGCCGCCGCAGATCCTGGTCGGAATCGGGCTGGCGATGGTGCTCTCGGCGCTGACCGAGACGGCGCTGGGGGGGAGGGCGCCGCAGGCGATCCACGGCGGCTGGACGATCTCCTCCCGCCATGCCGGTGTCGTCATCGGCCTCCTCGTCCTCACCCCGATCTTCACCGCCGACATCGAAGAGCAGCGCCACGACGCGATCAACGCCGGCACCGCGGTGATCCTCGACTCGCCCGTCAACCCGCTGGTCAAGCTCGACCTGGCGGAGAAGGTGAGCGAACGGCTCGACGAAGAGAAGGGGAAAGTGCCGACGATCGGGCCCGCCTTCGAGCCGAAGCCGAGCGATCCGGCCGAGCGCGCCGAAGTCGATCAGCTGCAGGGCGAACTGCAGGACCAGCTCGACCGCGGCGCCACCCACGCCTTCAGCACCTCGTTCATCCTCGCGGCGCTGCTCGGCCTGATCGCGCTCTTCCCGATCGCGCTCTCGCGGAGGGTCGACCTGTGAGGGGGGAGGGGCGGCTCAGCGGTGCGATGCTGATCGGCAGCGCGGTCGTCGTCTCCCTGGTCCTGGTCGGCGCCTACCTCGCCGCCGGCGGCTCTTCGTACGAGCCGGCGAAGGTGCAGGACCCCTGCACGCCGCGCGAGTGGAGCGACCCGCAGAACCTCGGCCAGATCGCCAATCAGTTCACGATCTCCGCCCTCGACGGCGCGGCCTGCCAGCTCGGCGTCTCGCGCGAGACCCTGGCGCAAGCCCTGGCGACGCCGGAGGCGCGGGAACGGTTCACCAAGCGCTACGGAATCGACGACGAAAAGCTGGCGAAGGCGATCCGGGCAGGGCTGCTGAGGGCGGTTGACGACGCTGAAGAAGCGGGGGCGCTGAGCTCGTTTATCGCCGGACCGCTACGCCAGGTCCTGCAGCGCATCCCGCTCGACCAGGCGATCGAAATCATCAACGACGCCCAGGGCTTCCTCGGCGACGTCGAAGGCTTCCTCGGCCCCGCCCAGGGACTCCTCGAACAGTTCCTGCCCGGTGGCCTAGAAGGCCTCGGCCTCCCCTGACCTGCACCAAACCACCGCCCCTCCCAAACGACCGCCTAACCCGGCTCTTCGATCTTGTACTGGCGCGCTTTCGCGTCCCAGCCGATCCCGGCGCAGAGCGCTTCGGCGTTGGTGCCGAGGGCGACGGCGAGCTTGATCATCGTTCCCAGGCGCGGTTCGCGGCCGCCGCGCTCGAGCAGCGATACCTCGGTCCGGTGGAGTTCACAGCGTTCGGCGAGCTCTTCCTGGGAGATGCCGGCGGCCTGGCGGGCGAGGCGCAGATTTACGGCAAAGCGGTCGCGTTTGTCCATTAATACGGCAGCTTCTGTCATAGAAGACAGAAGCTCTACAGACAAAACATGCAATACAGTGGATTCTCGTGCTCGCCGCGGGTGTCAGGAACCGCGAGTTGCGCGCCAGACCCAGACCATCGCCAGAGGTTGCAGCGGCAGCCGTGCCCAGAGTGCCCAGCGGGGGAACTTCCGCATGTCGAGACCCTGGATCTGCTCAGGATTGACCGCCATGTGGATGTTGGCGGGGAAGACCGCGACGAGGAGTGCCAGCAGCCACCAGCGGCCGAGGCGCCGCGAGGCGGGGGCGAGGACCAGGGCCGCGCCGGCGATCTCGGCCGCGCCGCTGATCGCCACCACCTCCTGCTTCTGCGCCTCGATCGCCGGCGGCACGATCGCTTCGAAGAAGCGCGGGCGGAGGAAGTGCATCGTCCCGGTGAAGGAGAAGAAGGCGGCCAGGGCCGCGCGCGAGAGCCTCATCGATCGCCAGTCTCTCATTCGCCTGTTCCTTCTCGTTGTCAGACCCCGAAAAGGAACAGGCGAGCCGGACCGGTCGCCTCGCTATGTTCATTTCGTGCCGGATTTCAAGCTCAACCCCGCCTACACCCCGACGGCGGACCAACCGCAGGCGATCGCCGGGCTCGCCGAGGGCCTGCGCGAGGGCGACCGCTTCCAGACCCTGCTCGGCGCCACCGGCACCGGCAAGACCTTCACGATGGCGGCGACGATCGCCGAGGTGCAGCGGCCCTCCCTGGTGATCGCCCACAACAAGACGCTCGCCGCTCAGCTCTGCAACGAGTTCCGCGAGTTCTTCCCCGAGAACGCGGTCGAGTACTTCGTCTCCTACTACGACTACTACCAGCCCGAGGCCTACGTCCCGGCGCAGGACCTCTACATCGAGAAGGACTCCTCGATCAACGACGAGATCGACCGCCTCCGCCACGCCGCCACCGCCGCCCTCTTCGCCCGCCGCGACGTGATCATCGTCGCCTCGGTCTCCTGCATCTACGGGATCGGCTCGCCGCAGGTCTACAACGAAAAAATGCAGCTCTTCAAAGTCGGCGCCGAAATCGACCGCGACGACGTCCTCCGCAAGCTGGTGAAGATGCAGTACCAGCGCAACGACCAGGTGCTCGGCCGCGGCGCCTTCCGGGTCCGCGGCGAGGTGCTGGAGATCATGCCCTCCTACGCCGAGTCGGCCTACCGGATCGCCCTCTTCGGCGACGAGATCGAGGGGATCCAGCACTTCGACCCGCTGACCGGCGAGGTCCTCGACGTGATCGACCACGTCTCGGTCTGGCCGGCCTCCCACTACGTGACCAAAGACGAGACCGTCGACCGTGCGGTCGACGAAATCCGCGCCGAACTGGAATCGCGGACCGCCGAACTGGAAGCGGAGGGTAAGCAGCTGGAGGCGCACCGGCTGCGGCAGCGGACGATGTATGACCTCGAGATGATCAAGGAGCTCGGCTTCACCTCGGGGATCGAGAACTACTCCCGCATCCTCGACGGCCGCCCCGCCGGGAGCCCGCCGCACACGCTGATCGACTACTTCCCCGACGACTTCGTCGTCTTCGTCGACGAGTCCCACCAGACGATTCCCCAGATCGGGGGGATGTACGAGGGCGACCGCTCGCGGAAGACGACGCTGGTCGACTACGGCTTCCGCCTGCCCTCGGCGATCGACAACCGGCCGCTCAAGTTCGACGAGTTCCTCGACCGCGTCAACCAGCTGGTGATGGTCTCGGCGACGCCGGGCCCGTTCGAGAAGGCCGAAGCGAGCCGCACCGTCGAGCAGATCGTCCGCCCGACCGGCATCGTCGACCCGGAGATCGAGCTGCGCGAGACCCGGAACCAGATCGACGACCTGATGAACGAGGTGAAGAAGGTGGCCGAGAAGAAGGAGCGCACCCTCGTCACCACGTTGACCAAGAAGATGGCCGAGGATTTGACCGCCTACCTGCTCGAGTACGGGGTCAAGGTCCGCTACCTGCACTCCGAGGTCGACACCCTGGAACGGATCCAGATCGTCCGCGAGCTGCGGCTGGGGGAGTACGACGTCCTCGTCGGCGTCAACCTCCTGCGCGAGGGGCTCGACCTGCCCGAGGTCTCGCTGGTGGCGATCCTCGACGCCGACAAGGAGGGCTTCCTGCGCGGCGAGACGAGCCTCGTGCAGACGATCGGCCGCGCCGCCCGCAACGTCAACGGGCGGGTGGTGATGTACGCCGACAAGGAAACCGAGGCGATGCGCGCGGCGATGCGCGAGACCGACCGTCGCCGGGCGATCCAGCTCGCTTACAACGAGGAGCACGGGATCACCCCGGAGACGGTCCGCAAAGGCATCTCCGAGATGAGCGAGTTCCTGGCGATGGAGGACCGGGCGCCCCGCAAGCGCCGGCGCCGCCGCGCCGAGGACTTCTCCAGCCCGGAGGAGCTGGAGAAGACGATCGTCGCCCTCGAGGAGGAGATGCTGGCCGCGGCCGACGAGCTCCGCTTCGAGGAGGCGGGCCGGATTCGCGACGAGCTGCGCGAGCTGCGCCGCGACTTGGACGGGATGACGGCGGGTACCTGAGTCGACGATGCCGGTCGACGTCACCGAAGCGACCTTCCAGAGTGAGGTGGTCGAGCGCTCGCGCCAGCTCCCGGTCGTCGTCGACTTCTGGGCCGACTGGTGCGGACCCTGCAAGGCGCTGAGCCCGGCGCTGGAAAAAGCCGAGGCCGCGCGGGCGGGCAAGGTGCTCCTGGCCAAGGTCGACGTCGACTCCAACCAGCGCCTCGGCGCCCAGTTCCAGGTCCAGGGGATACCGGCGGTGAAGGCCTTCCGGGACGGGCAGGTCGTCGACGAGTTCGTCGGGGCGCTGCCGCCGGCGCGGGTCGAGGCGTTCTTCGACGGCTTGGTGCCCTCGCGCGCCGACGAGCTGCTGACATCGGGGGACGAGCTTTCCCTCCGTGAGGCCTCAGAACTGGAGCCCGGCCGCGCCGACGTCGCCGTGGCGCTGGCCAAGGCGCGGCTCGAGCGCGGGGCGGAAGCCGAGGCGCTGGAGGCGGTCGCATCCCATGAGACGGACTTCGCCGCCGCCGGCATCGCCGCCCGCGTCCGCCTCGTCGAGGCCGGTGTCGCCAACGACGCGTTCGCGGCGCTGGACCGAGGCGAACGGGAGAAGGCGCTCGACGCGCTCGTCGAGGAGCTCGACGGGGCGCCGGACGACGTCCGCGACCTTCTCCGTCGCGCCGTCGTCGGCATCCTCAGCGATCTCGACCCCGCCGACCCCGCCGGGCGGGTCTACCGGCGCAAGCTCTCGGAGGCTCTGTCTTAGATGGGCGCCGTAGAGCTTTTACCCCGCATAGGGTGGAAAACCTCTACGGCCATAGAGGGAACATCTGTTCGCCTGGCTAGAATCGGTGTGAGTGGCTGCCTCTGAGCGAATCGTCATCACCGGCGCCCGGGAGCACAACCTCAAGGACATCGACGTCGAGCTGCCCCGGGACGCGCTGATCGTCATCACCGGACTCTCCGGGTCCGGCAAGTCGAGCCTTGCCTTCGACACGATCTACGCCGAGGGCCAGCGCCGATATGTGGAGTCTTTGTCGGCCTACGCGCGGCAGTTCCTGGGGCTGATGGAGAAGCCCGACGTCGACTCGATCGAGGGGCTCTCGCCGGCGATCTCGATCGACCAGAAGACGACCTCGCGCAACCCGCGCTCGACGGTCGGCACGGTGACCGAGATCTACGACTACCTGCGCCTGCTCTGGGCCCGGATCGGGACCCCGCACTGCCCCGAGTGTGGCGAGGAGATCACCGGCCAGACCCAGGAGCAGATCGTCGACCGGCTGATGACGCTGGAGGACGGGACCAAATTCATGGTGATGGCGCCGATCGTCCGCGGCCGCAAAGGCGAGTACGGCAAATTGCTCGACCAGATGCGGCTCGAGGGCTACTCGCGGGCCAAGATCGACGGCGAGCTCCTGCGCCTCGACGAGAAGATCGAGCTCGACAAGAAGTACAAACACGACATCTCGGTCGTCGTCGACCGGCTGGTGATGAAGACCGACCTGCGGCGCCGCCTCTCCGAGTCGGTCGAAGCTGCTGCGGGGCTTGCCGCCGGGCTGGTCGAAGTCGAGATCGTCGAGGGCAAGGGGGCCGCCGGCAGCAAGGACGCCGAGCACCCCGGCGGGACGATGCTCTTCTCCGAGCAGTTCGCCTGCCTCAACTGCGGCACCTCGATCCCCGAGCTGGAGCCGCGGATCTTCTCCTTCAACTCGCCCCACGGCGCCTGCGACCGCTGCCACGGTCTCGGCTTCCAGCGGGTGATCGACCCCGACCTGGTCGTCCCCGACCCGACGCTCTCGCTGGCCGAGGGGGCGCTGCAGCCCTGGAACCGCGGTATCAGCGCCTACTGGAGGCGGCTGATCGCTTCGGTCGCCGCCAGCTACGACGTCGACGTCGAGAAGCCGTGGTCACAGCTGAAGCCCGAGGAGAAGGAGATCTTCCTCTATGGCACCGGCGACGAGCGCCACCACGTCAGCTACACCAACCGCTTCGGCCGCCGCCGCTCCTACAAGGTCCGCTTCGAGGGGATCGTCAACAACCTGCAGCGGCGCTACGAAGAGACCGACTCGGAGTCCAACCGGGAGCGGATCGAGGGCTACATGGCGGAGCAACCCTGCCCGGCCTGCGACGGCGCCCGGCTGCGGCCGGAGAGCCTCGCGGTCAAGGTGGGCGGCCTCAGCATCGCCGAGTACAGCGACCTCTCCGCCCACGCCGCCTCGGAGTGGATCCGCGGCCTCGAGATGACCGATACCGAGCGGGCGATCGCGCGGTTGATCGTCCGCGAGATCACCGAGCGGCTCTCCTTCCTCGAGAACGTCGGCATCGGCTACCTCTCGCTGGCCCGCTCGGCCCGCACGCTCTCCGGCGGCGAGGCGCAGCGGATCCGGCTCGCGACCCAGATCGGCTCCCATCTCGTCGGCGTGATGTACGTGCTCGACGAGCCCTCGATCGGCCTCCATCAGCGCGACAACGAGAAGCTGATCGCGACCCTCGACCGCCTTCGCGACCTCGGCAACACGGTGATCGTCGTCGAGCACGACGAGGGGACGATGATGGCCGCCGACCACCTCGTCGACCTCGGCCCCGGCGCCGGCGAGCACGGTGGCCACGTGATCGCCGCCGGGACGCCGAAGCAGGTCTCGAAGGACCCGAGCTCGCTGACCGGGCAGTACCTCTCCGGCAAGAAACGGATCGAGGTGCCGGGGGAGCGGCGCAAGCCGACCGGTGAGCTGCTCGTCCGCGGCGCCCGCGAACACAACCTCAAGGAAGTCGACGTCGAGATCCCACTCGGCGTCTTCTGCTGCGTTACCGGCGTCTCCGGCTCGGGCAAGTCGACCCTCGTCAACGAGACCCTGCACCACGCGGTGGCCAACCGCCTGCACCAGGCGAAGCTGCGCCCGGGTGCCCACGACGGGATCGACGGGCTCGACCAGATCGACAAGATCATCAACATCGACCAGTCGCCGATCGGCCGCACGCCGCGCTCCAACCCGGCCACCTACACCGGGCTCTTCGACCACATCCGCCAGATCTTCACCCAGACGCAGGAGTCGCGGGCGCGGGGCTACAAGCCGGGCCGCTTCAGCTTCAACGTCAAGGGCGGCCGCTGCGAGGTCTGCAAGGGCGACGGCCAGATCAAGATCGAGATGCACTTCCTGCCCGACGTCTACGTCCCCTGCGAGCAGTGCCACGGCAAGCGCTACAACCGCGAGACGCTCGAGGTCCGCTTCAAGGGCAAGAACATCGCCGACGTCCTCGAGATGTCGGTGGAGGAGGCGGTCGAGTTCTTCGAGAACGTGCCGAAGATCGCCCGTCGCCTGCGGACCCTGAACGACGTCGGCCTCGGCTACATCCGCCTCGGCCAGCCGGCGACCACGCTCTCCGGCGGCGAGGCGCAGCGGGTCAAGCTCGCCACCGAGCTCTCCAAAGTCGCCACCGGCGACACCCTCTACATCCTCGACGAGCCGACCACCGGCCTCCACTTCGCCGACGTCCAGCGCCTCCTCGACGTCCTCGGCCGCCTCGTCGACGCCGGCAACACCGTCGTCGTGATCGAGCACAACCTCGACGTGATCAAGACCGCCGACCACCTCGTCGACCTCGGCCCGGAGGGCGGCGAAGGCGGCGGAGAGATCGTCGCCACCGGCACCCCCGAGGAGGTCGCCGCGGTCGGCGGCTCCTACACCGGCCGCTTCCTCTCCGAGCTGGTCGAGGCGGCGAAGCCGAAGCGTCGCAGGCGTGAGCCGGTGGCCGCCTAGGCCAACGGACGAGCATTTCTTACTGCTGTTTGGCCAGGATTTTCAACCCTCTGCCCTGGGGTGAATGAAACGTCTGCACGGGGGTAGTGGCAGGGATGCCAATCCCTGAGGAGGAGGGTCATGTCCAGACCAACGTTGTTGCGACCGCTCGTTGTAATCGGATGCGCGCTACTCACGATCGGCCTGTTCGTCGCCGGCTGCGGCAGTAGCGACGACACGACCGGCGGTGGTGGCGGCGGGGGAGGTGGCGGCAGTTCGACCATTGCCCTCCTGCTCCCCGAAAACGAAACCCCCCGCTACGAAACCAACGACAAGCCCGACTTCGAAAAATCGGTCGAAGAAAAGTGCCCCGAATGCGAAGTCATCTACTTCAACGCCGGCGGTGACGCCGAAAAGCAGCAGTCGCAGGGTGAAGCCGCGCTTACGAAAGGCGCCGAAGTTCTCGTCCTCGACCCGATGGACTCGAAATCGGCGGCGGCGATCGCCGAACGGGCCAACGCCCAGGGCGTTCCGGTGGTCAGCTATGACCGCCTGATCGAAAACAGCGAAGTCGACGCCTACGTCTCCTTCGATAACGAACGAGTCGGCGAACTGCAGGCTGAAACGCTGGCGAAAAAACTGAAAGAAGACGGGAAAGCCAGCGGCCCGATCATCAAGATCAACGGCGATCCCGCCGACCCGAACGCGGCGCTCTTCAAGGCGGGCTCGAACAAGGCCTTCGAAGCCGCCGGGGTGAAAGTCGCCAAGGAATACGACACCCCGGGCTGGACCGCGGAAAACGCCCAACGGGAGGCGCAGCAGGCGATCACCGCGCTCGGCAACGACGGCTTCTGGGGCATCTACGCCGCCAACGACGACACCGGCGGCGGCGCGATCGCGGCTCTCAAAGGCGTCGGGATCAACCCCGAAGAACGCCCGGTCACCGGCCAGGACTCGACCGTCGCCGGCCTGCAGCGGATCCTCGCGGGCCAGCAGTACATGACGATCTACAAGGCGATTCCGCCGCAGGCCGAACTCGCCGCGGAATTCGCGATCGCCCTCGCCGCCGACGAAGAACTGCCCCAGGACAAAGTCACCGAAGAAGTCAACAACGGCAAGACCGACGTCCCCTCGGCAATCCTGGAACCGGTTGCGGTGACCAAGGACAACATCAAAGACACGGTGATTAAAGACGGCTTCGTCGAAGCCTCCGAACTTTGCACCGGCCCCTACGCGGCCGACTGCAAAGAAGCGGGAATCTCCGGCTGAGATGGCAGAGGGCACTCCACTCCTGCAACTGGAGGGAGTAAGCAAGCGGTTCGGCCCGGTCCAGGCTCTGGACCGGGTCGACTTCGCCGTCAACGCCGGTGAGGTGGTCGGCCTGGTCGGCGACAACGGCGCCGGCAAGTCGACCCTGGTCAAGGCGATCGCGGGGATCTACGCGCCCGACGAGGGGACGATCCGGTTCGACGGAGAGGAAGTGCGGATCAAAGGGCCGCAGGACGCGACCGAACTCGGGATCGCCACCGTCTACCAGGACCTCGCCCTCTGCGACAACCTCGATGTCGTCGCCAACCTCTTCCTCGGCCGCGAGCAGGTGGCGACCGGTTCCGGCCAGGTCTCGCGCCGGCTCGACGAGGTGAAGATGGAGCACGACACCGCCGACCTGCTCTCCAACCTGGCGGTGACGATCCCCAGCCTGCGCTCGGAGGTCGGCACCCTCTCCGGCGGCCAGCGCCAGCAGGTCGCGGTTGCCCGCTCGCTGCTGGGCGACCCGAAGGTCGTCCTCCTCGACGAGCCGACCGCGGCGCTCGGCGTGCCGCAGACCAAACAGGTGCTGGAGCTGATCAGGCGCCTGCGCGAGCGCGACCTCGGGGTCGTCGTCATCAGCCACAACCTGCAGGACGTCTTCGCGGTCGCCGACCGGGTCTTCGTTCTCCGTCTTGGCCGCGCCGCCGGTGAGTTCAGGGCCGAGGAAACCACCGAGGAGCACGTCGTCGGCGCGATCACCGGAGTCGGGGAGGGCGGCGACAAGAACCACGAGCCTTCGGGAGAGGGGGAGAAGGCATGAGTGCCGCCGACGCCGCGACCGCCGACGAGGCGGCCGAGCGCCGCCCGACCAGCGCCGAGACCCTGCGGCGCATTGTCCAGGGGGACCTTTCCTCGGTAAGGGTCGTCCTCGGCCTGGTCGTGATCGCGGTCATCTTCCAGGTCCAGGAAGACCGCTTCCTCTCGGCCGAGAACCTGACCAACCTGATGCTGCAGATCACGACGATCGGCCTGATCTCGGTCGGCATCGTCTACGTCCTGCTGCTCGGCGAGATCGACCTCTCCGTCGGCGCGGTCAGCGGCCTCTCGGCCGCGGTGATGTCCGTGCTCAGCGTCAAACACGGCTGGAACGCCTATATGGCGATCGCCGCGGGGGTTGCGACCGGCGCCGCGATCGGCTGTCTGCAGGGGTCGCTGTTCAGCCGCTTCGTCGTCCCCTCCTTCGTCGTCACCCTCGCCGGCCTATTGGCCTGGGAAGGGGCGCTGCTGCAGGTCTTGGGGAAGACGGGCTCACTCAACGTCACCGATCCCAAGATCACCGGCCTTGCCAACATCTTCTACTCGGACACGGTCGGCTGGATCTTCGCGGCGGTGATCGTCGCCGCCTACGGCGCCGTCGTGGCGGTCGGCTACCGCCGCCGGGTCGCCGCCGGTCTCGAGGACACCAGCCCGCTGCCGCTGATCGTCCGCTTCGTCTTCGTCTCGGCGATCGTGGTCGCCGCCGTCGCGATCCTCAACTCCGATCGTGGTGTGCCGCTGGCGGTGATGATCCTCCTGGCCTTCGTGGTCGGCATGGAGTACGTCGCCAAACGGACCACCTTCGGCCGCCACGTCTTCGCGGTCGGCGGCAACGCGGAGGCGGCGCGGCGGGCCGGCATCCACGTCAACCGGGTGCGGATCGCGGTCTTCACGATCTCCGGCACGATGGCGGCGATCGGCGGCGTGATGGCCGCCTCGCGGCTCTTCGCGGTCAATCAGAACTCGGGCGGCAACGAACTCCTGCTGCTGGCGATCGCCGGCCCGGTGATCGCCGGCACCAGCCTCTTCGGCGGCCGCGGCTCGGTCTGGACGGCACTGCTCGGAGCGCTCGTCATCGGCTCGATCTCGAACGGGATGGACCTGCTCTCGCTCTCCTCCGCGGTGAAACTGATGGTCACCGGCGGCGTCCTCCTGCTGGCGGTCCTCGTCGACGCGGTGGCGCGCCAGCAGCGGCAGACCTCAGGCCGCGTCTAGAACCGTCTCGACGTTCTCGCGGTGGACTCGCTCGTAGGGCTCGAAGTAGCGCAGGTCGCCGGCCTCCAGCTGGGAGGCGAGCAGCTCCCGCAGGGGTAGTTTGCGCAGCGCCGGCTCGTCTGGCATCCGTCGCAGGAGGCGGATGTAGTCCTGGGTCGCCGTGATCAGGCCGGTCCCGTAGCCGCCGGCCGCGATCACCTCCGGGTCGCCGTGGCTGGGCAGTATCGCCGCCGGGTCGAGCGCGAGGAGACGGTCGAGGTCGCGCAGGTGCGCCTCGAAATGGTCGGGCTCCTCTACGTAGGTGATGGTGTCCTCGACGGTGTCGCCGGCCAGCAGCAGCCGCGCCTCGGGGTCGCAGAGGACGGCGGCGTCGTCGCTGTGGATGTCGACGGGGATCGCTTCCAGTCGCCGCTCGCCGACCTCGAGCTCGGTTCGTCCTTCGAAGGCGCGGGTGGGGAGGACGAGCGGGGAGATCCCGGGCGGCCCCTCGTGGTGGCCGGCTTCGATCGCCTCCCTGTGGCTGGCGAGCAAGTCGGCGGTGCGGGCCGTGGCGAGGATCTCGCAGTCGGCGAAGGCGGTGTTGCCGGCGACGTGGTCGAGGTGCCAGTGGCTGAGCAGGACGGTGATCTCGCGCACGCCCTCGGCTTCCAGCGCCGCCCGCACCTGGCGACCGTGTTCGGGCGTGGTGTGGGTGTCGTAGACGAGCGCCTCCTCGCCCTCGACGACCGCGAAGCTTGCGGTCCCGAGCCCGAGCGCGCCCTCGTCGATCCAGCTCGGCCGCGGCGAGAAGCGGTAGCCGTCGACTCGCCCGTCGTAGAAGGCGAGCACCCCCGGCGCCGGGCGCAGGATTCGCATCCGCGTCGCCCCAGCGTCGTTCGGCCGCGCCGGCATGTCGCTAGCGGGAGACGAGGAGCGAGGCGCCGATCGCGCCGCCGAGATCGCCGAGCGAGGCGACGCGGATCGCCGGCGGGCGCTCGTCGACGAAGAGGTGCTTGCCCATCTCCTCGGTCAGCGGGTCCATCAGGCGCTCGCCGAAGCGGATGCCGAGGCCGCCGCCGAGGATCACCGCTTCCGGGTCGATCAGGTTGACGGCGGAGGCGATGCCGGTACCCAGTGCCTCGATCGCCCGCTCGATCAGCTTCTTCGCGAGGTGGTCGTCGTGGTCCAGGGCCCGCTCCCAGATGCCGCTGGTCAGCCGAGGTTTCTCGTGCTTCTCCATCAGCTTGAAGAGGTCGGTCTTCTGGCCCTCTTCGTGCTGGCGGCGCGCCTCGGCTTCCATCGCCGAGCGGCCGGCATAGGCCTCGAGGCAGCCCTTGCGCCCGCAGGGGCACTTGGCGCCGCCGCGCTTGACCACCACGTGGCCGATCTCCCCGGCGGCGCCGCGGCCGAGCCAGGGCTTGCCGTCGAGGACGAGGCCGCCGCCGACGCCGGTGCCCCAGAAGACCCCGATCAGGCTCTGGAACTCCTGGCCGGCGCCGAGGTGGAACTCGGCTTCGGTTGCCACCTGGACGTCATTGCCGATCTTCACCGGCGTCCCCAGCGCCTCGCTGAGGTTCTCGGCGAGCGGGAAGCTGCCCTCCCAGCCGGGGAGGTTCTTCGCGGCGGACACCACGCCGGTCTTCTCGTCGGCGTCGCCGGGGGAGCCGACTCCGACTCCGACCAGGTCGCCGCTCTCGACGCCGGCTTCCTTGGCCGCCTCGCGCAGCGCCTCGGCCATCGCCGCGGCGACGTCCTCGGGACCGCCGCTGGTCGGCGTCGGATGGCGCGACTGCCCGACCGCGCCGCCGCGCACGTCGATGATCGCCGCCTGGATCTTGGTGCCGCCGAGGTCGATGCCGCCACGCAGGTCCGCCACGCCTGCGAGTCTAAGCCCGCTAAGCGGATGGCGAGCCGACCAACGGGAAAGTAGGAGTATTTCGAGAAGCGCATGGATGCGCTCACGCGCCGATTGGCATAGTGGAATTTGCGGGCCTTTTCGCGGTTTATCCGCATTCACGATTTCCGAACGAGCTCCCTTCGGCAGAAAGTTCTTGATCAATCAAGAAGTCCCCGCTAACTCTTTGCGAGCTCGCTGGATGCGGGCCGCATGTGGCAAAACCGTTCACGTGCGCTTAAAAAAAGGGAGAAGAAATGATTCGCAACTACAAGGCGTTCGCCCTGGCTTTTGCGGCGATGTTCGCGCTGGGCGCGATCGTCGCTCAGGGTGCCTCGGCGACTCCGCTCACAGTTGGTACGTCGGCTCCAACGGTATTTATCACAGGTGACCAGGACGGTGGTACGCATACGTTCACCACTCCGAATGGAAATGTTCAGTGTACCAACACGTCGTTCAGCGGCAGCGGGGCTAACACTGAAGGCAAAGGTTTGGTGAAAGAGATCACGGTAACACCGGATTACACAAGTTGCAAAGCCTTCGGTATTGCGACTGCCCATGTCACCCACAACGGCTGCACTTATACATTTACAACACCGTCGACACTGCTGAAAACAGGCGAAGTGAAATGGGATCCGAACGACCTGCATATTGAATGCCCGGCTGGCAAAAGCATTCAGATCACACCGACAGTGTTTGGTGTCAGCAGCTGCACCCAGTCCGTGGGTCCGCAGACAGTAACAGGAGGACATGTCATCGGCCGGAACGCCGGCACCAATGACATCACACTCGAAATCACACTGTCAGGTATCCATTACACTGGCACGGGTGGTGTCTGCGGCAACAGTGAAACACACTCAGATGCCACGTACGTTGGCAGCAGCACAGTGAAATGTTTCTCTGATTCGGCGCATACGAACCAAATCAGTTGTACATTTAGCTGATCGCTTAAGGGGTACGTAGTTCGCCAAGGGGCCGGCCGCAAGCCGGCCCCTTGCACGCAGTGCGCCGAGGTTGGTCGCTTGACAGGGTTTGTAGACTGATAGGGTCTGATCTAGGAAATAGGCGGTCCACTTCAAAGCGTGGGCAGGCGACCGGGACTGCGGGGGCGTGATTTAGCGTGAGAAATGAGTCGTATGGCCTTCCGTAGAGCCGCGTCAATCGGCCTCCTGCTAATGGCAATTACGGGGATTCTTGCGCGGGTCCCGCTTGCGGGAGCCGATGGGGAGCCCTCAAAATTCTGGCTGACTCCTGAGGACAATGGATCGGGCGCTGAAGCCGGCCGGCTGGCGAGCCCATACGGAGTGGCGGTTAATTCTGCCACCGGCGATCTATATGTAGTGGAGCAGCAGAACGCTCGGGTTAGTCAGTTCGATCCTTGGGGCCAATTTGTCCGGGCCTGGGGGTGGGGGGTGCGCGATGGGAGCCCAGAATTCCAAATCTGTTCGCAGATCACTGGGTGTCAGGTCGGTATCAAGGGATCGGGGCAGGGACAGTTCGATCGCAAACTCGGTGGAGGGGGCATAGCCGTTGGCCCCGACGGCTCCGTCTATGTAGGTGACCCCGATAACTTTAGGGTGGAGAAGTTCGACAGCACGGGCAACTTTCTGCTCGAATTCGGTGAGAAAGGCACGTCCCCAGGCCAATTTCAGTTTGGACAGTACGGTACGAATATGGCCGTGGCTCCTGACGGTACGGTTTACATTGGTGAAGAGAATCGAATACAAGCGTTTGAACCCGATGGCACGTTCAAGGAGGAAATTCCATTCGAAGGTGACTTGGCAGTTCTGAAAGAAAAACAATTCAACGATCTTGCCGTGGATGCCAATGGCAATCTGTATGCAACGGCCTTGGGCGTCCATGAAATCGTCAAGCTAAACAACTCGGGAGAACGGGTCCCTCCGGAAACCTTTCCGATTTTCAAACCCAGTGGTCTCGCACTTGATGGAGAAGATAATCTTTATACGACCGAAGGGTTCCAGGAAATTGTGAAGTTCGATGAGGACGCGAACTTATTGATCTCGCCCGGTTCCGGATTTGGAGACGTGGATCTTTCCATCACGGGACTTGCCACCAGCAGCGCCTGCGGTATCGATGGCATCGACCTATTCGCGCTCGCCACTAACGGGACGACGAAAAGCTTCATCACCGCTTACGGCCCGCCACCCGACCCGGATCTTTGCCCGCCGCCACTGAAGCCGCCGACGGTCGCCAGGCAGTTCGCCGGCTCGATTGAGACCGACTCAGCCGTCGTCAAGGCCGGCATCAACCCCCACTTCTGGTCCGATACCAGCTTTTATGTCGAGTATGGAATCGGCCGATGCTCCGAAGGCGGCTGCACGTTGAGGCAGCCGGTAGGCGACCAGCTGCTGACCGACGAAGTGGTTGACAGGACGATCATCACCAAAGGAATCGCTCTACCAGACCTCGATCCGGGAACCGAATATCACTTCCGCTTCGTGGCGGAAAGCAGCGGTGGGGGGCCGACGGTCGGCAGCGAAGGGAGCTTCACGACCTTCCCGCTACCGACGCCCATGCTCTCCTGCCCCAATGACACCTTTCGTACCGGTCCAGGAGCGCTGCTCCCCGACTGCCGTGCCTACGAGATGGTCTCGCCGGTCGTTAAGGACGGCGGGGAGATTTTCACCCTCTTCAACAGCCTGAACGAACGGGCTTCGCTCAACCAGAGTTCCCTCAGCGGCGATACCGTCACCTACTCCTCCTATAGGGCTTTCGGCGATCCGCAGGGGGGTCCAGCGACCCAGCAGTACCTGGCGAAAAGGGAGAAAGCTGGATGGGCGACCCGGGCGATCTCTCCAGCGCGGGGCATACCTCATCAGGGTCCCGGTCAGACGGTCGAGTCTCAGTTTCGCGCTTTCAGCGACGACCTCTGCGAAGCCTGGCTCGTCCACGATACCGACCCGCCGCTCGCCCCCGAAGCTCCAGAAGACTTCCCCAACCTCTACAAGACGAACCTCTGCGACGAAGAAGATGCCTATGAAACGTTAACGACGGCTGCGCCTTCAGGGCAGTTACAGAAAACCTACCGCGTTAATGTCCAAGGCTTCTCAGCCGACGGCACCCACACCGTCTTCCGGGCGTCGGGCAAGCTGACCGAAAACGCGGCGGCGAACACCAACTACCAGTGCTACGAGCAATCCGGAGGGCAATTGCAACTGGTCAGCGTGCTGCCGAGCGGCCAGCCGAACCCGACTGAGTGCTCGATCGGCACCGCTTACTCCGCTGAGAGCCCCCACACCGCGCAGCTCCACAACGCAACCTCCGAAGACGGGTCGCGGATCTACTGGACGGCCGGGGGAACTCCAGCGGTGGAACAGGGACGGATCTACCTAAGGCTGAACGGGAAAAATCCGACGCTGGCAGTTTCGCAGGCAGGGGAAGCGCTGTCGGGGACGCCTGCCGGATCAAACTACTGGACCGCCTCACCAGACGGGGGGGTGGCGATCTTCTCGACCGGTCTTTTAAACACTGGCAAAGCCGACGCCTACGAATACCGTCTCGCAGACAGATCGACCCACCTGATCGCTCACAAAGTCAGGGGCTATCTGGGCTCGAGCGAGAATGCCTCGGTGATCTACCTGGCCTCCGAGGAAGTGCTCAGCGGGGTGAACGGCGAAGGCGACTCGCCGGTGGCGGGAGAGGCGAACCTCTACCGCTACGACGCAAATGACGAAGCCTTTTCCTTCATCGCAACTCTGTCGAGCGTGGATGCGAGGGCTGCGGGTGGATTTTTCCCCTCTCCTCTCGCAACCTCGGTCGGCCGCCATACCGCCCGCGTAAGCGAAGACGGCCTCGTCGCCGTTTTCATGTCGACTGCGCCGTTGACCGGCTTTGACAACACCGATGCCAACAGCGGCAAACCCGACGCCGAGGTCTTCCGCTACGACGCGGAGGCAAACGGCGGTCAGGGTGGCCTCACCTGCGTATCCTGTAATTCGACGGGGGTTGCGCCCTCGGGACGGGAACTAACTCTCGCCAACGGGCTGGTATCGCTGGATATCTGGGCGGCCGCCCAGATATCCCCATGGGAGGCTCAGCTCGCCGCCCCCCGCGTCCTCCTCCAGGGGGGCGAACGGGTCCTCTTCGAGAGCTATGAGCCCCTGGTCGCCCCCGACACCAACGGTAAGCAGGACGTCTATCAGTGGTCGGCACCGGGTGTGGGTAGCTGCAGCGAAGAAAGCGGTGACTTCTCAGCATCCAACGAAGGCTGCATCTCCCTGATCTCCTCAGGCACGAGCACTCGCGACTCGGAGTTCGTTGATGCGTCGGCTGATGGCAGAGACATCTTCTTCACCACTGCCTCGAGCCTGGTCGCTCAAGACCCTGGCCTCATCGACCTCTACGACGCCCGCGAAAGCGGTGGCTTCCCAGAGCCCCTACCGACCAAAGAACCCTGCCGAAACGAAAGCTGCCAGAGCCAAAACCCGGCTCCGAGCGACGCAAGCCCCGCCTCCCAGAAGCAGGGTCAAGGTAACCCGACGTTCAAGACGCCGAGAAGCCATAGCTGCCCAAAGGGCAAGGCCTACTCCAAGAAGAAGAGGCACTGCGTCAGAAAGCACTCCAAACACAAACAACGAAAAGCCAAGGCCCCGAAGGCGGCGCAATAAGCGCCACGTCGCCCAAGAGCCAGAATCGCTTTTCAGAAGCAGATAACAGGAGGTTGAAGCGATCTCCCGCTAACGCGCAGACGCGACCCGAACTAGAGCTGATCCTGTCGCGACTTCCGGCTGGCTTGATTTCGAATCGGTTCGAGGCGCTGCCGGTTATGACCCGATTCGGGCTTCGCGGCAGACACCACACCAGTTCTCCCGACCAGGTCGCCGCTCTCGACGCCGGCTTCCTTCGCCGCCCGGCCATCGCCACGGCGACGTCCTCGGGACCGCCGCTGGTCGGCGTCGGATGGCGCGACTGCCCGACCGCGTCCCCGCGGCCGTCGATGATCGCCGCCTGGATCTTGGTGCCGCCGAGGTCGATGCCGCCACGCAGGTCCGCCACGCCTGCGAGTCTAAGGCCCGATGAGCGGATGGCGACTTTGGTGGCAGAAGCGGCGCTGGTACGAGCGCAACCGCCGGCTGCTGCGACGCTGGCGGATCAACCGCCACGCGGCCCGCGGCGGGTTCTTCATCCGCCACCCGGTCGAGGGCGAAGTGCTGGAGGCGCTCGACGAGGGGCGGCTGACGATCGGCGAGGGGACCCTTCTCGAGCCCGGCTGCTGGCTGACCCTGGCGCCAGGGGCACGGATCGAGATCGGCGAGGGCTGTTTCCTCAACCGCAACGTCATGATCGCCGCCCAGGAGCGGGTTGCAATCGGCGACCACACGATGTTCGCCAACGGCTGCTTCGTCGGCGACGCCGAGCACCGCTACGACGACCCGACCAAGCCGATCACCTGGCAGGGCTTCACCTCCAAGGGGCCGGTGCAGATCGGCTCCAACTGCTGGTTCGGAGTCAACTGTGCCGTCACCAGCGGCGTCAGCGTCGGCGACCGCTGCGTGATCGGCGCCAACTCGGTCGTCAACCGCGACGTCGAGGACGCCACGATCGCCGCCGGGGCTCCGGCCAAGCCGATCCGCAGGATCGGGTTCAGCGCGACGGAGGGGTAGCAGTTGAGGGCTGAGCAAAAAGTCGCGGCATACGGATTGGAACATGCGCAATTCAGCCGGAAGGCGTTTGCAGGCTGAATGCCATTTCATTTACGAGAAGCACGTTTTTCATGCCCCCCAGGTCCACTGTGGCTTGATTGCCCGCATCAGACTCATTAGGTCTCCTTGGGTTCACTAACGAAAGGAGAAACGATGAGTAGCTCAAAAAGAACTGGTCTGGCCATCTTGGCCGCTCTGTTCTTCTGTGCCTTTCTCGCGTCCAATGCTTCTGCGAACCCCCTTACAGTCGAAGGCGGTGGAAGCACGACGTTCATGACAGGAGACCAGGAGACTATTCATAAAGTCACCACGCCAAGTGGCTCCGTCGCTTGTACCTCGAGAGTCTTCAGCGCCAAATCCGCAGGTACGACGATTAACGAGATTAGTATCGCCACTACCACGAGCGGCTGTACTGCATTCGGCTTTGCGACGATGCACACACAGCAGAATGGGTGCGTTTACACAGCCACAACACCGACGAAAATCGTGTCCGGGCAGGTGACATGGACCGCCTCATCTCAGCTGCATCTGGTATGCCCGGCTGGTAAAAGCATTGAAATCACACCTACAAGTTTTGGTGTGAGCATATGTACGATGTTCATGGGTGCCCAGACACCGACAGGTGGGCATATAGTTGGCAAGAGCGTAACTGGATCCAACCCAATGGACATCACATTGGAAATTACAATGACTGGAATCCATTACACCGGCACCGGCAGTGTTTGCGGCAACGGCGAAACACACTCTGACATGACCTATACCGGCAACAGCACAGTGCGTTGCTATCAGGACGAAGCACACACTAGACAGGTTGGCTGCACATTCAGCTGAGTTGGAGGGCGTGCGCGATGGCGAGGGGCGCACAGCGCAGGCCCCTCGCTGTCGTCACGGATTTATGGCGAGCGCGTCGATGGGGCCGCGCGCTAATCGGTCGCACTTCTCCCGCAGGGCAATCGTCCCGAGGCTCCCCTTGGGCGGAGATGATTCGCGATCTCTTTGCCCTTAGCTATTGACTACATGCTTTGGCGGCGTTAGATCTGCTCCGACTGGTAGCACATGCGCGCCAGCGGCTATCAGTGCGCGCTCTCCCCAAGGAGGAAGACTGATGTCTTCCAAAATCAGGCAATTCGGACTTTTTCTAGTGGTACTTCTGGGATTTGGGTCGTTGACGGGTCAAGGGGCTTCGGCTAGTCCCCTCACAGTCGGTAGCACCAACGGAACTCTCTACTTAACAGGTGATCTCGACGGCGGACCGCACATGTTCACCACGGCGGGCGGAGCCGTCACCTGCTACGAAGCCGATTTTGCGGCGTCTGTGTCGGTAGGCACTTTCGGCTCGGTCAATGAGTTGACCTTGCAACCTTCTTTTCCATCCTCAGGTACCAACTGCAACGCGTTTGGGTTCTTCACGGCGCATGTGAAGTCAAATGGGTGCACCTATACATTTACAACACCGGATGCTGTCAAAGCCGGCGAAGTAAGATGGACAGCATCAACGCAGTTCCATCTCGTCTGTCCGACCGGGAAAAGCATCGAAAACACACCCACATCGTTCGGCGTAAGCGTCTGCACCCAGTTCATCGGTCCCCAGACACCGACAGCTTCGAGTGTGTACGGGAGGAATGCAGGCTCCTCCTCATTCCCGATGGACGTAACATTGGAATACACCATTTCGGGGATTCATTACACGGGTAGCGGTGGCGTCTGCGGAAATAGCGAAACACATTCGGATGGTATTACAACCGCAACAAGCACAATGCGATGCTACTCCGACCCTGGACGGACCATCCTTACCACCTGCACATTCAGCTGATCAGCAAGGTGTTTTGAGGCCGCAAGCCATTCAGGAGCAGGAGGCGAGCCGGTCGAAGCGGTCTCCCTCCGACGCGTCGTCATGGCCTGAGCCGCAGTTGATCGTGTCGCGGCTCCCGTCGGGCTTCATTTCGACGAGGTCCGAGCCGCCGCCCGCCAGGACGCGGTCGGGGTCGCGACCGGGGACGATGAAGTCGAAGGCGTGGCCGCCGATCAGTCGGTCGGTTCCGCGTTCCCCGTCGATGATCGCTCCGCCGGGAGTGGACCTGAGGGGGTGTCGTTGCCCGCGCCGCCGGTGGCGAACATTTCCAGTGCCGGGTCTCTCAGGGCATCGATCCTGTCGGCACCGCCCCCGCCGTTGACGACGAACAGCATCCTGTCCCGGAACTTGCGGGAGACGACGAGGTCGAGGTCGGCGTCTTCGTCCGGGTTCAGGTTGACGCCGCTTTTCTGGCCTTCGTCCATGAACTGGAAGTGCTCGGGAGCCGGGCCGCCGATCAGTTCCACGTAACCAGGGCCGGAGGCTTCGATCTCGGCGAGCGGTCCGTTGCGGAGTTCGACATAGGCGGAGGCGGGCGTGGTGACGAAGATCCTGATCTGTTCGACCCCGTCCACGAGGGCTTCGCTCGGGCACCCTCTCCTGCCTGAAATAACGTCGAAGACGCCAACCTTCTCGCCGCTGCGACGCACCCCGGCATAGCTTTCTTCGGTCACGGTGATCGCGAGCACCGTCCCTTCTGGGTTCTGCTGGCAGCGAATCTTCGCCAGGCTCGAGTGCGGCGCGACCAGGCAGGCCAGCCACAGGGCGACCCCCAGAGCGGTTCCGGCAGATCGACCTTTGTGCCTAATCATCTTGGCCACTCAGGTCGATTAAACCTCGAAAACAGGAAACCGGCCCGTAAGGGTCCCTATAATTCCCGCCGTTGGCCGTGACCCCCAGGGCATGGACCTATGAACTCCAATCTCCTCATCGATAACTCTCGTCCCACCGTGGCCGCCTCCGCACTGCGCACGAAGGCCGAGCTTCGCTCTGTCTTGAGCGATGCGCGCCGGGCTGGCCAGACGATCGGTTTGGTGCCGACGATGGGCTACCTGCACGAGGGGCACCTGTCGCTGATCCGCGCCGCCCGTGCCGAGTGCGACCTGGTGGTGATGAGCCTGTTCGTCAACCCGACGCAGTTCGGGCCCGGCGAGGACCTCGATCGCTATCCACGCGACGAGGAGCGCGACCTGCAGCTTGCCGGAGAGGCCGGCGCCGACCTCGTCTTCGCGCCCGCCGTCGAGGAGATCTACTCGCCCGGCGCCTCCACTGTGGTCGAGGTGGGCGGGGCGCTGACCGGGGTGCTTGACGGGGACCCGGCGCGTCGTGGGCCGGAGCATTTCCGCGGCGTCACGACTGTGGTGGGCAAGCTCTTCAACATCGTCGGCCCTGACGTCGCCTACTTCGGCCAGAAGGATGCTCAGCAGGCGGTCGTGATCCGCCGCATGGTCCGCGACCTCGACTTCCCGGTGCGGATCGAGGTGATGCCGACCGTGCGCGAGGCCGACGGCCTGGCGATGAGCAGCCGCAACGCCTACCTGGAGCCGGCCGATCGCGAGCGCGCGACGGCGCTCTCCCGGGCCCTCGCCGCCGCCGAGCGCGGCGCCCGCTCCGGCTCGCTGGGGATGGGCCTGGAGGCTGCCCGCCGTGAGCTCGATGCGGCCGGGATCGAGCCCGAGTATCTGGAGGCTCGCGATGCCGAGACGCTCGAACCGGTGGAGGCGATGGGGGATCGGCCGGTGCTCGTCGCCGTCGCCGCCCGGGTCGGCGCCGCCCGCCTTATCGACAACGTCCTGATTCAACCTTTGAGCAACTCAAATCCAGAGTCACCCAACTTCTGAGTCATCCAACTTTCGAACTACCAAAGCGAGGGGGCCTGACGTGCAGAGACAGATGCTGAAGTCGAAGATCCACCGGGCGACGGTGACCGACTGCGACGTCGACTACATCGGCAGCATCACGATCGACACCGAGCTCATGGCCGGTGCCGACATGATCACCAACGAGCAGGTCCACGTCTGGGACGTCGACAACGGCTCCCGCTTCGTCACCTACGTGATCGACGGCGAGCCGGGCTCGGGGACGATGCAGGTCAACGGCGCCGCCGCCCACCTGGTCGAGCCGGGGCACAAGATCATCGTCGCCTCCTTCGGCGCCTACGACGAGGCAGACCTCGAGCGCTACTCCCCCGTCGTCGTCCACGTCGACGACGACAACAAGGCAAT